>ERZ1046876.2732-NODE-2732-length-10529-cov-4.324995_pt1 | contig 10529 bp, 12 predicted proteins | sample MGYA00383094_ERZ1046876 | MGnify/ENA primary metagenome ERZ1046876 (study PRJEB29581, sample SAMEA5548364) | metagenome | biome: marine; feature: coastal; material: water | depth 50 m | study: Short-term variability in the microbial, nano- and picoplankton... | reverse complement strand
ATTACGGTCAATTGTGCTGCCATTCCAGATAACCTGGTGGAAAGTGAGTTTTTTGGTCATGAAAAAGGGGCTTTTACTGGAGCTGTATCCAGGCGGGAAGGCCGTTTTGAGTTAGCGCACAACGGAACCATACTTCTTGATGAAATCAGTGAAATCTCTCCGGTCGTGCAATCCAAACTGCTACGCGTGCTGCAAGAACGTGAACTTGAACGTGTTGGAAGCAGTCGAACCATCAAGGTTGATTCTCGTGTTATTGCGACGACGAATCGTGATTTAGCTCAAAGTGTAGAAAAAAAAGAGTTTCGGCAGGATCTTTATTTTCGATTGAATGTTGTGCCAATATATGTGCCGCCATTGAGGGATCGCAGGAGTGATATTTTGCTTCTGGCTGAAACTTTTATGAGGCGATACGCCAAGAAGCATGGTTGCCCCATCTGCGGTTTTTCCAAATCCAGCTTGGAAGTGATGCAGGAACACAGTTGGCCTGGCAATATTCGGGAGCTACAAAATGTGGTGGAGCGCGCTGTCATACTCACGCCCGAGGGTGGCTATATTGAGCCCGGTCTGCTGGGGTTAACCCAGATGTCATCAGGGCAGATACTGATCCCTGCGGCTCACGGTCAGCAATCTCCTGAGCCTGCTTCTTCAAATATTTTTACTCCTGACGACGCTTCGATGCATTCACCTGCTGGTCAAGCAGGATCTGTGTTGGGGAAAGAAGAAATACTGCCGCTCTCCGAGCTTGAAAAGAATCATATACTTGCCTCGCTCGATGCTTTTGATCAGAACAGAACGAAAACGGCAAAGCATCTGGGAATCAGTATTCGAACTCTGCGGAATAAGCTTAATGAGTATCAAAAATCAGATCAAAATTTCTCCCCTATCGAAGATAGTCCATGAGAGATCTGTCCATCATTTTTGCCCTACTCTGAAGGGCCGCTTGATACGCATATTGCACTTCGTTCAACCGGACAACGGTTTCAGCAAGATCGGCATCTCCCTCACGGGAAATCGTACCCGACAGTGCAAATTCTTGATTGTTCAATGAAGCAACTTGAGTTTCCATACGCACCTGCATCTAATCAGATCAAAATTTCTCCCCTATCGAAGATAGTCCATGAGAGATCGATCCATAATTTTTGCTCCGGTCTGCAGGGCTGCTTGATACGCATATTGCACTTCGTTCAACCGGACAACGGTTTCAGCAAGATCGGCATCTCCTTCACGGGAAATCATGCCTGTCAGAGCAAATTCTTGATTGTTCAATGATGCAATTTGAGTTTCCATACGCGCTTGTAACGAGCCATTAAGTCCTGCAAATTGAATGAAATGATCTTCAACGGCTTCTAGTTTGTCGTTATCAATTTGCTGAATTGCTTCAGTATTGCCATCCATCAGGTGATCTCTGAGAACTATAAGATCGCCAAAAACATCTATTTCCTGTGAACTGTCCCGAAACAAGCCTATCTGGCCGCCGCCATTTAGATTTGATCCGACCCATTGAGCTGAAAGAGTATTTCCCGGTGAAACTTCCACAGAGGAGACGTTTGAATTGCCTTGAGATGTCACCGTGGTAATTTTGCCTGTCGCATCGCGAGTTGCCTCAAACGCTGCTGTATCTGTCGCAGTACCTGAAAAGATATAATTCCCATTAAACCGTGAGTTACCGAGTGAAAGAGCCTGTTCAATCAAACCATCAACTTCTTTTGCATAATGCTGAAGAGCATCCTTCGATTGAGTACCATCAGCCACAATCGTTAATTCATTGGCACGATCAGAAAGCTTTTTTAATTGCTGGATGACTCCTGCGTTGGTGATTGCGAGGTCGCGTTGTGAATCAACATTTTCGCGGTATTGACCGATAGCAGCTTTATCTGCTTGCCACATGATAATTTTCCGCGCAGCTGACGGATCGTCTGCGGCTTCCTGAACCCGCAATCCAGTCGCGACTTGGTTTTGCAGTTTCTGCTGTTGCTCGGAAAGTTTTCCAAGTTGTCCCAACAATTGTTGGGGATACATCTGTGTGCTTACTCTCATGATACGTCTAAATTAATTATCGCCCCATTGTCACTATGGTTGACAGCATGTCATCTACGATGCTCACCAGCCTTGCTGAGGCTTCAAAAGCTCGCTGATACTTAACGAGCTGTGTCATTTCTTCGTCCAGGGAAACCCCACTAATGGATTCTCTTTGATTGATCATCAAGGCCTCCATCGCCTGCTGATCTTCAAGGTCACTTCGGCTACTGCGAATTGATTGGCCTAATTGTGCCACGAGATCTGCGTGTGCTTCCACATAGGTTCTTTCTCCCAATCCTGCCCGCGATGCCTGCATTTCATTGATCATATTTGAAATGGTTTCGTTGTTACCCGTTTCACCTTGTCGGCTTGAGGCTTGCAACCATTCCGGGTGATCTTTTAGATCCTGATTGACTTGAATGTCTGATGCGTTTTGTCCAATAAAAAGATCTCGACCGTTTGAATCATCCAATGCAAATCCCTGGGAATGTGATTGATTCATCGTTTGAATGAGATCCTCAGCTATTGCATTGATCTGGTCGCGCATTTCAAGCAGTGTCGTATTTCTAACATCTTGAATGCCACCCAGCCGTCCTTCGGAAGGTGTAAAAGCTTGACCATCTGGTTGCCAGAAAATAGCTGGAGCACCTTGTTGTTGTGCCTCTGCGGATAGTCTTGAGACCACTGTTTCTCCATCAATGACTGAAACCCCGTTCACGTTTATTTGAAGTCTTCCATTTGCATCCGAGTTTACATCAATGGGAATCAACTCACTCAAGGACTCGAGCGTTTTGACACGCTGGTCGCGCAGGTCATTTGCTGTATTTGCTCCTCCACGTTCCGCTTTTTGAATCGATTGGTTCAGCGACGCAACCTGGTCTAAAATAAGATTCGTTTCCTCCACACGCAGATTCAGCTCATCATCCCAACGATCTTCGAGTTGCTGAATTTGCTGATCCACACTCCGCATTTCAGTGGCCAATGTATCAGCTGCATCCAAAAACATGTGTCGAGATGTCCTGGATGAGGGATCTGAAGATACATCGTGCATACTTGCGACCAGGTTTTCGAGTTGAGTGTCCAACCCTCCAGCTCCTTCCTGACCAAATGGATTCAGTACGGATCCCATACCTGTTTGGATGTAATCGAGCCCAGTCATGCGGGATTCAAGGAATCCTGTGACTGATTTTTCAGAGCGAATCTGGCTATCAAGAATCTGATCCCTGATCTGTTGAATCGTGACGACACCTACTCCGGTGCCCCTTGAGTCCATGCCTGCATCCACTTGATATGTGGATGAAACTTCGATCCTCTGACGTGAATAATTCGGGTTATTGACATTGGCAAGATTGTGCCCAGTCAACTCCAGTCCCTTCATTTGAGTCTGAAGGGCCCGTTGGCCCATGTCTAATGTTCCGAGTAATCCTGACATGAAATCCTTTGCGTTTTTTGTTTTAAGTGGTGATCCTGAACTAGCAAACGTGCTCGTAAGTGGGGGCTGCGTGCCCCGGGTGTGAGATCACTGCACCATTTCCGTTATATACATTTGGTGTTTGGTCTGGGCAGACGCTGCGAATAAGGCTACCCACCATTTCGATCGATCGAGTCAGCAATAAGTGGTTTTGCCTGGCAAGTCGGCCAATGCGTTGAATGGAAAGATTGTTGTCCTCTATGATGGCATTGATCAATGGCTGATACTCATGAGGCAATAAGGGGATGATATCTTCAAATGCAGGCATTTTCGCAAGTCCCAAATCTTCAGCAACCTGCAATTGTGCTTCCTTTCGAGTCGTTTTCAACTCCTCGAGAATCATTGATTGCTGATCGATTTGTTCTGCAGTTGATTGAATACCGTCGGCATCACGTTTCAAAACCAACTCCTGCTGTTGGTCCAGCAGGGCCAGCAATTCTCCATACTGCTTGAGCTCATCCCTTAACTTTTCAACCAATAGTTCGATGTGATAAATCATATATCTTCCTTCTTCTGGGAATCGATTGGCTGGTCGTTCGTAATTTGTTGTTGAAATGTTTCTGATAAACCCAGCTGGCTGGATCGGCTAATGGAATGTGCCAGTGAATCCATCATCATGTCCCCGTAGACTGAGGACGGACCCTCAGTTGGCAGCATGCTTGCTCCTCCCAGAGAGGATTGCATTCCTTTGATAATTTGCTTGAAAAGCATGGCCTCAAATTCCTTTGTAAGTTCACCTACTTTTTGAGCATCCGTTTTGTTATTATTACTGGAAATGCTTTCCAGGTCCGTCTGTGATCCATAGGCCCCTTGAAGTGAGCCTGGAGTAGAACCTGCGATTGGTGTGACTGCTGGATTCATGAAAAAAATTCGGGTTGATCTTTAATTTACTGGTAAATGATTTCCGCCTTCAGTGCGCCAAGCTTTTCCATCGCCTGAAAGATGGAGATAATATCGCGAGTGGATACCCCCAACGCGTTCAGGGATGTGGATACCTCTTGAATGGTTGGCATCTCAGGAAGAGGTATCAATGCAGTGTCATTTGTATCGACGTTCACATCAGTGGCAGGCGTGACCACGGTTTGTGCGTTTTGAGCCAACGGTGGTGGCTGAGATACGTTGAGAGGGTTTGCGATGCTGATGGTGAGACTGCCATGAGATATCGCACAACTAGAAATTTTGACAGGAGCAGTGGCAAGGATTGTACCTGTCTTTTCGTTTATCAAAACACGTGCCTTTATGTCCGGCGTGAACTCGATAGGTTCGATGCGGGAAAAATAATCTACAAAACGATTCTCAAGGCCTTCCGGTATCCCAACGCGTATGTAACGCTCATCCTCTGCTGAGGACACATCCGGAAATTTTTCATTAATCGCTTCAGCTATTCTTGCTGCTGTTGTGAAGTCTGGTTGATTCAACTCGAGCTCAAAATACCTTCCCCTCGGTGATTCTTTGATGACCTGAGATTCAGGCACCGGTGTGATGACTCTTGCACCCTTGATGATCTGGCCAACCAAAGGATGGTTTTTTCTGATGGATGCTCCACCTGCACCATCGCTGCCGGCATTGAACCCCCCAACCGAGATAGGCCCTTGAACCGTGGCAAATGCGACTGTCTGATCGGGACCATACAACAAAGTTCTCATGAGGGTTCCACCTGACAGTGATTTGGCATCACCCATGGAGGACACAATCACGTCGACCATGGACCCCAGCTTGTCCCTCGAAGAAATCTTTGCTTGCACCGCTACGATGGCGACATTTTTTGATTGAATGGCTTCCGGCGGAATAACGATGTTATTTCGCTGAAGCAAATTAGCAAATGCCTGCATGGTTGGAGCGAGGTTACGATCGCCGTCACCAGCCAAACCAACGATGAGGCCTATACCTGAGACTCCGTATTCGGAGGAGCCCCTGATCTTTGTCACGTCTTTGATGCGTGTGGTGACAGCCTCCAAAGAAGCCTCACCCATCCACAGACAAATAATCAAATACCAAAGAGTTTTCATGAAATTAAGTTTAGAGGTTCGATATTCAAAATGGATTGATTTTGTCCCAGGCTTTTGTGAACCAACCGCGCTTTGTCTTGTCACTCAGCGCGCCTTTGGAGGAAAACTGGATGGTGACGTCGGCCAGGTTGTAGCTGAAGACCGTGTTTCCTGATGTGATATCTGCTTCTCGAACGACCCCCCTCAGCACGGCATCCTGTGATTCACCGCCAAATGAAGTTTTTTGTGCACCTTCCACCAGATACTGTCGATTAGGCAAAATATCAAGTATTCGAACGGACAGTCGGGTTGTGATTTTTTCTGTGCTGCTCACATTGCCCCCTCCTTCAAATTGAGTGGAAGAGTTGAGGTTCATCGAAGGAAGTTGTCCCTTTTTTGTGAGTAGGCTGCTTGCAGCTGGGCTGAATAAAAACGATTCAATACCAGCGTTTACACCACTTTTCTTGCTGCTTTTTGTGGATGTATTTTTGCTCGCTGTTTTGTTCTCTTGTATGATCACCGTAAGAATATCACCAATTTGATGGGCACGAATATCTGAAATCAATGAAGCGGCTTGATCATTCCAGACAGTTTGAGCAGTCACACTCGCACACGCGGCAGCAACGAACAGGATCAAAGCCACGACGCGCGGCAGTTCTAGGCTTTTATGGAATAATAATTGAGTTTTCATCTTGAACGACCCCTCTCATATATTTTTTGGTTCTTATGTTTTTAACACGGACAAGTTGCCCGGGTGCGGCCTCTTCCATTACCTCTACCTTGAGGTTGATTTGAAGCAGTCCTCTTTTAAGCCAGCCATTCACAATATCTCCCCGGTCAACCACGGGTTTTTTGCGAATATTTCGTTTTGTCAAAATTTTTCCCTGCATCAGCGTATAATTAATTTCATAGCTGGAAATATCAGATGCAGGATCCATCGGGGGCTGATGCAATCCCATCACATCCTTGATCTCGAGTGAAAGATCGTCATAGCTCAACGCTTCTCCCCGATTCAACCTTCTTGTTGAAACAAGCACTTCTTTCATGACCTGAATTTCGGTTGGGACAGATTCAGACTTGATCAGCTGCCCGTTTACCTTCAGTTCATACTTGAGCATGACACGGGATCGAAGGGTCGTTGTAGCAAGTCCTTTCAGGGAGACTTCGATCGGTCCTTCAGGAATATTGGTTGGTGCTTGAAGTCTCAGAAGACTAACCCTGAATGCGCCTTGCTCATTGGGGAACTCGTGAGTTAATGCATCCGACAAATACATTGCCAACTGCTCGGATGAAAAAGTTTTCTTCTCGGAAGCGCTTTTTACTGCTGTTTCTGAATGAGCATTGGCTCCTGCAAGCAAAACGAGCAGGAACATACTGAGAAATTTCATATAATGAGCGGTAAAGGGCATGGCCTACCTTCTGAGGTTATTTGTCATGTTCATCATCTCATCAGCCGTTTGAACTGCTTTTGAGTTCACTTCAAAGGCACGTTGAGCAATGATCATGTTCACCATCTCCTCGATGACTTTGACGTTGGACTTCTCAAGTGCACCCTGATTCAGGGCCCCGTAGCCATTCTCGTTTGGAATGCCTGCGGCCCCTTCACCTGAAGCCTGGTTTTCCCGGTATAAATTCCGCCCCATACTTTCCAGGCCAGCCGGATTGCGAAAACGGTAAATTTGAATTTGTCCCAACTCTTCCACTTCCTCTGCGTCTCCAACCAGGGCAGAAACATTTCCGTTGGGAGAAATCTCCAACTTTATCGTTCCATCTGGGACAATGAAACCAGTTTCAACTTCCAGGCCATCGCTCGTTGTCACATTTCCTTCAGGGCTCACCTTGAAGGCCCCATCTCTTGTGTAAGCAGGCATTCCGGTTGGAAGAATTACTCTGAAAAAACCATCTCCCTGAATAGCGACATTGTATTGATCACCCGTGTGGACCATTTCACCCGACGTGAAAATTTTGGCAGTTGCTACTGCTTGAGAACCATGACCGATCTGGATTCCGGTTGGTAATTGATTGCCTCCGCCTTGGGTCGCTCCTGCAGCTCGTGTGGATTGATAAAGTAAATCCTGAAATTCAATTTTGCTCTTTTTGAAGCCGGTTGTTTGAACATTGGCCAGGTTATTGGCAATGACATCCAGGCTCATTTGCTGGCTCTGCATACCTGCAGCAGATGAATGAAGGGCTCTAATCATGGTTTGTTTCTTTCCTTAAAATTATATGGGTTGACCCAGCTCGCTAATGACTTTTCCAATGCGCTGATCGTGTTGTTGAATAATATGATGATTCGCTTCAAATGACCGCATGACGTGAATCATTCGGGTCATTTCATGTATGGCTGAGACATTGCTTTGTTCGGTATACCTTTGCTGGAAATTGGGTGCATCCACTTCTTTGGTTTCAACTGTGTCATCACTCAATACGAAATTTCCATCACCGGAGTGAACCAGCTTGCTTGTATCGTCAATTTCAACTGCCAGTAGTTTTTCGCCAGTGTTGACACCATCCTCCGAAATGGAACCATCGGGTGCGATGTGGAAATTGGTGCCGGTATTTTCGTTAAACTGGATCGGACCTCCGGTTCCCAGAACCTTGTATCCCTGTTTATTAACAAGCTCTCCTTGCTCATTGACTCTAAACTCACCATCTCTCGTAAAGGCCGAGGAACCATCTCCTAGAACTAGCTCGAAATAGCCCTCCGCGCCTATCGCGATATCGGTGGGTTGTCCGGTATGTTTTATCAAACCTCGTGAATGGTCCAGATGGACTTCACCTTTGGGTATGAGATAATTCTTGAGGGTTGCATCATCAGTAGAAATATCTGCGGGATCAGCAACTCCAGTTTCTTCGGCCTTGAGTGAAAATGTCGATCGCTTGAATCCGGGCACGCTGGCAGCACTCATGTTACTCGCAATGGTTTCATGCCATTGCTCGTAAGCCTGGAGAGCTGATGCTGCCTGTTGAATACTTATATTCATGCCTGACAGACATAAGCAAAAGGTGTGCCAGTGATTGCAATTACTGGATATCAACGGTTTACGTCGATAGAGCTGCGGTAGGCGGCAACAATGTCTATCTCAGTTTGAAAAATTTGCCGCATCAACGAGCTTGGTCAAATTTGCCGGGCAGGGGATAATCATCCTAACAAATAACGAGTGGATCCTGAAACTTGCCCACTCGCTATCAGATCCTTCAAGCAGCGCTATCTAGGACTTAACAGGGTAATTGCAGTCCAGAACAATACTCTGCCCGCAGGAGCACAGGACGCGTATCCGACTTATTTTATCCCCTTCACGATCCAGAAGGATTTTTGGCTCCTTACACTCCTTTTCAGGTTCCTTTGAGGAGACAGGTGGAGCTTCTTTCTGACCAGGGGCTTCCATGGGTGATGAGATTTGACTTTCGCCGGCAACCTTGGGTTTTTCATCCAGAGCACTATTCACCGCTTCAGCTGAAACTCCTTCAAATGAAGTTTTTTTTATGTCTTCGAGGAGTGAACTTAATGGAACGAAATCTTTGTTCATGGGAAGTTTTTTTGCTGATGGATTAATTCTGCACTCTTAGCCAAAAATCAATACGATCGTTTAATTCGCTCTCGGCAGGCTCGTTATCCCGAGGTTTTGAATCTCCAAATCCTGCTATCTTGATCACCTTCTTAGGTGGCATGCCCTCTGAAACAAGTTTGGACCGGGTGACCGTTGCTCGATCAACAGAAAGTCTCCAGGAGTCATCGTCAGCTGTATTTGGATCGATCATCCGAGTATGGCCATCTATCTCGATGTCAAAATTGTCAAAGCGATCAATCGCATATGCAAGGTTGCCAACCGTCCAATCCCCATAGTCGGTAAAATCTGAAGAATTCAACTTGAAGATGGGGTTTTTCGATTTATTGAAAAGTGTTAACCGCACTCCGTCGGTGGTAAGTGTTAACTCGAAGGTATCTTTATCAGCATTGATGGACGGATCCATCTCCAGTGTTTTGAGTAAATCTTCCGCCATTTTACGCAGCATGAGAAGTTCCACCGCCGCGGGAGAACTGAAATCTCCGTCTCCTTTTGCTTCGATCAGGGATTCATTTGGGATCATTCCCGTGGAATTATCTTCAAAAACCTTGTAAGGGCTACTGAAGGATTTCGCGATGGCTTCTTTGATTTTTTGATCCTGTGAAGTGAGCCACATGACCATGAAAAAAGCCATCATGGCTGTCACAAAATCGGCATACGCTACTTTCCATGAACCGCCTCCACCTGCCGCCATATCAAATCAACCTTTTCACTTTTATAAATGTTCTTATTGCGCGATGGATGTTCGCTTCATGCTGGCTTGATGGATTTTATCAATTCTTCAAGTTCTCCCGCGCCTGGCCGCAAGTCACTGTTGACCCCCCTGCGTGCGATTTCAATTGCCATCGCGGGTGCTGACCCTGTAGTGAAACTGACAACAGCAGATGAAATACACTTGAGAAAATCCATTTTTGATTGATGTATGAAGCCCATATTTACGGCAAGTGGCGTTACAAACCCATAAGCCATGAAAATTCCGATGAATGTTCCAACCAAAGCTGACCCAACTTTTTCGCCTACTAGTTTAGGATCACCACCGATTGCCTGCATGGTGTTTACAATACCCAATACCGCTGCAACGATCCCAAAACCGGGAAGAGCGTCGCCTACTTTCAATACGATATTTATCGGCTCGTGCCCCTGCTCATCCATTTTATCAAGTTGCACCTTCAAGAGTGGCTTGAGTTCCTCTGCTTTGATCCTACCGTCAATAATGGGGCTCAGAGCTTCACAAAGAAAAGCCATTGCGGTTTTGTTGGATAAAAGAGAAGAGTATTTTGAAAATATTGAACTAGATGCAGGTTCATTGACATGATCCTCGAGAGCAATCATGCCATTCTTTCTCCCAATCATGAAGAGTTCATACAAAGCCTGAAAAAGTTCTTCGTAGGAATTTTTACTGTAAGGAATACCTCTGAGAGCTTCGACAGCTCCCTTTGCAATTTCGAAGAGTACTGTTTTTGGCGCCATGATAATCATCGA
>ERZ1046876.2731-NODE-2731-length-10531-cov-7.538564_pt1 | contig 10531 bp, 9 predicted proteins | sample MGYA00383094_ERZ1046876 | MGnify/ENA primary metagenome ERZ1046876 (study PRJEB29581, sample SAMEA5548364) | metagenome | biome: marine; feature: coastal; material: water | depth 50 m | study: Short-term variability in the microbial, nano- and picoplankton... | reverse complement strand
ACCGTGCAATCGTTCCCGCATTACCCACATTTATTGTACACTCTTTTTGATTAATTAATCCTCCATTACCAAAAACTTTTATATTATTTCCATTCTTTTGGATGTTTACACCTAAATGCAGTAAAGCTTGCTGCATTAAATCGACATCCTCGCTTTGCAGTAATCCATTAAGTTCAACCTCGCCCTTGCACATAACCGATAAAATAAGGGCTCGATTGGAAATACTTTTGGAGCCTGGTACTTCAACCACGGCTCTGCATGGATTTACAAATGGTTGAATCAAAATTGATTCTTTTTCAGTTATCATTCAATTGATCCCTTTTGATTTTTGCAGAGTCCAGAAACGTGTTTATCTTGCCTGAATCTTCAGAAGCTAATGCTGCTTTCATATCTTTTAGGTTTTCGATCAGATGTTCGATAGATATATTTAAATTTTCACGGTTACCCATAAGAATTTCTGTCCACATCGTTGGATTTCCACTGGCAATTCGTGTCGTATCCTTTAGTCCATTACCAGATAAATTCATCCATGTTGAATCTTTTCCACCAACTGTATTAATCAATACAGAAGCGATTAAATGTGGAAGATGACTGATCCATCCAACAATTTCATCATGTTCCTCGGGGTTTTTTCGGGTCACCTTCATTTCCAGTGTTTCCCACATTCTTGTAATTTTATTTAAATATTTTGAATTTGTTTGTTGGGTCGGAGTAACGATGCAATTTTTCTTCTCCAACATAGATGAGGATGCAAATCTCATACCCGTTTTTTCGGAACCTGCCATAGGATGGGAACCTACAAAGTATATTTGTTTATCTCTAAAAACTTCATCTGCTCTTTGGCATATTTCTTTTTTTAGGCTCCCAACATCGGTAACTATACAACCTGGTTTCAACCAATCAGATACCTTCGTAAGTTGATCTAAAATTAATTCAACTGGTGTGCATAGAATTACCAAATCGGAATCGCTTACTGCATCTTGTAAATCAACGAGTGCTCGATCACACCATTCTGATTGTTCACACAACTCTTTTTTTTGCTCATTTCTCAGCCACACCCAAATCTCTCGGGCAATGCCTTTTTTCTTTAAACTCATAGCTATAGAAGCACCCAATAGACCAGGACCTACTATGGTTACCCGATTAAATGTTGTTAAATCTTCTTGAGACATTTCTGAAGGCGTGAAAGGTATTAGTTGTGAATGATGATACTGAAAAAGGGAAGGATGAAGATCTAGACTGGGGAAATCCTCCTTCACCTGACACTCCTGAGAATCGCAAAAAATCACAGCACGCGCAATTGATTATTGTGATCCTTGCTTTAATCGGAATTTTTCTACCTGGTCTGCTCTTTTGGTTGATAAAAGGCTGATTTTACTTGTCGCCAAGTAACTCCAAGAAAGACAAAGGTAAAAAGATGAAGAATTCTCACGGATATTCCATTATCGAACTTATTCTCTTTCTTTGCATTTCCGGAATACTTGTTTTTTTAGCTATTCCCTTTCTTAAGTCTTTCTCTAATACCTCGCCGATTGAGGCTAATGATGCTTTTACCGTCGATGTTGATTCAGGCACACCTTCAAACTCTCCACTAAACCTCAAGGACAGTAATCAGACCACTTCCTCACCCACTGCTGATTAATGGGTCGCAAACTGCTATGGCTCACCGGAGGAGTACTGGCAGTGTTTGCTCTGCTATTCGGCGTCTACTTTCTATTTCTTGAGATTGGCGGAGAGTCCGCTCGTCTCATGATTGAGGAATTATGGGAAACGACCCGGAATACCCTGACTCATAACGGTCCTCTACTATTTCTTGCTATTGCCGTATTGCCCGGTCTGATATTACCAGTTGCTCCCTTACTCGGACTAGCAGGACTTTGGGGCGGCGAGCATGGCCCGTGGCTTAGCTGTCTTTATTGCACACTTGCCTTGTTTGCTAATCTCTCGTGGACATATTGGCTCGCCCGTGGACCAGCCAGAGGCTTATTGGGTAAACTTCTCGCAAGGACCCGTTTCCACCTGCCTGAATCTCCTCCGGACAATATGCTCGAATGGGCCATCATTTTGCGCCTGACCCCAGGAGTGCCCTTTATCTTTTCCAACTATGGGCTCGGGCTTCTCAGAATGCCCTTTACCCAGTACTTGCTCGTCTCTTTGCCCATTCTCTCCTTTACGGGCTGTGGGTATGTTCTTGCCTTTGCCGGAATTTTTGGGGGCGAATGGAAGTATTTATGGACTGGTGCCTGCATTATTGGGGTCACCGTTTTGTTGGGAAGGTTTGTCCTTAAACGAAAGGGTAAAAGTGCAGACTGAATTGTTTGAACAGGAAGAAGATCGATCTACGGTTTGGTCGATCACTGGCTTGACCCAGGCAATTCGTAAATCTTTGCAAACGCAATTTCCGGTGGTCTGGGTGCGTGGAGAAATCTCCAACCTGAGAGTCCAAGCTAGTGGACATCGGTATTTTTTACTCAAGGATAATAACTGCCAGCTAAAGGCGGTACTTTTTCGCGGAGATGCATCGGGTTCGGCTTATTTACCAGCGGAAGGTGATGAGTGCCTGGCATACGGGGAAATTTCTGTCTACGAGCCAAGAGGAGAATATCAGTTACGAATACGGCATTTGCTACAGGATGGACTCGGTAATTTAAGACTCCAGTTCGATCGGCTCAAAAAAAAGTTGCTAGAGGAAGGATTATTCGAAGAGGAACGAAAACTTACCTTACCCATCTTTGCCCGGACTATTGGTATTGTTACCTCGCCTGACGGAGCAGCTTTGCAGGATTTTATTAGTATTTTAAAACGGCGAAACTGGACAGGGAATATCTGGTTAATTCCTTCTCTGGTTCAAGGCAAAGAAGCCCCCGCTCAAATTATCAATGGGGTTAAAATAGCTTCAAAAATTCCTGATATCGACTTGCTTATTCTGGCCAGGGGAGGGGGATCGATTGAGGACTTGTGGGCATTTAATGACGAAGCTTTGGTTCGTGCTATTGCAGATTGTCCCATTCCCACCATTTCCGCAATTGGTCACCAGACCGATTTTGTCCTTTCTGATTTCGTGGCCGATTTAAGGGCGGAAACTCCCTCTGCTGCTGCTGAATGGATAAGTTCCCAGTACCTCGAACAAATCGAACGCTTTCACCGGCTTGAAGAACGCCTACTTCGTGTACCACAAGATTTTCTTTCCCGGGCATCGGACAAACTTGCCCTGGTTGAAGCGAGTTTAGAAAAATGTTCACCTCAGGCCAAAATGGAACGGCACCAACAGCAATTGGACGATTTGGAACACCGTCTCCAAACCTGTGTGGAAAACCTTTTGGAAAGAACCACCACCAAGCTTAATTCTATCGAGCAAAGATTACAGGCAAACAGCCTGCCTTCAGCACTTAAGCGTGGATTTTCCTATCTTTCCGACAAGGAAGGAAACTTGGTTCGTTCCGTGAAGAATCTTCCCCCGGGCAAACGTATTACTGCTCACTTAGAAGATGGGAAGCGAACTCTCGAAGCCCTTGAAGATGAGTTAGGCTAAATCTTGCTCCACAAACCTGCCCAAGGTTTTGCAGCCCATTAATTCATATAAATTGCGAGACCCCTGCCATTCACTGAAAAGTAAACATCCCTTATAACCAGAGGCTTTAGACTCAAGAATCATGCGGTTGAGCAACTCCTCAGCCATTCCTTTGCGGCGTAATTCCCCGGGTACATAAACCATATTGATCACCTGATACCGTTCAGTGGAACGGCCAAACCCGGCCATGGCACAGAATATATTTTCTGAATCTTTCAGAATAAATAAGTTTTTTGCAGCCTGCATTTGCTTGGCCATTTGAGTAATGGCGGCTAAGTCCATCGGAGGGTTCGCTTCCATTGCAAACTGATGAGCCCATACCCTTGCCCTTGGCCATTCTGTGCCTTCAACTCGATGTAGCTCATACCCATCCCGCCTGGTTGGATTTATTTTTGAAGTAGTTTGAAAGAGTTTAAAGTTGCGAGCGGAAATACTTGGTTCATCTTTTGGTTGTAAATTTGCTGACGAAAGAAATTGGTTTACCAAATTTACTGGACCGCTGACTCCATCCAATTTCCACTTCCTTAGATGAACATATTTTCCCAGGGCTTCGACCGCTTTTAAGGATCCATGTGATAGTAGGAGAAAATTAGAGGGTGTTAGGAGGGCAGATAAACGAACCCTTCCCCCTTGGAAAATATTTCCTGCCCAGCTTTTTCTCGAGGATTTTTCTCTTGTCCGAATAATTTGCCAAAAAAGATTGTTCCATCCTTCCTCTTTTCTCAGATAGGGGAGGGCTTTGCACTTCCAAGACGCAAATTCCAAGTATGACTGTACCCTTAATTTCAAATTTTTTTGGTAATTGAACGATCCAAAGTGCTTTCGGATGGTCAAGGGGGCAAGCAAGTAGTAGGAGATAGAATCATGGAAGATTCTCAAAATCGCTACAATCAACGAGGCGTGTCTTCGAGCAAGGAGGAAGTTCACCGCGTGGTGGATCGTATGGACCGTGGATTATTCCCTGGAGCTTTTTGCAAAATTACCCCAGATGCGCTCACCGGTCGTGATAATTTTTGCAATGTCATTCATTCCGATGGGGCAGGCACCAAATCGATACTTGGATATCTTTGGTATCGGGAGACTGGAGATGCCTCTGTATTTAAAGGGATTGCTCAGGATAGTTTGGTCATGAATTTGGATGACTTGGCCTGTGTGGGTTCATGGGAAAGAGTGATGATTTCCAGCACCGTTAACCGGAATGCAAGAAATTTTCCAGCCGACGCTCTGGCCGCTTTGATTGAAGGAACTGAAGAATTTTTACAATCCTTACGGGACCTGGGCATTTCTGTACTCAGCGGGGGTGGGGAGACTGCAGATGTTGGAGACCTCACCGGCACGGTGGCCGTGGACTCTTGTGCCGTAGCGGTGATGGAACGTGACCGGGTGATCGATAATTCCCGAATTTGCCCGGGCTTAGCAATTGTCGGGTTATCCTCCAGCGGACAAGCAAGCTATGAAACGGTTGAAAATAGTGGTATTGGGAGCAATGGACTTACCAGTGCCAGGCACGAACTTTTATCGAAACATTATTTCGAACAATACCCGGAAACCTACGATTCCAAAACCCCTGATGAATACATATACTGCGGGCCCTACCGAATGGCAGACCCACTACCAGGTTCTAGTCTAAGTGTGGGCCAGGCATTGCTCAGCCCCACCCGCACTTATCTACCGGTGGCCAAGGCTATGGCAGAGGAACTTGGCGACCACCTGAAAGGGTTGGTTCATTGTTCAGGCGGTGGACAAACCAAGTGTATGCGCTTCGGCACCGGCGTGAATCATGTTAAGGACAATCTTTTTGCCCCTCCTCCCTTATTCAAAGAGATTCAAAAGGTCTCTGGCACCACGGACGAGGAAATGCACCAAGTTTACAATATGGGACATCGCTTAGAAGCATATTGCCCACCCGAACATGCCGATCGAGTAATTGAAATTTCAAAATCCTTCGGAATTGATGCCCAAGTGGTTGGCCAAACCGAAGCCTCCCTACGCCCAGATCAAGCCAATCATGTAACCATCCGTCGGGATGGGATAGAACTTACTTATGGCTGAAGAAACCCCGTCCCCCTCGCTCTTACAAGCCTGCAAAATTTTGGACGAGACTTGGGGAGATATCCATCCCCACGCTTGTTTAGTTTGCGGTTCCGGATGGGGAGAAATTGTAGACGGACTGTCTCCCATTTCCAGTATACCGTATGAAAAGTTGCCTGGTATGGGCTCAACCACAGTTGATGGGCATGAGGGAAACCTCTGGCTTGCCAGGCCTGGTGGTCTGGATGTTCTGATTTTTCAGGGCCGTAGGCACTTTTACGAAGGTGTTGGCTGGGACCCGGTTATTTTTCCCGCTCTTCTCGCCCACGCACTCGGAGTCAGCACTCTTATACTGACCAATGCCGCAGGGGGAATTCGGGAAGATTTGCAACCCGGTGACCTCCTGGCTCTTTCTGATCATCTGAACTTCATGGGGAGCAATCCACTAATCGGACAGGGTCCACACCCCTCCATTCCCCGCTTTCCCGACCAATCGAGAGTGTACGATCCAGACCTGCTCCAGAAAATTAAGCAGGTTGGGCACGCAACAAAACAAGAAATTAAGGAGGGCACCTACCTCGCCCTTTCCGGGCCCGCCTTCGAAACACCAGCGGAGATTCGGGCATTTGCCAGCTTAGGTGCAGACGCGGTGGGCATGTCAACCACACCAGAAGCCATGGTGGCAAACGGACTTGGTTTGAAAGTCGGCGCCATTTCATGCATCAGCAACTTGGCGGCTGGTCGGAACAGCGATGCACTTACACACGAGGATGTCACGCGAACCTCCGAACTAGCCTTACCCCGAATGACCCGACTCCTCGCACACCTGATCCCCGCACTGGCGGAGTAAAGGTTTTTAAAGAAAGCGTGCCGGATCTTCTCCCTGTGGCAGGGAACAAACTTTCTTTTTCCCAAACCACCGATAACGGGCAACTGCAACCATCCGATAAACAAGGTCACGTAAAGGTTTGGGGACAAGTACAAAAACAACAAAGAACCTCCAAGGCAATTTGAGTTTGCCTGCAATACGCAAACAGGCAGAGGAACGGTCATGAGCTCGTTTATTCTCAATAAAGATCAAGCCATCCAAATAGTTTTCCGGATATCCGTATTTCATTAGCAAAGCTTTACCCGCTTCCGACTGCAAAGGAGCAAAGCGTAACAACGTGGAATTTTCCCGACGCAAAATAAATCGGACCGCTCCGTCACAGAGGTGGCAAACCCCATCGAAAAGCACGATAGCATATTCTTTATCCGTGGGCATCTTGGTATTATACATAATAAAATTCGGTCAGAGAATACAGACAATTGTAAGAAACAAAGCTTTTCCCAATCGACTATCCGTGCACAACATAGTAATCAAAAAATATGGACCATCACGAACTGGAAAACGGGACCTCCCTCGCCCTCGATTTTAAGAAACTTGCCAAGGTTGTTGCCTGTGGTGAAGACCTCATACCCGCAGTCGCTCAGGATGCGGAAAGCGGGGAGGTCTTAATCGTTGGCTATGCCAATGAATTAGCCCTTAACACAGCCCTCGAGCAAGGCATGGCCACCTTTTGGAGTTCCAGCAGGAATGAATTATGGATCAAAGGAAAAACCTCGGGTGATTATTTAGAGATCGTAGAAGTTCGGGTAAACTGTGAACAAAACTCCATCCTCTACCGTGTAAGCCCAAAAGGGCAGGGTGCATGCCATGTCAAAGATGAGCAGGGTATTGCCAGAAAAGGCTGTTATTATCGAAAAATTACTTCGGACCAATCCCTTCGCTTTTAATTATATCCTATGGGCGGAACTCAGGTTTCTTAAACCGAGTAACTTTGGTGATTTTTAAATCTCCTGACCGTTGCGGAGGATTCGTTGTTCAGTTGGATTCGTATCCCAAAACAGACTCTTCTTTCATTATTTTTTCAATCAGGGAAAGTGGTCGGACCATATTACCAAAAACATTCGAATCAAGAATACCTCTTTTAGTTTTAGGGTTTGAAATATTTTGAACAAGAGCATCCTGGAATTCACTTGGGGGATCTTGAATTTATCGAAAAGTAATCCGAAGGATTGAAACGTAGCTTTCTTTCTTTTCTTTAGTAATTTGGGTTCTTACAAAGTTCCTGACTTCGATGTTATCAAAGCTTGTTCTACAACGGAAATTAGTTCGGGGTGGGTGCCAAAATCAGCCAGGTCTTTTTTGCTAATATAAAGCTTGAGCGGGCTGTTTCCATAATAAGAAAACTTATTAGAAATTTGATAGAAACCCAAATGAATTTTTAAACTAGTAAAATTGGTTTCTTGGGCATTACCACGCGATGTATACACAAAATTTTCTGCAACTCAGCTATCAAAAAAAAAGCGGTAAAATAGGTACTTGGTGCAGATGCGGGTACGAATATTTTGAGCAAATAAATTACAAGCTAATGGCCTTTAAAGAAATAAAAGGGTACAGCTAACAAGATCCGAAAACTCAAAAAAAAGTTCTTTTTTTTTTAATAGCCCTAATTCCTTAAACATCTTTCTCCCTTAACCAACGAAATCGAATAATTTTAAATTTTCGACCAAACCTTTGGTTAATTCCCTGATATGAGATTTGGGAGGTGGATTCAATATCCTCTTCTTGTGGGTCCATCTGTAACTTTAGGTCGGAAAGAAATCCATCCCGATAATCCTTCTCTTTACCAAGCTCTCCAACTCCCGGTAAATCAGGTTGTTGTTGGGTATCTCCATTGCGGTTCAAATCTATCCAATGCTCATTCAATCCGTTATCCCAATACCCATTTAGGTTTATATCTTTTATGGGCTCATGGGGACGATGATGTGGTGCATCCAAGTCTGCTTTTACATAATCTGGAGTTCTCTGAACCACCAATTCAGCCCACGCTCTAGCTGGCGAATCATTGTTTGTTTCTCCCATTACTCTTATCACAAATGTATCTGACCTTGCTGAGGTCACCGGCATAAGCGGACTTAAAATATCTGCCTGCATCACCCATCCTGGTTTATTTGCTCCGGTTGCCAAATGTTCGACTGCGAGTAAATTTTCTGGAGCCTCTCCAAAGTTGGTACTGGGGTATGAAATGAGATCGTCTCTAACCGATTCAATTCTTCCATCTCCATTAACATCCCCAACCACCTGTTCCTTAATTTGAGTAGATGAACCAACTCCCCAATTTCTTAATATGGAACCTTGAGGGTCTAATTGATTAAGTTTAGAAGAAGCGTGTAAGCCGAAAATTGAATCATTAAGCAAGCTATCTATAAATCGTTCTGCAGGGATATATGGGATAAAATCACCTTTATGAGGTTGCCAACCATTTGATACACTTGAGTTTTGAGTATCAAATGTGATTTTGTTACTCGAAATGATCAAATTATTTATCAACTGCTGCCCCACTTTTCTTACAGGATCATTAAGTCCAGCATCAGCGATTGCAGATTGAGCAGCTCCTCGTAATCCCTGAGCAGTAAATCTATCCTCTCGATATTTGCTCCATTCACTTAAGTCATGCTGAACAAAGTTTACCCTCGTGCCTCTCGCTTTACTCGGATCACTATCCATAGGTCCAAGTGCCAACCTGCGGTTTACAAAATCTGAAACGGAGAGAAACGGTCCCCTGAGTTTAACTTGCTTAACGAGTGCCTTTGCGAGTGATTCAATTTCAGAATCAGTTAGAACCCTTAGTTTATTCCAATCATTCGCATTGGGTTCTTCTAAAAATCGGATAATTGGAGTCTCGCTGGATCCGACATTGGCATTTTCCACAGCTAAACCGCGAAGGCTTGAAAGTTGGGCGACCCAAGCATCCACGGATGTGGAATTTATATTGAAAGCACCATCCACTAATAGATCGCTGGCAACAGACTGGAAACGATGATCATCATCATTATCAGTTGAATATCCTTTTTCTTTACTTTTCTTACCATAGGAGGTTTGAGTATCGTCCCATGTATTATTCCGAAAATATCCAATCAATCTATGGTTTCCAGATATATTCAGATCCTGAGATACATTGGTAACTTGACCACTCAATGCATCCCACAAATAAGGTCTAAAACGTTGACCGATCATTGAATTAGTTTCTTGGGTGTAATCGTTTGCAGATGAAGAACCTGAGAGCAAAAATCCATCTAATAGTGCTGCATTCAAATAATACGAATGATCCATTGTAGTATTTTGATGGTTGAGTTGATCTGCCCCCCAATCTCTCCAAGGGGCAAACCCACCGTCTGGATCGATATCCCAGTTAATAAAATTATGTAAGCCTTTCTTCTGCGCAATTTCCGCTCCAAAAATATTTTTGTAATATTTAATCGCGTCCTCTTCGTCCTTCATATTTTGGCGAACATTTGTTAGACCTCCTTCCGAAGTTGGCCTCTTAACAATATTCTGTACTCTGCCCCAACTTCGATGCCGTGCCACTTGAGTAGAGGCGTATGAATTGCCCAAAGCATAGCTTGGTCCATGTAGATAGTTATTCAAATTAGAATGCCTGTATTGAAGGATTGATAATTTTTTTTCTGCGGAAACTTCAAATAAGACTGCATGGCTCGAATCAGAAAATTTGCCCGTGTAAGGAGATGTCGAAGTGATTTCTTCGGTAAAAAAACCTATTCTTTCCTGTCCCCGTGAGGACTTGACTTGAGGTGCGTATAAAAATTCCGGGTTATTGGAATCCTCAAAATTGTAATTCGTTGTTTTTACGGTAAAGCCTAGAGCATTGGCTCGAACATCTGGGTTTGTGGAATCATTTATATTGGGTATGGGACCATCAGGTCTAGCCCCTGGTAATTCATATATATCCGGAGTAGATTTTGGGGAGGACGGTGTATAATCCCCGGCTGTTGTATTAAATGCGAATAAGGTTCCATCAATGGAATAGGATGTGGGACCTGGATTTGGGGTAATCTTAAGTTGTGGAGGTGCCTCATAATGAA
>ERZ1046876.2729-NODE-2729-length-10532-cov-4.561802_pt1 | contig 10532 bp, 11 predicted proteins | sample MGYA00383094_ERZ1046876 | MGnify/ENA primary metagenome ERZ1046876 (study PRJEB29581, sample SAMEA5548364) | metagenome | biome: marine; feature: coastal; material: water | depth 50 m | study: Short-term variability in the microbial, nano- and picoplankton... | reverse complement strand
TATCGATTAGTAGCTCCGTGCTTACCGTCAGCAAATAACTCAGCCATATTTGGACTTCTAGATACATGTGAATAACCAATGCTATAATTTAAATTATTCGTGAGTTTATTAATTGTATTCACTGAAAAACTAAGAGCAGAATCTTCATAATTTTTACTTGAGGTCAGTCTCTCATTAGTATCGTATCTTACTGCTAAATCTATATCGTATTCTATTAAATTCATATTAGTAAAATATGCTACAGATTTTTCATAGCTTTCTGAACTTGGAACATATGCATTAGATGACATTGGTGATTTGTGATGTTGATAACTCATTAACATGCGTCTTTCTGATGAATCTGTATCGAAATTAAATTTTAAATTTAATGAAGATGAATGATTATTTAAAGTTTTAAAACTTCCATCTTCTTCATGTTCTTTAAGCGATGAATTTGAATTGTTAAAAGAAAAATCAAGAGAATTAGCAATAGAAATATTGTCTAACCTTCCCTTGAAGTTATACGTGTCTGTTTTATGTGTACTAAATATTCTATGCTCTTCTTCCTCTTCTTCCTCTTCTTCTTCAGCATGATACGGAATTCCAAAAGTCCCTTTAATATTTTCAAATGAAAAGCCTAGATAACCCCAATCATTTATTGATGATAAACCAAAGGTAAGATTTTTGTCTGCAAAATCTGAGTTAGCAAGTGTATGTTTTTCTACACCATCTTCGAAAAGAGAACCATTTGATAAATCATAATTAAAGTGATCTCTTTTGTCATGGGAAAGAAATAAACTTAAGTTATTTATATTTTTTTTTAGAAGGAAACTGTTTGTATATCCTTCACTTACAGTATCATATGATCTCCCAATAGTTATTCTTTCATCAGAGTATGATTGATCTGTAATAGATCCTGAAATTATATTAACAATTCCTCCAGTTGTTCCGCCATAGTTAAACAATGACGATGGTCCTTTGATAACTTCAATATGTGTAATATTACTTAGATTAACCATATTTGGATGGTCTGCACTTATGTAACTAAGATCATTAACATTATTATTATTAGAAAGCACTTTCACTCTGCTGCCACCTAAACCTCTAATCACAGGTTGTCCAACTGCTACACCATAATCTGAATTTGATATACCAGGAATAGTATTTATGTTTGAGCCTATATTTGACCCAATTGTTTTCGATGAGTTGATATCACTCTTACCTATGATAGCTAAAGGGTACCTATTCTCGGATATTGTATTAGTTAGAACTGAAGATTCTACCTTAATAGGGGTTAAATCATCAGCAATTGCCATTGATGTATTAACTAACATCAATGCTATAAAAAAACGTTTTAAAAACATCTAATTCTCCTTAAATTAATTATTAATTATTTAAATTAAGTATTTTTAAAAGGAGGTGCTCTGGAATAGATGAAAGTATTTAAGTCTTTAGATAATAAAGACTGATTAAAACGATTTTCCGTCCTTACATAAAGTAAAGTAGTTAAGGTGAATTTATTTAAAGTCGTGTCACATGCAACCGTGCTCATATTACACGTTAAACATGACAACTCATTAGTGAAATCATGATCATGTTCATCAAAATGATGGTGATCAAGTGAAATAATAAAATTAAATATAAATAGGAATAAAGATGCAATTGAAAATATTTTGAGCTTTTTATAACTATTCATCATGGTCACATATTTTAGCAATAATAATCTATATTTACATTATGAAAATATTAATATTTACCACTTTAGTATGATATTTATCCAAAAACTATAAACCATAAAATAACTATTGCTAATGGTATAACAATACTTCCAAAAGGGTTAGCTTTCAAAAGTTCAAAAGATATTTTAGGGTTAGTAAACCAAGCATTTAAAAATTTATATAAGTCAGTTGCAACTAAATATCCTATAGCTGCAATAAGAATATAAAATAATATTTCGCTTATCATTCCATGAATATAACATATTATTTATATCAAGTTATTAGTGTAACTTAAACTAAGACTTGTCTTCTATATAACATAAAATAATAAAGTTATTCTTTTATAAAAAAGTATCTAACGATAGCGGAGAAAGTTAATATTATTACTACACCAAAGAGAACTGGATGGATTAGAAAATTGAAAGATTCTTCCCCTATTATAACAATTATGGGGTTGCCACCTGCAGGCGGATGAACAACATCAAATTTAATCATAAGAAAAATCCCTAGAGCTACAGCCGCAGGTATAAGCATAAAAGAAGTTACGGGAAGAAAGTGAAGTAAGATTAATCCGGATAAGGTTGTAATGATGTGCCCAAAGAAAACATTTTTAGGATGCGCAAAAGGTGTATTTGGGTATCCGTAAATCAAAACCATTGATGCTCCAAAAGAAGCAGTCAGATACAATCCCGTTCCGGTTTCCTTTGTTAAATATGATAATAACGCGATAGTTATGAATGAAAAAAAAGCTGCAAAAGCAGCTCTGCGTGTTCTATCTATTCGATTCATAATATATATTAAACCAACTACCTTAATAAATATATGTTAATTGTTCTATCATTTTTCCCTATTCATATTTAATTCTATGATGGTTAAGATCTTTTTCCATTTGTACAGCAATCTCTTCTTTTAAGTTCTCATTTATTAGATGAGCCTCCTTGATTGTTAATTGTTTCTTATTTATCATCACAAAAATATCTAAACTTAATCTGCATAGTTCTCTTGTTCCAAAGTCATGATTCTTTCTTTCAAACCCGATTCTTACATCATCCGCTGTTGTTGCAAACATATTCGCAATTTCTTCATAAACTTTATGCTTAGGTAAACCTTTTAATATAAACTGCCAAGCATGGACATTCATGTTGATATATTTTATTTCGGTCTTAGATCTGGCCCATTTTTCTTCCAAACCAAAAGCTAGAGTTGCTTTTTTTTTATCTTTTAAATATTCAGTTATTCCTTTACCAGCCCAGGCCTGAAGTTCCTTTGTACAATCTGTTTTCTGATACATGTGAGCTGAGTACTCCTTTATCAAAGCTTCTGCTAATTCAGAATTAGAATCATTTTTGTATCTTTCAACAAGGTTAATCTCAAATAATTTAGATTTGTCATTAATCATTTAATATATTATAAATTATTTAAAAAATGCTTCCTCTTGTTTATCTATTAATGGAGATAAGCTGTTGTCAATCAATGGAGATAGACTTCCATCAAAACTAATAGTCTCATTTTTTATTATGTCTTCATATATTGAACAGGCATTTTCATGGCTTATTTGCCCATCCTTATATCTTATACCTATTAGTTTTATATCTCGACTTATATAATTTCCTTCCGAATCAAAATTGAATGTTATGCCTATCCTGCTTCCCGCTAATGAGAATTCGGCTATTAATAATAAAAATATTGTTATAATACTTTTCAAAATACTACCTCATAATCTATCTCCTTCTACTAAGTATCATCGCTTTTAATTTTATTTATTTTATTGATTTAAGACATCTGATAAATGTATTGATTGAAATCAATTATAGATTTTTTTTTGAAATATATTGATTGTAGTCAATTATAGATTATTTTTGGACACTACTATTGTGGGTATAAAGTATTTATAAAAAAAATATAGAAGATATAAAGATGTTTACAGATATATTGAATAAAAAAATATTAAATAAATATAAAGAATTTATTTTAATACTTTTAATATTGATTTACGGATCATCAACTGCTTTCCCTTTTTCTTTTGATGATATTGGATTATCAGAAAATACAAAAAACATTCCTACTATTGAACAAAAATTGGTTAACCCTCCTTTTTTACCAGAACATAAACAAATAGATGATAACGGACCCAAGATTGTGAAGGTCCAGATGAGTATTGATGAAAAATTAATCACAATTGATGATATTGGAACAAAGATGAGAGTATTTGCGTTTAATGGTTCCGTACCAGGTCCAATAATAGTTGTGCATGAAGGTGATTATGTTGAGTTGACTTTAAATAATCCTGATACTAATAATTTCGTTCACAATATTGATTTTCATGCAGCAACAGGAGGTTTAGGCGGTGGAGAATTAACACATATATTACCAGGTGAAGAAGTAGTTCTTAGATGGAAAGCAACAAAACCTGGTGTTTTTGTTTATCATTGTGCTCCTGGTGGCTCTATGGTTCCTTGGCATGTTGTTAAAGGCATGAATGGTGCTGTTATGGTTCTTCCAAGAGACGGACTTAAAGACAGGTTTGGAAACAAAATAAAATATGACAAAGCATATTATATCGTTGAGCAAGATTTTTATATACCGAAAGATGAACATGGAAATTTTAAAATTTTCACAGAACCTGGTGATGGTTATAGCGATACGCTGGAAGCTATGAGAACATTAACACCATCACACGTAGTATTTAATGGATCAACAAGCTCTTTGGTTAATGAGAAATCAATGAAAGCTGAGGTTGGAGAGACAGTTTTATTTATTCATGCACAATCAAATAGAGATGCCAGAACGCATATTATAGGAGGACATGGCGATTACGTTTGGCCTAATGGTTCTTTTAATGATCCGCCAAGAACAAATTTAGAAACTTGGTTTGTTCCGGGAGGAGCTGCTGCAGCTGCTATCTATACATTTAAACAACCGGGGAAATATCTTTATCTAAATCATAATTTAATTGAATCATTTATATTAGGGGCAAAAGCAGAAATCAATGTTACAGGCAAATGGAATAATGATCTTATGATGCAAATAAAAAAACCTGGTAGAAAATGAAAGCATCAGATTTATTAGTAAAGTGTTTAGAAAATGAAGGGATTAAATATGCTTTTGGAGTACCAGGAGAAGAAATTTCAGACTTTTTATTATCTTTGCAAAATTCTAAGAAAATAAAATTTATTTTAACAAGACATGAACAAGGTGCTGCTTTTATGGCAGACATGTATGGAAGATTAACTGGAAATGCAGCTTGTTGCATAAGTACGCTAGGACCTGGGGCATCAAACTTATTAACTGGTGTTGCAAACGCAAACATGGATCATTCACCAATTGTAGTGATAACAGGACAAGGATCTACAGATAAGCTGCATAAAGAATCTCATCAAATTTTAGATATATGTGAAATGTTTAAACCTGTAACCAAATGGACTACATCAATAACAAATTCAAATACTATCCCAGAAATTGTAAGAAAGGCAGTACGTTTAGCTACATTTGAAAAACCTGGTGCAACACATATTGAGCTCCCAGAGAATATTGCAAAATTAGAAATTAAGAAGTTACCGTTAAAAATAAAAAAAATTTGTAAAGTTGCTATGCAATGTCCTTTAGTAAGACCTGTTGCAGATAAGACGGTAATAAAAGAAGTATTTAATTATATTAATAATTCGAGCAATCCAATAATAATTGCAGGTAATGGCGCAATTAGAAAAGATGCAAGTAATGAATTAAAAAATTTTTCTAAGAAAACAAATATTCCTGTTGTAACAACTTTCATGGGTAAAGGAGTAATAGATACTAAGTCTGATTTAAATATTGGAACAATAGGATTAGGTCAAACTGATTATGGGGATCACGCTGTGATGATCTCAGATTTAGTAATTACAATTGGTTTAGATATGATTGAGTATCATCCTAAGTTATGGAATCAGAATAATGAGTTAACAATTATTCATATTGACTATGAACCAGCAGAAATTGATGAATATTATTTACCTGAAGTAGAGGTGCTAGGAGATATTAAAAAGAATATAGATAAATTAAACAAATATATTACTAACAATAAATTTAAAAGAAATAATTGCAAATTAATTAAAGATATAGGTAAGAGAAACATAAATGATATAAATAAACATAATAATGATGATTCTTTAGGTTCTATAAAACCTCAGAAGTTTTTATATGACTTAAATAAATCAATGAATAAAGATGACTTATTAATATCTGACGTAGGTGCACATAAAATGTGGATTGGTAGAAATTTTCAATGTCTTAATCCGAAAAAATGTATTATTCCAAATGGATATAGCGCAATGGGTTTTGCTTTACCAGGAGCTATTTCAGCGGGTATTGTTGACAAAAAAAATCAAATATACAGTATTTCTGGAGATGGAGGTTTTTTAATGAACAGCCAAGAGATGGAAACTGCTAAGCGTCTCTCTGTCAATATTATTTCTATAATATGGGAGGATGAATCTTATGGTCTAATCAAGTGGAAACAAAAAATAAGATTAGGTACAACAACTGATTTGGATTTTAATAATCCAGATTGGAAACTTTTAGCAAAATCCTTTAAGTGGAACTATGCATTTGAAGACAAGAGCGAGAATCTATATACAACCCTAAAAAATTTAAGAAAACTTGATGGCCCCACTCTTTTTGTTGTGCCAATTGACTATAGAGAAAATTTTAAACTAAGTGAAAAGTTAGATAAATTAAGAGTATAGAAATATGATCAATGTAAAAAATCTAACGTTAGCCGATACAGGAAAAATAATAACGAAAGATATTCTTTCTCCTTGGGATAGAATTAAAATAGGAACTGTTGAATGTATTACTAATAGCGGTGTAGATAATATTATAAAATTAGCACACGATGCTTTTTTATATTCTGGGAATAGTTTTACTAAAGAAGATAGAATGACTTTTTTTGATAATGCTAAAAATAAACTTGAAGAAAAGTTTGATTATTTTTCATCTCTTATATCATTAGAAGGTGGTAAACCAATCAAGGATGCTCAAATTGAGGTTAAAAGAGCTATTAATGGGCTAGAATTGTGCAAAGATTGTATTAAATCTAGTCATGGTGTTGAAATACCCATGAATCTCAACTTAGCTTCTAAAAACAAAATTGCAATAGAAAAAGAGTTTCCAAGAGGAGTGGTTTTTGCTGTTAGTGCATTTAATCATCCCCTTAATCTAATTGTTCACCAAATAGGACCGGCACTTGCAGCAGGATGTCCAGTTATTATTAAACCATCCGCTGAAACACCTGCCTCATGTTATGAATTCGTCAATATATTATTTGAATCTCATCTGCCAATAGAATTTTGCCAAATGATAAATGTAGCTGATCACAAAGTTATAGAAAAATTTGTATGTCATGAGGATATTTCATTTCTTTCATTTATCGGCAGTTCAAATGTAGGTTGGAAATTAAAATCGCTCTTATCTCCAGGCTCTAAATGTGCGCTAGAACATGGGGGAGTCGCACCAGTCATATTAGATAACACAATAGATTTAAAAAAAATCATGAAACCACTTGTTAAAGCATGTTTTTATCATGCTGGGCAGGTGTGCGTATCTACACAAAACATAATTGTCCATAATGATGTCATTGATCAATTTGTTGATTTACTTTCTGATGAAGTTTCTGTATTAAAAATCGGTGATCCACTATTATCAGACACTGATGTAGGTCCTCTTATAAGGCCAACTGAAGTGGATAGAGTAGAATTAATTGTAAATGAAGCAATAAAAAATGGTGCAAATTTAATAAAAGGAGGTAAAAGAATTTCAGATACTTGTTATGAGTGTACTATTCTAAAGAATCCTCCAATTGATTCAAAGGTAGCACAACAAGAAATATTTGGACCTATAGTGAATATTTTTGGATATAACAATATTGATGAAGCAATTAAACTTGCTAATCATAATAAATTTGCATTTCAATCATCTGTATTTACAAATAACCTTTCCATGGCTTTGTATTGTTATGAAAAACTAATTGCTAAAACAGTTTTAATAAATGAACAAACAACTTTTAGAGTTGACTGGATGCCTTTTGGTGGTATCAATCATTCAGGAGAAGGCGTAGGAGGTATTCCATATTCTTATGCTGATATGAGTTATAAGAAAACATTAATAATTGATGATAGTCTATAATAAGTAATTTATATTCTAGTTAAAATTTATTATGGCTAATAAATATATAATAACTTGTACAAAATGTAATCATCAAGAGGCACTCGAGATGCCTACAAATTTTTGCCAATATTTTTGGAGGTGTACAAACTGCAAAATAGATTTAAAAGCTAAAAAAGGTGATTGCTGTGTCTTCTGTTCATATGGAGATCAAAAATGCCCCTCTATGCAAAAGAGAAAAAAATAATAAACTTAAATATATTTAACTGTCTGCTTGAGGCATTGGTAAGCCAGCAAGTTTACATATCTCTCTTATCGGGTCTGATGGAAATAAAGAGTAAATATGTTCTTCATATTTCTTTTTATCATGAAATTTAATATTTTTAGACATAAGCTCAACAATCATTTGGTGCATTGTTGGTGAAACAAGGTTTAACTTATAATATTCTCTAAAATAATAGATTACTTCCCAATGATCGTTATACAACTTAATATTATCTTTATCAGCCATTTTTTTTACAAAGTCTTCAGACCAATCATCAAAATGATTTAAATAGCCTTGTATATTTACATCAATATCTTTTTTAGCAATTTTAATCTTATTCATAATTTCCTCTAAACTAAAAATTATCTATAATTTATCATCATCCCTGAAAACCTTCATAGCAAGGAAAATATTCATTATTTTTAGTTCATGATATGATGTTATATAATATTAAACGCATAACATACATATATGTCTGACTTAGTAACGTTAATAAAAGGTTTTATAATAGCTATTGTTATTCTGACTATCTTTGCATATGTTGGGGTGTATACAATATCTCTACTAATATAATCAGATTAAACATCTTGTAAAATTATCTTTATTCTTAATGTGTGATTGTTCAAAGACTTGCTATAATATTTTCATGAATAATCAGGATATAAATGTTCTAGTTGATCAGCTCAAAGAAGAAAAAACATACATTATTTGTGCGTTACCTGTTGAGGCAAATGAAACGAAAGGGATATTTTATTCAGGTCTAGGAAAAGTTAACGCTGTTATTAAAACTATGGAAATTATACATGTCCATAAAGCAAAAAAAATAATTAATTACGGATCTTGTGGAGCATTAAATAATAAAGTGAATGGTGTAGTAAAGATTAATAAAATACAAAAACATGCTATTGACTGCTCACCTATTGGCTACGAGAAAAGATTAACTCCTTTTGATGATATCCAGGAAATTATTTCACCAAATGACCATGAATATACCTGTGCTACAGGAGACTACTTTGTTTCTGATAATCAAAGTATTAATGCGGATGTTGTTGATATGGAGGCATATGCAATAGCAAAAACATGTAAAATTTCCAATATTCAATTTGAATGCTTTAAATATATTTCTGATAATGCAGACAATGATGCGCCTGAAAATTGGGAAAAAAATTGTTCAAAAGGATTTATGATTTTTATGAAACAATTAAAAAAATTAAATAGAATCTAAACATATTTAAAAAAACACTTATTATAGGGACTAGCATGAATAAAACATCAACACTTCTTAAAAGACATTTAAAAGTTATTAAAGATTTTCCTAAAAAAGGAATTAACTTTCAAGATATATTCTCAATAACTAAGAAACCAGATATTTTTAACCTCATAATTAAGGAAATTTCAAAAGTAATCAAAGATAACTCAATTACGAAAGTAGTAGGAATTGAAGCAAGAGGTTTTTTATTTGGAATGACTGCTGCAAACAATAATAAACTACCATTTGTCCCTATAAGGAAAGCTGGTAAATTACCGGGTGAAGTGAGAAAACTAAAATATAAACTTGAGTATGGACATGATGTTATCGAGATTCAATCATCATCAATTAAAAAATCAGATAAAATTCTTCTGATTGACGATCTTATCGCTACTGGTGGAACAGCAGTTGCATCTGTAAAATTACTGAGAAAGTTTAATAGTAAAAAGATTATTTCTTTTTTTGTTATTGATTTAGAAAATCTAAAGGGATCAAGCCGACTCGAGAAACATAGCATAGAAGTTCTATCGCTATACAAAACACAAGGATAATAGCTTTTAGATAAAAGCTTAGATTCTGGTCATGGGTGAATGTAAAAATTTAATCTAAATATCTATATATCAATTGTTATCATTATATTTTAAAAACAAATCTATTATTGATTTAAATCAATAAACCTTGCAAATAATAATGATTATCATTAATATTTTTCTTAAAGAAATAATTTGTAGTTATTATCATGATTAAACTCATAAGAAGTATTGCAATAATATTAATCCTATCTGATAGCGCAACATTATATTCTGCCGATTGCTCTGATGTAAATGCAAGTACTGTAACCATTACTTCAAGTTGTGAGGGTACATTATCAATAACTGGTGATGGGTCAAATATAACTATTAATTCAGGAGTCAGAGTTTCAGGAGACAGTGATAATGATTATAAATTTGGAATAGATACTACTGACGGTACCAATACTACCATTACAAATAACGGAAATATTGGTCCTACTGATAATTCAGATACTCATGATCTTTATAGATATTCAATTTATCATAACAGAGGCACAGGTAGCATTACAGCAATTAACAATTTTGGAGCGATAGGAGCTCATGATAATGGCAACAGCAGTGTGAGTTCCGTAATATATAATATGTCCACAATTGGTAATATAAATAATGCT
>ERZ1046876.2726-NODE-2726-length-10533-cov-4.975854_pt1 | contig 10533 bp, 10 predicted proteins | sample MGYA00383094_ERZ1046876 | MGnify/ENA primary metagenome ERZ1046876 (study PRJEB29581, sample SAMEA5548364) | metagenome | biome: marine; feature: coastal; material: water | depth 50 m | study: Short-term variability in the microbial, nano- and picoplankton... | reverse complement strand
ACCAGATACATCCGGAGATGACGGACGTCAAAGCCATGGTCCACGAAGCACGCTGCAACCCGTCCGACCAACACCGCCTCGTCGTCGTACACCGTGCTGGACCCGGCTTCATGACCCCGGACCAGGCCCAGCCGTTCGAGCTCAGAGACCGTGTCCTCGTCCAGACCCACCATGACAGCTAGCTCGGCTAGGGAGACGCTCACCGACCCGGACAGTGCGCCACCTTCGGTGGAACGTCCCCGACGACCGACCCGCTCCCGGAAGGCCGGAACATCAACGCCGCCGTCACCCTGGGCTTCGGTCGGGTTTCCCTCGTCGAGCATGCTGGCTATCACTTTCAACGGCAGGTGACGGTCACGCTGGAGCCGGAGGACCCGGATGACACGGGCCACGTCCTCCTCCTCGTAGTACCGATAGCCGCTGGCCGATCGGGCCGGGCGAATCAGACCCTCGGCCTCCAGAAACCGCAACTTGGAGACGGTCACGTCGGGGAACTCGGCCTCCAAGACGGTGACCACATCACCGATTTTCATCGGGGCCACCTTCCGAGGAGGTCGCGATCGACCGGATGCGCCATCCGACCTGGCCGCGGGTTCAACCCGCCGTGCCGTGAAAGAAGACCAGCTTGAATCGACCGATCTGGAGTTCGTCACCGTCGTTCAACTCCGCCGTGTCGATCCGTTCGCCGTTCAACCAGGTGCCGTTCAGCGATCCCACGTCTCGGGCCAGATAGCGGTCGGCAATGCGTTCCACCTCAACATGGCGGCGCGACACCGTGACGTCGTCGAGCAGGATGTCAGCCTGACCATGACGACCCACAGAGGTCAGCGGGGCTTCCAGGCCGTAGCGCGAACCGGCCTTGGGGCCTGACTCGACGACGAACAGCCCGCATTCCGAGGGAAACCGATCCCGGTCGGAACGGTGCGGAACATCGGCGACCGGATCGAAGGCGTCCGTCGGTTCGTCATGAGTGTCCTCGGAATACCCAGCCATAATCAGTCCTCGATCAGCGCCTGATAGGCCGCTGCCTCCATGAGATCGCCTTCCGATTCGGCCAGGATCTCACAGATCCAGCCCTCGCCGTACGGGTCCTCATTCACCTTCTCGGGAGCCGCCTCCAACTCCTCGTTGACGGCGACCACCTCGCCGGTCACCGGCGCGAACAGCTCCGAAACCGACTTAGTCGACTCCACCTCACCGAACATACTGCCGGATTCGACACGGGTCCCGACCTCGGGTGTCTCGACGAACACCACTGCGCCTAGGGCATCCTGGGCGTAGTCAGTGATGCCGATCCGTACGCGGCCCTCTCCCACGACCCGGACCCACTCATGGTCGATCGAATAGCGGAGATCATGGGGAACGTTCACGTAATGAACCTACCGCCACCGACCCCTCTGCTCAGGAACGCGCCTCGCGCTCCCTGAGTGCGGAGCGGGCCACTGGGACATAGCCCCAGGCGGCGATCCAGGAGATGGCGAGACCCGGGATACCGAAGATCCAGGCCCCAACCTCGAAGGCCAATGCAGCAGGGATCGTGGACTGCCCAGCCAGAAAGCACGGCACGGCCCACAAAAGGGCGAACGTGCCCGTCTTTCCCCACCACGTCACGTCGATGCGCCGAACGCCAATCACTAGTAGGGCCAGGGCCACCAGACCGATCAGGATCTCCCGAACCAGAACGGCCACAGCGAACCACATCGGGATGGATCCATCGTCTGCAATGGCCACCAGCGCCACGACCAGCAGGATCCGGTCGGCCGTCGGATCGAGCAACTTGCCGACATCGGATATCTGATCGAAACGGCGGGCGATCCAGCCGTCGACCCAGTCGGTGGCACCCAATGCCCCGAGTAGGAGGGCGGCGGCAGCGCGGTTCTCCTGGGAGACCAGCAACCACAGGAACCACGGGATGCACCCGAGACGAACCACGGTGATCAGGTTAGGAAGCGTCCAGGCTCCCGCCCACCCGGTCCGCGACATCGGCGCGGTCGCTGAAGTCTTCGGTCCCATCGGGCGCAGCCTACGATCCGCGACGACCCTCAGAAGCGCCGGCCCATCGGGAACGGCGTTCCAGCAGCGACACGACCGGAGTCTCCGTGCCCACGATCTTCACCCGCATTATTGAAGGCGACATTCCCGGACGGATCATCTGGCGGGACGACACCTGTGTGGCCATGGTCGACATCCGACCTCTCAACACGGGGCACGTGCTGGTCATTCCTCTCGCCGAAGTCGACCGGTGGACCGACCTGCCGGCCGAGACTGCCGCCCACTGCACCGTGGTGGCCCATGCCGTTGGTCAGGCGCAGATGACGGTCTTTGCCCCCGCCCGGATCGGACTCATGATCGCCGGGTTCGAGGTTCCGCACACGCATCTGCACGTCGTACCGATTGACCACATGGGCCACCTGGACTTCACGGGGGCTGACCCTGACGTGGCCGCCAGCCATCTCGATGTGGTCGCCAACCAACTCCGGGGTGCCCTCCGATCCGACGGACACACCACCGTCGTGTAACGGGTCAGGAAACCATCCACCGGAGGCATCAGGCGCCCGGCCGGCGCACCCAGAGGCGGACGCCGTCACGGTCGAACCGCTTGCGGTAGTCCATCGCTATCAGGCGTGACTCGAACATCCGAATCTCGGTGGCCAGCCAGCCCAGGGACTCCACGTCGACCACCACGGCGTCGATCCGTCCGGACCAGTCCAGGTCGGGCAACATGTCGTGGGTGGGCAACAGGATGTAGGCATCCTGACGATCTGCCACCAGCGGGTACACCTCTGACGGCACCATCACCCGTGCGTCGTCCCCGATGAGCACCGAAGCCGAGACCCGGGCCTCGTCGGTCGGGCTCCGTCGACCCCAGTCCCAAGGATCCTCATAGGGCGACGAGGCGGCATCACGAACGAAAAACACCATGGCGGTCAGCACCAGAACCATGAGGACCCGACGATCCACATGTATCCGGCTGACCCCCTCGGTCCCGATGCGCATCAGGGCGTACGTGGCGGCGATAAAGACGAAGGCCAACGCGGCCACGTCCTGCTGGGGGTTCCCGTAGCCGGCGTCCTGTACGTCAGCCACCAGATAAAAGACAACCAGCGGAAGGATTGGTACCAGATACCTGGGTCGCACCAGCGGCAGGAACAGCGCCGGGGCGAGAAGCAGCAAGACTTTGTCGAAGCCCTCGCGGGCGAATAGGTCACCCAGCAGACCCGCCGGATCGGCCAATATCCCGAAGAAGATGCCGACCACGCCGTCGCCGTAGTGGGCGAAGGCACCGAGGTGCGGGTAGTGGCCATCACCCATCAGGGGTTGCACCACGAACGACATGACGAGGAACCAGGTCAGGCCGAAAGTGGCCAACGACCAGCCACGGGTGCGGTTGTCCTCCCCGACCAGAACAAGTCCTAGTGCGGCGACGGCCAGCCCCAGATCGGCCCTGGTGGACACCACCACCAGCGCCAACGCTGCCAGCCACCACCAGCGGTCCGAGCGAGCCATCAGATAGGCCGCCATGAGCGCCGGGATGGCCAACGCCTCGGGATGGAAGCCGGCCAGGTTCAGGTCATGCACTGACGGGTGGAGGGCATAGGCCGCCATCAGGGCAGAAGCGGGACCGATCCGCAGATTGGCCGGACCCCGGGCGATCCGCCAGATGGGCACCACGGCAAGGGCCAACGCCATCGACTGGAGGACAAGAAGCGTCCCAGCAGCCGGCAGGACACGAAGGATCCAGGCAATGGGCCAGAAGATCCACGCCGCCTGGTCGGCGAACAGGTTGTGGCCAAGATTCGTCACCACTGGTTCGAACCCGCGGTCCATGAGGTGGGCCGCCTGGAGGTAGTGGCCGAGGTCCGGCCCGATGCCGAGGTCTCGGTATCGGGCCAGTGCAAGGAGCGACAGGATGATGGTCAGGGCGACCGCAGTAATCCAAGGAATGACCCGGTCCCCTGCCTTGGAGTCCAGTCGGGCCTGCCAACGCAGCATCCGGATGTCTAGGCGTCTCCGGAGCGACACCACGGTGATTACCACCGTTTCGCCGGTCCGTTCGAGTGACTGGGCGGTGCGCTCCAGAGACGACGTGGTTCTCACCAGAGCGCCCCTTGGTCGGCAGTTGGCGGCGGCGTGTCAATCCGCGTCAGGTCGAACAGATCGAGCAGGTCGGCGCCCTTGTTCCGGGCGTTGTTCACCCTGCGGTCGACTGGATGGCGGGACAGCGTGCCCTCAGCAGCCGGGGCTAGTAGGCGCTCGAGGTCGTGACGATCCGGGTCGTCGGTATCCAGCCACGCGTCCCATTCGACCGGCTCGAGCACGGCCGGCATTCGGTGGTGCACTGGCGAGAGGTCTCCGTTCGCCTGCACCGTGATGACGGCACAGGTTCGAAGCTCATCGCCTGACGATCCGTGCACTGATAGCTCGGTTTCTGGTGGCCGGTCATCCGATCCGGTGTCGACCCACCGCTCCCAGAGGCCAGCAAGGACCAACGGGTCCCCGTCCGCCCGCTGGATGTACCACGGTTGTTTAGAGGTTCGGACAATTTCGGGCCACTGGTCGGCAGGCGACGGCGTGCCGGGGCCCCACTCGTAAAAGCCATCGACGGCCACCAGGCAGCGGCGGCGGCGGAAGGCATCTCGAAAGGAAGGCTTATCGGCCACCGTCTCGGCCCGTGCGTTGAACATCCGGTCGCCGATGGCCGGATCCTTTGCCCACCCGGGTACCAGTCCCCAGCGGGCCGTGCCGAGGAGCCGGCCTCCGTCCTCATCGGACGTCCAGACCAAGGGAAGACGGTGGGACGGTGCGACATTGTGGTCGGGGCCGTCCAGCACATCGACGATGGCGTCAGCCCCGAGGTATTCGCTCAGTTCCTCTGGGCCCGACGCGGTCACCACACGGCCGCACATGTCGACACCGTACCGGTCAGGGTGCCCCGACTCTGGTCCCCGCTCTGGTGCCGCTCCGGTCTCCGCTCAGGTGAGGGTGCACTACTCAGGTGAGGGTGCACTCTTCGATGGCCCCGCCGATCTCAACGGACACCACGTCGCCGGGTGCTCCACCAAAGGCCGGCACGGAGATTTCCCTCGTCCCTGAAGCGTCGGCAACGGTGATCGCTCCCCGGACGGACAGGACCTCCCACTTCGAGGCGGTCCCCGGAGCGGCCTCGATCCCGAACCGGATGGTCTCGGCCCATCCCAGCCCGCCCTCGTCGAGTTCCACGCCGCCCTGGGGAATGTCGACACCCAACATCAGTACGGCCGGGCCGACGCACGTCACCCGGGCAGCCCGTCCTCCCAGCCCAGCCGGACACGCTCCCTCCTTGGACTCGTGCACCACGACGTCCAGCGGTCGGAGGGAATCGGTCGCCACGGTCACCCGAACGCAGGCACCGATCCACCAGTCCTCCGGGCCCACGAGCGCGACCTGACCTCCCCGGTGTTCGAAGACAGTGGCCATCAGTAATCCGGGGCGTACCGGAAGCTCGACGTCCGGGACGTCGAGCTGGATCCGGTTCTCCGGGGGTCCGTCGCCTCGAAGGACGGCCACCACCCTGTCGGCCGCCGCGATAAGGGTCGGTTCGGCGACCGGGGGGCCTCCCTCGAGTCGTAGCACCGGCTCTCCGTCGATGTCGGTAATCGTGGATCCAGAGAAGCGCAGCGATCGGTCCGAGCGGTCCTCAGGCTCATTCTCCAGCAGGGCTCGTGCCCCGAAGCCGACCAGGACCAACACGCCTAGGAGCAGGATGCCACCCATGGCCCGCTTCCGCATGCCGATCTGGAACTCACGAACGAGGCTGGCCTCGTCGCGCCGTTCAGCCCTCGACCGGGGCCCGAAAGCCTCGGTGCGGTCGCCTCCGCTGAGCAACGTGGCCCACCGGGTGACCGTTTCGTCGGGAAACCGCAGGGCCAGGTCGGCGAAGGCCGTCTCCTCCTCCGGTCCGAAAAGCAGTAGAAGGTCATTCTCCTGGAGGAGTTCGACCGGATCATCACGGTGCACCAATTGGCGATCGCCGGCCAGGCGGACGAGAAAGGTCCGGATCTGCTGGTCGGCCTCGGCATCGGTCCACCGGCCGCCCGAAGGGGACTCCATGCCGGCCGTCGGTGATACCGAATCCGAACGTTCCCGGAAAAAGGCGGACCGGCGTCCGCGGAGCTCACCGGAAGCCCCCGTCCGGGCCTCGGCGTCGATGCGGTCGGGCACAGAGCCCTCTTCAGCGGTGGAAGCGGAGTCGACCTCGACGACGGGATCCGGCAGTTCGATCGGGTCCTCGGTGTCCGGCACGGCGCCGACGCTACGCGACCAGCGGACCGCCCCCCGGGCACCGATTCAGGCATCCTGGGTTGATGCCCTAGCCATGGCCCCGGAAATGGTTGAGCGATGGTGCGACGGTGTTGGGTCCCACCCGCATACTGTCCACCGGTGCCCTGCCGGGCACCAACCCTGCCCATGCGCCGTCGCCTCCCCACCACCCTCGCGCTCGCCGCCGCCCTCGCGGTGGTCCTCTCCGCCTGCACGACCGACGACCCCACGACCGAGTCGGTGGCAGCCTCGCCGACCGCCGTCACCACGGTCACTCCACCGACCACGTCCACTCCCGCCCCGACGACGAGCGCTCCAGGGTCCGAGACCTCCCCGTCCACCAGCACGACATTGATTGCACCCGTGGAGTCGACGACCTCGGTAGCCACGTCGTCGACCGTCACTGAGTGGGTCGACGACGGGGATCTCGAGGCTGGCGACAATACCGACAATGAGTCGTTCCCAGAGGTGCTCTCGCCGGATCGACTACCCGACGGAGTGGTCACCGATGGCGTATACGTCGACCCCCGCGGGCCGATCTTTCTTGCCTTTCAGAAGTCTCTCGACCGGACGAGTCGGTTCTCCGGACTGGACGCCTTCTGTCGGACGGACTCGGCTGATCCGGTGCATGCGCCTACCGCTGTGGAGGCAGGAATCACTGCCGAATCCATTGTGATCACCCAGATCGACACCCGTCTCGACGAGTTGGTGAAGGTGGGCTTCGGCGTGCCGGTGGGCGATCCCGGCGCCATGGTGGCTGCGTTCGTCGACGTCGTGAACGAGGCATGCGGCGGAATCCACGGTCGATCACTCGAGCTTCGAACCATTGGCGTGTCGGCGCTGGGGGGTGGCGACCTCGATATCGACACTCTGCGTGAGGCTGCATGTCTGGAAGCCGTCGAGATTCACGAGGCAGTCGTGGTTCTGGCCACCACCCCCATCCCTGGAACTGCCGCAGGCTGTCTCACACGGCGCAACCGGGTCTCCCATCTCGCCGTACGCGGCATCTCTGACCTGGACTTGATCCAAGGGCGGGGCCTACTCCACTCCATCGAGGTCGGTGATCGAACTGGCTTGAGCCTTGCCCTGGGAGCCGCCATGGACCGCGGACTCCTAGTTGGGGCGACCATCGGGGTGGTGTTACCAGATTCACCTCAACGGTCTGACGACCTCATGGCCGCGGTCGATCACGCACTGGCCAAGGGCGACATGTCTTCCAGCCGGTATCAGGTCGGATGCGAAGGGACCACCACATGCCAGGTGGGCCTAGCCACCGCGGTCGCCGCAATGGTCGATGACGGCGTGGACGTGGTGGTCCCGCTAGTCGACATGACGTCACTGCCGTGGCTGATCCTGGAGATGCTGGAACAGCAAATGCCCCGCCCACAGTTCGTTCTGTCGGGCCTGGACGGACAGGGCCTGGATGCGGTGGCATCCCGGATCGCCGAGTTCGGTGGTCCGATTGCTGGCACCTACTACGACGGCGCCCTGGTGGTCGACGGGTCGGCGACCGGTGCACAGCGACTTGATGACGCTGAACGACGACCGTTCGATCGTCTCTGCGTCGAGGCTTGGGCGGAGGCCGAGGGCGTAGCGGTGCCCACCGTCGAAAGCACCACAGATGATGTCCACCGGACGGTGGTGGAGGCGTGCAGCCTCGTGCGCTGGGTGGCGCGGGCTGCCGAAGCGGCCGGGCCAGATCCGTCCCGGCTGGCTCTGCAGGTCGCGCTGGCCGGCGTGGGACCGGTCGACGTGCCTGATATGCGTCCCACCACGGTCGACGGTCGCCGTTGGCGGACCGTACAGGTCCGTCGATACGAGTACCCATGCGTCCACGGCGTCGGCTTCGGGGCGTCGGCGGGCTGCTTGGTGCCCGAGGGTCCACCGGTCGTACTGGATCGGGCCGGCGTGCCGGTGCCGACGGATGGACCGTTCAGCAGGCCCCCCGATCAAGTGGTCGTGTTCGTAGCCAACGCTTCCAACGTGGGTGGGTTGGCAGGGAAGGTCACCCGACTCCTTGGGCTGGACAGTTACCAGACGACCTCGCCCGGTAACGCCTACCGGGCCTCGTTGTCGACGATCTACTACCGGGACGGATTCCTGGGCGACGCTAGGGCGGTCGGCACGACACTGTCCCTGCCCGCCGACGAGGTGCCGATGCCCGAGTTGATCGACTTCGTGGCGCCGTCGACCGTCGACCGGGTGCTGGCCGCCGACATCGTGGTGGTGATCGGTTCCACCGACGCCCGCCGCTTCGAGAAGGACGACTGAGGACACGACCGATCAGGCCGTCCCCCCAGTCCCGTCCGGGTTCTACATTTGCATTGCGATCAAGTCTTCCAACGTCGTGTAGGGGCCTGTGAGTAGGCCCTCCACCAGACCCGCATTGGTCAGGGCCACCTGACACCTTGTAGCACTCTCAACGTCCGGCGCAGTCTGGATGCTGATGATCTTTCCTAGAGCCCCGACCAGCCCGTCGAGACGGCCTCTACTCCGCAATCCTCGTAGATCGTGAACAGCTCGGCCATAGCAGCGTTGCCCTCATCGGTGCCGACTGGCGTATCTCTGAACCTTGGACCGATGTCGCTCACGTTCAGGTAGGTGTAGGACATGCTTTCCCCCATTTGTTGTGAAGGGGCGATCCTCCCATGGAAGCTGCAGCTCTGCTCTTAAGCCCCACGTGCACTCCCGGTCTTGGTGGTTGATCGGGGGATCCACCGACCAAACCCAGTTCGCCGGCGTCCTGCCTGTGACTTAATGAAGTTGTCCTACGAGACGCGTCAACACGACGACAAAACCCGCTATGCCTAGAAGTCTTCGAAATACGTTGACGCCATCGACGGCTTCCAAGTAGCTCCAGATGCTCAGGCTCACGACGAACACAGAGGCAGCAATCCGATCGGTCCCTGATCCTTCTTCAGCTATCCGGGCCACTACTGCAGCAAGGATCACGACTACCAGAGGAAGGTTTGGTGCCTGGCCGACCGTGTAGCCAAGGATCTTGAAGTCGCGACTCTGACTCACCGCCTTCCCCGCAAGAACAAACAGCTGATTACGGCAACCGAACCAGTCAACATGACGAAAGTCTGCCGGACTGACCCTCAAAAGAGTTCAGGCAAATCACCGCGTGGGGCTGGTCCTTCGGGTCTGACCTGCCGATACGCGGGACGCGCCGCTACGGCGTGGAATGCCCCAAAAACTCAGGGACGTACCTCGTAGTAGAGGTTGGTGGGATCGTCAAGGTCGTGCATGGAAAATCTGGTGAAGCCGGCATCGGTGACCATCGACTCGAGAACCGCCGGGTTCATGCCAAGCGTCCCGAGGCCTAGGCCATCTTCACTGGACATGGCCGACGACATACACGACGCCACCGACGTCGAATACATCATGGCCAGCATCGGGTTCCGGAGATTCTTGGACCACTCGGGCGACGACTTGATCTCCTTGACTAGCCATGTCCCGTCATCGGAAATGGCCGCCCGGATTGCTCCCATCGCCAGGTCGGGCCGCGGCATGTCGTGCAGGCAGTCAAGGGTCATCATCAGGTCGACGTCGGCGGTCGGAGGCACGTCCTCCCCGCCAGCAAGGTGGATAGTCACGTTGTCGACGCCGTCGAAGCGGTCCCGGGCTACCGACACCGCTCGTTCGGACACGTCGTAGCCCTCAAACGTGCAGTCGGGCCAAGCTGCAGCCATCAACTCGAGGGCCAGCCCGGTACCACAACCCACATCCACGACCTTGGCGCCGGCCACCAGCCGGTCGGCCACCCCGTCCAGGGCCGGAATCACCCTCGGCACCAGCAGGGCCCGGGCCATGGGCGCCAGCATCGCTTCGACGTGCTGCTCAGATCCCTCACCCTGGCCGTCGTACGTCAGGCCTAGACCGGTCTGGAATGCCTCGGCCAGCCCATCCGCCACCTTCGGGTTCCGAAGGTGGCTAAACACGCCACCGGCGTAGGTCGGCGTGCCCTTACGGGCCAGCACCATGGCGGCTTCGGCCTGTAGTTCGAACGTCTCCCCCTCGTCGCTGACCATCAGCTCGGCCGCCGCCTGCGATCGAAGCCATTCGCGTAGCCACCGTTCGTGCAACCCAGTGGCTGCCGCCAGGTCGCCCGCCGTCACCGGACCCGCACCGTCGAGCGCCTCGTAGAGCCCGAGCCGCACCCCCAGGTGGATCATCAGCGACACCGACTCCCCCTGCTTATAGCCCCAGGTGGCCATGGTGTACTGCTTG
>ERZ1046876.2724-NODE-2724-length-10544-cov-19.176566_pt1 | contig 10544 bp, 9 predicted proteins | sample MGYA00383094_ERZ1046876 | MGnify/ENA primary metagenome ERZ1046876 (study PRJEB29581, sample SAMEA5548364) | metagenome | biome: marine; feature: coastal; material: water | depth 50 m | study: Short-term variability in the microbial, nano- and picoplankton... | reverse complement strand
GATTTATTATTTATTTTAACATAGGAAGATTCTTTTTTTAATCTATTTCCGTTGCAATCTGAACATCTAGTTTTTCCTCTGTAACGGGAAAGCATAACTCTGTTTTGGATCTTATAAATTTTTGACTCAAGTTTATTAAAAAAATAATTTAAACCTTTAAAATACTCATTACCCTCCCAAACTAATTTTTTTTGATCATTTGAAAGCTTATAATATGGTTTATGAATTGGAAATTTAAAACTTGAAGCATTTTTTATTAATTCATTTTTATATTTTTTTAACTTTTCGCCTTTCCATGGGGCAATTGCATTTTCATAAATCGATAATCCAGTGTTTGGAACTACCAGTTCAGGATCTATACCTACAATGTCTCCGTATCCTCCACATTTAGAGCAGGCTCCCATCGGATTATTAAAACTAAATAAGTGTTGAGAAGGTTCGTTAAATTTTATATTGTCTTTTTCAAAATTATTATTAAAATGAAATTCTTTATTAAGATTTAAGTTTTCAATTGTTATCTTACCTTTACCCTCATAAAATGCTAGTTCAATTGAATCAGACAATCTATTTAAATAATCATTATCATCTCTATAAACAGATCTGTCAATAACTAAATAAAAATTTTTATTGTCCAAACTCTCTAATTCTTCAATTCTTTTAATCTTATTATTTATTTTAATTCTAGCAAAGCCTTGTTCTTTAATTAAGTTTATAGATAGTTTACTCTCAGAAAGTTTATTAATTTTTTTGTGAGACATAATTATGAACTTGTCTCCACTCTTAAACTCTTTTATTTTATCAATAACAGATTTTATAGAATCTTTTTTAACTTCTGAATTTGAAATAGGAGAGTAGGTTTTCCCAATTCTAGCGAACAATAATTTTAAATAATCATATATTTCTGATGAAGTTCCTACTGTTGATCGCGGATTTGAATTATTAACTTTTTGTTCAATTGCAATAGCAGGAGAAATACCTGTAATACTATCAACAAGAGGTTTGTTTAGTTTTCCTAAAAATTGTCTTGCATATGAGGATAAGCTTTCAATGTATCTTCTTTGACCCTCTGCATAAAGTGTATCGAAAGCTAAACTGGACTTTCCAGAACCTGAAAGTCCAGTAATAACAATTAACTTATTTTTGGGAATATCTAAATCTATATTTTTTAGATTATGCATTTTAGCTCCTCTAATATTTATAAATCCAGGATTTAACTTTTGATTTTTCAAATTTTAAAATAATCTATAAATATAATCTATAAACACTTTAAATATTTTAATTTTTTAAAGAATTAATTACTGATTTTCTTCCAATTTTTTTGGTTATAGGATCATTATTTAAATTCCATCCTCTTGCAGGTGAGAATTTTCTTCCATACCAAATTATTTGTAAATGAAGTTTGTTCCATAAATTTTTAGGAAAAAGTCTTTTAGCATCCTTTTCAGTAGTTTTTACATTTTTTCCATTAGACATTCCCCATCTGTACATAAGTCGGTGTATATGTGTATCAACAGGAAATGTAGGTATATTAAATGCTTGTGCTAATACTACACCAGCTGTTTTGTGACCAACTGCAGGTAATTCTTCTAAATCCTCGAAATTGGTTGGAACTTGACCATTATGTTTTGTAATCAATATTTGAGACAATCCATGAATTCCTTTAGATTTCATAGGAGAAAGTCCTACTGGTCTAATGATTTGTCTTATTTCATCAACACTAAGTTTAACCATATCGTAAGGATTATCTGCTTTGGAAAACAAAACAGGGGTAACCTTATTCACTCCAATATCTGTACTCTGAGCAGATAATAATACTGCAATTAAAAGAGTGTAAGGATCTTTATGATCTAATGGAACTGGAACCTTTGGAAAAAGTAGTTCAAGGGTATCAATTATGTAATTAATTTTTTCAGATTTGTTCATAATAATTATGTAAATTTAAAAATTAAAATTTTATAAAATATGTTAAAAATCGGAGATAATTTACCAGCTTTTTCTTGTCAAGATGATAAAGGAAATATAGTTTCACAAGATGACTTTAAAGGAAAAAATATTGTATTATTTTTTTATCCAAGAGCTAATACACCAGGTTGTACAGCACAAGCTTGCAATTTATCAGAAAACTACAATAGGCTTACTGAAGCTGGCTACTCAATCTATGGAGTTAGTGCAGACCAGGTTAAGCATCAATCTTCTTTTTCAATTAAATTTGGATTTCCATATCCACTTCTTGCGGACACTGAGAAGACTTTAATAAATAGTTTTGGAGTTTGGGGTTTTAAAAAATTTATGGGTAAAGAATATGAAGGTATTTTAAGAACAACATTTGTTTTGAATGAAGAGGGTGTTATTACTAACGTTATAGAAAAGGTTAAAACAAAAGATCATACAAGTCAAATACTTGATTTATAAATTTTTATAGCCAAAGAGTTTTTTTTCTTTAATTAGTTTAGTGACTTTTTTTGGAATCATTTTTTCCCAACCCCCTTCATTGTTTTTGATCATTTGTAAAACTTTTTGAGAGTATATATCTAATAAGTCTTTATCAAAACCAAAAATATCAATAACCTTATTATTGAATTTGAAAAATTTGTAAAGATTTTTCATTCTTGGAGCTACGTGAAGGTTATTACTATTAATTATATCTCCATTAACTTTCATCGGATAAAGAAATATTCTTAGGTTTTTATAGAAAAGTTTTCCAAAAGCCTCCAGTATTCCACCACTAAGATGACTATAATATTTTTCATCAAAAATTTCAACTAAATTATTTACACCCATTGTTAGGACAATTTTTTCTTGAGTATAATTTGAAAAGTATTCTGCTAACCTGTAATATTCCTTAAAATTTGTAATCATCACAGTCAATCCAAGAGAACACAAAAGAGTTGCTCGGTGAATAAAGTCAAGTTCATTTACGTCTCCGTTTGAGGTTTTTAAGTTTGAAAGAGTTATTTCAAATACAGTTAAATGTTTGTTTTCGTCATAATCTTGTTCATGTGACATTATTTCAATTGATTTATCAAACATGTCTTCATTAACTTTTGTAACAGGCCTAAAACTTCCCCTAATAGCTAAAATGTTTTTTTTGTATAATACTCTAGCTGGCAATATGTTATTTCCGTCAGGCCCAAACATAACTGCTTCAGTCATGCCATTTTTTACTAATTCCAAACTCATCACCCTGTTATCAACATCTTTAAATAAAGGACCAGAGAAATTAATAGTATCAATTTCAATCGCATCAGGATCTAAGTGATCGTATAAGTATTTTAGTAATTTTCTAGGTTCGTTATGTTTATAATATGCACCATATATAAGATTTAATCCCATTAAGCCTAAAGCTTCTTGTTGTGCTCTAGCTTCAAATAAATTGAATCTTACGTGAATTAATATTTCACTGTAATCCTCAGAAGAATCTGTTTGAAATCTAATACCCATCCAACCATGACCACGATATTTTTTAGCAAAATCAATTGTAGCTACAGTATTTGCATAAGTAAAGAACATTTTATTAGGATGTTCTTTTCTGTCCATCCTAGATTCTAATAAATTTACTTCATGAGATAGCATTTTCTTTAGTCTTGACTCAGAAACATATCTGTTGTCAGGTTCTTCTCCATAAATTGCATCACTAAATGCTTTATCATAAGCACTCATTGTCTTGGCAATAGTCCCTGATGCGCCACCAGATCTAAAAAAGTGTCTTGCTACTTCTTGCCCAGCACCAATTTCAGCGAAAGTTCCATAAATGTGATCGTTTAAATTTATTCTTAAAGCCTTAGCTTTAATTGAGGGGATATTTTCAAAAGGCTTATCACCTTTAAGAGAAATTGACATATTTTAAAAATATATTACGCTAAGTTAAAAAGTTTATCAACTAAAAAATATATTTTTATAAAAAAATGTTTTGAAAATTACGTTTCTTGGTACTGGTACGTCAACTGGAATTCCTTTAATTGGGAGTAGTCATCCTGTGTGCTTAAGTCAAAACACAAAAGACAAACGTCTTAGGTCCTCTGTCAAAATTGATTTTGACAATTATACATATATCATTGATTGTGGTCCGGATTTTCGTCAACAAATGATAAATTGTAATTGTAATAAAATCGATGGCATTCTGTTTACCCATGAACATGCAGATCATACTGCTGGTTTAGATGATATACGTCCTTTTTGCTTCAGACATGGAGCATTACCTATTTATGGACATAAAAGAGTCTTAGATAATCTTTCTAATAGATTCAGTTATATCTTTAAAAAAGATAATAAGTATCCAGGAGCTCCCACGGTTATTCCAAATTATATAGACCCCAACTCACATTTGAATTTAAATAAATTTAATGTTGTTCCAATCTCATATTTACATGCTGACCTTCAAGTTTATGGATATAGATTTGAAAATTTTGCCTACTTAACAGATTTGAAAACAATTGAGGATAATGAAATAAAAAAACTTAAAAACTTAGATGTTTTAGTATTAAATACTATTAGAATTGAACCCCATTTTTCACATTTGAATCTTAAGGAAGCTTTAGATTTGATAAAAATAATCAAGCCAAAAAAAACTTATTTAACTCATATAAGCCATATGTTGGGCTTTCATGATGATGTAGAAAAGAAACTACCTAAAAATGTCCATTTATCTTATGATGGACTTATTATTGAGGTGAATTAATCTTTTTACTCATCCATTTTAACATAGATTTGAAATTATCAGGAGACACTCCATGACCTATGGGATATTCTTCGAATATGTAATTAACTTTATTTTTATCTAATACTTCTAGACTTTGTTTTGAAAGTTCAAATGGAAGTATTTCGTCTTGAGTTCCATGAGAAACATAAAAGGACAACTTCTTTAGTGTTTTAATTTCTGAGACATCTGTTATGTTAGGATCAAAGGCTCCACTTAAAGAAATTACGTTATTAACTTTTTCAGGGTAAGATAATGCTACAGCATTGACTAACATCGCACCTTGACTAAAACCCATTAGAGTAATATTTTCATTATCAATATTGTATGTTTTAACACATTGATTAATACATGTTACAATCTTGTCTCTGGATTCTTGAGCTTTAGTAATATCGTAAGATTTATTTCCATTAAAATCTAATGATATATTGTACCACGCATAGCCATTATTTTGTATATCTATATCTCCTCTTAAGGAAACTATTGTAATATGGCTAGGTATAGCTCTGGAAAATGAAAATAAATCTTTTTCATTACTTCCGTAGCCATGGACCATAATTAGAAGGGGGGATAGGGTGTTTTCTAAGGTTGATTTACGAACTAAATGATAAAAAGGTAATTTGTTACTCATTAATCGTAATCTTATTTCCATTTATTACTCCAATTGGTTTGCCTTTCATTTTCATTCCTAAGAAAGCGCTATTTGTTGATTTAGATAAAATATCAGCTTTAGAAAATTCATAGTCATTAATGGTAAACAAAGCTAGTGATGCTTTACTGCCAACTTCAAATTCAGGTTTTTTAATATTGAATATTTCACGTCCTCTTGATAAAATTTCAATAGTCTGATTTAAATCGAATAATGAAAGTAATGACCCAAAAATAGATTCAAGACCTATTGTACCATACTTAGCATTTTCAATATCTGTTTTCTTATTTTCTAAATCTATCGGAATGTGATCACTAGTTACCATATCAATTAAACCAGTTTTAACTCCGTTTACTAGTGCTATCCTATCATTTTCTTCTCTAAGTGGGGGAAGAACTTTAAATCTGGTGTCAAAATCTTTTAATTTTTTATCATTAAAAATTAAATTATGAACAGCAACACTACAAGTAACATTTAATCCTTTAGATTTTGCTTTTTTTATTAATTCTAATGATTTTTTTGTTGAAATAGTAGGGATATGTAATTTTCCTCCAGTGTATTCTAAAATATGTAAATCTCGAGCTATTTGAATCTCTTCCGCAAAATTAGGAATACCTTTAATTCCGTAATTTACACTTATACTGCCTTCGTTTATTAAACCGCCCTTTGCAACTGAGCTATCCTGAGGAAATGACATTATAACAGATTTAAAGGATTGTGAATATAAAAGTGCAGTTTTTAATAAATTAGAATTTAAGATTGGTTTTTTAAAATCATAAAATCCTACTGCGCCAGAATTTTTCATATCAAATAATTCAGCTAAATCTTTAGATTCACTAGAGAGAGTTAATGCTCCTAAGGGATGAATATTACAAGAAGAATTTGAAGATTTAGATTTAATGAATGAAATATCAGTTTGATTATCAAGAACAGGTTTTGTACTAGGGTTTAAAAGGAGATCTGTAAATCCACTTTTAGCAGCAACGTCAGCACCATTTAAAAGAGTTTCTCTCTCCTCATACCCTGGTTCTCCAAATGAAACACTACTGTCAAACCAACCTATAGAAACATGAAGATTTTTTACACTAATTGTTTTAGCGTTTTTATCTGAAATTGAACTACCAATTTTCTTTATTTTACCTTCGGAAATTAAAATATCTTGCTTACTGCCGTTGTGTTTACTTTCGACATTTATAACTTTTGCAGATTTAAGAATTATATTCATGCAATCAAGTTACTCTTTGGTACATTTTTTAAATAAATGCTGGGCAAATATAAGAATTGATTTGAATTTATTGATTATTAATAACTAAAATCCTTCAAATACACCCAAACCAAACAAAGAAAAATCATATTTAACGGGATCATTTGAATCTAGAATTCTTAGTTTATTATCAAGTTCTAGAACAGCCTTGTGATCGTTTTGAGTTCTATTTAATATGCCTAATTTTCTAGCCACTCTACCGCTGTGAACATCAAGGGGACAAGACAAATATGAAGGAGATATTTTATTCCATATTCCAAAATCAACTCCGTTAGAATCTTTTCTTACCATCCATCTTAAAAACATATTAACTCTTTTACATGCTGAACCTTTATATGGATCGCTTATATGTTTAGTTGTCCTTAATGGGAAATTATTTTTAAAAAAAAGTGATTTAAAATTGTGTATTGAGTTATGCAAGGTATTGTCCTTTATATTTTCAAAAAAAATATTTTCTAAATTTCCATAGTCTTTATATATATATTTTAGTCTTTTTATGAAATATCTGAAATCAATCTCATTAAAAGTTCTATGCTTTATATTTAATTTATCAATTTCCTTTTCAGTAGAATTAATGATGTAATCGTATGGAGAATTATCTAATAAATCCATCATTTTAAATGAATTTTTAATAATAGTTTTTCTTTGTCCCCAAGCAATTGTTGCAGTTAAAAAAGAGGATATTTCGATGTCTTCCTTTGATGTAAAATTGTGAGGAACTTGAATGGGATCTGATTCAATAAATTTTTTCTGATTGTACTGTACGTATTTAGAGTCTAAGAACTCTTTTAATTCGTTATTGCTAAGCCCATTTACCATCTACAAGATTAAGTTTTCTATCTGTCATATTTGACAATTCTTTATTGTGAGTAACAATTATAAATGTAATGTTTAGTTTTTCTCTTAAGTCAAAGAAAAGTTTGTGTAATAAATCTGATGATTTAGAATCTAAGTTTCCACTTGGCTCATCTGCAAAAATAACTTTAGGATCGTTAATTAATGCTCTAGCGACAGCAACTCTTTGTTGTTCTCCTCCAGAAAGTTGAGAAGGAAATTGATTAATTACATTTGAAAGACCTAATGTTTCTAAGAGATCTTTCGCTTTTTTTATTGAAATGCTTTTCTTTTCTCCTTTAATAATTGCTGGTATAATTACATTTTCTATAGCAGTAAATTCAGGAAGAAGTTCATGAAATTGAAATATAAAACCAATTTGAGTGTTTCTAAACTTGGAAAGATTTTTATCATTTAAATTCAATACATCAACATCATTAATTTTAATTATTGAATCATTATTTTTATCTGGTAAATCTAGTGTACTTATAATATTTAGAAGAGTAGTTTTTCCAGCACCCGATGGACCTATAATTGAAATAATTTCTCCTTTATTTACAACAAGATCAATTTCGTTTATAACTTTTTTATTATTGTAAGTTTTGGATATGTTTTTAACTAAAATCATTCTAAACCTTTTTCTTTTTTAATAGATTAAAATCAATAAAGTAATTTATTCTTAACGAAAGTTGATGATTTATTGGTTTTTCAAATAATTCTTTTGTGCTCTTGTAGTAAGAAATACCTGATAAATTGTCTTCATTAAAAATATTGTTTCTGTAAAGAAATGTAATTTTACTGCCTGGTGCAAATTCCCAGTCATAACTTAAATCGAGATTCCATAGATTAAAATTTGTATTAGGATCATAGTCAGAAATGTTTTTATCAGAAACAGATCTATTCCCATCTGATTTTAGTTTAAAAAAATCATCCTTGTAAAGTGCTGAACTCCAAAATTGTCTAAATTTTAAACTTAGTGATTTATAAGAATCGAAGTTGTAGTTTAATGAAATATTATTTTCAGTAAATTTCACTTTTCGATTACCAAAATATAAATCGTCATTTTCATCAAAAACATAACCAATTTCGTTCTTACTTATTCCATTTGAAACACCCAATTCAACTTTAAATTGGTTAGACAACCTGAATCCAGAGTAAAATTCAATTTCAGTCTTACTACTATTCTCTTCAAATTGCTCATTTACACCATAAGAATGTTCTATACCTGATCCATAAACTAGTTTTTTTCTGGTGTCAGATCTGTAATTAAATTCTAATTCGTATTCAGCAGGTTGATAGATAAAAAGATCTTCTTTTCTAGTTTCTTCAAAGTCCTTGTATTTTGAAGTATAATCAAAACTTGCTTTAATTTGCTCTAAGTTTAGAGAGATTGCTTCAATTCCTAACCTTGCACCTCTTGACTTTAAAACTTTAGGAAAGAATCTGCTTCTTTCACTCATCCACAGATAAGCTTCTATTTTTTCGTATAGTTTTGATGGCTTAAATGTCATATATTTAATTCTGGTCCAAAGCCTTTGATCATTTCTTAAGTTATAATAACCAAGATCATTTTGGTAATAATTAGAATCTACTCCATTCCAGCCTAAAGCAAATCTAAAATTACCAGTTAATTCACTTAAGCTTATTCCTCCTCTAAATCCTTTTATTTCTGAAAAGGATTTTGAATTACTTTGAAACACACTTGAGTTAATGTTAAATTTTCTTTTATCATCAAATAAGTCAATTACTAATGCACTGTTATTAGAATTATTAAAATTATTTCCTCTGTTAACATTAGTATTTAAAAAAGAAAATGTAGAATATTGATTTAAAGCTTTTTGACTTAGGGAAATAACATTGTAATTTGTAAGTGGCGCTATCAACTTATTATTAAATTCTTCAGTATTTAAATTCTTAACTTTAGCATAAGCTTTATCAGTAATTGAATTAATTATTCCAATACTAAGCCCTGAATTCGTAGTACCAGTTAATTTTATTGAATTAACAAGGTTTGCTTTAGTATCATAACTTGTTAATTCTTCGTTGTCTTCAATTAATTCATCTGTATCTAAGCTAATGTCATTACCAATCCTTCTGCTGTAGAAAAAATTTCCTCCTCTAAAGCCCCCATTATCTGCTTTTTTAAACAACTGAGATCCTTCAGTAAAAAACGCTCTATTTTCATCAAATTTTTGTTCAAATGGACTTAGGTTTAATTCTTTTTCATCAAATGCAACTTGTCCAAAATCAGGTATTAATGTAGCATCTAATGTGAAATTATTACTAATGCCATATTTCAAATCCATTCCTGCAGAATATCCACTTAATGGTCTATTATTTTTATTTAAATCTACAGAAGATTGTAAATATGGATAGAAGAATAGTCTGGTAGGAGGAGATATGTTTTTTAATCCTTTTAATAATCCGAAAGATTCTCTAAATGTAGAAGTTTTGTTATTTACGTAAGTCCAAGAGTAAAATTCACCAAATTTAATTATTCTTCTTGAAAATTGTATTCCCCAAGATTGGACTTCCGTGGAGGGAAATCTAAGTGCACTGTATGGAATTTTCATTTCCATATACCAACCCTTTTCATCTATTGAAACTTTGCCTTCAAAAACAGTATCAAAATTCCAGTCATTTGATGAAAATTCACCAGATGTATAAGTGTCACCCAAAGTCCCAGCACTAGTTATTTGAAAACCTTGATCGTTTAAATTATCATCATTAGTATTTATACTTAACCAAAAAGAATCAGCATTTACTTCCCATATATTATCTCTTTGACTGAATTCTCTTGGAAGTGAATCTGGATTAGGATCATTAAATTTTCCAGCTACATATATACCAGTATCATCATAACCTAAATAAATAAAAGACTCGTAGCCCTTTCTTTCGGACTGGCCATTATTTGGCATATTTCGTTCAAATCCTGTTGCAGCTTCTAGATTTTTCCACTGAGAATCATTAATTATTCCATCAATTTTTGGTGGATTATCAAATCTGATGATTTCAATTTCTTTTCTATTTTGAGAATAATTAAATGTTGTAAATAATATAAAAAATAAAACACAAAATCTTTTCATTAATTTTTATTAAAT
>ERZ1046876.2716-NODE-2716-length-10560-cov-5.378772_pt1 | contig 10560 bp, 9 predicted proteins | sample MGYA00383094_ERZ1046876 | MGnify/ENA primary metagenome ERZ1046876 (study PRJEB29581, sample SAMEA5548364) | metagenome | biome: marine; feature: coastal; material: water | depth 50 m | study: Short-term variability in the microbial, nano- and picoplankton... | reverse complement strand
GGCGTGATAATGCTGAGCTTGGGTTTCGCGATCACATTGGTTGCATCCAGCCGCCCCCCCAAGCCGACCTCTAATAGCGTGAAATCAGCGGGGCATTCGGCCATCGCCTTCAGCGCGGCGCAGGTGGTGATTTCAAAATAGGTGATCGGATCAGCGCCATTGGTTTGATAACAGTGCTCAAGACGCTGGCTGAGTTCGGGTTCGCTGATCAGTGCGCCGGCCAAACGGATCCGTTCGTGAAAACGGGCAAGATGCGGCGAGGTATAGGCATGCACGCGCTTTTCTGCAGCTTCCAATCCGGCACGGATCATCGCTTGCGTGCTGCCCTTGCCGTTGGTGCCGGCGATATGAACCACCGATGGCAGCTGCTCTTGCGGATTCCCCAAGCGATCGAGTAACCGCCAAACCCGATCGAGCGTCAGATCAATCACTTTAGGGTGTAGCGCCATCATTCGGGTTAAAATGGCGTCAGAATGGTCAATCGTCATTTTTTCTTAGGCTTTGCCGCGGTGCTTTTATCCTCAAGCTGCGGGTCCGTCGGTTTGGGTAAATCGCCTTTAATGGCCGGGCTCAACCCCAGCAACAGGCGCACAATGGTGATCAACTCATCGCGCATTTCAGGGCGCGCCGTCACGCGATCCAACATGCCATGATCGAGCAGATATTCAGCCCGTTGAAATCCTTCCGGCAGCTTTTCACGAATGGTTTGTTCGATCACGCGTGGGCCAGCAAAACAAATCAAGGCGTTCGGCTCAGCAATTTGAACATCCCCCAACATCGCATATGATGCGGTCACCCCGCCCGTTGTAGGATGCGTGAGCACCACAATATAAGGCAACCCAGCTTCCTTCAGCATCTGAATGGCCACGGTGCTGCGCGGCATTTGCATCAAGCTAAGAATACCTTCTTGCATGCGCGCGCCGCCCGCAGAAGAAAACAGAATAAGCGGACGGTGCAATTTCACCGCGCGCTCGGCGGCGGCAATAATCGCATTGCCAACATACATGCCCATCGAGCCGCCCATAAAAGAAAAATCTTGCGCCGCGGCAATGATTGGCGTGCGCCCGATTTCGCCCTCGGCCACCAGCATTGCTTCCCCTTCGCCGGTATTTTTTTGGGCCGCTTTCATACGGTCGGGGTATTTCTTCTGATCCCTAAAATTCAGCGGATCGGCGATGGGTTCTGGCACTGGTACATCCACAAAAATGCCACCATCAAACAGGCTTTCAAACCGGGCCCGCGGGCTGATCCCCATATGATGCCCGCATTGGGTGCAAACGTTCAGGTTTTCGCTTAACTCGCGGTGAAACAGCATGCTGCCGCACTCGGTACATTTGGTCCAAAGGTTCTCGGGCACTTCGCGCCGCGAGAAAATTGAGTTTATGCGTGGGCGGACATAGTTTGTGATCCAATTCATGCCTGACGTCCTGCTGTTTTTTGTTTTCCTTGAAATAAGCCGGCTTGCGGTAAATTGCAATCAGCGAAGCGCAAAAGCGGTTCGAAAAGCACATTGTTTTTCACGGGCAGGCAGCCTGTGTTGGGCGGGCAGAAGCGTTGATCGTGGATAAAGACAACTGCGCCCCGCCATTGTTTTGGGGGAATGCCAGCCTAAGGCGGGTGGTTTTCTTCAACAAAGGCATGCCCGCGCTTTTGGTTGATCCAACGCAGCCAGATCAGAAATGCTAGAACTTCGAACAGCGTGAAGATCAAAAAGCTTAAAGTGGCTTGGGCCCCCTTTGGATCGAGCTGCATCACGAAGAGCGACATGCCATTTAAATGCCCATCAAGCCCAAAGATCAGCAGCAACGCGTTTACCCCAAAATGAAGGCCAAGCGCCGCCCCTAAATTACCCGTTTTTAATGTGACAAGGCATAAAATCATACCCGCCACGCTTGTGTGTAACACGTAAAAAAAAGCATTCACGCCAAAAATAGAAAAATCAAAATGCAGCATGCCAAAGAGCAGTGAGGGCAAAAAAATTGACCACCAGAAGCGTCCGCCTCTGGCGCGGATATGCTGTAGTAAATAGCCGCGAAACAGCATTTCTTCTGCCCCGATCTGCACGAAAATCAGTGCGGATATGGGGATAACCCATCGCAGCCAAAGCGTTGTGGTTATATTGGGGTTTGGCTGGCTCGAGGCTTCAAAGAAATGCCAGGAAATGGTATAACTGCTGGTTTCGCTGATGATGGCCGTGGCAAAGGCGAGGCCAGCTCCAATAAGAAAATGCTGCCAATTGATTTTACAGGTGGGACCATAAAGCGCATGGAGGGGGTGGCGATGCAACCAGCGACACACCAGCGCGATGCCCAGCCAAATGAAGAAAAAAGAAAATAAGAGAGCGGCTAAATCTGCGGGTGTGCTGCCCAGCCCTTCAAGGTGCATCTGTGCCATGCGATCTAGCGTGATAAACCAACCAAAGCTTGTAGAGACATAGATGATGGCGATCAGAAAAAGTCCCAAACATATACGCCAAATCTGTGACCTGTTGCCAAGAACAGAGGGGTGGAACAGCCTGTCTGACAATCGAATTCCCCTTATTGATCGGAGCGGTGAGTGGTTGATTGAGAGGTGGGGTATCTGCCAGCTGGTTTCAATAGGCTTTGCTTAGTTTGGGTGGTCTTAGGCCTTTCGATCCAGCAAAAAACCGTCTTAGCGGCTGCTTAATTTAAAGGCTACTGCCGGTTTTCGCTTCGGCAGCGCTGGACCATTTCAGCGCTTTGTAATGTTGATTTTTTATCTGACAGAAGAAAGCGACTTGTTTCGCCTTTTGGGCTTTTGTATGACCAATCAACGCATAAGGGAGAGAGACCGTGAGTAAATTCGATAAATCTAAGCTACCAAGCCGTCATGTTACCGAAGGTCCATCTCGGGCACCGCATCGGTCCTATTATTATGCGATGGGCATGACGGAAGAGGAAATTCATCAACCGCTGATCGGTGTTGCCACCTGCTGGAACGAAGCGGCGCCCTGCAATATCGCGCTAAACCGTCAGGCACAATCTGCCAAAATGGGCGTCAAACAAGCGCTGGGCACACCGCGTGAATTCACCACCATCACGGTTACCGATGGGATCGCGATGGGCCATGAGGGGATGCGCAGCTCGCTGGCCAGCCGCGAAGCCATTGCTGATACGGTTGAATTGACGATGCGCGGGCATTGCTATGATGCGCTGGTTGGTTTGGCCGGTTGCGATAAATCTTTGCCTGGTATGATGATGGCGATGGTGCGCTTGAACGTGCCCTCTGTGTTTTTATACGGTGGCTCTATTCTGCCGGGCCGTTTAGATGGCAAAGATGTGACAGTGCAGGATGTTTTTGAAGCCGTGGGTCAACATCAGGCGGGCAATCTAAGCACTTGCGATCTTGAAAAGCTGGAAGCCGTGGCCTGCCCCTCGGCAGGGGCCTGTGGTGGGCAATTTACGGCCAATACGATGGCCTGTGTGTCTGAGGCCATTGGTCTTGCGCTGATGAATTCATCCGGTGCTCCCGCCCCGTATGAAAGCCGCGATCAATACGCAGAAGCTTCGGGTCGCGCCGTGATGACCTTGCTTGAAAAGAATATTCGGGCGCGCGATGTGGTGACGTTGAAATCGCTTGAAAACGCCGCGCGGGTTGTAGCATGCACCGGAGGCTCAACCAATGCAGGGCTGCATTTGCCAGCGATTGCACATGAAGCCGGCATTGATTTTTATCTTGAAGATGTGTGCGAGATTTTCCGCGACACACCCTATTTTGTGGATCTTAAGCCGGGCGGAAAATATGTTGCAAAAGATCTTTACGAGGTAGGCGGCGTGCCGGTTGTGATGAAAGAATTGCGCAAAGCCGGGTTGTTGCACGAAGATTGTCTCACCGCCTCTGGCAATAGCATGGGGGAAGATTTGGACAAAATCACCCGCGAAGCTGATGGGCGGGTGATTTACCCAATCGCCACTCCGCTGACAAAAACCGGTGGTGTTGTTGGTTTGACAGGCAATTTGGCGCCCGAAGGCGCGATTGTGAAAGTTGCGGGCATGTCCGAAGAGGCTCAAGTTTTCACCGGGCCTGCGCGCGTATTTGAATGCGAGCAGGATGCGTTTGAGGCGGTTCAAAACCGAACCTATCAGGAAGGCGACGTGTTTGTGATCCGCAATGAAGGGCCTGCTGGCGGCCCGGGCATGCGCGAAATGCTGGCCACAACGGCGGCGCTTTCGGGGCAAGGTATGGGTAAGAAAGTGGCGCTGATCACCGATGGGCGCTTTTCTGGCGCAACGCGGGGCTTTTGCGTTGGGCATGTCGGCCCAGAAGCCGCGCATGGGGGCCCGATCGCTTTGCTGAAAGACGGCGATATGATCACGCTGAACGCGTTAAAGGGTGAAATCAGCGTTGCGCTTGACGATGCAGAGTTGGCCGAGCGCAAGGCCCAATGGTCGGGCCCGCGCGACACGATTTATGCCGCAGGTGCGCTTTGGAAATATTCGCAATTGGTCGGAGAAATTTATAAAGGCGCGGTGACGCATCCCGGTGGTAAAGCCGAAAAACACGCGTATATGGATCTGTGAAGGTGAATATGGCCCCCTGGCGTTTTGGTCAGTGGGCCATTTTCTGTTTTATGATGACGCTATGTGGCTGCGCTGGGCTTCCACCGCTTCTTAACACGCAATATGAAGGGTTGATAACGCAGCAAAATCTTCCCTCAGGTGCGATCATTCGGCCGCCAAAGGGCTATTGCGTCAATCCAGATCTCGGCCAAAGCACAGAAACAGCAGAATTTGTAACGCTGCAGGCTTGCTCGGAACGCGACGGTCTGCTGGCCTATGGTGTGATCACATTGTCATTGGTGGCGGATCAGGAAATAAGCCTTGCCGATGCAACCCAGCAGTTCAAGACGGCAAACCCGAATGCACATGTGTCAACAATCTTTGCCGATAAGCGTCAGATTTTCGTTCAAAACACATCGCAGGCAGCCCAATCTGTTTTTGGATTACAAAAAACTTTGTGGCAAGGCGTTGAATTGCGCGATACCCACATGCTGATTGCCACGCTTCACATGCCAGCGGATACCATGTTTACAAAAAATATGGCGCGTATGCTTTTGTCACGCAGCTTGCAGGGCGTTTCTGTGCACCCTGCCGGCTCAAAAATGCGGCCCAGTGTGAAACCAAATACCTCTAGCGGGCCGCGTCCAAAAGCCCGCCCTGTTGGATAAGCTCATGTAGGGGCGCAGGCCTGCCAAAGATAAATTGCTTGAATGTGATTTATCGCTATAATTGCCTGATAGTTAATTGATTTAGAGACTGACAGTGATTTTAAAGCCGATGCGGGCGTTTCTGATCCGCAGGTATCTTTTCTATGTATTATCGCGGCCGAATTCATGGCTGCGCGCGCAGAAAACGCCGCGCATATGGGGGGTATATAAGCAGTCAAAAATCTTGCGCCATCAGCTTGAGCGGTTTGTCTCAGGTTTAGAGCTGCGGCTTCAAACCGCGCGCAGGGGGAAGGCTAGCGGCCCTGATATTTGGGGGTGGCGTCCCGATTTTTGGTGCACAAAAATGGATATGAGGGCTGCAAATCTGGGCGGCAGAAGCATTGCCTTGGGCAAGAATATCCAATTGTTTAGCCCAGAGCATTTGCAAATTGATCAATATTGGCTTTCCCAGCGAAAGGATTTAAGCGCTCAAACCGGAGCAGGGTATTGCGTGTGTTTGGATATTTTCGACATAAAAAGCAGCTTTTTATCTTTCGCGATTCAACTGCCGATGGGCAGCCGCCGGCGCCTTATGGAAACGGGGGTGTTGATTTGTAGAGCGCGTATAAATTTTGAAACCGAACTGCATATGCATCTCCGCCTCAATATTCCCGAGCTGGATGACCTGTCTTTACAGGCGGATACCCATCACCGCGAAGATGGTGAGTTTTCGTGGGAATTCAGGCTGCGGCCGCTTAAATTAAGCGCAGATTCCGACGCGCCGCTTTGGATCGATCTGATCTTTGAGGCTCCGCGTTACACGCAAATTCAAATCATTGATTTCAATCTCTCTACCGAAGAGGGTTCTTTAGAAAGGAGCGCCGATGTCGCTTCGCATTGAGCCAACGCGCTTCGCTGAAGGCATTTGGCGGGCTTTGCTAAACCAACCTTCCGATTTGAAAGCGCCCCCGCCCAAGATTGACGTGCTTTTGCAAGGGCGCCCGATCCGTGGCGTGCGGGTTGACCCTCTGAATATGGAAAATTGTTATGAATTATCCGTGCCAATTCCGCCCGAAGCTATTGGATCTGGTACCTATATGCTTTTGATTGTTGAGCAGGGCAGCTCCAAAGTGTTGTCGCGGATCGTGCTGTCGGGCGGTGATTTGAACGGCGAAGATCTTCGCGCTGAGATGGCGGAATTGCGCGCTGAAATAGATCTTCTGAAGCGGCTTTTTCGCGCATCGCGTAAAAGTGGCTTTTAAAGTTTTTACGTTGCGTATTGCGTGACAATCAAACCATGATTTGGCACGATGACCTATTGTAATCGCGAGAGGCCAAATGTCTGCTGAATATCCATCCATTTTCACCCCTTTAGATCTTGGTTTCACAACGTTGAAGAACCGCATTTTGATGGGATCGATGCACACCAATCTTGAAGAAACGCATGACTGGGATCGAGTTGCTGAATTTTATGCTGAACGCGCAAGGGGCGGCGTGTCTTTGATGGTTACGGGTGGGATTGCGCCAAATAAAGAGGGCGGTGTGTTTCCAAACGCAGCGGGTCTTTGTTCAGAGGAAGATATCGCGCACCATAAGATCGTTACGCAGCGTGTCCATGCGGCAGGTGGAAAAATCGCCATGCAAATTTTACATGCTGGACGCTATGCTTACAGCGCTGATTGTGTGGCGCCTTCGGCGGTGAAATCGCCAATTTCGCCCTTTATTCCGCAAGAGCTTGATGAGGCGGGGATCGAAAAACAAATTGCCGATATTGCCGCCACAGCCCTACGCGCCAAGCAGGCAGGCTATGATGGCGTGGAAATTATGGGCTCTGAGGGGTATTTCATTAATCAGTTTTTGGTCACCCATACAAATAAACGCAGCGATCGATGGGGTGGCAGTTATGAAAATCGCATGCGTTTGCCAGTTGAAGTTGTCAAACGTGTGCGTGCCGCAGTTGGCAGCGAGTTTATCTTGATTTACCGCCTGTCGATGATTGATCTTATTCCCAACGGATCCACGCATGATGAAGTGGTGCAATTGGCGCAGGCGGTTGAAAAAGCTGGGGCTAATATTCTGAACACGGGTATTGGGTGGCATGAAGCGCGGATTCCAACCATTGCCACCTCGGTGCCGCGGGCCGCTTTCGCTTGGGTGACCAAAAAGCTGATGGGAAAAACATCGATCCCGATCATAACCAGCAATCGGATAAACACCCCAGAAGTGGCAGAAGATCTAATTTCCAGCGGGTGCGCCGATATGGTTAGCTTGGCGCGGCCGTTTTTAGCGGATCCGAATTTTGTGGCCAAAGCTGCGGCTGGCAAAGCCGCCGAGATTGCCCCGTGCATCGCGTGCAACCAAGCTTGTTTGGATCACACGTTCAGCGGAAAAATCAGCTCTTGTTTGGTGAATCCAAGGGCCTGCTTTGAAAAAGAATTGGCCATTAAGCCCGCGGAAAAACCAAAAAAACTAGCGATTGTGGGGGCTGGGCCGGCGGGTTTGTCCTGCGCGATGACGGCCGCGCAATGTGGGCATCATGTGACTATATTTGACAAATCCGACCGTATCGGCGGCCAGTTAAATTTGGCCAAGCAAGTTCCGGGAAAAGAAGAATTCTGGGGACTTGTGGATTGGTTTGAAACGATGATGACCTTGTTGAAGGTGGATATGCGGCTGGGATATGAGGCAGGTGCGGCCGATTTTGAAGGGTTTGATGAAGTGATTATCGCCACTGGCGTAAGCCCGCGCGATCCTGCGATACCAGGGCAAACCGGGCGCAATGTGCATTCCTACATCGATGTGCTGAGCGGTAGGGTTAAGATTGGCGACAAAGCGATTGTGATAGGGGCAGGCGGTATCGGTTTTGATGTGTCTGAATATTTATTGCACCCCGCCGGCGACAGCCTGACGGAGAGCTTGCCAGATTGGATGCGCGAATGGGGCGTTGGAGACCCTGAGGAAACGCGTGGCGGCTTGGCAGCGGATGGCCCGCAACCCCAGGCGCCGGCGCGCGCGGTGACTTTGGTGCAGCGCAAGGCTGAAAAACATGGCAAGCGCCTTGGCAAAACAACCGGCTGGATCCATCGATCCGCGCTGCATATGAAGGGCGTGGAAATGATTGGCGGGGTGAATTACGAGGAAATCACCGAACAAGGATTGCGGGTGTCTTTTGGAGCTGCGCGCGAAACCCCGCAGATGATCGAAGCGGATGATATTATCTTATGCGCGGGCCAAGAGCCCGAGCGCAGCTTAGCCGATATCTTGATCCAGCAAGGCCGCGCTGCACATGTAATTGGTGGTGCGGATGTTGCCGCCGAATTAGACGCCAAAAGGGCCATCGATCAAGGTGTTCGGCTTGCCTTATCGCTGTAGGGGAGAGGCGCGCATATCGCTTTTGCGTGCGCGTCGATAATGTGATTTAGCGTTGTAGCAAGACTTCAACGCGTTTGTTTTGGCGCCGTCCGGCTTCGCTGTCATTGTTTGCAACGGGGGATAAATAAGCAACCCCCTGCGCCATAATCCGTGCCGGATCAATGCCAAATTCATCTGCCAGATAGCTTGCAACGGCCTGCGCCCGCCGTTTGGAGAGCGCCAAATTCACCTCGAATGAGCCCTTGTTATCCGTGTGGCCAACCAAGATTATATTTGCTTCTTTTTCAGTTTGCAGAAATTCAGCGAGGCTGATTAAGCTTTCAAAGGGCCCACGCCCCAAGGATTCGGAACCTGAATCAAACGCCAGCCCGCTTAAAATTGCAAAGCCGTTTTTGCGCAGCGCGGTGTGGACATCTTTGGTCGGTGGCGCAGTGTTTGTTTGGGCGCTGGGCAAGTTTGTCGTTTCTATTAACTTGCGCCCGCCAGCTTCAATTATTTGCAAAAACAGTTCATTTCCCGATTTGCTGAAAAGCAATGTTTTGATATGTTTATCTTTTTGCATCGCGATAAACCGGTAACGGGTTGTATCGACATACATAAATGGCGGATCGATCACCTCTGTTGCAAATCGGAAGTCAAATCCCCCACACTCAGCAGATTGGCAATCGAGCAGCGCGTTAAACCCCATATTTTGTAACTGGCTTAAAATAGGCGCGGCAAATTGGTTGATTTCCAACAGGCTTTGCGGCAGTTTCCATGCCGATTTATGCAATTCGCCTGTCACTGTGCGGGTTTTCAGTGCAGCATTTTTCCAAATCTCAAGCGGCATATCATATTGGCCAAAAGCGTGCGTTTCTGAAAACTGTTCAATGATTGGGTCTGGCAAAACCAATGGCGCCTGCGCCATTGCTGGTGCAATCAGGCAAACCTCAACCCAAAGGGCGAGCAGGACGCGGCTAACGGCTTTGGGCGTGATAGTCATCATTTGGCCGCATATCGACAGCGCTGGCGACCCGATTGGTCATGTTGAAAAAGCCGGCGACATTGGCAATATCCCAGATATCGCGATCACTAAAGCCAACATCACGTAGGGTTTGGCGATCAACCTCTTCAATCTCAGAGCTGTTCTTTGTAATTTTCTCGGCAAAGTCGAGCATTGCCCGCTGCCGTGGATCAAGCGGTGCGCTGCGGTAATTCATGACGATCATCTCCCCCAGGATCGGATCTTTGGACAAAGCTCGGATTGCCGCGCCATGGGCGGTTAAGCAATAAAAACACCGGTTCACCGAAGAAACGACGACAGCGATCATTTCACGCTCTAATTTGCTTAAACCGCTGGGGGCAAGCATCAAACTGTTATAAAGGCCGCTAAACGCGTCTAATTTTTCGACGTCAAACGCATGGGCTTGCAAGACATTTGGCACCATGCCCAGTTTTTCTTCGCACACATCAAAATATTTTTGTGTGGCCTCTGGCAAAGGGTCCATAGGTGGAAGGTTCAGCGCTGTGACCTGCGGCTTTGACGTCATTGAAGATCCCCTTTCAAACGATAATGGTAGTGTCCCACATGTTTCATCCCGAGTGAAGAATAAAGGTTTTGTGCTACGGAATTTTCTTTTGTGCAGGCCACGGCCAAAATGGAGCAGCCCTGACTTTGACCCCATAATGCGGCTTTGCGCATCGCCCATTTCGCTAGGCCTTGTCCGCGCTGCTCGGGTAAAATCATTAACGCATGCACCATGATCACAGCCTCATGACAGGCTAAAAATGCAGTGCCCGCCGCGCGCCCCTTCCAACGGATCAGAAGGCTGGTTTTAGCCTGTGTTGCGCGGTCCATAACATTCATGCGTTGCGGGCCAACCCCGTCGAGCGCCCAAATATCTTTTTGGATTATCAAAGGAGGCCAAATCTCGAATAAGGTAGTTTTGGGAAGCGGTTGGTCGCATAAATCGGCCACCGGTTGGGCCAATAGATCGGTGGGATCAACAAGGTGATAGCCGCGCTGTGCAAGCGCTTTATCC
>ERZ1046876.2714-NODE-2714-length-10562-cov-5.090892_pt1 | contig 10562 bp, 8 predicted proteins | sample MGYA00383094_ERZ1046876 | MGnify/ENA primary metagenome ERZ1046876 (study PRJEB29581, sample SAMEA5548364) | metagenome | biome: marine; feature: coastal; material: water | depth 50 m | study: Short-term variability in the microbial, nano- and picoplankton... | reverse complement strand
CCAGCGCTTCCGGTGATAGAGGGGGCCTCTACTTGAATGGAAGAATTTCCAATACGATTAGGCAAATTATCCGTCGCCCAATCCTTAGGACATCGATTATACTAGGAATAATCACAATTCTAGCGACTAATCATCTTCAGATTACAATTTGGAGACTACTCGATGGATGGGGTAATTTGTTAAAGTTGGGTTCAGAAGCATTCCCTCCTGATTTCACAGTACTAACCGAAAGAGCAGGATGGACTCATCCACCTTGCACTTTTGAATCAGATGTATTGTGCAGCCCAGCAGTTGTGGGTATGACTCAAACCCTTGAGATCGCATTCCTTTCTACAGTCTTTGGAATGTTGCTATCACTTCCACTTGCTGCAATGGCTGCTTCAAATCTCTCTCCATATTGGCTTTCTCAATCAATGAGACAAATTCTTGCAGCGATGAGGGTTCTTCCATCGCTAATTTGGGCTTTGATATTCGTAATCGTGGTGGGGATTGGACCTCTTGCTGGAGTTCTTGCAATGACTGTGTACACTGTTGGATATCTGGGGAAATTGCAGTACGAAGCATTGGAGGGGGTAAGCAAGGAACCATTGGAAGTCGCTCGCACTATGGGGTTACCACGTTGGCAAGTAGCAAGGTTCTTCGCAATACCAGAGGCGAGTAATGCTCTGATTAGTCAAGCGCTATTCATGTTCGAGTACAATGTGCGACATGGTTCTGTAATAGGTTTAGTAGGCGCTGGCGGAATTGGTTGGTACATGAATCACTACCTTACCCCATTCCAGCTCTACGATAAGGTACTAGCCTTGATTATCGTGATGTTCGTTGTCGTTGTAATTATTGATCAGATTTCTTTGAGAATCCGACAACGATTCATGGATGGTGATAATCACCCAAAAAGAGCACGTTGGCGCGATATTCTTCCATTCTTCCCGATTCGAGAGGTGCAGAATTGAATCATTGGGAAAAAGTGTTTTTCACTCGGTGTAGCAAAACTCACTATTAAAGAGCAAACTACCGAAGGTATATACCTAATACACTTCCTAACCAGAGGTATGCGTGCACTGCTCGCTACAACTATGATGCTGTTAATGATGACTGCAGCCCTAGCGGGCTGTGCTGGATCCGACGTCACCCAAGAAGACGTAGATGCAGCGTATGAAGATGGAAGAGCTGCTGGAATAGCAGAGGCTACACCCGTGAGTACACTTGACACAATCGTTGCTCGTGACTCAATGAAGTGTGGAGTTAAGGAGTCCCAGTATGGTATGGGATACCTCGACTCAGCAACTGGTGTTCGCTCTGGTCTAGACATTTCTTACTGCCGAGCTGTTGCTGCAGCTCTTGGACTTGATCCAGACACAGATGTGGAGTACATCCCTGCATCAGGTTCTGACAGATTCGAGAAGCTTGCTGCTGGAACAATCGACGTTCTAATCCGCACCACAACCTGGACAACCAGCCGTGATGCAGACTTGAACGCTGATTTCGCTGGAATGAACTTCTTCGATGGACAGGGAATTCTAGTCCGTGAAGACAAGTTTGCTGCTGCAGATGCTGGTAACTCAGCTTCTGGCCTAAACAATGCAAAGATCTGTGTTGGTATTGGAACTACAACTGAGGGTAACATGCAAGACTGGTTCTCCTCAAGAAACATTGCGTTCGAATCAATACCTGTGGCTGATGCTGCTGAGGCAACTGCGAAGTTTATTGCTGCTGAGTGTGATGCATTCACTGGTGATATGTCTGCTATGGTTGCAAAGAAGTGGCAATTAGATAATGATGATACTGTAGGTTCGGATATCTGGATTGCTTCTGAGCTAATGTCCAAGGAACCTCTTGGCGCAGCAACCCGTGACATGGATTCAGACTTCAAGGACGTAGTCGCTTGGGTCTGGTATGGAATGGTAACTGCTGAAGAGATGGGCGTAACCGCTGCAAACGCAGCTGATATGGCTACTGCTGCATGTGCTCTGAACGAAGGTGGTGCAACTACTGATCCAGGAATGTGCCGACTTCTAACTGAGAACCTAGGACTAGGAACATCCGATAACCCACTTGCTGGAGATTGGATGCAGGCTGTTCTAGGTGCTGCTGGAAACTACGGTGAGGCATACGACGACGCATTCTGCGACGGCACCTACGATGGTGTTAGTGGCTCGGATGCAATGTCCGGCTGTCTTATCTCGCGCGCTGGTACCCTAAACGCTCTCGTCTCTGAGGGTGGTATTCAGTACGCACCTGCAATGCGCTGATTACTAGTTAAACAGTAATCAACGGATTTACACAAGCCCCTGGGGGGGTTAATCTCCCCTAGGGGCCTCAAATTATCTTTATCTGAAAATATTCTATGAGTGGTAATAATGGATGAAGATAGGATATCCAAAATTATATCCGAAATTAAGAATATTCCACCCACTTTCATTGCTCTTTTATTGGGATTCGTACTCATCCTACCTCTCTCTCAATTCACATCTCTCTCGCTAATATTAGTACTATTCATTAGTATTATTATTGGCTTCATTTTAATGCTCTTATTCCACTTTTTGAGTAAATACTCCGTCTTATTGTCTTCCGTTGATCTAAATTTTTCTCAAGGCCTAACTCTAGGTCTATATGTTTCATCTACTACTCTTTTCTGGAGATATTCAACAAAATTCCTTTCGTTGTCTGCAGATTACCTTTCAACAATGGCAAGGTCAATTCCTTGCAAAACAGGTGTCGGTTGTAATATCGGCTCTGAGATGAATCTCTCACATTATCCCTTGGATCAACTAACAATGCTTTATGGTGGATTTATTCTTATCTGCTTCTTACTTGTTCAAAATGAATTTCGCAAGCTTCAACCTCTAGAATTCTACATAGGAATCTCCCTAGGTCTAGTGGCGGTTTTTCTTAAAGCAATAATTGTAGATAATGCCTTAGGAGTGGGTGGATGGGGGGTTAGTAACGGAACTGAATTCGGATGGGCTCTCAGTTTTGCTGCATCTGTCAAGTTGATATTCATAGGTATTTTAATTGGCCTATTTTTAGGAATGTTAATTGGTTTCTTCCTGAGAAAATGTGTCACATCTGCATTTGGAATATCTGCATTCTTACTCTCCTACGTACTTGTTAACTATGCTTCAAGCCTACCTATTCCAGTTGTGGCTAATCTCTTTGATTTATCCCCCGGCACTCAAGTACCATTCTTCTTCCTTGGCGGTGCTCTTGTTTCAGGAATTCTCCTACTACAGAATAACATAAAGGATTTAGTGGATTTCAAAAATTATTCTGAAATTAGAAACTCCAGATCTAAATCATTTGGCGCTGTAATTTCAGTTCTCTCAATATTACTATTCGCAATAATCACAATTTTCCTCCCTTTCTTTCAATTTATTTCTCAAGATATACCTGCAGCCCTTTCTTTAATTACAATATTCGTAGTTATTTGTTGGACATATATTCTATCTCGTGAAGCGGCTAAACCTGCCATTCAATCGCACAGGACTGCCGCACTTGCTTTCTATGTTCTTTTCCCGTTCGTAAGTTATCTGCTGCTTCGTGTCTTCTTCCTCCAGAATGATGGCACAAATCCTGTGATGCTTAATCGATGGGGGATTGAATTCGATTTCATGGATAAAGTTAACACATTCAAAATAAATCCATGGCCTCTTGAAGCAGAACCCAATCTTGACTCCAGATGGATTTTCCTGAAGGCGGCTATTATCAATTCTACTAGAGTAACACTAATCAGTATCTTCTTCTGTACAATCCTAGGAATTATTGTTGGAGTAACTAGACTTTCAAGCAATAAACTCGCATCTTCAGCAGCTACAGTATATGTTGAAGTATTCCGAAATCTTCCTCTTGCGGTTCTTCTTTTCCTCATATCAACTCAATTAGGTACTCAAATGCCTGTAGTCACAGATGAAAAAGATTTGTTAGGCGGGGCTTTATTTTACAGTAACCAAGGTTCTTGGTTCGCAACTGTTTCCTCATACAGTTCACTTCTTGTTGCTTTATTCGGACTAGCAGTTCTTCGAATCTTTCTTCGGTTTAAAGACAGAATTGAACCAAGGAAAGTTTCAACTCCCGTCGGGTTTTCTTTTAGAAGACCTTTCTCAAAGATGGGTTGGAAATTGGAGAATCTATCCTCTGATATTTTCCTATTATTCGCTCTATTGTTACTTGTTGCTCGTGTCCCTATTGGTGAAATGGCATTTTCTTGGCTTCCTGAAACTGTTTTTGAGGCTCTATTTTTCCCATTCGTAGACACTCCTTCTGATGGAAATGTCCAAACTCTTGCAGATAATTTCAAAATTGCATTAGGGCCATTATTTTGTTTGTTACTCGTGATTTATGCATTATTAATCAGCACCAATATTGATGATGATGGGATGAATGCCCTAGAGATCGATGATTCTGAAGAGGGTTTGAGGGTAAGATTCACAATCTGGGTATCTGCTATTGCCGCTGCTTTAGGTATGACACTAGCTGGAGGTTGGCTACTTGTGGGGGAAGCTCTTTCATTCCCTGAGTATTCCAAGGATTGGAATAATGATGGAGTAATTGATGCCCCAGGTAGCTGGGATATAGTTGCAGGGACAGGGTTTGAGATTACTCCAGCATTCCTTGCAATGATCATAGGTCTGACTTTATTCACAGCAGCTGTAGTTGCAGAGATAGTCAGAGGCAGTATTCAGGCACTACCAAGAGGTCAGGTTGAGGCTGCAATTTCACTTTCTCTAAACCCCTATCAAAGACTCAGATTGGTAATTTTGCCTCAGGCTTTGAGGAGTATGGTTCCTTTACTAAATAACCAATTCATGAACGTATGGAAAAACTCCAGTCTAGCAGTTGTTGTTGCATATACTGACATCTTCTATGTCATATTGGTAATGATGAACAATGTCGGTAAGTTGATTCCGTTATTCCTTTTACTTCTAATCACATATCAGGCTGGCAGTCTGACAATTTCAGCAGTTATGAATTGGTATAATACTAGAGTTACGAGCGTGAAAATATGAGTAAGTGGAATATTAATTCTGACTCATATTTTGAGTTCGAGGAGTCCATTGCAGGAAAATCTGGGGCTTCTTGGGTTACACCTGAGAATAACTCCATATTAAGTGGAATTGCATTTTCATTAGCTGTCGCATTGGGAGTTTTCGGAGGAATATCCTACTCTCCTGAAGGACTTATTTCGATGTTTGAAACATCCTTTTATAATGAGGTTTCAACTAGTGAATCTCTTCTTTACATAATTCTTTCATTCTTGACACTTGTTTTCGCTTGGTGGGTTACTCTTACAGCAGTGATTAAATTAACCGTTCGTAAAACTACTACAACTGCAATTCTTGGTATCGTAACTGCTTGGATTATTTTCATAGTAGTCAGAGGACTCAGTCACTTTGTTCTGATTGAAGCAGACTGGGTTGTTGTTTGGGCTAATCGTGATCTTGTTATGATGGGTCAGTTGATGAAAGAACAGATGACTCAATCACCTGGTTCACATGTCTGTATTGATGTGAATGATTGTTATGGTATCAACCAGAACTTCCGACTATGGTGGACACTATACCTGACCAGTGGATTATTTGGCACGGCCTATGGGACATTAGGCGATAAGTCAGATAATGATTCGGTGAAATTTTGGAAACCTGTAAAATTCTTGATTTCTTTCACATTGATATCAATTATTCTTATTCTTATTGCAACCAATCCAACTGAGGTTAGTTACAACACAGACGTTGTGCTACAGAAGATTTTGATTTGTATGGCGATTACCTATGCTGCCTTTGGGGCCACTTACTATTACAGTATTAATTCAGAGGAGTATCAAATTAATCGACTAAAGTCATACCTTACTATTGCTGCAGTATCAGTCTTTTTCTTCGCGATTCTAATTATGGATCCTCCAACTTTTGTTAAGAATATTGCCGCATTACTTGGAGGAGATCCTGCACAGGAAATGAGTGATGAAATAATTGCAGGTTCAGTCGTTCCCAGCACATTAGATAAGTTAGCTGGAGATGGAATTCAGGCCTCTCAATGGGGTGGTTTATTCGTCAACTTGATTGTTGCAACTGCAGGTTGCGTCCTCGGTTTTGGTATTGGTGTAGTATTGGCATTTGGTAGGCAAAGCGAGCTCCCATTCTTCAGAGTACCATCTGTTGCTTTAATTGAATTAGTTCGTTCTGGACCTCTCATCTGTTGGCTTTATTTCGCAGTATTCATGATGCCTGATATGATGGACCCATTCTACAATGCTGAAGATATCATTAGGATGTTACTAATGTTCGGAGTCTTCGGCGGCTGTTACATTGCTGAAGTTCTCCGCGGAGGTCTCCAAGCAGTTGATAGTGGTCAGAAAGAAGCCGCCATTGCGCTGGGCCTTTCTCCTTTCCAAACAAAAATCCAGATAGAACTACCAAATGCCGTTCGAACTACCCTTCCTTCTATTGTTAGTGTATTCATTGGTCTTTGGAAGGATACCACACTTCTTTTCATTGTTAATATTCTTGACTTCTTCAAGTTGGCAAAGGACTTACCAAATACAGATCTTAGATTCCTCGGTGACTTCCTTGAGCCGCTATACATTACTGCAGTTGTATTCTGGGTATTTGCATTCTATCTTTCAAGAATCTCGATGGGAATCGAGAAGAGCCTTGGTTTGGTCAAAGAAGGAGGAGGAGAATTAGCATGATTGAAAACGACAATAATGATATGATTATAGAGACTGAAGGAGTCAAAGTTAACTTTGGCGATTTTTGGGCATTGAAAGGAATTGACATTGAAGTCAGAAGAGGAGAAATTATAGTTATTCTTGGGCCATCAGGTTCAGGAAAATCAACTTTTATTCGCACCTTGAATCGACTTCAACCACATAGTGGTGGAACAATCAAAATTGACGGGATTACAATTGATGATGATACTACCGTCAAAGATCTGAAGTATGTTCGTTCGGAAGTAGGATTTGTTTTCCAGCAATTCAATCTCTTTCCACATCTGACTATTATGGAAAATATCACATTGGCTCCTATGAAGGTCAAGGGCGCATCAAAGAGGGAAGCCGAAGCCAAGGCAATGGAATTGCTTGAGCGAGTCGGAATACCTGAGCAGGCCTACAAGTATCCTAGTGGATTGTCGGGCGGTCAACAGCAGCGTGTTGCTATTGCTAGAGCCTTAGCAATGGATCCGAAGATTATGCTATTCGATGAACCAACATCTGCTCTCGACCCTGAAATGATTAAGGAAGTTCTAGATGTAATGGTTGATCTTGCACGAAGAGATATCACAATGATTGTGGTAACTCACGAGATGGGATTTGCCAAGGAAGTTGCCGATAGGTGCATTCTTTTCGACGAGGGTCATCTAATTGAGGAAGCCACACCCGAGGAATTCTTCTCCAACCCTAAACACGAGAGAACCAAGTTGTTCCTTAACCAAATTTTGTGATTTGTTACCTGCGTAATGAAGATAACCTAGCCTCCGTCTGGAGATTTGATGTTACTGTGAATATACGGTTGATTATCACAAAACAGAGGTGCTCTTGTATGACATTTCTGAAACTGCTCTAGTTTTCCGATTGGATTGTTGGGTTGTTGATTACAATAATGAGAGGAAAGCTAAGGATTGGATTCTGATTCTAAAGCAGTTCAAAGCCCAAGGTATTTCGGTACCCTTCCCTCATCTTACCGTTAAGAAAGAAGAGTGAATCCTCAGTGCAAACTTTCGATTGCATTTCGCATTTCATCACTTAGGGGAACTGATTTTGAATTCTCAAAGTCGAATAGCACAATGATGCACTCTCCACTTGCACAAAGATCCCCTGCACCATTGTAAACGACATTTTCCATTCTAAAACTGGAATTTCCTATGTGAGCAATACGAGTGCCTACAGTGACATTGTCGGGGTAGAAAATTGGCTTGTGATAGTCTATGCTCAAACTAGCAAGGACTGGGCCAATAGCTTCTGATTTTATTGTGCGAAGCTCTACTTTCTGGAAAAAATCAACACGAACCGTCTCCATCCATCTCAAATGTCTCGTGTTATTTACGTGACCGAGTGCGTCCATGTCGCCCCAATGAACAACAAAGTCACGCAGAACCGGATATCCTTCCATGATTCCTGAAGTTGCCACTTGGTTTTGAGGTTCTCTATTGCATCCAATGTGCAATACGGTCATGAATTGTACTTCGGAATGTCAGGAGTTGTAATTTTGGCCCCTCAATGTCAACTGTAACAGTCGCCCCTCTAGTGAAATGTGTTTCATCCCATCCGTCACTGACAACATATCCTCTATGCATGTCACTAGTGATTACTGTAGGGCACTTGGTCCAAGACCAGTACGAACCATCATCTCTACGTTCTGCTCGAGGTAAATCTCTTGCAACGAATAGATAGTGGTCATTGATTTCTTCAGTTGGAAAAGTATTTCCTTCGATGTTCGCTACATGACGGAACCAAGCCCCTTGACCTAGGAATGTAGAGAATAAACAACCTGATGAATGTTGTTTACAGTCTACTGTTTCATCTCTCTGAAGTCTGTACTTTGAGGGCTGATACTGGTGAGTATTTGCCACAAGAAGGTCATTCAATGCAGGATCGCAACGTATGCGGTTACCACTGGTGGTGATAATCTCCGCTTGAAGGCGAGGAAGTGTGTTGACTATCGCTTCACCAGCCAAAACAGCACGGATGTCCGCACTGAAGTGTTTTGGGTCACTACCCATGTAGAATCCATATGATCCATTATCATCCTCTTCGCGTGGATGAGAATTAACTCCCATGACTGGAGTTTGAGAATCAACAGAGTGGGCGATTGAGGTTAGAGTGCCATCTCCACCCAGGACAATTACCATGTCACAATCAATGAAATCAGTACGGCGAACCGTTTCACGAGCGGAGTAATCTACTCTCAATTTTGATTCAGCAACCAGTGTGTCTAACTCTTTACGAATAGTCTCTAGAGCTTGATCGTGAACTGGTTCGAAGTTCTTTTTGTAGACAACTAGAACATTTTCAATCAATACATCACCCCCTTTCTGCAATATTCGCGTCTAGCCGCTTCCATATAGGACCGACGCAAGCAAATCATCGGCGGAATTGACATAGAAAGCATAGACTCATCAAAGGGTCTTATCGAGGAGTGACTATGAACAAGACGAGCATGGTCATCCTCATTCTCGTCGCTCCAGCAATTGTTGGATGCCTAGAAGTCCCAACCAAAGTATGTGGTGGAACGGAGTGCTTTCCTCTCAGTAATGAGGTTCTCCAAGATTTTCTAAGTGATCCTTCCGCCTTTGATGTGATTTCATTAGCAGCAAGTGAGACTAAGTTGAAAGTTGAATCAACAGTCACATATTCATCTGAGGGTCAGCATGGTGAGATTCATTGGAGTGTTGCAAAAGATGATGAATCAAACTTACGTTCTGTTGCAATGAGACTTAATTTAGGTACTTCATCTATAGATACTGAGATCATTGAGGGTAACTCAACCACAAATGTCCGTGTGGGTAATGTGTGGTATGAAGGAAGAGATGAAGTACCTGAGTACAGAAATCCTTTCTTTGAATTAGCTGAAAAGGCTACAGAAAATCCAAGTGGACTTTGGCCTTCTTTTGGCTTTGATACAACATCAATTGCTGAACTTGATTGGACTATTACTGCAGATGTCAGTTCTCAACAACAGATTGCAACAGGAGTAAATGACACACACACAATTATTCTTGAGTTTAGAAATATGCCACCGAAATTAATGGGTATAGAACTCTATGGAAATGATGAATCTAGTTATGTGTTGAATGTTTTTACTGGTGATGAGGTAGAAATTGAGTTGCAGAATGATCTACCACTTTCTTCAGTTCAGTTCTCCATCGGGGAATCGGTAGAAATGGCAGAAATGACGGTATGGGGTGGTTATGTTCCTTGGGAGTTTACCTCTGAGATAAATCCCAGTGAATTGAGTTTTCATGCGCTTGTGCTCAATGGGAGTGGCGAATCTTCTGTTGCTGAAATGAATTTAGCAGATGTCGAGGCGAACCTAACTGATTCTAATGGATCTTGGTGGGCTTTCAATTGGTGGGATTATTCTGGTGATGGATGGTTTTCTGCAGGAGATTTCTATGAGATTCGCACAAACTCTACATCGGAAGCAAGAATTGGAATTTGGGACCATTGGGCATCCTCTTGGTCAGGTGAATTACTGTTACCTAGCTCAAACTAAATTCAATACTCGTTGGAGCTAAATTCGTTTGTCGTGTATTAGGTCAGATTGAAGCGCCGTCGATGAACGGCTACTGACATGTCGGGTGAGAGTCATCCTCTGATGCGCCTTATCACTCACCTTCGCGATTATCGTGGGCAGGTCATATTAGCATCAATTTGCTCTGTGATGAACAAGTTCTGGGATCTCGCACCTCCAATCCTAATCGGTATGGCAATTGATGTCGTTGCCTACAAAGAAGAATCGATGTTAGCCGATTTTGGTTACAGCGATCCATATCAGCAATTCTACATTCTAGTCGCATTCACAGTTGTGATTTGGGTTCTTGAATCATTGTTTGAATATTGGTTTGGA
>ERZ1046876.2713-NODE-2713-length-10563-cov-4.458222_pt1 | contig 10563 bp, 7 predicted proteins | sample MGYA00383094_ERZ1046876 | MGnify/ENA primary metagenome ERZ1046876 (study PRJEB29581, sample SAMEA5548364) | metagenome | biome: marine; feature: coastal; material: water | depth 50 m | study: Short-term variability in the microbial, nano- and picoplankton... | reverse complement strand
CAACACGATCGGTAGCTACGGTGACTGGCAGGACAACGAATTTGAACAGCGAGATCCCATCGGATTTTTGCAAAGCCTCATCGACGAAGGAATCACGGCGGTAAAGGCCTACTACATGGCTCCTTACGCCTCCGAATCGGGCGGAAATTTCGTATCTGCAAAACAGATCAAAGAGGGACTCAGCCCACTCGCTAAGCAACGCAAGGCATTGGGCGATCAGATCGAGATCGCACACGACGGTGGCGGACAGTGGGCGTTGGCTCCCGCAATCCGCATCACGAAGGCGATGGACGAGTATGATCTGATGTGGCAAGAAGAAATGATTCATCCCGTGAACGTCGAGACACATCTAAAACTTGCGCAGGAAACTAGAACACCAATCTGCGCAGCTGAACGACTTATGACTCGATACGAATTCCGAGAATACATCGAAAAAGGCGCTGCCGAGATCGTGATGCCTGATCTGATCTGGACCGGCGGGATTTCAGAAACCAAGAAGATCGCGACCATGGCTGACACGTACCAAACCCCCATAGCTCCGCACGACTGGACGGGTCCTATCAACGTTTTTGCCTGCGCTCATATCTCAATGAATGTCCCGAATGTGATGATTCAAGAAACCAACCGTGCTTACTACCGAGGCTGGTACGACAAGTTCATCGAGCCGAATATAGTAATCAAGGATGGCTATTTGCTGGCGCCCGAAGGACCTGGTCTAGGAACTCGTCTAAAAGACGACGTTTTTGACCGCTCTGACATCCACGTAGAAGTCACCACCGAATCCCGAGTGTGGGAGCCAGTAGGTTTTAACGACCCCGACCAAAAAGTATCCAACTTCTTCTCCCCAAACGTGCCTGAGGAAAATGGTAGATAGAAGCGAGAACAACCGAAAAATCAGCAATCTAACGACTATCCCTCAACCCAACCTTATCGCGCTAGTAGAAGGGGCCGAAAAATCCACTTCGAACCGCCAGCCCCATGATCCAAAAACTCGCGACAATCGCCCTCGTACTTCTTGGCTTCACCAAAACCGTTGCCTGCACGTTCTCGCGTTCAATTAAATAGCGGAATCACTCGATTAACCCAGCGCTCGCTAGATAAACTCCTTATATGTCCACTCACTACCTGTCCATCGACGTCGGATCTACGTCGGTTACCGCGTTGATCATAGACATTGAATCGAAGTCCGTTGTTGGCTCTTCGACCATCGACAATACCGCCGAAACCACGTCTGAAAACGATAAAAAAATCGGCCGATCTGAGTGGGATATCGAGTGCATGACCGATCTTGCGCTCGCCAACGCAAAGAACCTCATCGAACGAACTAAGGGTCAACCCGCAGCGATCGGTATCACCGGTCAGCAGCAAGGACTTCAGCTTCTCGACCAAGATCTAAGCACTGTCGGAAACTTCATTTCCTGGCAGGATCAGCGGTCGAAAGAACTAATCCCTGGCGAAAATCTCACGTATCTCGACGCTATGGGCGAACTCGGAGGTGCCGTAACTGAAGACGGCGGGCTTCCAGCCTTCGAAAACACCGGATGCCCTATCGTTACCGGCTACACAGCTCCCAATCTCTACTGGCTACAGGCTAACAACGAACTTCCAACAAACGTCGCAAACATTCACGGCACAACAGCTCCCGAATTCGTCGTTTCTCGCCTGACAAATACCCGACCCGTTACCGATCCCACTGACGCTGTCAGTTGGGGTGTTTACGATCTATCCAAAATGAGCTGGAACGACCATCTCATCGATTCACTCGGCCTGAGACGCGAGCTCTTTTCGAATATCGCCGACTCATGCACCCCTGCCGGAACGCTTACCAAACCGATGGCAGCAAAGCTCGGAGCGAAAGCGGGCATTACAGTTTCGGTCGCATCTGGAGATCATCAGTGTAGCTTTGCCGGTACGGTATCCGACTACGAAAACACCGTTGCCATCAACATTGGCACAGGTGGACAGGCTTCTGTATACGTTGAAAACCCAACCCCTCGGGGATGGCTTGAACTTCGTCCGTACATTCAAAGCGGCTACCTACTAGCAGGAGTCGGCGTGGTTGGCGGTCGAACATTCCGCACACTCAGAGATTTCTTCAACAACGCAAATCTAGCTATCACTGGATACCAAGTGGACCCCGACGCTCTTTACGTAAAACTGGTCGAATTAGCTGCCGAAGTTCCAGCTGGAGCCGAAGGAGTGGTTTTCGACCCACTGTTCACCGGCTCACGAAGAAACCCTCTGGCGAAAGCAGCGGTGCAAGAACTGACACCGGGCACATTCACGCCCGGACACATGGCACGTGCGCTCTTCGAGGCGATGGCGGCTCAGCTAGCAGACTCGTACCGAGAGGCGGCGAAGTTAGGGGCAGGAATGCGTTCAATGCTCGTCGGATCAGGCAACGGGTTAAAACTTAATCCGGTTCTTAGAGAATCACTCGAAAAAGAACTCGGTATGTCTCTTCAGCTTGGTCGAAATAACGAAGAGGCTGCAATCGGTGCGGCGCTATGTGCTGCTGTAGCTGATGGATCGTTCAAGTCGATCGCCGAAGCCAGCGCTTCGTTTACGGGATAGAGCGTTCAGTTATCGCTAGTTCTGAGGATTAACCTCTTCTAGAAAATGTCTGCAACAGCCTGCGCTATCCGTTTGGCTTGATGACGAATTTCACGCCTTTTCCTTCACCTGAATCGACGATAGCTTGTGGCAAGTCCTGAAGCTCGTAACGACCTGAGATCACACCGTCAAGATTCAATTTGTCGATCTCAACGGGAGTTCGAGCAAATACGTCACCTCGCCCAAATGCGCCTTTTATGGTGACTTCTCGATAGTGAAGGTCGTACATATCAACCGGCAAAGGTTCTCCTTCTGGGACCACCCCTACCATCAACACTTGCCCGCGTGGGCGAACCACTTCAACGCACTTGGCGACCAGTTTCGGCTGTCCAACAACTTCAGCTGCGATGTTCGCACCATATCCACCGTTGTGATCCTTGATGAATTCGGTAAGATCGCTATCGGAAGGATCGTGCAGCAGATCGGCCCCAAACTGAGTGGCCATTTCGCGACGAGCCGCGACTGGTTCCGACATGACCATGCGTTCAACCCCACGACGTTTTAGAAATGCCAGCGTGAACAGTCCCATAATGCCTCCACCGATTACGACTCCAACTCCGTTGTCGTCAATTCGCATCATTTCTGAACCAGAGAGACAACACGATGCCGGTTCGGATAATGCTGCTTGCTCAAGATCGAGAGAATCAGGAATTTTCACTGCAGATTGTGATGGAGCGGTAACGTATTCAGCGAACATTCCTGAAGTAAGATCGGCGTTTTCGCAACGTGATTCCGACCAAGTAGTACATGCTGAACAAACGCCACAATGGCTAGTCGTATTCATCACGACTCGATCGCCAATTCGGCTTTTATCTATGCCTTTTCCGACATCGACAATCACACCTGAACCTTCATGCCCTAGGACTTTTGGCGGTGTTGAAGGAAATAAACCCTGCGTAATATGAACATCAGTTCCGCAAACGCCAATAGTGTCGACCTTCACAACAACTCTGCCCGGCCGTGCCTCAGGGTCTGGCATTTGGTCGAGAGTGAATTTATCACCACCGTGCCAGGTCATCAGTCGCATCATCGGCTTGCCTTATCCTTGTTACTCTCGAACATTCACGTTGTTCTCAGCGGATAGTAGGCGAGAGCACACCACGGTTCAACTCCGCTGAACACGAAATTTCACAAGGATACAAAGCTATGAACCGACACCACACACCTGAAGTACGGCGAGTAGTTCGTCAGAAATTTCAGAGATATCGCCTGCACTCGTTGCCACAACCGCAGCAGCTAAATCAGAAGGGTTGAGTTCGCCTGAAAGACAAGTCAGTTGCTCGATAGTTAGTTCACTAACCGGAATCGAAATCGCTGTTGGTTCCGTTGTTGGTTCGATTGGGATGGGACCTGTACCATCGACAGTGCTATCATTTGGCTCGATAGGAATTGCGATTCCAGCCCTGCACTTTTCCAATTTAGCTTGGAAATCAGCAGTAGCCAGACTACTTGGGTCGCGTAGCAATGTCAGAGCATCCTCGCCGAGTTCTTCGGTAAGACATTCTAAAATATCACCGCCAGCGCCACCTGCGAATCCGCCGCGTTGACCTCCACCAAACAACCCACCGCCGCCGCCAAGAATTCCTCCAACACCAGGTCGCCCGAACTCTGTACCACACGCTTCAAAAGCTCCGGCGATATCGCTCGGTTCGGTTTGCCTGAGGACAGTGAGATCGAATTCTCCGTCGCTTAAGTCCATACCAAGTTGACCAGCGATACATTCTTGCACTTCCGGATCGTCCAAGCTATCTGCTCCAACAGTGCCTCCAAGTGCACCTGCAATATCAACCCCACACGCCTCTAGGATGGCGAGTTCTCTGGGTCCAAATCTGCTCAACAATTCCGGTCCTATCGCTCCTAAATCGTCATCAAAACGATCACCAAATCGTTCAGACAAGCACTGTAGCACTTCGGTGTCTGTAAAAGCATCTATCAGGCTCCGAGTGGTATCTGTATCTACATCCTGAGATGCGACCGGAGGCACTGCAGTTGGTGATTCAACAGTTGGCTTATCCGCAGCAGTATCGCAAGCGGCAGCAATCACTACGATCATGAGGGCAATAAAAATGAGAAAGGTTGATCGTGAAATATGAGCCATAGCGACTTTATATAAATCCGAATACAAAATTATCGATCCAAACACAATGTTCCGTGCGAGCGCAAAGCGCTACGGGGAAAAATCAATCATGAACATGCTACTTGCGATGTGTTGAGGAAATGTGAAGAATCTAGGTCTATCACTCAATCACACCAAGTAGATCAGCACATGCTCTAAGCGATTCAAGTGTATCTTTGCCCTCGCACATCAAGACCATGTTGCCAGCAACCACGTAGTCGAAATACTTAGGGAACCCACACCTGCCTACGTGATGGCCTCCGCTCGAATCGCATCGACGGCGTTCGGTTAGGCCTTCTGTCCACGGTTGATCGTCTTCGTAAAGCACCGCACCAGCGCCTGTCGCATGATTAGCGAACTCGACACCTGCGTTTTTCGCGGATTCATTAGAAAAGTAGAAACGTGCCTCATAGTCGAGCCGATTGTATGGATCTATGCCGTAAAAACCATAGTGGACCGAGCTCGCCTCAGGCAGGTTTTTCACGTCGTAAGTTTTCGACTTCTTAAAGCCGACTGATTCAAGATCGGCAATCCTGTACCTCCGTTCTGTATCTTCTATATGAGCAACCATACCTTCCGCATCGATATCGATTCCGCAAATTTCTATCGCGTTCGAGAAACCTGATAAAAGCCCTCCGTTAAGCAATTCGCCATAGCCGTCGGCGAACGACTGCCCAAGCTCGCCGACCATGCACTGTTCGTCGAGCGAAGAATATCGCTGTGCGCCCGTTCCGGTACCTGAATTGGCGTCATCAGCGTTCGAACCGGTTAGGACAGCCAATTCCTCTCGAGTAAGGCACTCAGTAAAGCCCTGAATCGCAAGCTGGGACTCGTGGGAGTCGTCATTGCCATTACTTACCATTAGCTTAGTAAGCACGCCCGGTGGAATTTCGTCCAACAGGGAAGCCGCACAGTCAGCAGATGAACCGCTAAACCCGCCCAATTCCCTCTGAATCTGACCTGCGAGAAAACCTACGACGAACTCGTTCGAAAAGCAGCCTTGTATAGCTGTGTTTTCTTCGTCATTTAGATCTATCTCACCCAGAGCGAGCGCCTTCATGCGATCTTCCCCGAGTTTGGTGGAAAAGCATTTGAGGTCTTCTTCAGGAATTTGGCTCAAAAACGATTCGAAATCCGTTTCAGGCGATTCGGTGATAATCCGAATAGAAGGCGTCGAAATTGGGATCGCCGTAGCAGTTGGAGGAATTTCCGTCGGTTCCGCTTCTACACTCCTACAGGCGATGAAGACGACAGCTACCAAAGCGAAGATTGGAATTAAAAACGAGTGACGATACATCGGTTCCTCGAATATTGCTTGTACAGCCCTGCCTAAAAGGTAGTGCGCTAAAGATTCTGCAGCCTGTCTTTCATTAATACTTCTATTTCACAAGGATTCATGAATCGACACAATCGTAATGATCATGCTGGCCTGACGACAATGTTCACTAGTCTGCCGGGAACATAAATCTCTTTGACGATCGCCATGCCTTCTATATGGCGAGCCACGTTTGTTGCCGATTTAGCAACGGCGATGGCAGTATCTTTGTCGATATCGGCAGCAACTTCGATCTGATCACGCAGTTTGCCCTGAACTTGCACAGCAAGAGTGAATGTGTCGCTGGTAATAAGTAATTCATCGAATTTTGGATTCAACTCAAGGTGAATCGAACCGGTGTGACCCGTTCGCTCCCAAAGCTCTTCTGCCAGATGCGGCGCCAATGGTGCTACATGCAACAGCAACCGATCCACAGCCATTCGCCACGTATCAGCAGCAACGTCACCGGCGTCGTACCGACGAGCGATCTCAGTAGTGAACTCCATTAGACCCGATATCGAAGTATTGAACTTGAACGACTCCATGTCGGCGAGAACACGCTTAGTGGTTGCGTGCGAGACTCGTTCCAAATCTTTCTCGCCACCTGATCCTTTGAGTCCAGATTCGTCACGCAATGCAACATCCCAAACTCGACCCAGCCAACGACGGATGCCATTTATTCCGGAGTCCGACCAGTCACCGCCTTGATCCCAAGGTCCCAAAAACATGAGATAGCAGCGAAGCGTGTCGGCGCCGTGTCTTTCGACTACGGGATCGGGCGTCAAAGGGTTTGATCGCTTTGAAATCTTCTTGTGATCTTTGATGAGCATTCCCTGGTTCATCAACTTGGTATATGGCTCATCGAAATCGAGGTATCCAAGATCACGTAATGCCTTATTGAAGAAACGTGAGTAGAGCAAGTGCATCACTGCGTGCTCGGCACCGCCCATGTACTGACTTACCGGCATCCACTGCTTAACCTTCTCGGCATCGATAGGTTTTTCAGGCGGATTTTTGCTTGCAAATCGAAGTTGGTACCATGATGAACACACGAACGTGTCGAGGGTATCGGTTTCACGTTTGGCGTCCTTCCCGCAATCAGGACACGGAACGTGCATGAAGTCCGGGTGCTTGATCAGCGGGGACTTACCACCGGCTTCAAATGTCACGCTTGGTGGCAGTATTACGGGCAAATCTTTCTCTGGAACGGGGACTGTTCCGCAATCATCGCAATAGACGATCGGAATGGGCGTTCCCCAGTATCTCTGACGCGAAATCAGCCAGTCACGAAGATGGTATGTGATAGTCCGCGTGCCAATTTTTTCGGATTCAATCTTATCGGCGATTGCTTCCTTACCATCCGCGCTCGACAATCCATCAAACTCGCCAGAATTAACCTGGGTTCCAACAGGAATCCACGCCTCTTCTAATTCGCCGCCATCCCAGTTCGGCGGGGCGACAACTACTCTGATTTCAATCCCGTACTTCTTAGCAAATACAAAGTCACGTGAGTCGTGAGCTGGAACGCCCATCACGGCCCCGGTTCCGTAGGTTGCCAGTACGTAATCACCCACCAAAACGGGAACACGTTCTCCGTTCAGCGGATTGATGCAATAAGAACCCGTTTCGACGCCTGTTTTATCACGCTCGGTCGACGTTCGGTCGATTTCAGTCTGGCGAGCTGCCTGTGCTACATATTCATCAACACTCGCCTTGTGCGAAGGTTGCGTCAGCTTTTCGACAAACGGGTGCTCAGGCGCTAAAACGACAAAAGTAACGCCGTAAACGGTGTCAATTCGAGTGGTGAAAGTTTCAATCTTCTCGCCCGGTACGAATTCACTTACATCAAATCCGATGGTAGTTCCAGTTGAACGACCGATCCAGTTCCGCTGCATCGTCTTAATTTTCTCGGGCCAGTCGATCTGGTCCATATTAAGAAGTTCATCTGCATATTTCGTTATAGCGAAGTACCACTGTGGCAAAGCTCGCTTGATTACAGGCGTACCGCAACGTTCGCATGCACCATCTTTTACTTGCTCGTTAGCAAGAGTTGTTTGATCCTGCGGACACCAGTTCGCTTGACCGTGTTTTCGGTAGGCGAGTCCGTTTTCATAGAATTTTAAGAACCAATATTGGTTCCACTTGTAGTACTCAGGATCTGAAGTGGCTAGCTCACGTGTCCAGTCGTATCCAGCACCCATTTCTCTGAACTGCCGACGCGAGTTGTCGATGTTCTTGTAGGTCCACTCACGAGGATCTCCACCTCGTTCGATAGCCGCATTTTCAGCTGGAAGTCCGAACGAGTCGAAACCCTGCGGTTGCATTACGTTGTAGCCCTGCATTCTTTTGAAACGAGCGTGTGTATCGGCAGGGGCATAGGCGTACCAGTGACCCATATGAAGCTCACCAGATGGGTACGGAAACATGGTTAGCGCAAAATAATTTTCTTTGCCTTCAACACTATCCGCTGCATCATATATGCCGTCGGCTTCCCACTTCGATTGCCATTTTTTCTCAATATTGTCAGGCGTGTAGCGATCGTAATCGTTACCCGATTCTCTGCCTTCTGAACCTGATCGACCCTTACCCGTTGTAGTCAAAATTCGTTTCCGTACTTGCTCGTGATCCCTGTGTGTTATCCGGCGATCAAATCAATTTAGCTCCTACTCGTGCAAGCTAAACACGCCACGAGTGGCGAATTTTACCAATGGTTTAGAGCGAACGGCGAATACGAGGCTATTTAGCCGGGTTAGCGAGTGCCCATTTCCAACGAACGTAGACGAGTGTACCGATGATTAATGCGGCCCACGGCATCGAAAACGTAGAGAGTCCAACCGGGATTAGCGGAAGCATGCAAACGACGAAAATTACCAGCGCAGATGTTTTCATCTTTTGGCTCGAACGACCCAATATTTCGGTGAATCGAGCGAGTGCGACGCCCGCGACAGTTGCGATAAGCGCAAATCCACTGATTCGGAGGGTCATCGTTAGCCCTTCGTATTTGAACGATGGATGAAAAGCGATGACGCCGACGGTGATTACAAAAATTATCGACCATGCTGTTATTAAGATATCTCGAACACTAGAACTCATATCAGTTCAGACTACCGAACAGAAACCGCGTCGCCAACATTGATTTCCGTGTGCCCTTCAACCGGTAGCAGTCTAATCGCGAAAGTCGGGATTTCGAATCCGTTAGCCATTATCAGGCTCTTCATGATGTCGTGATCCCGCTCACCATCGACCGGATTCGCATGTGTTGCGAGACACCGAGGAATGGCTTTTTCTACCATGTAGGCGTGATCGCCTATGGTTACTTGCCCCGACCAAGAAATTTCTTCCCAGGCTTCAGCACCATCGATAACTACATTCGATCTGAATCTTTTGCCATCAACTGAAGCTCCCATGCTTGCTTCCAGTGCAGCCAGCGACTCTCGACTGAATATGGTTACTCCACCAATTTCCGAATCGTGAAATAGGCCTTGACGTCCGTCTCCGATCAGATTCAATGGAACTCGCTCGGGGTGATCTACAAGAGGATTAATATCGAGCGATGTTACGTACTCGCCCAAAGCCTCGCTTAAGTCAAGGCGATCTCTCTTGGAATCGATCGATCCTTCAGCGAACATTTCGCCTTCGTAGTTCAGCCTGAGCGTTCGCGTGTGATCGTCGTAACTAAGATCGATAAGAGCCATCGCCGGGGTATTTGAAAGAGAGATGAAGTTGATCTTTCGTCGCCACGCCCAGTCGTCGGGAGTGCCTTGATCGGCGAATCTAAATCCCAATACTCGGTCGCCTTGAACTTTGCCGCCATTTACCTCGACACGATCGAGTCGCTCAGGAGTAAATGACTTCACAGGGTATCGGTACAGGTCGACCACTTTCATGACTGGCGTTTTCCTAGCTCTAGAAGCGCGAATCGCCGCGCTTCGAATCAAAATGCGTTTTTAGTTCGGGGTTGGCGACGATGTAGTCCTTTGAATCCATCACCAAGTTTTCTTGAAGCTGAATCGTCATGCCGCCATCCACTGCAAGAACGTGACCCGTGATGAACGAAGCCTCGTTTGAGCACAGGAAACCAACTGCGTTTGCGATGTCTTCAGGCACACCTGTTCGGCGCACAGGGTAGTGGAGTTCGAACAACCGGAATCCAGCATCGTTTCCGACCTCGCTCCAGTGCTCGTCACCGCGTTCAGTAACGATGTGACCTGGGGCGATTGCGTTCACCGTAATTCCAAGCGGACCGAAATCGATCGCCATTTGCTTAGTGAGTCCGATCACTGCGGCTTTACCAGCGTTGTAAATCAATGAACGTGGTGCTTGGTGAATCCCGTGCACAGACGCCATATTGACAATTCGACCTACGTTTTGGGGTGGTGGATTGCCATGTCGTCGACCCGAACCACTCCATGAGGACTGCTCGAAATTAGGGTCGATTCCCGATTCTTCCATTGCAGGAACGGCGTACTTGGCACCGAGATACAGAGCACCAACTAGAAAATCCATGCCCTTGTGCCAG
>ERZ1046876.2708-NODE-2708-length-10581-cov-4.212806_pt1 | contig 10581 bp, 6 predicted proteins | sample MGYA00383094_ERZ1046876 | MGnify/ENA primary metagenome ERZ1046876 (study PRJEB29581, sample SAMEA5548364) | metagenome | biome: marine; feature: coastal; material: water | depth 50 m | study: Short-term variability in the microbial, nano- and picoplankton... | reverse complement strand
ATAATCCAAAAAGATAGAAAATTTGCAGAAAAATAATTACTTGCAAAACTTTGCATTGGTGGAGGCATTTTCGCCATTTCATAAGCGAAATTTAAATTTGCAGATAGTTCAGTATCTCTAGGATTAAGAAGTAGAGCTTTTCTGAAATGTAATATTGAATGTCCATATTGTTCTTTTTTGAAATAAAGATTAGCCAGGTTTCCGTGCAAATTTGCAGAATGAGAAAGAGTTGATGCTTCTAGGTAAAGATTAATTGCTTGATCTAAGTCACCAGCAGCCTCAGTCCGGACAGCATCATAAAATAAACGATCTTCCTGTCCCCCTGCACATTGTGATCTTAAAATGAAGGCACAAATGAAAATACAATACAATTTGATCGTAAGCTTCATCTAATTTTCTTTAGTAATCCATTGATTTTTTTAAGTTGGTCATCTAAAGATTGGGAGAATTCTTCATTTTCTGCAAACTCATGACTATCACTAATGTGAAGAATTTCTTGAATTTGAGAAATTAGACTTTCTTCGTTGTTTCCATTCTTTAATAGTGAAGAAATTTCATTATTTGAAAGTGATGATGGGTTCCCGTACTTATAAAAACTTCCAATTTCCAGGCGTATCCTTTCACGGGTAGCCCGATAAAAAAGTGTGGAGTCTTTGTACTCGATTGCTTCTTTCATTTGTTTTTTTAATGCAGTCTGTTTTTGGCGAAAGATATCTTTTCCCGTTCGCTTTCTCTTTCTTCCATAAAAAATTAATCCACAAACGCAGATAAAGGGAATGCCTTGTGCCGCCCAGAATATAGATGAATTCAAAAGGATAGTTTTTTGAATTTCATGAACCCATTCGCCAGGTTCATTTTCAGTTTGAAAAAGGTCAGCAGTTGGAATCGAATTTGATCTTTCTTCAACTTCGAGTTCACCTCTTGTCGTATCGATCCAAGTTTCACCTGGATCAACGCGCAAGGGATGTTCCGAAGAGTTTAATGTGAAGTATTTTTCTTGAATCGGATCAAAATACGAAAAATGTATTACTGGTATTTTTAATAAACCCGGGTTGAGCGGAGTTAGAATATATTCAAATCTTTGTTTTCCCTGATGTTTGGTTAATTCATTTCCTGCAAAGGAGAATGCGGGAGGACCAATCTTAAAGTCAGAATTTGATTCAAAAATTGGTGCAGGCATTGCTGCAAAATTTCCTTGCCCTTCGATATCAAAAAAGAATCTTACCGGATCCCCTAACGAAACTCTATCATTGTCTACAGTAGATCGAGTTGAGAGTGATCCAATCGCTCCATTAAAAGATTTTGGTCGATTTATTACAGGAAGTGATTTTACCGTTATGTTTTGCAGTTCAGATGTAACCTTGAGAGATTCCTCTCTTCCGAATCCAAAAAATGGATCATTGTGGAATGGGCTAGCAAAAGGAGAGTTTCCTCTAGACTTTACGCGAACGCGAATGGAGGTATTGAATGTTATACTATGTTTCCCCGCAATCGCGGCAGTCAGTCCAATCGGCCATGAGAAAACTGTATAGGATTTGTTATACTTTGATTGGTTTCTTTTTTCCTGAGGTTGACCAAGTTCAGTAAGTGAAAAAGCATCGCCATCTTTTTGAGGAGCCCTTTCTATTCTGCTCACTGGTAATCGATCCCAAATGTAAAGATTTATTGATCCGGAAACAGTCTCTCCTTCAAATAAAAATGATCTGGGTTTTGTGAATTCTATAAAGCAGGCTTCTTTTAATTCTGACTTTTGTTTTTCTTCGGCATTTTGCCTGATTTTATCCTGTTGATTGGGGGCGAGTACTTCTATTGTAGATGAGGGGACTTGAAGGGTGTTTGAGCCAATTTTAACTGGCCATGATGGGATAGTGTGCTTCCCCATTTTTTTTGGTTTGACCTGGAAACTTATTTCTAAGCGGACGGAAGGAACCCCATTTCTAAAACTAGCAGAACGAAATGTTTGCGGAGAATTGGAGATTATGAGACCAGGAACTTGTGGGAGTGAGCCTTGAGGGTTTTCTTGGCTTCCGTGAATAATAACCTTGTATACGCTATTATTTGAAAGCGTTATGGAGGGAGGTTGAAAACTTGATTCAACCCTAAGGTTCTGCCCCTGTGAGTGGCAGATAAAACATGGAAAATGGGAGAGGACAAGAAAGGTTATGATTAACCTAACCATTGGTAATTTGAAATGGGAAAAAAATGTATTTTTCATTTCATCAATAGTCTCTTCCTGAAGTTATAGATTGAACGGCTTCAACCTCTTGTTCAAGGGGTTCACTTTTCGATTCCATTTCTTGAAGAAGCCTTTCGTACAGTGCATTAATCTCTTCAGGTAGAGGTTGTGGTTCTGCATTTTCGTTATCTTCTGGATCCTCAGGCGGATTTGCTTGAGGTTGGTTTTGTTGGCTTGAGGAATTTTGATCTTGTTGGTTGTTGTCCTGGATCCCGAAATCGAGGTTTTCAGATTTAGATTCAAAATCAGTCCATACCAAATATGCTTTATTTTCTTCTGTCGGAAAGGTGATATTTGCATCTGGGTTTTGCGGTTGAATACAAACGGAGTATTGGCCCGGGGGAACAGGCTGAGCAAAAGATCCATCTTCAGCCGGTTCAAATGCTGTCTCGTTTTGATCATATTGGAAGTTCCCATTTTGATCTAAGTATAATTTTGCTGATACATATTGTTTATCTTCAGGGTCTTTTGAGCCATTACCGTTTTCATCTTTCCACACTTGACCTTTAATAATGGGAGCTGCCCTGTATGGCATTCCTATAACTTTTTCGCCTGGTTTGTTGAGGTCTAGGTAATAGTTTTTTACAAATGAAGGGTTTTCTGGGGGTGGTGGAGGCGGCAGCATTGGCAAAAGAAACGAATTTTGGGACTGGTTAGATTCAGCAAGTTTTGTTCCGAGTCGAATTGAGGTCGGGTACTTGTCGGATATCCATTCAAATGAAAAAATACCTTGGTCATTACTTTGAATAATGGGTTCCGAGGTTTTATTGTGTTCGCCATTTTCATCTTTATCCCAGTACACATAACCTTGTAGGTCGGGTTCAACTTCCTGTGGTTTTCCATCGCCATTTATGTCCCGCCAAATCTTTCCCGAAATTTTACAAATCAGGGCATTGATCCTTTCTTGAATTTGCTTATTTAGAGATTCTAAGTTTTGTTTTGCTTTAACATTGCCGTCGATGAGGGATGAAGATTCATAATATTTGATTGATTGTTCCCAAGCTTTTCTAGCCTCAGCTATATTTCTTTCATCTAAAAATTTATTTGCCCTAATATAATATATATTACCCAATCCATTTAGAGCTTTTGCTTGGATAGCCGGATCATCTAAATTGGCGTCTAGTGAGACTTCCAAAGATTCTTCGGCATTTTGTAAATTTCCAGCCTGTAAATCAGCCAACCCTGCGTTTAAAAATAATCGCGGGTCCGTCGGATTTCCAATAGATATTGTTGCATTTATCTCAGCTTTGAAAAATTCAGCGGCTTGGGCAGGATTTCCTGATTCCAATGCTTCCTCCGCTCTCTTAACATTATCCTGCTTAAGACATCCTGAAAAGTAGAACAACAGAAAGATCGTACAAACGCTTACACTATGTGACAATGTCTTTGATAATTTTGAAGTAAGCATTTCAAGGCATAAAAAAAGAAAACCAACAAATACAAAAAAACTGTATCGATCGATAGGTAATTTTGTGGATAGTTGCTCTCGCTTCTTTTGCTGTCCAATGGACTGAAGGATTCCTAAGACTTTCGCTAAGCCTTCTCCAGTGGGACCCAGCGAAAAATATTTTCCTTGAGTCGCATCTGCGATAGCTCGTAAAGAACTTTCGTCAAGTTTCGTTATTACAGTCTGACCTTGAGGGTCACGAAGAAAGTTTCTGGCTGGTTGTCCGAGCGAGTCCATTGGGATTCTTGATCCTTCTTTTGCTCCAATTCCAATGGTGTAAATTTTTACACCATCTTTGGCAGCTTCTTTGGCTTGTTTCAATCCCTTGCCCTCAAGATCTTCCCCGTCCGAGAGAAGGATTAAAAAGCGATCTGTATCATCTTTGGAGAATGAATGAATTGCCTCTTCAATTGGCCTAGAAATATCTGTCCCTGGTTGCTTAATTATGCCAATTTGTAAATCGTTGAGAGTTTTAGTGAATGCCTGATGATCCAAGGTTAGCGGACACTGGAGGAAGGCAGACCCGGAGAAGGCAATTAAACCGAGGCGGTCTCCCTCAACTCGATCGAGCAGATTACTAATACTTAATTTTACTCTTTCTAAACGGTTTGGACGGACATCTCTTGCAAGCATACTTTTAGATACATCCAATGCTATCAGAATATCAATCCCAGATGGTTGTGCTCTCCGCTTTTCAGACCCCCATTGCGGGCGAGCAAGACCAAGAAAAAGAAAAGTTATGCCAAGTACAAATAAGCAGAGTTTTAGAATTTGCTGCTTAAACGACAAATTCGGGGTGAGCTTCGGGAGTAATTGAAATGATGTCAGTAATTGAAGTCTATTTTGTTTGATTTTTTGGCTCCAATAAAAAACCGCAAACAAACCAATTATTGTGCTTAATCCAATAAGTAAAATGTTTTGATTTGCAAAAAGGTTCATGGAATCCGTAAGAATATGGTTTTGGCCAAAATAAATTCTAGAAAAATAAGAATAAGTGCCAATGCAAGAGACCATTGGAACAGTTCCTCAAAAATAATATTCACATTTAATTCAACTTCTGTTTTTTCAAGCCGATCAATTTCATTGTAAATAGATGCGAGTTCGCTCTTATTTTTTGCCTCGTAAAAACGGGCATTGCTAGCGTTAGAAACTTTTTGAAGAATTTCTTTATCAACGGGATAGTCCGCAACTTGAACAACAGGTTTTCCATTCGCATATCTCATTAAATCTCTAGATCTTTGATCAAATAAATAAGTTCTTGTCCTGGTCGCAGTTCCTACCGCAATGGTGTAGATTTTAATATTATCACTTTTTGCTCCCTCCGCATAAATTAATGGGCTATGAGGTGGGGGAGGTTCGTCTTTTCCATCCGTAAGTAAGATGAGGATTTTCGATTTTGATTCCAATGTTCTCAATCGATTTATTCCTTCTGCTAATGCAGAACCAATGTTTGTACCTGTCTGGTGAGTCAATCCCACCCGTAGTCTATCAATATTTTTTTGTAAGTGTTCTTTATCTAATGTAAGTGCACTCACGAGGTAAGGGTCTACTGAAAATGCAACGAGTCCAATTCGGTCGTGTTTTCTTTTTGCGACAAAATCTTTGATCACTCCTTTAACCACATCTAGACGAGTAATTTCAGCTTTTGGGTCTTCACTCATATCGAGAGCCAGCATGGAAGCTGATAGGTCGATCGCTAGTACAATATCTACTCCGCTGGTAATAATCGAACTTGTACTCCGGTCAAATTGTGGTCGTGCCAAAGTAAGAGTTAAAAAGATGAGGGAGAGGCATCTTAAGGTTTTAAGAATTACTTGAGAATAATTACTATTTTTAGTAACGCTTTTTTTAATTCTTGAAAGCGTGGGAAAAAGAAGAGTTGAATCTTTCATATCCCCCTTTTTTTGAATCCATAAAATAATTGGAATAACGAGAAGTAAAAAAAGCCACAATGGTTCGGCTAAATGAATTTTTTGCCAATCTTGCCAGTATTCCATTATAGTTTATGATTGAACTTTCGAAGAAACATTTTTTGATTCTTCAAGCTTTTCGTGGGTATCTTTTACAAAATGCAATGCAGTATCCATAAGCAGATTCATTTGACCAGAATCTGAATCTTCTTTGGAATATTTTATACGGTCACCCTGTTCAACAAACTCCTGAAGTATTTTATCATACCTATTTTGAAAAAAAGTATGGGATGCTATTTCCCTCATGAATTCTTCTCCGGTTAACTCCATTGCGGGTACTTTGAAAACTCTTTCAACATAAATTCTTAATATTTCCGATAATCTAAAAACAAAAGGTTTAGCAGAAAGTGCAGGATTTTGGTTTTGCAATGATTGTATATTTAACAGTGCATCCTCGTATGGGTCAGTGGGTTCAGTTTCTGGTTCATTTGATTCATCTTTTCTCTTTTTCTTCATTAATAGAATCAGAAGTAAAACAGTTATAATTATAGAAATAGTTATAACTATGAGCAATTGGTTTTCTTTGATTAATTGCGAAAAGCTTTTAAAAATTGGAATGGGTATGTCTTCTTCTCTTTTCGAATCGAGCAGGTATGCCTTGTTTGTTATGAAATCAATATTTTTCATAGTTATCACCCTTTTCGGTTTCCTCTTAAATGAAAGAACTCTCTTAGAGTTTTGACATAATCTGAATCAGTTGAAAATTGAAAGTTATCAATGCCTCTCCTGCGAAGTCTACGAATAAAACTCTCTTGTATCTTTTCGGTATGTTCTTTGTATTGATTTCTGAAATCTTTATTTGAAGAGTCCACAATAATAGTTTCTCCCGTTTCAGCATCCTCTAAATGAACTCTTCCCACATTTGGGAAATCCTTTTCAATCATATCATGGATTTGACAACAAACTAAGTCGTGCCTTCTTCGAGTAGTAGATAGTTCCTTTAGGAATATATTTTCAACTGTTTCTTCAACCGAATCATATTCAGGTATGATAAAATCAGATAATAGAAAAACAACCGCCCTTCTTCTCATTACGCGGTTCAAAAACCTAAGGCCTTCATTCAGATCAGTTCCTTTACTTTCGTTTTGATGAAAAAGAATATCTCTCAGAATGCGAAGGACATGCTTTTGACCCTTAGCGGGAGGTAGGTATTTTTCAATTTTGTCTGAGAAAAGAAGCAATCCAACTTTGTCACCATTTCGGTTTGCCGAGAAGGATAAAAGAGCACCTAGTTCGGCTAATCTTTCTCTTTTGGTTCTGCCTTTAGATCCCCAAACCCCACTATTACTGATATCAATTGCGAGTAAAATGGTTAATTCTCTTTCCTCTCTGTATTGCTTTACGAAGGGGATGCCCATTTTTGCAGTAACATTCCAGTCGATTGATCTGACTTCGTCGCCAGGTTGATATTCTCTGACTTCTTCGAAGTCGATGCCTTGTCCCTTAAATGCACTATGATAAGAACCAGCTAATGCCTCGGATACGAGTCGATTGGAGCGAATTTCAATTTGCCTTACCTTACGAAGTATCTCTCTGGTAAACTCCTGATCCAGTTCATCCATCATTCAAAACTAAAGTAAAATTTAATAAAAGAATTTACCTTTTAATTTAAGGTACAGGAACCGTTTCAAAAATCTTTTTTATGATGTCATCACTTGAAACATTTTCTGCTTCTGCTTCGTAGCTAACGATGACCCTGTGCCTAAGAACATCTAATCCAATATCTTTGATATCTTGAGGTGTTACAAAACTACGGCCTTGCATGTAGGCAGATGCTTTTGATGCCAGGGCTAAACTAATTGTTGCTCGAGGAGATGCTCCGAAGCGAATAAATGCACTGAGTTCAGCAGCTCCGTAACTTTCAGGGTTTCTAGTCGCAAGTACTACATCCACTAAATATCCTTTAAGTTTCTCGTCTAGATATATACGGTCAATCGAATTTCGAGAGTTAAAAATTGTTTCAGCGTCAACGACAGGGCTGACTTCATGTTTTACTGAAACATTAGCATTCGAGTCTAAAATTTTAAGTTCATCATCTCGGTCAGGGTAATCCACTAGAAGTTTCAGCATAAAACGATCCATTTGGGCTTCTGGTAGTGGGTATGTGCCTTCTTGATCAATAGGGTTTTCTGTAGCCAGGACTAAAAACGGTTGAGGTAATATAAATGTTTCGTCTCCAATAGTTACCTGTCTTTCTTGCATTCCTTCAAGCAGAGCACTCTGAACTTTCGCCGGTGCTCTATTAATCTCATCAGCTAAAAGAAGATTTGTAAATATCGGTCCTTTTTTAGTAGTGAATTCTCCTTTATTTGGACTGTAAATTAATGTGCCAACCACATCTGCCGGCAAAAGATCCGGAGTGAACTGAATCCTTTTAAACTCTGCTTTCATACATTGAGCTAGTGTTTTTACAGCTAATGTTTTTGCAAGTCCAGGCACACCTTCCAGGAGGACATGTCCATTTGCCAATAGACCGATGATTAATCGGTCCACAAGATATTTTTGGCCGACAATTACTTTTCCTATTTCTTGTTTCAGTAATTCAACCCATGCGGCTTCACTTCTTATTCTTTCTTGTTCTTCCGGTGCAGGTGGTTGGACTATTTGTTGAGTTTGATTTGAGGACATGATTTATTTAGATGACAAATTAATAGCGTTAGTAGAAAGACAATTTGTCCTTTATGAATGATATTTTAATTAAAGCTTGTATTTTTTCAGCTTGCACATTGGTCAAAAGAAAAGATTCATTTTAACTGACTAATTCAACTAATCAACAAATATTACTTTCCTATGTTCAAACTAAGTAAAGAATCAAAATTAACATTTATGTGTTTACTCGTTATTCCTTTTATCTGGATGATAGTGAATCACCGCGGCTATATAGATACTTGGAAGACTAAATCCTTGGACTTGCGATTAAGTTCAGATTTGCCGGGTGCACGTGGAGAGATTGTACATAATAATAATTCTGAAGAGAAAATTATTGTAGAGGGTAATAAATCGATACCAAAGATCCCCAAAGTCGTATATGTGAATTTTGATGCCGCTACTCTATCTATGGATGATGTTGGGGAAAGGCCTTGGGATCGTGCATTTTTTCGAGATATGTCGATGGCATTAATGGAAAAAGGTAGAGCGCGAGTAATAGCATTTGATTTCGGTTTTACGCCCAAGAGTATGTCTAAAATGGTTCCTAAAGAAAATTCCTATCGCAGTGATTCCGCAATGGGAGAGTTAATAAGGGCATATCCAAATCAAGTCGTTCTTGGTTGTCTGTATTCGGGAGTCCCGACTCCATTTGTAAAGGCAACAGGGGCAAGTGCTTTCCCCCCACTATTTAAAGATGGTTATTCTATTGAAGCTGCAAGAAATAGTGGGTCATATAATTACCCTGAATCACCGACTTACCCTCTTCAAAATTATCTTGATGGTCAGTATCTTGGGCGAACAGGATCCTTTACCGTTCCTCCATATCGTTACGGTTTTCCGGGCGAGGGTAAACCTGCAGTGGACAATGTTCCTCGATGGGTTCCTTTATGGTTTCCGGGAGGAGGTAAAGCTCACGCCTACAATTTGTTGGGAGGCAAGCAAAGCAAATTACCTTTTGAAATGCTGTTAGAAAATTTAGATGAGCACGCTGTGCTTGTTGTGAATCTTAAAAACTTTACTGATCAAAAAGAAAAACTTATCGAGGAAATTACTTCGATTAAAGCTCAGATTCTCGAGTATAGTCGAAGAAAAAGTAATGTTGGAAATTTATATAACAGCCTTTTGAAGGAAAATTCTGATTATAAGGAGATCGAAGTAGGTATTAAGAATTTTATCGCTACTTTAGAGGCAAACCCATCATTAGGTGCAATTATAACTCCTCAATTAGAAGCAAGAAAAAAGGACATGAATAAATTCCTTAATGGCTTGTTTGCCAAATCTAAAAAAAGGCCAGGCGGAACCAATGATTCGAATCTGCTCAAGAAGAATTTAAAAGAATTAGAAAGTATTGTTTCAAATTTAAAGGTGACGCTTTCTGCAAATCCATCCCTTTCAGCTGTTATTAAACCGCAAATTGAATCAAAAGAAAAAGATATTTTGGTAATGAAGGAGAAATTAGAAGCTGCCACTTTTAATATCGAAAAATATGAAGCAGATTTAAAGGAATTAGAAAGCACAGTATCAAATTTAAGAACCGCGTTAGCTTCAAATCCAGCAATTGCAGGAGTTATTCAACCCCAAATTTCCGCAAAGGAAGAACAAATTAAAGCTGCTCAAACAAAAATACAAAAATTTAAAGATCAAGAAGATTTTACATTATCCTCAACGCAGGAAAACGCTCTTATCGAGAACTTGTTAAAAAATGTTCAAATCCAAAAGAAGGTTCTTGATGAAATTAATAATGATTTACTTGTTTTTACAAATGAGGAAGAAAAACTTAGTAAAGTGTTAAAAAAAATAACATCAGACTTGTCGCTCACATCAGAACGAATCGCTCAACTTGAAGGAAAGTCTCCCACTGAGTTAGTTGAAACGAACAGTACCCTGCGTTTAGTCTACAAGCGCGATGCAGGAGATGAGGGTGAGGGTAGGTTAGTTGATTCTTTTCCTAATGAAGTTCCTTTATTTCGGGACCGTGCGGTTTACACTTTAGGAGTTGAGTCGTTGTTAGCTTACTATGGATTGGATGAAAAGAATGTAAGAGTTTCCGAGGACAACTTACGCTTTTTGATTTCGGATAATGCTGGAGAAACTTTAATCGAAGCACCTCTGGAAGAAAAGCAATTCTTAGAGGTCAACTGGTTTTCTAGTTGGTCTGAAAAATCGCCCGAAAAGATTTTAGTTATGGAAGCCAAAAGAGCTTATGGGGAAGAAGATTTCAATTTATATATTTCTTTAGTACCCCAAATCTTTGAAAAGTTTCTAGCAAAAGTAAAAAA
>ERZ1046876.2701-NODE-2701-length-10607-cov-4.276346_pt1 | contig 10607 bp, 7 predicted proteins | sample MGYA00383094_ERZ1046876 | MGnify/ENA primary metagenome ERZ1046876 (study PRJEB29581, sample SAMEA5548364) | metagenome | biome: marine; feature: coastal; material: water | depth 50 m | study: Short-term variability in the microbial, nano- and picoplankton... | reverse complement strand
CTTTTAATTTATTTTATTTACTCAAAAAGTTATTGCCTTTTTCTAGATACCACCCGTTCTAAACATAACCTTAATTTTTTTGTGGTGGTTTCCATTACAGGGTTTCTTCTGCATGGTCTCTTCGAGTATAACTGGGGTTATTCCGAATACGTTTATACTTTTACTTTCATGGTATTTATCGTTGATTTCACATTCCGAAAACACTCTCCAGATTTAAAAAAACCTAATGATTTATTTTTACGTAGTATTCCCGTTTTTTTATTAGGCATGATTCTGATCGGCGGTACGGTTATTTCAAAATATTTCTTTTATCTAAAAACCATAAAACTTATTGATATCGATGTGGATCAAAAGAGTGCGCTATCAGAAAAGAATATTGCTCGTGCTAAAGAATTTTGTCCAAACTGTGGAGATACTTCTTTAGTAATAGGCAAAATGTTATTGGAGCAATATTATTCAACTCATAATTTCACTTCGCTAAAAAATGCAAATTATGAGTTTGAGAGTGCACTTAAAAAAAATCCTTTAGATATAAGATTTTCACCATATCTAATTCAAACTAATGCTCTTCAGGGAAATTTTAAGAAAGCTAAAGAAATTTGCCACAAACTTTTTAAATATCAAAAGTATGAACATAACGCCCGGTTAGATTATTCAGCAATTATACTTGTTGAATCTAACATCACTAGGAACCCATATTCTCGACCTGAGCAGATTATTGGAGCTTGGAAACAAGCAAAGGAATGGGTAACCAATCGGGATAAAAGATTATGGGAAGATTTGCAGAAACAAAAAGAAAGACAAAATCAATTTATGGAGAGAAAAGCTGAAAAGTAAATGACTTGAAAACAACCTCCAATTAAATTAAGAAATAAAAAATTTAAAAACAAGCATTTGGTATTATTAAGTTCAGGTATTTAGTTTCTATTTGACCCTATAGTTAACATACCTTTACATTTTTCTGGTTATGAGTCCGATCTAGTGGAAACGGGCTTTCTGCATTATCGAAATCTGGTAAATTATGCACAGTAGATTCTATAAATTGTAGGTATAAATTCTCAAATCCTAAATCCTGAGCCATGTCCAGGGCATTTTCATATTCCTCCTTTGTAATCTCTCGATTTAAATCGGGTGTAACTTTATGAACTGGACGGTACTGACTCATCAGGCTCAAAGACACACTAGTAGACAACTCTAAGGCTATGAAGCAAAGAGTCTCCCAGGTTCCAGCGAGATTTTCTGGCAGGATCAAATGCCGAACCAATAATCCATTTTTAGCTAGCCCATCTTCCCGTAAAATAAGGGGACCGACCTGTCTGTACATTTCCAAAACCGCCTGACGAGAAAACTCCGGGTATTCATGAATATGTGAAATCTCTTTAGCCTTAAAAGAATCAGAATATTTGAGGTCAGGAAGGTAAATATCTATAACTCCATCCAGCAGTTTTAAGGTAGCCAAGGAATCGTATGCATTAGTATTATAGATAAGAGGTATTTTAAGACCCATCTCACGAGCAATCGAAAGACTTTTTAAAAGACCAGGAACGACGTGGGAAGGGGAAACCCAACCAATGAAATGTGCGCCCTCTTCCTGCAAACGAACCATCTGTTCAGCCGCAGCCTGATATGATTGATCAATACTAATAGCATGCTTTAGATCTATCCAGTCCTGAGAAATCTGAAAGTTTTGGCAATAATCACAACGCATATTGCACGCCGTGACAAATAAATTTCCCACCCCATTTGTCCCTACTAAAGGAGGTTCCTCACCAAAATGTCGAATACTTGATGAAACTCTTAATAGATCCGTTTGACCGCAATAACCCGTTTGTCCGTGAGTACGGTCCACCCCACAGGCATGAGGACAAACCCGGCATTCTCGATAGATTTCATAAGCCTCTTGAGCCCTCAACTCCAACTCAGATTTGCTAAGTTCAAGATAACGTGCAGACATTTCGTTTAATTTTCATTTTAATAAACCTATTTCCCATTGAAGCTACATGAGTGTTAATATATTTAAAAGTAAAGAAAACCTATATAACTTGGTCACTATGAAAAACTTTCTATCATCTACCATTCTCATACTACTCATAACTCAACAAGCTTGGGGAGAACCACAGCACGGGCTATCATTATACGGCCCACAAGATCTGAAATACAAACCTGGACAAAGTTATGAGTACGCGAATCCTAAGGCTCCGAAAGGTGGAAATCTTGTATTGTCAGATTTTGGTGCTTTTACTAAGTTGAATCCAGCCTCGCTCAAAGGAGTTACTGCTCCTGGAATTGGACAACTAGTTTTTCAAACACCCATGGACAGTTCCGCCGATGATGGAGAGCCTTTTTCACAATACGGTAGCCTAGCAGAAAAAGTCGAGCTTGCCGAAGACCGGCTTTCTATGACGTATCATATCTATAAACAAGCAAGGTTTTCAGATGGCCACCCACTAACTGCAGATGATTTTGTTTTCTCGTTTAATCTAATAAAAGATATAGAGTATCACCCCATATATAAAGAATATTTTAAGGATATCAAGTCCATTGAGAAAATTGATGCTCATACTGTCCGCTACCACTTTGCAGTATACAATCAGGAACTACCTTTAATAACTGGACAGATGTTGATTTTTCCCCAACATATATATGATATTAAAGGAAAATCCTTCGGCGCAGATTTCGATGATATATCTGTCGCTAGTGGCCCCTACACAGTAGAAAAATATGAGTATGGCAAATTTATTACCTTTAAACGTAAAGCTAATTGGTGGGGCAAAGACCTTCCTATCAATCGCGGACGTTATAATTTCGATCAGATAACTTACAAAATTTATCTTGATCCGGTTGCGCAGAGGGAGGCTTTCAAGGGTGGCGAATTTGACATGCAATTGATAAACAGTTCCCGCGACTGGGCATTAGACTATAAAGGTGACTTTGTTAAGAAGGGGTATTATATCCGCGGTAAATTTCCTCATACCAGAGTAGCAGGCATGCAAGGGTTCGCGATGAACATGCGAAATAAATTTTTTCAGTCTCGCAAGGTTCGGGCTGCGATCTCAATGTCCTTTGATTTTGAATGGAGTAATAAAAACTTGTTCTATGGACAGTACACGCGAAATGAATGTTTTTTTGATAATAATCCGGAAATGAAAGCTCAGGGAGCCCCAGAAGGTGAGGTCAAAACCTTACTTCTTAATCTTAGAGAAAAATATAAAAGTTATGTTCCTAAAACAGCGATTAACAAATCTTTAGGTGCACCGGGGCAAGGCCAGTTTGCCAGCAAAAATATTCAAGTTGCTAATACGCTTCTCGATTCGGCTGGATGGCAAATTGGAGCTGATGGAATAAGAACCAAGGGTAATCAACGGCTGCAGTTTGAACTTCTTTTGGCTGGTCCCGGGTTTCAGCGCATCGCTGAACCCTATAAGAATAACTTAAAAAAAATAGGAGTTCAGCTTGATATTAAAATTGTTCAAGTTGCAGAATATGAAGAACGCTTAAGAAACTTTAAATTTAACATGATCGTGGCTAACTACCCACAAAGCCGATCACCTGGAAATGAACAACGTTATATGTGGGGTAGTGAATCTGCAGAAACTCCTGGAACCCGAAACTATATGGGTATTAAAAACCCCGCTCTAGATGAATTAATTGAGGGGATTATTAAAGCAAAAGACCGTAAAAATTTGATCATCCAAATTCATGCCCTCGACCGAATTCTCACACATCAGTTTTATATAGTCCCACATTGGTATATAGCCTATGATCGCGCCGTATACTGGAATAAGTTCAGTCGTCCAAAAATCAATCCCTCACAAAGCAATATTACGAACAATCTTATTGAGTGGTGGTGGTGGGATGAACAAAAGGCACAAAAACTAGAGGATGCCAAAACTCAAGGAAAATCTCTCCAATAAATAATATTTGCTTTTCCAAATAGCACTATGACCGCTTATATAATACGTCGCCTATTTTTAATGCTGCCCACCTTGATAGGTATAGTTACAATAACCTTCATCGCCACGCAATTTGTACCTGGAGGTCCTATAGACCAGATGAAATCCCTTTTAAGAGGTCACGGTAGTAACTTAACCGAAGCAGGTGGAGGTGCCATGACAGGTCCCGGGAAAAAATTTGGTGAAATAGATCCAAAGCATATGGAGTCTTTAAAAAAGATTTATCACCTTGACCGACCACTCTGGGAAAGGTATCTACGTACTTTTCTATGGTATTCACCAGAAGATAAAAGTGTTCCCTTTACTAAAGGTATTTTAAAGTATGATAATTGGGAAGGGTTTTTGGTTTTTAAATTTGGAAACTCTTTTTATCGAAACAAGTCTGTTCTTCAACTTATTAAAGAAAAATTGCCTGTTTCAGCTTCATTAGGTATCACCAGCTTTTTCTTAACCTATACCATCTGCGTAATTCTCGGTATCGCCAAAGCCGTGAAACATGGAACTCGTTTTGATACCGTCAGTAGCCTGATAGTACTCATCGGATATAGTGTGCCAGGGTTTGTTCTGGCAATTTTTATCATCGTCCTATTTGGCCCTGGTGATGGGGCCATCACGCACCTAGTACCCATTGCTGGCTTGACATCGCAGGGAACTCCCGGTTATGAATCGTGGACAACTTGGGAAAAGCTAATCGATTACTTACATCATTTGGCCGCCCCATTATTCTGCTACGTACTCGGCGGTTTTGCCACGCTCACCCTATTAACTAAAAATGCATTCCTAGAAGAAATGCAAAAGCAATATGTGCTGACAGCCCGAGCCAAGGGTCTTCCGGAGAAACAAGTTTTATTCAAACATGTCCTAAAAAATTCACTCATACCTCTGGTGACAGGTTTTCCCATAGCCTTTCTCGCCATGTTCTTCTCCGGCTCTTTATTATTGGAGCAGATTTTTACTTTGGACGGGCTAGGGCTTCTCTCCTATCAAGCAGTGATTCAAAGAGATTACCCCATTGTTCTTGGGACCCTCTTTATTTTCTCACTTATGGCATTAATCGGACAATTATTGACTGACCTATCTTACGTTTTAATTGACAAGAGAATTTCCTTTGATGAGTCTAAAGGCTAGAAATGTTAAAGATCAATAAAGAGCTAGAAGTTAAACTATCAGTTTTTAAAAAGGACAAGCGTGCATATTTTAGTTTTTTTATCCTGACTTTTCTTTTCTTAATAACTCTTCCAGCTGAACTTATCTGTAATGTTCGCCCTCTTTTAATCGTATTAGAAGGCAAACCTTACTTTCCTATTATATACACTTATAGCGAAAAGGATTTTGGTGGATTACTTCCAAGTGAACCGGATTATAAGTCAACTCGTTTTTTGAGTATTTTAAAAGGGGTACCAGACAATTTCACTCCAATGGTAGGTAATAGCGGTTCTTTCGATATTCAATTAGATGATTTTGAAGACGAAGATGGTGAGAACGACGCGAATTTCAGTATCACACTGGATGATTTTGAAGAAAGTGATGAGTATATTGACTCAACTGTCGAGATCTCTTCCCAAAATTATGTTTCACCAAGGGATCCATGGATACTTTGGCCTCCGGTCCGCTATGATTACGTATATATTCCAACAGAATCAAAAACTGGGAATGTTGTTCTGGCCGCACCCTATCGCACCCGAGCTTTAAATGGAGAGGGGTTTATTGAGAGTTCCTGGACAGATGGACATTACCTAGGAACCGATGACCGTGGGCGTGATGTATTCGCTCGTCTTCTTTATGGTTTTCGTATTTCAATGATCTTTGGAGCCTCACTGGCGATCACAGGTACTTTGATCGGATGCCTAATTGGTGGTACACAAGGCTTCTTCGGTGGAGGTGTAGATCTTGTAGGTCAGCGGTTAACTGAAATCTGGGGGTCTATACCACGACTATATATTTTAATAATATTAAGCTCCTTTTTAGTCCCCTCAGCAATACTACTTTTTTTAATTTTAAATCTAACAGCCTGGATGGGTATTGCCGCATACATTCGCGCAGAATTTTTAAAAATTCGTAATTTTGAATTCGTCAAAGCCGCGAAAGGATTAGGGGTTTCAAATTTCACCATAATGCGCAGGCATATTCTTCCTAATGCTTTAACTCCAGTTGTTACATTTTTTCCCTTTGAGGTTACAGCAGGAATTTTAGCGCTAGTAAGCCTTGACTACTTGAATCTAGGAGTACCCAGCCCTGCACCCAGTATTGGGGAGCTGTTAGCTCAAGGAAAAAATAATCTACAAGCATTATGGATATTATTACCCACATTTGTATCACTAACTTTAACAATCACACTTCTAACTTTTATTGGCGAAGGAATTCGTAATGCCTTCGACCCAAAAAAAACTCTCTAAGAACATGCTCTTATCGGTAAATAATCTGTCCACACATTTTAAAGCTGGACCTGGTAAAATTGCCCGTGCTGTAGATGGAGTATCTTTTGATTTAAATCAAGGAAAAACTCTTGCTCTTGTTGGAGAATCAGGTTGCGGAAAAACCCAAACTGCATTTTCAATTATCCGTCTAATCGCCGAAAACGGATATCATCCAACAGGTAAAATACTGTTTCAGGAAAGAAATCTGCTCGATCTAGATAGTGAAGAAATGCGAAGTCTTAGGGGAAACGATATCGCTATGATCTTTCAGGAACCAATGACTTCTCTTAATCCATTATTCCGAATAGGAGAACAACTTACAGAGCCTTTAAATCAACATTTAAAAATTGCTAAGGGAGATTCTCGAAAACGGGCTCTGAAACTTTTAGATAGGGTAGGAATTCCCGATCCACACAAACGTATTGATGATTATCCTCATCAACTCTCTGGAGGCATGAAACAGAGAGTCATGATAGCAATGGCTCTAGCCTGCGAACCCAAACTCCTCATTGCTGATGAACCTACTACTGCTCTTGATGTTACCATCCAGGCTCAGGTATTAGGTCTGATTAATGATTTACAGAAACAAACTGGTATGGCAATTCTACTGATCACCCACGATATGGGAATCGTCAATCAGATGGCCGATGACGTATGCATCATGTATGGAGGCAGAGTCGCAGAATATGGTAGCCGAAAACAAATATTCAAAAATATGAATCATCCTTATACCCAAAGACTATTTAGTTCTATTCCAAAAATTGAAAAAAGGGATACCTTGCTAAACACAATTCCTGGCTTAGTTCCTTCCGCAACCGAGTATGGAGAGGGGTGTAGGTTTGCTGACCGATGTTCTGAGGCCATGGAAATTTGCCATGACCAAGAAAGCAAAACACATCGCATCTCAAACGAACATAAAACGGTTTGCCATTTAATAGATAAACATTCGAATTCCCTTATAAAATACAAAGAGGAATCTACACCTATACCAAATAAAACACTGGACGGTACACAGCTTATAAAAATACGAGATTTAAATACCCATTTCCCTGTCCGTAAGGGAGTGTTTCTCCGTGTAGCCGGCCATATTAAGGCGGTAGATAATATCAATCTAGATATTCCTAAAGGTTCAACAGTAGCATTAGTAGGTGAATCAGGCTGTGGCAAAACCACACTAGCTGAATCTATTTTACAGCTGATTCCTGATGCACAGGGAGAAGTTTTTTTTAAAGATAAAAATATAATGAAGCTACAAGGAGAAACACTAAAAAGTTTTCGCAAGCACATGCAAATCGTATTTCAAGACCCTTTCGGTTCATTACAACCTCGAATGACGATCGAAAAGATTGTCGGCGAAGGATTAAATGTTCACCAGCCTATGCTTTCATCAGAAGAACAAACAAAGAAAATTGTTAAAGCTTTAGAAGAAGTAGGGATGAGTCCATCCATCTTGGAACGTTATCCACATGAGTTTTCTGGCGGCCAACGACAACGTATAGCAATTGCCCGTGCTCTAATTCTTGAGCCTGAGTTTCTTGTGCTAGATGAACCCACAAGTGCTTTAGATGTTTCTGTACAAGCTCAAGTTCTAAATCTACTAAAAGAATTGCAAGCTCGATATAAACTAACTTATCTATTCATAAGTCATAACTTAAGTGTGGTCCGTTATATGGCAGATACTGTTGCCATCATGTACTTAGGAAGAATTGTGGAGCAGTCACCTGTTGAGAAACTCTTCAAGAATCCGAGTCATCCATATACAAAGTTACTACTTGACTCGATACCCGAGCTAGATACTCTTAAACCTTTTAGAGCTATAGTAGGTGATGTTCCTTCACCCCTCAATCCTCCAACCGGTTGCCACTTCCGTCCCCGTTGCCCTGTTTATAAAAATGAAAAACATGGGTCCGAGTTGTCAGAGAAATGCAACCATCAATATCCCAAACAAAAAGGGAGTCTTCATTCGCATGTTTCCTGCCACCACGCCGCCCCGCTCGTAGCAAATTAATACGAATCATTTTCTAACTAGATATCTCATTTCACGAAAATGAAATTGATTAAATCACTCTTTTATTGTTTTTAAAGAATTACTTAACATTCGTTCTAAACATAGTAATAAAACACATTACTATTCATCGCGCAGCATATAAGATAAAAATCAACGTCAAACAAATTCTTCTTTTGCCAGTTATGAATAAGGCCTAAAGCAGGGCTCATATATAGTTATTTAACCTGTATGATTTTGATATAATATCGATATTGTAAAAGATAATCAGTAATGGAGGTATCTACAATGAATAAGTTATATGACACATTATTAATATTCTTAGGTATTTTTATTCTTTTAACTTTGATGCCCAAAAATATTAGTAGTGCTTCGAAGCAATCTGTTAATAAAGACAGCAGTTCAAAAGATCTTAAAAATAACGAGATAGCCATACTTGCAGGTGGTTGTTTCTGGTGCATGGAACACCCCTATGAAGACCAGCCAGGGATATCAAAGGTTATTTCAGGGTATACTGGCGGTAAAAATAAAAATCCCACCTATAACCAAGTCGCTTCAGGTTCTACTTCGCATGTTGAAGCTGTCGAGATACACTTTAATCCTAAACAAATTTCTTATAATGATCTTCTAGAGATTTTTTGGAGAAATATTGATCCAACTGATGAAGGTGGGCAATTCGTCGATCGCGGAAAACAATACACAACTGGGATTTATTATACGAGCAAGCAACAAAAGCGTGCTGCTGAACTATCAAAAAAGAAACTTGTGGATGAAAAACTATTTAGTAAAAAGATAGTAACAAAAATAATTCAGGCCAAGCAATTCTACCCAGCAGAAGAATATCATCAAGATTTTTTCAAAAAAAACTATATTCGCTACAAAGTATATCGAGCTGGTTCTGGAAGAGATGAATTCATAAACCGTATTTGGGGGAAAGATAAAGTATATAGTATTTCCAAAGCTTTTTTTTCTGGTGATGACCACTCTTTGTTCACCTTGATTCGCAATAAAAAACGATCCAAGTCAGAATTGACCAAAATGCAATATAAAGTCACCCAAAAGGATGGTACGGAACCGCCATTCAAAAATGAATACTGGGATAATAAGCGTCCCGGCATTTATGTAGATATACTTTCAGGTGAGCCTCTTTTTAGCTCTAAAGATAAGTTTAAGTCTGGAACTGGTTGGCCCTCATTCACACGACCTTTGGTCCAAGAAAATATAGTCCAGAAAAGAGACTCGTCCAACGGTATGACTCGAACCGAATTACGTTCTAAATCAGCCGACTCACACTTAGGACATTTATTTAAAGATGGCCCTAAACCAACAGGATTAAGGTATTGTATAAACTCAGCTTCACTAAGATTTGTTCCTGTTGAACATTTACAAAAAGAAGGATATGAAGAGTTTCTGCCTCTATTTAATAAAGCAATTTAAGTGGAATCTATAAATTCTTCCAACTCCAAAGATCTGATCTGGCATCTCTATATGGTAAGGACTAAACATGGTCAGCTTTATACTGGAATCACTCAAGATATCGTTCGACGTTTTATGGAACATCAAGAAGGTGGTAAAAAATCAGCAAAGTATCTTCGGGGAAAAGGTCCTCTAAAGCTGGTATTTCAAATGAAAATCGGCAGTCGTTCTTCTGCACTCAAAGCAGAAAGTATACTGAAAAAACTTCCCAAGCAAAAAAAAGAAGATCTTACGAAGGGGCTTAATGTGATTGAGTTCTGATACTATCAAAACTAAGGAGATAAAAGAATTAATAGGCAATCTTATGTATTAACAAATATTTATTAATTTACGAATTATTCTTGAAGATTTACTTTGCGTGAATCTGACAATGTTAAATTCCCAGGCTCTTACTCATAAGCTAATCGCATTTTCCCGGTAAGATGATGCGTATTTACTATCCACTCTTTCAAATTAAATATTAATCGGTATTCCATTCAGTAAAGAAATAATAAACCAGTGAGATGACTACTACCCCTGCCAGACCAAATGCAATAATAAAACTTAAATTCATTACAAACTCCTTTAAGAAAATCTGTTAAATTTGAATCGTATTTTATTGATTTTCTTATTAAAAAGCAAAGTTTTGCAAAAGTTAGGCAAATATTTTTAAAATTAATTAATTTACAGAAAAATAATTGATTAAACAAAATTCTTATTGTTTTTAAGCACGAAGACGATCCACATAGCGAATGGTTTCTTGAGAATATTTTCCAG
>ERZ1046876.2700-NODE-2700-length-10612-cov-6.944776_pt1 | contig 10612 bp, 9 predicted proteins | sample MGYA00383094_ERZ1046876 | MGnify/ENA primary metagenome ERZ1046876 (study PRJEB29581, sample SAMEA5548364) | metagenome | biome: marine; feature: coastal; material: water | depth 50 m | study: Short-term variability in the microbial, nano- and picoplankton... | reverse complement strand
GACATATATCAACAATTCCACCCCAATGACGAAGCATTTTCATTCTTGAAAAAAGGGGAAACAATTCTACAATTGCCATTATTGTATCCTCAACAATATTAAAACCACCTCGCTGAGAATATGAGTTATAACCATCAGTTCCAGCGCCAATTACTAATTCACCTTTATCTGACTGAGACACGTATGCATGTATTGTATTTGACATAACCACTGTATCAATAACTGGCTTTATAGGCTCTGATACTAATGCTTGGAGTGGTCTACTTTCTAAAGGCAGTTTAATACCTGCCATGTTAGCAATTATACTACTATGACCAGCAGCAACAACTCCAATTTTTTTTGAATTAATCGTCCCTCTAGTCGTTTCAATACCAGTAACATTACCGTTATTTATATTTATTCCAGTAACTTCACAATTCTGAATTATATCTACACCCATAGCATCTGCCCCTCTTGCGTATCCCCAAGCAACCGCATCGTGTCTAGCTGTTCCTGCACGCCTTTGAAGAGTAGCTCCTAAAACTGGATAACGAATATCTTGGGATGTATTAATAATAGGGCAGAATTTTTTTACTTCTTCAGTAGTTAGCCACTCACAGTCGATGCCATTTAATCGATTTGCGTTCCATCTTCTTTTTAATTCTCTTACATCGTGTAAATTATGAGCAACATTCATAACTCCTCTTTGAGAGAACATTACATTATAATTAAGTTCCTGGGACATTCCTTCCCATAATTTTAGTGCGTGGTCATATATAGCGGCACTTTGATCCCATAAATAATTTGATCGAATTATAGTAGTATTTCTCCCAGTATTTCCTCCACCTATCCATCCTTTTTCAACGACAGCTATATTTTTAATACCATGGTTTTTTGCCAAATAATAAGCAGTTGTTAATCCATGACCACCACCACCGATAATAATAGCATCATATTCTTTTTGTATTTCAGGATTCCTCCATGCAGGCTGCCAATTTTCATGGTAACTAAGTGCATTTTTAATAAGTGAAAATACAGAATATTTCTTGGATCTTTTAATCATAATAATAGAATTTTATTTCTTATCAGCTTTAAAAGAGACCTTCAATTTCTCCTTGAGAATTTAACCTTATTGAATCTGCCGCAGGAACACTTGGCAAACCTGGCATAGTCATTATTTCACCACATACAACTACAATAAATTCAGCCCCACTTGATAAGCGCACTTCTCTAATAGGAATTGAATGGTTTACTGGAGCTCCCTTAAGTGTTGGGTCGGTAGAAAAACTATATTGAGTTTTAGCAATACAAATAGGAAAATTTCCATATCCCTGTTCTTCAAATAATTTTAATTGATCCCTAATTTTGGAATCCGCAATTATATCATCGGCTCTGTAAATTTCTTTAGCAATCTTTTTAACTTTATCGAGAAGGGGTATATTTTCTTCATAAATATATTTAAAATTACTTTCTTGATCAGTAAGTTCTACTACTTTATTAGCTAAGTCAACTGTCCCATTACTGCCTTTGGCCCAATGTTCGCATGAAATTGCTTCAATATTTAATTTTTTGCACTCTTCTTTAAGTGCCTCAATTTCTTTTTCTGTATCCGCAACAAAATGATTTATAGCCACAACTACAGGCAACCTAAATTTTTGTATATTTTCAATATGACGTTTTAGATTTGAAGTTCCTTCAATTACCGCATTAACATTTTCAGTTTGCAAATCTTTTTTATTTACCCCACCATGCATTTTTAATGCCCGAATAGTGGCAACTAATACAACAGCACTTGGTTTTAGTTTTCCTTTACGACATTTTATATCAAGAAATTTCTCAGCACCTAAATCAGCTCCAAAACCAGCCTCTGTAACAACGTACTCACTTAAATTCAAACTAGTTTTTGTTGCTATAATACTGTTGCAACCATGTGCTATATTTGCAAATGGACCTCCGTGAATGATAGCTGGATTATTTTCTAAAGTCTGCACTAAATTTGGCATAAGTGCCTCTTTAAGAAGGACTGTCATTGGTCCGTGGGCATTTAAATCTTTAGCAAAGATAGCTTTTTTATTTCTAGTATAAGCAACTGTTATATTTCCAAGTCTTCTCTCTAAATCTTCCAAGTCGCTAGCTAAACAAAAAATTGCCATGACTTCTGATGCAACTGTAATATTAAAACCATCTGTTCTAGGATATCCATTTGCAACTCCCCCAAGATTAGCAGTTATTTCTCTTAAGGCTCTATCATTTAAATCTATACATCGTTTCCAACTTACTCTTCTCGTATCAATTTCGAGTTTGTTTCCCCAATAAATATGATTATCTATTAAAGAAGCTAATAAGTTATTTGCAGAAGTTATTGCATGAAAATCACCTGTGAAGTGTAAATTAATGTTTTCCATAGGTACTACTTGAGCGTAACCACCTCCAGCAGCGCCACCCTTCATACCAAAGCTTGGACCAAGGCTCGGTTCTCTCAGACAAACAATGCTTTGTTTTCCTATTTTACATAATCCGTCACTTAATCCAACAGAGGTAGTTGTTTTACCTTCACCTGCAGGAGTTGGAGTTATGGCAGTAACAAGAATTAATTTTGAGTTTTCTTTTTTTTCTTTAATTTTATTAAAATCAATTTTTGCAATATGGTGACCAAATGGGTGAAGATCATTTTCATCTAAACTTAATTTTGATGCAATTTCTGTAATATTTTTTTTTGTTGCCTTACGTGCTATCTCTATATCTGACATAAACTCCCTTAATTTTTAAAGATTTATAGATGATGTTTTTTAGGATCTAAATGCTTATTTCAAACTACGAAATAAAAATTGTTGATATATATTATAGTTAATTATTCAAATTTTTGACCATTATAACTTAAATTAGGCCTGTCTATTGTTTTTAGCCAGTCACTTGTTTTTTTGATTCCTCCAAATGCATAAAAATGTATTTTTTTTAGTTTTGAGTCTGGGTTTTCTAATCGGTAACTCGCTAAGTCATATATTAACTTATCAGGACTTCTTGTTGTTGCTAGCTTTGTAATATTTAGAGCTTGTTTTGATAAGAATCTTATAGAGTTACCAATACCGCATGAACGGGCATAACCCAATAAGGTTTTTAAAGTTGCAGGTCCAGGAATGCCTGCATGTATTTCTAGTTTATTATTTAACGTTTTTAGATGGGCCTCCCAATTTTTTATAGACTCAGCCTCAAAGAAAAATTGTGTAGCTAAATACATTTTAAAATCTGCATTTATTGAAAAATTATTTTTTTGTACAATAGCCTTATCTAAATCTTCTTGCTTTACATCTGGGTTCCCTTCAGGATGCCCTGCTAGTCCAACTTCTCTAAAATTATATTTTGATAGTAAGTCAGTTTTAAGTATTTCGATTGAACTTGAAATATTTCCTTTTTGACTACCTCCACCTCCAATAACTAAAATTTTTGAACATCCACAATCTTCAGATAGCATCTTTAGGTATTTTTCTAATTCATTATTACTCGCAATTGTTCTCGCAGGTAAATGAGGAATAACTGAATACCCTTCAAGCTTAAGTTTTTTTGCAGTATCAGTTACTTTATTCATCTCTTCATCTGGCAAATAAGTAATATAGATATTATTTTTTTTAGGAATTAACTCTGAAAAACTTCCGTATTTAGCATATACATTTGGTGTGGTTTCTATTGAATAGCTTGATAAAAGATTTGAAGCAGCTTCAATTATATTATTTGTCATAGAAATATTTATTTTGTTATTATAATAACGGATGAATAAATGATATATTCTAAATTTACCATCGTTACTTTTTATCAATTTAAAAAAATACACGAAATTTTAAAATTTAAAAATACACTCTCTCATTTTTGTAAATTTAATAAAATTAAAGGTACTATTATTTTGGCAAAAGAGGGCATCAATGGAACTATTGCTGGAATGCCGAACAGCATTAAAGAATTTGAAAATCTATTAATTAAGATGGGGCTTAATGATCATAATCCAAAATATTCTTATTCAAAGTATATGCCATTCTTTAGGTTAAAGGTACGTGAAAAAAAAGAGATAGTTACATTAAGAACTAAGATTGCAGATCCAGAAAGTATTACAGGAAATAAAATAAAACCTGATCAATGGAATCAGTTTATAACTAAAGATGATACTATTTTAATTGATGTTAGAAATGATTTTGAGGTTAAGATGGGAACTTTTAAAGGCTCGGTAAATCCAAATACAAAAAATTTTACAGAGTTTAAAGCATATCTAAAAAACAATCTTGAAGATGCAAAAAATAAAAAAATTGCTATGTTTTGTACAGGTGGAATTAGATGTGAAAAAATTTCTTCTTACATGATTAAGAAAGGCTTCAGAGACGTTAATCAACTGCATGGGGGTATTTTAAATTATCTTGAAAATACTCCTAATACTAAATCATTATGGGATGGAGAGTGTTTTGTTTTTGATAATAGAGTTTCTGTTCAAAATGAGCTTAAAGATGGAACTTTCAAGCTGTGTCATGCTTGTAGGCATCCACTATCTAAAAAACAGCTTAAATCAAAAAAATACGCTAAGGGAGTTTCATGTCCTAACTGTTATGGTAAAATTAGTGACTCTAAGAAAAGCAGTTTAATTGATAGAAATAAACAAATCTCTGTAGCTAAAAAAAAAGGTCTTTATAGTCCCTATATTAAGCAAACAGTAATTGACATTTAAAAAATACTTTATTTCGATATTTTTTAATATATAGGACTCATATGGCAAAGAAATCATATGCTCTAAAACAGCTATTACCTGAAGAAAACCCTAAAACAGGCACAAAATATATCGTTAGAAAACCAACTAAGGGTATGAAAGTAGCAGAAAAGCTAAGATTAAAAAAATATGACCCAGTTCTTAAAAAACATGTCTGGTTTGTTGAGAAAAAGATGCCTCCACATAGTAAATAAATAACCTTTTTTTTATTTTTTTTTAACCTAACTTTATACCTATGAGTAAAAAAATAGGGGTTCATTGGTTTAGATTAGACTTGCGATTAAATGATAACCCTTCATTAGAAAAATTATCAAAAGAAGTTGACTCAGTTTTACCTATATATATTTTTGATGAAAATATTAAGATCGGACAAGCTTCTAAGTGCTGGTTAGAAAAATCGTTAGAAAAACTTAATGCTGAACTAAATAAATTAGAGAGCAAGCTTTATGTATTTAAAGGTGATTCAAAAAAAATCATAGGTGAAATTATTAATATTAAAAACATATCTCATGTTTTTTGGAACAGATTGTATGACAAGAAATCAATTAAACGCGATAAAGATATTAAATCTTTTTTGATTAATAAATCAATTGTTTCAAATACATTTAACGGATACCTTCTAACTGAACCATGGAATATAAAAAATAAGTCTGGAAGTTTTTTTAAAGTTTTTACCCCATTTTGGAAGACAAACTTTGAGTTGTTAAAAGAAAAAAAATTAAAAAAAAAATCTTCAAGTAAAATTCTTTTTTATAAAAAGAAAATAAATTTAAAAGAACATAGTTTAAAAATAAATTTACCTAGAAAAAAATGGATGAATAAAATACTTTCCCATTGGGATATAGGTGAGCAATCTGCTCAATTAAGACTTAAGAATTTTATAAAAAATAAGCTAAATAATTATGGTTCAGGGAGGGATAGGCCTGATATTGAATTTACATCTCGTCTTTCAGCACATCTTCATTTTGGAGAAATTTCACCAATGAGAGTATTTTCAGATGTTATGAATTCTAAAATTGATGGTGATAATAAACAAAAATATTTATCAGAAATTGGTTGGCGAGACTTTTCTTATAATTTACTTTTTAATTACCCAGAAATAACTGAGTTACCAATTCAATCAAAGTTTCTAAAATTCCCATGGTTAAAAGATAGTAATTCTATAAAACAATGGAAAGCTGGAAAAACTGGAGTTCCAATAGTTGATGCAGGAATGAAAGAACTTTACGAAATGGGGTGGATGCATAATAGGGTGAGGATGATTGTTGGATCTTTTTTAACAAAAAATCTTTTATTGCACTGGAAAAATGGAGAAAATTGGTTTTTTGATACACTAGTTGATGCTGATATTGGTTCAAATGCAGCAGGTTGGCAATGGATTTCTGGAAGTGGTGCCGACGCAAGTCCTTACTTTAGGATATTTAATCCTATTTTGCAGGGTAAAAAATTTGATCCTAAAGGGGATTATGTTAGAAAATACATACCTTCTTTAAATAAAATTCCTGATAAATTTGTACACTCTCCTTGGGAAATGAGTGTTGATGATCAAAAAAAATATAATTTTAATTTGGGTAAAGATTATCCATTACCAATTGTTGACTTAAGTGAAACTAGAAAAAAAGCTTTAGCAGCCTTTAAAAGTATAAGTGAATAATACTCAGAAAAAAAAAATAGCTATTATTGGATCTGGAATTTCTGGAATTAGTGCTTCATACTTTCTTTCATCTAAGTATGAAGTTCAACTTTATGAAAAAAGTAATTATTTAGGTGGTCATACAAGAACTATTAATATTTCCACAGATAACAATTTGCCAATTGATACCGGTTTTATAGTTTATAATAATAAAAATTATCCTGATTTAATAAAATTTTTTGATCATTTACATGTTCAAACTTTAAATTCAGAAATGTCATTTGCAGTTTCGGATATTTTTTCTAATATCGAATATAGTGGTAAAAATTTTAAAACTTTATTTGCTCAATATAAAAATATTTTTAGTTTTGACTTTATTAAAATGATTTACGAAATTTATAGATTTTATAAGTTATGTAAGAAAACTAAATTACATAACATAGATAACAATATGACAATTACTGATTTTTTAAATATGCATAATTTTTCTATGTATTTTAGAAATTTACATATTTATCCATTAATCTCATCTATTTGGTCAACTAATCAAATTGATGCTGGCAATTTCCCTTTCTATTTATTTATAAATTTTTTTCGTAATCATGATCTATTTAGTTTGAAAAATAGACCACAGTGGAAATTTGTAAAAGGGGGGAGTAATTCATATATTAAGAAAATTTTAGATTATAAAAAATTTCATTACACTCTTAATAGTAAAATCTCTAAAGTTATAAGATCTAATAATCAAATTAAAATAATTGAAAATAAAGAAGAAAGATCATTTGATTATTTAGTTATGGCTACTCATGCGGATCAAGTGCTGAAAATTCTAGATAAACCAACTGAGCTTGAAAAAAATATTCTATCAATTTTTGAATACACGAATAATAAAGCTTATCTTCACTCAGATTCCAAAATGATGCCAAAAGATAAAAAGACATGGTCTAGTTGGAATTTTATTAAAAATAAAAAAAATAATCATGCATTTACATTGACGTATTGGATGAATAATCTTCAAAAATTGAAAAGTAACTCAGATTATTTTGTGACTATTAATCCAGATAAAATACCTAAACTTATTCATGATGAAACTTCTTTCAAGCACCCTAAATTTAATTTATTGACAAGCAAATATCAGAAAAGTTTAAAAAATTTGCAAGGAATCAATAATACTTTTTTTTGTGGAGCATATCATGGTTTTGGGTTTCACGAGGATGGAATTCAATCTGCTGCTTATGTTGCTAATATGTTGGATGTTGATATACCGTGGAAAAGAGATAAGACTTTTTATAATAGACTGCAGTATTAAAATAATGAACACTAAGTTATTAATTTCTTCAATAGTCCATAAACGTTATGGAGAAATTGAACATTTTTTTAAATATAAAGTCCCAAGTATATTTTTAGATCTGGATGAAATTGAAATTTTAAAAGCAAAATCAAAATTTTTTTCAATCAATTCATTTAATATATTTTCATTTAATGAAAAAGACCACGGATACAGAGATGAAAGATCAGTTAAAGAGTATATCAGTCAATCATTAAGAAAATATAAAATAAATTATAATAAGTTAAAAATAAAAATTCTATGTTTTCCAAGATTGTTTGGATATGTTTTTAATCCACTTTCAGTATTATATTGTTATGATGAAAAAAAGTTAATAGCAATATTTTATGAAGTAAAAAATACTTCTAATGAACAACATACTTATATTTTTGCCAATGCTGAAAATACAACTAAAAAAAATCTTAAACATGAATGCGATAAAGATTTTTACGTCTCTCCATTTATTGGAATGAGAGGTAAGTATAAATTCACAAACAGATTAACAAATGATCAAATCAATATAATCATTGATTTATATAATGAGAACAATCAAAAAGTATTAATGGCTTCACAATCTGGAAAGTTTATTGAATTTAAAGGATTTAAATTATTAAAATATAATCTTTTAAACCCTCTTTTAGGACTGAAAGTTATGGTGGCAATATTATTTGAGGCTTTAAGAATTGTTTTAAAAGGTGGCAAATATAATGCTAGAAAGAAAAAAATAAAAGATACCATGTCTTTTGAAGGAAGTTTTTAATGAATTATGTAAATGATAAATTTCAGCAATCATTCGAGATTGTGGCACAAAAATTTTTATCTAAAATACAGTTCGGAGAATTATCAGTCAAGTTTCCTTCTGGAGATATGAAGCAATTTAATGGCAATCACAGTAATGAAAAAGCTGATTTAACTATATATAATTACAAGTTTATATCTAAAATACTTAAGAAAAAATCTGTTGGGTTTGCAGAATCTTATATGGATGGTGATTTTACCTCATCTAATTTAACTAATTTACTTATGCTTGCACTTAAGAATGAAAAATATTTTTTAAAAAATTTAAAAACTAATGTTTTTTTTAATATTTTTTCTAAGTTTAAACACTTTCTTAATGAAAATACAAAATCTCAAAGTAAAAAAAATATTAGTTATCATTATGATCTAGGCAATAATTTTTATACTAAGTGGCTAGATAATAGTATGACATATTCATCTGCATTTTTTGAGCAAGAAAATCAAAACTTATTTGATGCCCAACTAAATAAATATCACAAAATTGCAGAAGCACTTGACTTAAATGAAAATTCTAAAGTTTTAGAGATAGGTTGTGGCTGGGGTGGTTTTTCAGCATATGCTGCAAAAAACTTTAAATCAAAAATTGATGCAATTACTATTTCTAAAGCTCAATTTGAATATGCTTCAAATAAAATTCAAAAAGAAGGTTTGAATGAAAAAGTATCGATTAAGTTTAAAGACTACAGAGATATTGATAAACAATATACAAATATTGCTTCAATCGAAATGTTTGAAGCCGTTGGTAAAAAATATTGGGAAAATTATTTTGAAGTGGTTAAGAGTTCTCTATTAAATTCTGGTAAAGCAGCATTACAAATCATTACGATTGATAAAAAAAGATCATTTGAATATCAAAGACAGCCAGATTTTATTCAACAATATATATTTCCTGGTGGAATGCTGCCAACAAAAGAAGAGCTTAGACAAATTAATCAAAATTTGGGTCTTGATTTTAATGAAACTAAAAGTTTCGGCATATCATATGCTAAAACACTTAATGTATGGAATAATCGGTTCCAATCATCTTGGCAAGATTTAGTTAAACAAGGCTTTAATGAGAGGTTTAAGAGAATGTGGGAGTTTTATTTATCTTACTGTGAAACAGGGTTCATAAGCAAATCTACTGATGTGTCACATTTTCTTATTAAAAAATGAATAAATTAAAAGCTATATTAATTCTTTCTGGTTATCAGTTAACTTGGCTTTTTTGTGTTTTTGGCGAATTAATATATAATAGTTATTTACCTGGTCTTATTTTCGGTTTATTTTTTTTATATGTGACATTTATAAAATCTGACAATAAAAAAAATTTTATTTCAATTTTGTTTTGTATTTCAGTGCCGGGATATTTATTTGACTCAATATTAGTTTATTTAAATATTTATAATTTTGAGACATCTTTCAATCTTGGTTTATTACCAATATGGATGGCTATTCTTTGGCCAAGCTTTGCAGTATTATTTAATGAAGTTTTTAGGTTTCTTGAAAAATATAAATTAATAGCTATTTTTCTCAGTGCTATATTAGGGCCCCTGACTTATTATTCTGGAAGTCCACTTGGTTTGTTAATAATTAATAATTTATTTCTTTTCGTAATCTCAATGATTGGTTTTTGGGCAGCCTTAATGATGTATTATTTAACTCTTATTATAAATTTAAAACTCTAATTAGTTTCAGAACCATTTTTTTCAGCTGCTTCCTCTGCTTTATCTTTTTTATTTTTAGCCCTGTTAAGAGCTTTTTCAAGATCTTGATAAGAGCAAAGACCTGTATCCATGGGGCTTTTAGTTTCAAGGATTGCTTCTCTATAAGTTCCATTACGAACAGCCTCAACAGTGTTTTTTGTTGATCCTGTTAATTTGGCAATTTGTGAACTACTTAATTCTGAAGGGTATCTTTTTATTAGCCATAAAATTGCAAACGGTTTTTCCTGTCTTAATGATAGAGGGGTGTATTTTGTATCTTTTTTTCTAGGTGGTAATGCCTCAATAATATCAGAGGAAATCAATACTAACTCTGCGGAACTATCATCCTCACATCTTTTTATCTCTTCTTTTGTCAATTGTTTATTATCTATAGGATCAAAACCACGCATACCAACTGCTACTTCACCATCTGCCATTCCTTG
>ERZ1046876.2696-NODE-2696-length-10618-cov-5.424027_pt1 | contig 10618 bp, 7 predicted proteins | sample MGYA00383094_ERZ1046876 | MGnify/ENA primary metagenome ERZ1046876 (study PRJEB29581, sample SAMEA5548364) | metagenome | biome: marine; feature: coastal; material: water | depth 50 m | study: Short-term variability in the microbial, nano- and picoplankton... | reverse complement strand
GGGGAGAGTTGTCGAATCACCGACTACTTCCGATTACTCGAAAGATGGATTCGGGGATGCGCTTCAACCCATCCGGTCGGTTAAAACAATGATTTTTGCAGATGCTGCAGGTTTCAGCCAAATAACAGAAGATTTAACCAGCCAATTTGTAGAAGCTTTTCATGGGGGAGTTTCTCAAATAATCGATAAACTTCCCCAACAGCCATCCTTTGTAAATACTTGGGGAGATAGTTTTTTCGCTGTTTTTGAGGATCTTGAAAGTGCTCTGAAGCTTGCCCTGGGTATGAGGGATTATTTTACAGATGGCAGGTGGTCTGAGTGGTTACCAAACGGAAATATGGATGTGCGGATTTCCATGCATGCGGGACCGGCTTACGAAGAATTTGACCCGATTCTTAAAAAAAGAAACTTTTTTGGCAGCCATGTAAATCAAGCTGCCCGCATCGAGCCAATTGTACTGCCTGGCTCTGTGTTTGTTTCAGAGACAGTTGCTGCCCTAATTTCGTTTGGTTATGAAGAATATGATTTTGAATATGCGGGCAATATCGATTTGGCCAAGAATTACGGGACATATCCAGTGTATATTCTCCAAAGAAAAGGTTATTCGGATAAATTAATTTCATAAGTCTTTATGGATTCCTTTCATTCTGCTCATAGCTCGGCTGATGTACCTTCCCCCTTTGAGTCTTATTCCGGTGATGGTCCTTATTCTTTCATTAGCTATGCCCATGCAGATAAGGTAAAAGTATATAAAACAATTCGTGAATTTAAGACTAAAGGTATAAATGTTTGGTTTGATGAAGGAATACCACCGGCGGGTGAGTGGGTAGACGAACTCGCCCAAGCCATTAAGAAATCATCAGCTTTTGTTGTCTTTGTTTCTCATCGATCTGCGGATTCTAGGTATGTTCGTATGGAAGTGCAATATGCCTTAAGTGAGCAAAAAGAGATCCTCACTATTTTTCTGGAGGATACCAAATTACCCCCTGGGCTTTCCTTGTGCCTCCAGCAATTTCAGTCCATCTCGGTGTCGGAGAAAAATTGGATGGAAAGTGCGTGCAAAGCTTTGCTTCAAAGACAAGATGCTGTTGCAACCAACCGCTCAAATGGGAGATCTGAACCAGAACTTGTCGACGAGGAGGAAGTTGACTATGGTTTGGAACTCTGGTCATTTTGGAATAAAGCACAGGCTGTGCAAAACAAGAGATTTGAACGGCGCGGTAACCTCTCACCTCCTCAAGCTTTGCCTGTTCACGAAAGTGTCTCAGAAAATGTTGTGCCTGAATTAAATTCTACCAGCCTGCAAGATGCTCACCCCATTCCCTTTCCGCAGGATTTTGAAAAAACAAGACATCCATTTGCAGTGGATGTCTCCATAACACCTCAACAGACCAAAGAAAAACAAGAATTTCATGAACATCATGTGAATGATTATGCCGGAGTTTTTAAGTGGATTCCTCCCGGTAAGATTACCATCTTGGTACCATATTCAGATGAACGCAGGCTTGTTCATGTACGAGATGGTTTTTGGCTTGGCGAGTTTGTGATCACCCAATCTGTATACTCAAAGCTTATGGGATCAAATCCCAGTTTTACCGAGTTGGGCTTGGGTGAAAATTCTGAAAATTATCCTGTAAATAACATTTCCTGGCTCGATGCGGTCTCTTTTTGCCGTGCGCTTACCATGCTCGCTCAAAATGAAGGACAACTGCCAGCTAAACATGAGTACAGACTGCCGACAGAAGTGGAGTGGGAATATGCTTGCCGGGCTGGTTCCCAAACTGACTTTTATTTTGGGGATGAACCAACTGTTTTACATAATCATGGATGGTTTCGTGGGAACAGTCGCAAAAAAATGCACCCCGTTGGCTTAAAGTCACCAAATTCATGGGGTCTCTTTGATCTCCATGGTAATGTTAGAGAGTGGGTTGGGAATTCTTTCGTAAATACTCTTCTTAACGATAGCGAACAAGATGAATTCAGGATCAGCCGAGGTGGGGCATACATGAAGCCAGCGATTGAATGTAAATCATCTTCTAGATCCACCAATTCGTTACACCATCGCTTTCGTAATCTTGGGTTCCGGGTAGCTTTAGCCTCAACCGCTAAGGTCTAGGATTCTGATTCCTTGCCAGGGAATTGTTTTCCCATTGTCTTTGCATTTAAAAAAAGGCATGAATATTCCCTGCCATGAACAAAAATTTATCCCCTGAGAAAGAAAAAAGCAAAAGTTTAGATGGAAGCGATCAGGTCGCTGTCAGAAAAGATAAATTAGACCGAATGCGTGAAATGGGTATAGATCCTTTTCGCTCGAATTGGGATCAAACCCATGTCTCAATAGAAGCGGTTTCCCTGCTCCAAGAAGATGAAGAACTTGGGCCTGAGGTTTCAGTTGCCGGGCGTATCATTGCTTTTCGTTTGATGGGCAAGGCATCTTTTATCAAGATCTTGGATCGAGCTGGTAAGATACAATCCTATGTCAGGAAGGATGAAATTGGAGAGGATGAATATGCCTTATTTAAAAAATTAGATTTGGGTGACTTTATTGGAATCAGAGGGCCACTTTTCAGGACAAAAACTGGAGAGGTTACCATTCGGGCCCAGGAATACAGACTCGTATCCAAAGCACTTCGGCCATTGCCAGAAAAATGGCATGGACTTACAGACAATGAACAAATTTATCGGCAGCGATATTTGGATCTTGTTGTCAATGATGATTCCCGCGAACGCTTTCGGGCGAGGAGCAAAATCATTCGCGAGATTCGAGAATTCTTCTGGAGTCGTGATTTCCTTGAAGTTGAAACCCCAATGCTTCAGTCGGTTTCAGGTGGAGCTGCGGCTCGTCCATTCCGTACACATTTTAATGCGTTGGATTGCGATTTTTCCATGAGGATTGCTTTGGAATTGCACCTAAAACGTCTTTTGGTCGGTGGGTTTGACCGGGTGTTTGAAGTGGGGCGGGTGTTTCGAAATGAAGGACTTTCCAGACGTCATAATCCAGAATTTACCATGCTTGAGGCCTACCAGGCTTATTCGGATTATCGTGGCATGATGGAACTAACCCAGTCCTTGATCCAGCAAGTTGCTCAGAATGCACTCGGTACCTTAACCTTAGATCGCACGGGAGGCGAACCCATTGAACTTTCTGGTAAGTGGCGGGAAGCCAAGTACAAAGATCTGATCATCGATGCGGTCGGAAGGGATGACTGGTTTGAATTACCCAAAGTGGCAAAACTAGAAAAAGCGAAAGAATTAAAGATCGAAGTAGATCCAGCCTTGGAAGATTTTGAAGTTACTAATGATGTTTTTGAGAAAGTGATTGAACATACTTTAATCCAACCCACTTTTGTGACTCACATCCCGCGTGAACTTTGCCCACTTGCGAAGATTACAGAAGCAGACTCTTCCACAATTGATGTTTTTGAACTTTGTATTAACGGGCAGGAAATTGCACCTGCTTACTCCGAACAAAATGACCCTGCGGTCCAACGTGAGGCATTTATGAAACAAGTTGGGGAGGAAACACAGGAATTGGATGATGATTTTCTTACTGCACTGGAGCATGGCATGCCACCGGCAGGAGGGATGGGGATGGGGATCGACCGCCTGGTTATCTTTCTTACCAATGCGGCCAATATTCGGGATACGATTCTTTTCCCAACCCTTCGACCATCTTGATTCGTGCTAGATTCTTTTATCTTTTATCGACTCACCTGTAAATGAGCGATCGGAGAAAAGGTTATCCCATTTTAATAAAGCCTATTTGGTGGAGACAGCTTTGTTTTACCTTCTTTCTTTTAATTTGTGCTATTTTCTTTGCCTTTATAAATTTCCTGGGAACTTTTTTAAGCTGGCTAATCACATTGCTGATGTTGCTTTCAGCCGCTTTAAATTTACTAGATCAGATCCTCTCGTGGTCTCGTCTAAAGATTGATCATAAAGGCTATGATTTGAGAACTTGGTGGACCCGCAAGCGATATGGGCATCAAGAAATTAAAAGCTTTGAATTAGATCATTACATGCATCGGCCATTAATCTTTATAAATTTTAAAAAATCAAAAGATTTAGAGAGAGGAAAACTGAGTTTACCCTTTCCCTGTGCATTTGGGCGACCCGTTGAGGAAATATTTAAAATCCTACAAAAATCTTTAGATAAAACACCCCGCCCACTTTCATAGGGCATATATCCGGGGGTTATTTTAAGGAGGGCTGCTTTTTCCTAAAAAGCAAACAGATGGGTGTGACCATGTAGGCCACGCAAATAAAAACCATTTGGGATACAATAAAACTCATCAAAGGATTAAAAGCTTTATCCATAAAGCCATAAGAGTGAAGGCCAACACCAAGCATATTTGTGCCAAACCAAGACCAGGCCGTGACTACATTCCCAAAGATTGCGAGGCAAGCGATTCCCCTAATTTTGGCAATACCTGCCCATCGGGCATGAAGTATAATGGCATTCCATATCACGATGAGAAGTGCCCCATTTTCCTTGGCGTCCCATCCCCAGAACCGTCCCCAAGATTGATCGGCCCAGATACCGCCCAGCACTGTACCGACAAGGCTGAAAAAGAGAGAGAAACAGGTGATGCCAAAGATCATGGATCCCAATGTTTTTTCAAGTTGTTTACGAGAGGAGGAAAGAAGGGTCGATAACTTATTATCACTTTTATCGGAAACAAGGACTTGATGAATGAAGTAATAAAATATGTAAGCAAGCCCAAGAAATCCAGCAAGGAATGTGGTCGAGTATCCAATGGTAACTGTGACTACGTGTGTCGCCAACCAAAAGTTGGAGTCGAGCACTGCTCTCATCATCTCCATGGTGTCTCCAGTTGGGTTTAGGGAAGAATCAAGACTTAGGTTATGGGCAATTACAAGGCTACCAAAACCAACCATTGCCCCCATGGAGGAAGCAATGCCAAGCCGCACATATTTTTCGGTAAACCAGCAAAGCAGTACCGCACCCCACCCGATAAAAAGGGCAGATGAATAGAGATTTGTGACGGGGGGTCTTCCTTCAATATACATTCTACCCAGGAGTCCAAAGGTGTGGGCAATGAGAATGATTAGGGTGAGGTGGTAGGCTACATTTTTAAAACTTTTTGAATGCTGGGCATTGAACTTGGGGGTGTTGATAGTAAGGCAGAACCAGGACAGGCATGAGGAGAGGAAAATGATGATGTAGGCAACGGAACTGCGGTAAAAAGGTTCATATTCGTTGAATGTTTTTTCGAATCCAATCTTGGTAACTTGATCGGGGGCTCTTTTCTCACATAGTTCACGGATTAAGGAAACTGCTTCATTAAAGCCAGTCGGGTCATTAGCTACATAGGCTTGACGAAGCTTTTCATATAAGGAAAGGATGGGATCAATCCCAGTTCGTAGCTTGATAGCCTCTGCATACTGGGCAGCAAATAGAGCAGTCGGGTTGAGCTTTTCCTTGGTGAGGATGAAATTTACTTTTTCCAATAAAGGTTTCCGTTCTGTACGAACCAAATCCTGAAGCAAGGAAGCAAATTGGGTGGGATCAAGGTTTCGCTTTTGCTCTGAGTCAAGGGGTTCCTCTCCCACTAGAGATTCCCCAACTTTTCTCCACCTTTTCTTTCGATCACCTAATTCTGGTGGAACCGGGAAAAATTCAGACCACAAGTTGGACCTGGAGTAATGATCCAGCAAAAATACAACTTTTGCAAATGCATCACTTCCAATACGTATTGTACTCGGATCCTGGGATATCGCATCAGTGATGGAGCGAAAGCGAGAGTACTCGTCGGTACGATCTTTGTCTCTAGCAGAATCAAAAAAGAAAGTAACCAGATCAAGGTCTTCTGTCATTTTAGTTCCCGGCGGAGGTGCCGGAGGAGAGAGGGTGTGTTTTAATTTTCTGTAAAGCAGAACACTCCGATAAAGATCAATAATGTTTTGATCAAAGCTGTCCTGTTTTTCGCGTTCTAATTTTCCAGAATCTCGAGCACTTTTATCAATCTCTTCCAGAAAGGGTTTTAAATCGTTGTAAGAATAATATTTTCCATCCCGGACAAGTTTTCGGTTCAGAAGACCAAGTACTTGGTCATGATCAATGACAAAGGTTTTTAGTTTGTCTGCTTCTTCAGGGTTGAGCAGAACATTAGCAAGCCATGAGATTGCTGGGATTTTTGTACCATTTTGGTCTAAAGCAGTTCTCTTGTTCCGTAAGACAAGTAAGGTATTACGGGCAACACTATCCAAGGGTTTAACCCTTCCGCCTCGCAGGACAGGTATCCGAGAAAAGGCTTCCAGATCAATGATTTCTGAATTGGGTGCGGGCTCAGGCTTTACGAAGTCGAGCAAAGAAGCCTTGGTTGTACCAAAAGGTAAAATTGCTAAGTATAACCCTACAGCAAAAAAAGCACTGGGTATGAGAGGGTATCTTTTCAAAAACTTCATGCCGATACTTTTGATTGCTTACGGAGAAAATTGATAAGGTGGAAACTGAATTGCCAAAGAAGCCCGACGGATAAAAGAATACAGGCAATGTAAGGCACCAACCAACTTGGGTTGCGGATGACTTGAAAAACTGTGTAGTCGGCAGCCTTGTTCATTTGGTATTGATAAAAGGTCTTACCGCCATGACGAAGGGGTGTGTTCATGTAGACTAAGGCTTTTCTTTTTTGCCCACTTTCTAAGTTCAAGTTTACATGACTTTCAAAATTGTGAGGTATATCTGTACCTTGGTAAAATTCGTTTTCTATTTTGAGTAGCTCAATAGAGTAGGGGAGGTATTCACGGATGGACCGAAGTTCCACACCCCATAATCTTCCCTCATGGCGCAAGGGTTGAAAAGCCATGCCTTCAAGTTTGGTATGAACAAATTTCCACCTGTCATTTCCTGCAGGGTGAGCAACCGCCAACCAGGTGCCCAATTCTTCACTGCCGTTAACAAGTTGAAAAACAAGATAACCAAAATTCGCCGCATCGTTGCTGTAGTCTTCTTCCCGTGGACTCAGACTAAGATTTGCACTCGCTCCAATGCCACGGTTTACATCCATGGTGATTTTACTCCTCTGTGCGGCGGATTCTTTGAAGTCGAAACTACAATTTGGCCCAAATGCTTTGACCCGCACTTTAAACGGAAAACCTGGCACCCGCAGAGTACTCCCAGGTTTGAGTAGTTCTTCGGGGATCGATACAACTTTACTGCGGTTGGCATCGGTTACATCGGTAAAGGCGAGTTCTACTCCGTGAAAGCGTTCGATATAATCACTCGATTCACCTTTGTTTATCTGCATTCGAGACTCCACTTGAATGGCTTGTGTTGTCATTTGGCCAATGAGAAGGAGAATAATGCCGAGGTGAATGATTTGGATACCAATTTTTTTTCCAGACCATTGAAAACGGGTAACGAATGCGGCAATGAGATTGATGATTAAAAGCCCGCCCAATAGATAACCCCCAGGAATGGGCAGGGGTACCACAGATAAAAAACTTCCACCCCAAAATTGTTCAGGGTAATACCATATGCCATAAAAGCTCTCAAAATACTCAGCTTGTGCCCCACGAATACCGATACGTACCTGCTCTAATGTTGCCACAAATATGAGAATCATGGAGAGGCTGAGCAGGGTAAGAGTAAGACGAACGGAAGCAAAGGGAACCATCCACGGAAAAGCTTTTCGGCGAGCTCCTACTGTGTAAGCACTTTTCTTTTTTTTGGACTGATTGTTCATTGGAAGGGAATACGGATGGTTTTAAGCAAATCAATGATCATGGAAGCAGACAGTTGTAAGTAAATTGAGAAAGTTTTCTTTCTCAACTTTTGCAAGGCTTGTGTCTCCCATGATTTTAAAAAACCAGGACCGGGACTTTCCAAATAAAAGAGCACCATAAATTGTCTTTTCAGTGTTTTCAGCGAGGAAGAGATGAGCATCTTTCTCGTCTATACTGTACGATGTCAGATAGGGCGTGCTTTCCAAACTTTCAATTTTGGGCAATTCTATTTGAGTAAGCCAGCGATTTACATTGGATTGCAACCCACCCACATCCCCAGGGAAGGAAGTGATTGAAAAATCAAGCTCATTTCCATCTTCATCGCTCACAGTGTAGCTGGCAATTCGAACGGAGGAAGCCTTACCGGTAATCCAATGGTCAGGGGCATCCCAAGTAGGTGCACCCGTTGGCTTATCTATAGGTGCTGCGGAAATGGGACGGGGAGCACGGATAACCTTTTTACCAGCCCGTACTGTGGTTGAATCGAGAAAGGAGATAAAAGAATTCATTTCTTGGTCGATTAATGCGGCGTTGGCTACAAATGGAAAAAGCCAGGTTTCATCTTTTTGCCTAAGGACTGCAAGAAGGGCTGTTTTGGGATCACTGGGACTATCTCTCTCGGTTAAGTGAATCCACTCAAATTTTTTCTGCCCCACTTTTTTAGTGGTCAATACTTGGGAGAGGGTATCTTCCTTAAACTTTTCATACCCGAGTTCCATACCAAACATATTGGTAATTGAGAGAGTTGATACGGCTTCCCTGAAAGGCATTACCCCAATCCGTCCTTGGGGGCCAGAATTTGTTTTTACATGGAAGGATCCGGCCATAGGGCCAGAAAGTTCCGGGTTTTCACCCCAATTAGGTGGGAGTTTCCATGCAACCACGGGCCCTTCGTATTCCGGAGGGATATAGTAAGTTTGAATTTCTGTCTCTTCAGTGCAGGAAGTTAGGCAAAGAAGAGAGAAAAATAAAAGATTGCTAGCACCGATCTTGAAAATGTTTTGGGAATTAAAATACATAATTCTTCAATATGCATTCGAGGTGAGAGAGGGCAACTCGAAGGCATCTCGATTAAGCATTACATTTAAAGAGGGCAACATCTCCATCCATAAAAATGTACTCTTTCCCTTCGAGACGGAGTTTTCCGTTTTCACGGGCAACCTGCATCGATCCCGCCTCGATTAAGTCATGATAGGAAACAACCTCAGCTTTGATGAATTTCTTTTCGAAATCAGTATGGATCACGCCCGCACATTGAGGGGCGGTCATTCCTTTTTTAAAAGTCCAGGCTCGGGCCTCTTTTTCCCCTGCGGTCAAATAGCTGGCCAGACCAAGTAAATCATAAGTTCCGCGAATCAAAGAAGTCACTCCTGAGTCATCCACTCCCATCGCTTCAAGATATTCTTTGGATTCTTCTTCAGAAAGGTCAGATAACTCTTCTTCCATTTTTGCAGAAATAACACAGCAATTTGCATCCTGTTGCTTACTTGCCCATTCTTGGAAGGCAGCAAGATTTGGGTTAGATTTCGGGTCTGCAGTTTCTTCTTCCTTTAGGTTGCACGCATAGAGCATTGGTTTGGAACTGAGCAAACAGAAAGATTTTATCCGGGCCCGTTCTTCCTCGTCCATTTCCAACAAATTTGCTGGCTTACCCTCGTTTAAGTGGGGGATCAGTCTATCGAGTAAAGCAACATTAGCGGTTGCCTCCTTATCCTTGCCCCTTGCTTTTTTATCATTCTTTTGAAGCTGTCCCGATGCTGACTCAACATCCGCAAGTATCAATTCGGTCATAATGACCTCCGCATCAGCAATCGGGTCAACCCTACCCATGTTGTGAATGACATCATCATCTTCAAAGCAACGGACTACATGAACGATCGCGTCCACCTCCCTGACATTTGCCAAGAATTTATTTCCCAGACCTTCCCCTCTACTTGCACCTTCGACTAGTCCGGCAATATCAACCATTTCAATCGCAGCAGGGATGACAGTAGAAGTTCCGACAAGCGTTGCAATAGGTTGTAATCGAGAATCCGGAACTTGAACCACACCGACATTTGGGTCAATTGTGCAAAATGGATAATTGGCAGCCTCCGCTTTGCGGGTCTTTGTAAGGGCGTTAAAAAGGGTGCTTTTGCCAACATTGGGCAAACCGACGATTCCTGCTTTTAGCATAATAATGAAAAAAGGACCAATTATGTCGTAGCTTGCCTATTTGGTCAAGAATCCATCCGACCCCGACCCTCCCTTTGGAATTGACGAAAGTAGGATGATAACTAAGTTAGTTATTCTTTGTGGCGATAGTAGCTCAGTTGGTTAGAGCACCGGCTTGTGGTGCCGGGGGTCGCGGGTTCGAATCCCGTCTTTCGCCCCACTTTTTTTTATCGGCGATATGTGTATTATATCAGCTTTGAGAGCCAGAAAAAATAAATCTGTACCTGTAAGTTTTAAAAATTTACTAATTGACTGCTTATTACTTTCTGAAATTAAGATTTGTTACATGTACAGTCCTTCCAATTAGTCACTTGTAAAAAACTTCTATTTTACTCATTTGTGTCTGCATTTGGAAACTTAGATCCAAGTTTTTTATATCCCTGTTGCCAGTCACCCAATTAGCTAAGACGCGGCTACTCCTATCTCATCTGCGGTGTGGATCATCGATACATTGTGGAAGGTGTTAATTTTCGAGAGATCAATTAGGATGCAAAGGAATGGATGACTCACCTCCATTATTATTCATGTGAAGGCGAATATTCTGTGATAGGAAATGAATCAAAAAGTTATGGGATGTTCCCTGATAGAGAAAAAGATTACGGATTAATTTGTTCTTTTTTCTGATCGGACAAATATTTTCATGACATTAAAATAA
>ERZ1046876.2693-NODE-2693-length-10621-cov-5.780428_pt1 | contig 10621 bp, 9 predicted proteins | sample MGYA00383094_ERZ1046876 | MGnify/ENA primary metagenome ERZ1046876 (study PRJEB29581, sample SAMEA5548364) | metagenome | biome: marine; feature: coastal; material: water | depth 50 m | study: Short-term variability in the microbial, nano- and picoplankton... | reverse complement strand
CTCCAGTTCACCATTTCAAAAAAGGAAATCATGACTTATTGATTAGTCCACGTGCAATACCAACCGAACAACTTCGCAAATATCTACCATTACTAGGATTACGTCCACTTGCAACCGAGATTGGAATGCTGGCCCATTATTGGACCGATATTACATCACAAACAGAAGGTGAAGAAGAAATAGAAGAGGAGATCGTCTATAATGGTGAATGGGAAAATATCGACTATATTCAATCAAAAGTTCCCTGGTCTGCAACACATCTTGAGGTCTTAAGTCGACTAGGAGTTGTGATTGATCCGGGTGATGATGAAGTTGCAGGTCGGCCGGAACCGGCTATGCGAGTTGTTGTTAAAGCGTGATTATTATATGCTGACTCCACTACTTCCTAGTGTCCAAGAGAGCTTGACGGCTATGACCTTAGATCAATTTGATCTGAATCCAACCGACTGCGGGGCACGGACAGCCCCGCAGTCACGAGTTGATGAAAATGGGATTTATAGACTTCATAAAATCTATACTTAGCCCCGCTAATGTTAGTGGAAATTCCAATTCATCTCAGCGGGGTGAGGTAAGTAGAGGAGGGATTCCCTGCACTACACCATCCTGTGATCGGATGACAGTAGTAGCCTCACATACCCTTTGCCATTCCTGTTACACGATTGCAAATCCTCTCGGATCTCCACCGGCAAGGTCTCGATTAGAAGGTTACAATCGCCTGATTGATATTTCTGGTGTCGCACCCGGTGGAAGTGAAGCAGAATTGCGAAGTTCCTTGCAAGCATTTGGACTAGATAATTATTGTATAGATCCACTAATTTCTTCACCAATATTCCGCTCCATGATGAAATGGTAATCGGAAATTACGAGCAAGACGGAAAAAACTGATGCTAACGTAGTGGTCCCCGCTCCCAGACTTGAACTGGGGACACCCTGGTGTCTGCTGCGACGTTTGTTTCCAACTACAGCCAGGTGCTCTACCAACTGAGCTAAGCGAGGTCTGATTCGGCCACATGCATTGGCTATTTAATCCTCATCGAGCGACTAAAGGCTTGGAAAGTTCCGCACAAGGATACCTCAATACATTGGGAAACCACCAACACACCGAATAAATGATAAAGAAAATAGCAATCATAGTCGACGGATATTTGCGAGACTCAAGGACGTAGTTCAGATGCTAAATTAGAGCAATTGGCACCTCAAATCAGCAAGAGAAATCGCTCTCTTCACAGTCTGCGCAAGGGTCAGCGTTAATAATGATAGAAAGGGCGTTGCTAATCCGGAGGCGTATGGGATGGGACCCGATATATCACGCACAGAACGTGCGGCTGACAAAGCACTAAACGACATGGTGACCTCTCTTCGTAATGAGGCTGTAGAAAAGGGCACTACGGCTCTATTAGACGATGCAGTAGGCTCTTTTGGCGTGCCAAATCCACGCATTTTAATCGTCGGTTGCGGCGGTAGTGGAAACAATACTCTCAATCGAATTACGCATCTTGGAGTCGAAGGTGCAATAACGGTCGCAATCAATACCGATAAGCAACATCTCGACCATACTAGAGCACTACAAAAATTACTGGTAGGGCGGCATATCACTCGAGGCCTCGGGGCAGGCGGCGATCCAAGTACTGGACGTCGATGTGCTGAAGCGGGTCGTGAGATGATCAAGCGTATCGTTACCGGTGCAGATTTGGTATTTATCGCAAGTGGACTCGGTGGAGGTTCGGGGACTGGGATTTGCCCAATCGTTGCTGAAGAAGCACGTGCTGCAGGTGCATTGGTAGTCGGAATTGTTACCACTCCTTTCCATGTCGAAAGACGGCAGAGAATGAGTAGAGCCTTGGAAGGACTAGAAAGTCTACGAAGAATCGCTGATGCGGTATTGGTATTGGACAATAACCGATTGTTGCACTATGTTCCGAATCTGCCATTGGATGAGGCTTTCTCGATAATGGATCAACTCGTTGCTGAAATCGTCAAGGGTATTGTTGAGACCATTACCTTGCCAAGTCTAATCAATCTTGACTTCGCTGATGTCCGTACCATAATGGCTGATGGTGGAGTCACTATGATGCTCTATGGAGAAAGTGATCGAGGTCCTGAGGAAGTGGTTCACGAAGCATTGAATCATCCGCTATTGGATGTCGATGTATCCGGAGCTACTGGTGTGCTAATTCACGTCACTGGTGGCCAATATATGACTTTGGAATCCGCTTCTCAAGTGGTTGATTTAATGACTGCTAAAGTCAGTGAAGATGCAAATGTGATTTGGGGTGCTCGTCAAGATCCTGGCTTTGGAGATACCATCAAAGTCATGGCGATAATTACTGGAGTGGGCGGTACCGATTTACGTGATGCCCGGATTACTCCTGACAGGTTGGGCGATGCTCTAAAATTGACTAGAACCGCCAATAAAGGCAGTAGTAATATTGATTTCCAACGCTTTGATTGAACTACAAAGACTCGCAAGGGTGATATGTATGCATTGTAACGGCGTAATATGCGAACAAGTCATTTCGTTGCTATAATGCTGGCATTGATGATTATCGTCCCAGTTCAAGGTGGCGATGTTAGAACTATGCAAGCCACCCAAGATGACGGAGAACAACCCGATGCAAATAATACCACTCTACGCTTGTGGTCAGATGGTAGTAGTAACGAGTGGTCTCACTTTGGAGCAAGCGATGACATGCACACTGAAGACAACATTCTCGAAGAGGAGCGCGCCAGTGGCTTAATGACAATCGACCTCAAATTCACTATGAAACCTGCTCTTTCCAAGAAACTCAATATGACACTCGATGGCGAAATTCGAGGTCAAATAAAAATTTATATTGAAGGTGATTATAAGAATGGTGATAATGACGGCCCTTGTAACAGTGATTGTGAAAATCTAACTCTTACCCTAAAGGCGGGTGCAACTGAAATTTGGAGTAAGGAATACGGTGATATTCCACTGGAAGAGGACCACCAAGTCCTATTCTCACATCGAATCGAAGAAGGCCAGACGCTATGGGATAAATCTACAGCCAATCCTTCTCTTCATGTCAGTATGAAATTAAAAGGCGAGACAAACAATGGACTCTTTGGGCTTGGCGAAGATAGTCCCGCTATATTCCGCATCTACCTTTCTGGCGATAATTCTTCAAAGATTGAATTGCCAATCGACCCTACTTCCTGGGACGCCGCTTTCCAATCTGATGAAATGTTGAATCCACCGGTTGAAACCCCTGGTTTCACCTTGGTCGCTGGCACTGTAGCAATGGCAATGGCAGCAGTATGGTTCCGCCCGAGTAAAATTGAACAAGAAGACTCACAATGAAGCGATTATCGCTTCTGCGTTTAATTCGCATTCAACTTGTTGACCGTTTTGTAAATCCTTGACGTTACAAGTTCCAGACTCGAGGTCTTTTGGCCCGACTATCAATGCATGGCTCGCCCCTACAGCATCAGCCCATCCCAATGATTTACCCAATCCTCTCGACTTGAGTTCGACCACAACTTCCTGTCCGGAATCTCGTAAGGATTTCACAAGTGCTAGAACTTCACTGGCTTCGATCTTAAACGGAATTACTGCAAGGGAACTACTTCTGTTTTCGCCCGGGACAACCTCGTCGCTATTTTTCGCTGCAGCCTGTGCTTCAAGAGCCAGTAAGACACGGTCAAAACCAAGACCAAAACCACAACACGGGTCGAGATCTGTTAGGCCGAATAGATGAAGCAAACGATAGGAGCCACCGCCAAGAATCTGCCCTTCGCCACCAAGGCTATCCACTTGAATTTCAAAGACCATTCCGGTATAATAATCCAATCCGCGTGCCACTGTCAAATCTACCTTGAGAGATGGTGGCGCTGTGGCCAAGTTGCTTAATGCCGCTAACATCTCACGCAATTCTCCAAGGCTATTGCCTTCGACCCCTAACTCACCAAGGATTTCTGCGGCTGCTGGTAAAATCTCACTACCGCCATCGAGTTCTGCTAATTTTTGTAGTGAAGATATCTTCTCAGTAGGAATCATTTGTTCTAATCCCTGCCAATCACCTTTGTCGAGCAGTCGCATTGCTGATTGAACTTCAGACTCGGGCTCACCCTGATCTGAAAGGCCGATTCCCGTTAGAATTTCATGCAATATACCGACGTGCCCGATACGTAATTGCCAATCCTCCAATCCTGTTGCATGTAACATCTCAAGAGAAAGAGCAACTATTTCTGCCTCTGCAAGGGGGCCTTTGATGCCAATCGACTCGGCACCATATTGGAAAAATTCACGATAGCGTCCTTTCTTTGATTCCTCATAACGGAAACATTGTCCATAATATGAAAGTCGTAGTGGTTTGGTTACGACACGCATCTCATCTGCGACCATGCGCATAACTGGTGCTGTAAGTTCTGGCCGTAGAGTCAACGCTCTATCGGACTTGTCTTGGAATGCATACAGTTGTTTGACCACTCCAGGTCCTGACTTTGCAGTGAAAAGATCTAGACTCTCAAAAATTGGTGTTTGTACTCGGGAATAACCAAAACTTCGGCTACATTGCTCGAGAAGATTTTCAAGTGCCAATCGCCGTTTCATTTCAACTGGGGTAAAGTCCCTAGTCCCACGAGGTCTTTGCACCATTATTTGCTCTCGAGTGCCGACCCTCTATCATTTCACCGGAAGATTTTGTCCTCTAATAGGGGTTCAGTGTGCGTGCCCAACCTATCCTAACTGATTTCTCACAATGTTGCCATGTATTCTCCAGACGGCTCACTTCTTGCCGCTTAGTCATCGTATTGTATGGGTTAAAAGAAACTGAGGGGACTAAATAGGGTGGGCAAGCGGAGCGATTTATGGAGCAAACGGTATCCTTCTCAGACCTCGGTCTCAGCGATGACATCGTGAATGCCTTGTCGAGACAAGGGATTGAAGCTCCTTTTGAGGTGCAGAGAGAATCGATTCCCGATGCCATGTTAGGCAAAGATATCTGCTGTCGTGCGCCAACTGGGTCTGGCAAAACCTTGGCCTTTGGCCTACCACTAATTGCTAATTGTCCGGTTGCTGAACCGCATTATCCTACGGCGCTTATCCTAACTCCAACAAGAGAATTGGCTGAACAGATAACAACTGTACTAACTCCAATTGCTGAGGCTGTCTCTCTAGAAGTCATTTCAGTATATGGTGGAGTTTCATACAATAAGCAAATGGATGCATTGCGAAGAGGCACAGATATTCTTGTCGCCTGCCCTGGTCGTTTGCTGGATTTAATTGACAAAGGCGCTCTAGACCTCGATGATGTCGAGATGGTAGTTCTTGATGAAGCGGATAGAATGGCTGACATGGGATTCATCGATCCAGTCTGTGATATTCTCGATATGTGTTCCTCTATACAGCAAACAATACTCTTCAGTGCAACACTTGATGATGAAGTCGGGAAACTGATTAAGGATTACCAAGAGGATCCAGTTACTATTGAAGTAGGACCAAAAGAAGTGAGCATGGAATCGATGAAACATCTATTCTGGCTTACTCAAGGGATTAAGAGATCTACTGTCGCTGCAGAAGCTATTGCAATCGGTGGCAAATCTATCGTCTTCTGCCGAACTAGGAGAGCCGTCGACAAACTGGGTGATGATTTAGCAAATCTAGGATTAGATGTATCCACTCTACACGGCGGCCTGACACAGCGCCAGAGAGATAGAGCAATGTCGCGCTTTTCATCCGGTTGGTGTGAAGCATTAATCGCAACCGATGTCGCTGCCCGTGGCATCGATGTCCAAGATGTTCATTGTGTAATTCACCTCGACCCTGCTGAAAATGGTAAGGCGTACAAACATCGTAGTGGAAGAACCGCACGTGCAGGGGCTAGTGGTATCGTAATCTCAATGGTTCAAGATAACCAAAGAGGAGTTTACAATCGTTTACAAAAACAAGTTGGAATTAAAGAGAAATATACCAAACCAGATCTCAATTTACTACCTGAGCATGGAAAAGGTGCCTTAGAAAACCGTGAACCAAGAAAGCGCAGACCGGAATCTCGTCCATCTAGAGATGGCCGTAGAGGCGGCTCAGGCGGTGGAGGGAATTCACGTTATGGCAGGAATAAATCCGGCGGCCGCAGGGGCGGTGGCGGCGGTGGCGGCGGTGGCGGTGGCGGCGGCGGCGGAGGAAATTCACGTTACCGCGGAAATAAAAACGGTGGCCGTAAAGGTCGAAATAATCACAACGATAACCCCTCAAAAAAAGGTAGGAGATCAACTAGATATTCAGCTTCAAATCGCTAAAGTCATCTGCGAATTAGCGATTGACTTCATTGTTTGTAGTACTCTGAAGTCTGATACAGATACGCTGAAAAGGTAAGTGCACTCGCAAGCAATCATGAGCGAGGTGGCAGATGTTGAGCAAAAGCTTCGCATCGATTATGTCAATGCCATCTTCCTCATTTCCACACCAATACTAGCCATTGTTGGCATGGTATGGTACTATACAGAATACGGTGTTTCTTGGAAAGAACCAACTATTTTCGCTGGGATGTATTTTGCTACCGGCCTTTCGATAACAGCCGGATATCATCGATTATTCAGCCATCGCACTCATAGTGCATCTTGGCCATTACGCCTATTTTACGCTATTATGGCTGCAGGGGCATTTCAAAACTCTGCGATCAAGTGGTGTTCTGACCATCGGCGGCATCATCTTCTAACCGATTCTGAACATGACCCATATTCTACAGTACATGGCTTCTTCTGGGCGCACATGGGTTGGGTTATGGTCGAAGAAGGTGGAAAAGAAGTCGAAAAGGTCGAGGATTTGCAGAATGACCCGATTTTGGCTTGGCAAGAAAAACATATTTTCAAAATCGGAGCATTATCTGGAATCATTCTTCCTGGAATCATCGGATACTTCGTAATCGGAGGCTTTGCTGGATTTATGGGTGGCCTTGTATGGGGAGGATTATTTCGCTTGGTATGTGTTCACCACGGCACTTTCTTGATTAATTCGGCTGCACACGTCTGGGGCAAACAACCGTATTCCCTTGAAAATACATCCAAAGATCTACACTTTTTGTCCCTATTCACATTTGGTGAAGGGTTTCACAATTTCCATCACACCTTCCAAGCAGATTATCGCAATGGACACAAATGGTATCATTGGGATATTTCCAAATGGTGGATTAAGTCTCTATCATGGGTGGGCATTACCAAGAACTTGCACAAGGTTCCTCAGCAAACTATTGAAAGTAGACGGATGAAAACCACTTTTGAAAAGCGGGAAAGGATGCTTCAAAATAAGGATGATGTCTCTGAATATCGTAATGGTTTGAGGGATTGTGTTAAGTTATTACGTGCTTCGATAAAAGGAATGAACGAAAAGCGATTAGAATACAGAGATAATCGAATAGATGCTATCAAAAATGAGATTACCAAATTTGAAGCCGGTATAAAGCAAGCGTGGGAAGATTTTGCTAAACTACTGAACAGTATGGAAACAGGACAAAAGATGGCTGCTTAGTCACTCTTTAAAGATCAATATTTCCGATATATCTTTACGTTCCAAATCAGGAACTGTTGCCTCATCTGAGGGATAACCTACCGGCATCAATAGCATTGCAGATTCGTACTCAGGTCTTTCGAGTATTTCTGCTAAGAAACCCATAGGTGATGGTGTGTGAGTTAGACAAGCGAGACCCATGTCATGAATTGCCGCGATAAACATTCCAGCCGCAATGCCGCATGACTCTTGAGAATAATAGGTCGGTGACATTGAACCGTCCTTTCGTTGGCGCTGACTGTGACGGAATAGAATCACAATCCATGGGGCATCGGTAATGTGCTCTTTGACATGATCAGTGCCAAGTGGAGTCAAAACCTCTTGCCATGCCTCAGGTATTCGTTGATCATAGAAGCGCTTCTCTTCATCTTCGGCAGCGATTCTGATCTTCTGCTTTAATTCAGAATTAGAGATGACAACAAAGGTCCAAGGTTGGAGATGAGCCCCCGAAGGTGCTGTTCCTGCGCTGCGAACAGCTAACTCAATCAATTCTTTATTCACTGACCTTTTCGAAAAATGACGCGTTGTGCGGCGTTTTTGTAATTGATGATAGAAGCCTCTAGCGCGTTCAAGCATATCGGATTCCGGTAGTTCAATAAATTGTAATGGGACAAAGTTCGGTTCATCGGCCATGCTTTGCCATAGCGCATCTGGCAATCAAGACTTGGGGTTACTCACCAGACTACTTCTTGCCAATCATCTTCCTCATCCGGTTTACGTTGACGGACCGGTACTGCGAAATGTTCGATTACATCTTTTTCGACATCTGTATCATCATCTGTATCATCATCTATATCATCATCTGTCTCATCATGTATATCATCATCTGTCTCATTACTTGGTTCAACTTCTGAATCAACATCGCTAATCGAAACCTCATCTTCAGGTGATATTACTGGGAGATCTAGCATCTCCGGCACCGTAACCTTTTCTTCGCTCTCAATCGTAATCTCTTTTTCTTCTAGAAGGTCTGATACATCAATCTCTGATTTGGTGCTTATGATGATTGGTTCATCGACGCCAAGCGCATCCCATGCTTTGGACGCACTGACCTCGTCAAGTGGTTTTGCTTTAACCAAAGCAACGGCTTTTGCCATCTGAATTTCAGCCCACTCATGCTTCTTTGCTACTTCAGCCTCGATTTTTGCTTCCATTGCAGCCCATACTCTGGCTTCGGCTGCTTTCTCTAACTGTTCTTCTTTGTGCGCTATCATTTCTGGTGTTGGTTTATCCCAACGTTTCCAAAACCAACGCACTAAAGGTAAACTTACAATTGCAATTGCTAGCCCAATCAATAACCATTGCACCAAAGGCATCATAGTAATCCCGTTCTAGATTATTCGGGGCTCACCGAATATTCCTTCTCTCCCAAATGTTCCCATCCTGGAGGATAGTCGCCAACTTCTACGATTAGTTCGTCTTTACCGCCAGGTAGCATACTTATGTCCACTTCCGCGCCTTCTGGAACATTTCTAAATAATGGCCTAGCGACAAGTAATTTATTGATAAACATGAATATTATTGCTACAACTGACCAAAATGCTAGAATTATACCTAAACCGTGTGGATTTGTTGGGTCCCATACATTTTCGGTATTCGCTATCATATCGCCAAAGTAAGAGACCATTAGTACTGTGAATAAGAATGGGAATGCAAGATAAATCAGTAAATCCCACCAGCGACCAATCCATAGATCATTGTCACCTGTATTGATGAAATCATCGCGGAAGGCTGAAACGCCAATTCCAAGATAGCCATTGAATCCTGGTGCAGCTGTGCCATCCTCAACAGCAGCACGCCATTTGAGATAGCCATACTTCCAGATGCTAAATGCTATGAATAATCCACTAAACATTAAGCCATAGCCCCAGATGTGGTCCTGAACTTCTAGGAATTCAGGGAAAGCAACACCTTCTGCATCGAGTCTTATCCATATTAGGGCAGATGGTAAACCAAAAGCAAAAATCGTAATCGTAGTTATTAGAACACTCTTGTTACGTGAGAAACCGTGATCTACGAAATTTCTCACACATAATTCAACAGTCGATATCATCGATGTAATAGCAGCGAATGATAGAGCCAAGAAGAATCCAGTCATCATTATCCATGCTCCAATTCCACCACCTGGCGCTTGAGCGAAAACCTCGGGCAAAGCGAGGAAGGTGATTGCACTAGAACCACCGGTGACAACACCCAATGGGTCTTCAGATACTGCAAATATTGCCGAAATAACTGCTAGACCTGCGATGATTGAGATGCTGTTATTTGCTAATCCCATTGTGAAGGCGTTGAGTGTTGTATCCTCATCTTTGCGCATGTAAACCGCATATGTGATGGCCATACCCATCCCTGCAGAACAAGACCATGCTGATTGTGAAAGGCCATTAATCCAAATCTCAGGGTCGCCTATCTGATTCCAATCTACTGTGAACATGAAGAGGAACCCATCAAGCGTTCCATCTGACATATCCATCCACAATGAAAGGCCTAAAGTCATGAATAGCAAGATGAAAAGACTAGTCATCAAGATGACATTGGCCTTTTCAATTGCTTTTGCGCCCTTCCAAATTGCCAGTAATGTAATGGAGATAATTAGGAATTGATAGAATATTACTTCTCCTGAATTTTGTAGGAAAGAATTCCAAACCTCGACAGTATCAACATTCTCACCGACTAGTCCGTTGGTAACTCCAAGACGAAAGTAGTTGATACACCATCCTGCTACAATAGCGTAATAAAAACCGATAGCAGTTGAAATCCATGCTGTCCATAATCCCATCCAAGCAAATTTCTTACCAGCAAAAATACGGAAAGTTCCGATGGTTCCTGTTCTACTTCTCTTACCAAGTGCGAATTCAGCAATAACTAGAGGGATTGACCAAGCAAAAAGAAAGAATAACCACGGTACGAGAAAAGTTCCTCCGCCATTTGCTCCAACCATACGAGGAAAGCGCCAGATGTTACCAGTACCAATCGCTGCCCCTATGGCTGCGAAGATTAAACCAACTCTACCGCTAAATTGATCTGATTGTCCTTCACTCATACTGAATCACTCTCAAGAGTTGCATCTAGCATGACAGCTTCTTCTTCATC
>ERZ1046876.2692-NODE-2692-length-10625-cov-5.338978_pt1 | contig 10625 bp, 6 predicted proteins | sample MGYA00383094_ERZ1046876 | MGnify/ENA primary metagenome ERZ1046876 (study PRJEB29581, sample SAMEA5548364) | metagenome | biome: marine; feature: coastal; material: water | depth 50 m | study: Short-term variability in the microbial, nano- and picoplankton... | reverse complement strand
AGACCAGTTAAACCAGTTTCAAATACTGCTCAAGCAAGTGCACCCAATTGGCGGATTGCCTTTAAGGTATTAAGAAAACATTGTAATGAGTGGCCGGTTAATAATTCTCAGGTTACAAGCGATCATCAGGAAACTATTCCAAGAGCAGACTGAGATTCCATTGTACATCAAAAATAGTTTTGCGATGAAAACAACTTTTATAACCTTGGCATTAGTTGGAGTTTTTTTAACTGGGCAATTATTTGCCAAGGATAAGCCAAACATCCTATTCTTTTTAGTCGATGATATGGGAGTCGGGGATACCTCCGTTCCTTTTTTTTATGAAGATGGAAAGTCAAAGAGGATTCCGACCAATGATTTATACCGTACTCCAAATATGGAGGAACTTGCAAAGAATGGGAGACTCTTTACTCAGGCATATTCTTATTCGGTTTGTTCACCCACCCGTATCAGTTTAATGACCGGACAAGCGGCTCCGCGACATGGAGTCACCACATGGACGCATCCCAAGGAGTCGAAAATTGACACTGGTAGAGTTCAAACCAAAACGATCAAGAGTCCAAGTGACTGGACCATCAAAGGCTTGGATCTTTCATTGCCTCTGCTTCCCAAGATTTTGCAGAATTCAGGCTATGCTACCCTGTTTGCGGGTAAGGCACACTTTGGTCCGGATGATACTCCTGCGGGTAATCCGTTGAATTTGGGCTTTGATGTGAATATTGCGGGATATGGTGGAGGCGGCCCGGGTTCCTATCATGGGAAATACAAATATTCAGCGTCCTGGCGAAGTAAGAACAATCATCAATGGGATGTTCCCGGTTTGGAAGCCTATCACCCAGAGGATACTTTCCTGAGCGAGGCAATTACTCTTGAGATGAAGAAGGCAATTTCCAGGGCATACAAAAAAAAGAAACCTTTCTATGCGTACATGTCTCACTATGCGGTACATGCACCGTATGAAGTGGACGGACGGTTTAAGGATAATTATCCACAACTTAAAGGGCATGCCCTTGCCTTTGCCACCTTGGTTGAAGGTATGGACAAATCCCTGGGCGATTTGGTTGCCCACTTGGAAAGGGAAGGTGTGGCTGAGGAAACCCTGATTATTTTCTTTTCCGATAATGGCAGTACTTTTCATGTGAATGCACCATTTCGGGATAAGAAAGGATCGCGTTTTGAGGGTGGTTTACGGGTTCCTTTAATTGTATCCTGGGCCAAGCCCAACCCGAAGAATCCTCTGCAAAAAAATTTAAATATCCCCGTAGGTTCGGTTGATCATTCCATCATCACCTGTGTTGATATGATGCCGACAATTCTCAGGATTACTGGAGTACAGGCTCCCGATGATGCGAAAATGGACGGACTCGATGTGAGTGCGGCATTCCGGGGGGATTCCAATTTTGAGAGTCCTTCGACTTTCACCACTCATTTTCCCCACCGGCATCGAAACACTCTTTTTTCCACCCATCGCCATGAAAATTGGAAAATTATTTATAATTATGGATCGACCAACTGGGAACTTTACAATCTGCAGACCGATCCTTTTGAAAAGAATAATCTGGTTACCAATGAGCAGGAAGTTGCAAAGAGAATGGCCAAGAGTCTAGTGGGAATACTGGATTCCCAAGAAGCGGATTATCCGGTTGATCTAAAGACAGGAAAGCCGGTTAAACCTGATTTAAGTAAGATATAAAAACTTTCTACTTTCCCTCAATAATACGAATGTGGTTTTTGCTGTGTGTGCGAAACCATACTTGGGCCTCGTCCCAGCGGGGCTTTTCCAGTTCGGCTTTCCAGTCATTGAGTTGAGTAATCATTTTATCTGACCTTTCCTTTTCGGATTTGATTAGGTTTTTGGATTCGCTCAGATCTTCTTCCAGGTTGTAAAGAGCGTAGCCGTAATCCTGCACATAAATCAATTTCCACGGACCGTCGCGCATGGCAGAGAACCAGAGTTTGTGCCAATATAAATACTGATGAGGAGGGGTAGCTTTCTCTCGCTGAATGAAAGGCAGGAGGTTTACCCCGTCGAGACCCTTCAAATCTTGATCTTTGGCTCCTGCCGCTGCCAACGATGTAGCCATAATATCCAGTGAGATCATCATGGGTTCAAATTCCTTGGGCTTTTTGAATTGCTTGGGCCAATGAGCAAAAAAGGGAACCCTTGTGCCCCCTTCAAATTTGATTCCCTTATGTCCGGCCAAGGGAAGGTTGATCGATGCGTTTCCAGTGGCTCCGCCGTTATCACTGAGAAACCAAATCAAAGTGTTTTCGAATTTCCCGGAGGCTTTCAGGGAATCCACCAGCTCTCCAATTGCCCGGTCCATGGCCCAAATCATGGCAGCGTAGCTTCTTCTCTTGGTATCTTTGATTGATGCGAAAAGGGCCTTGTCTTCCTCGGTGGCATGCATCGGTCCATGAGGAGCCGTGAACGAGTGAAAAAGAAAGAAAGGTTTGTCATCTTTGGCATTGATGAAATCTATTGCTTTTTGACCGAACACATCGGTCAGATAGCCATCGAATTTGACCCGTTTTCCATTCTCTTCGATTGCTTTGGCATTGCCTGCCTTATCATCCTTTTTGGCATGATAGAAATAACTTCTTGAACCGGACCGCAGACCGTAAAAATAATCGAACCCTCTTTGTGTTGGATAAAATTCGTCCTGGTTTCCAAGATGCCACTTTCCAATGAGCCCGGTCCGGTATCCCCGTTTTTTAAGACGGTCCGCCATAGTGAGTTGTTTCAAATCCATGCCGTCGGTGGGGGGAGGGGAATTCGCTTCATGACCAAAGCGTTGTTGATAAAGCCCGGTCATCAAACCGGCTCGTGATGGACTGCATACCGAGGCGGAGACATGTCCATCGGTGAATCGGATTCCGTTCTTGGCCAATTTGTCAATATGCGGCGAACGGATATCATTTGATCCCTGATAGCCCAGATCTGCCCATCCGAGATCATCCGCAAGCAGAAGAATGATATTGGGCTGTTCAGATGCCTGAATTAAAGAAGGGAAAACCGAAGTCAGTATGCCAAGTAAATAAATCTTCATAATCAAACAAGCATTGAATCTGAAGACGGGTTTGGTTACAAAAAATAAAATCAGTAATGATTCAAATTTTTTCCGGTAGCTTCAAGTTTGGGAAGGACGAGGAATCTTTGGGATAATCTTCTGTTCACAAGTGGTTCAAACTTACTGTATAGTTTCAGAAAGTAGTCTGGATGATTTTTTCGCTAACACTACAAATAGTACTCTTAGAGAAATCTAATCCTGCCATAAAAAGTACAATAAAGTCTAAAATTCTTATGAATTCCACTCTGTACTTATGAATTTAATAACTCCGAAATCTCTCCGTCGCTGTAGTGGAATTTTGGCGTATCGACACCGGCTTGCTGTAGCAGTGTCAGCCAGTAATTTGCAAGTGATGTATTCTCTTTCGGAAGCACGATATGGCGGCCATGCCTTATTCGATCAGCTCCACCTCCTGAAAGCAAGGCAGGCAGACTAGTAAGACCGTGACCGGTCCTAAGGTTGCTTCCGAAGCTAACAATACAGCTATCGAAGAGGGATCTGCCATCAAAATCTTTGGTTTCCTTAAGTCGATCGAGAAACCACGCAAATATGTTCATTATTTTTTGATCACGCTTTTCGGAGGCAGCACGACGATCGTCGTCAAAGCCGTAGTGACTAAGCGAGTGCGGGCTAAGCGAAATACCAAGGTCGGAGATCAGTGAACAGACTGGCAGGCGATAGGTCGCGACACGAGTCATGTCGGACTGCAGTGCTAAAACGAGCATTTCTAGCATGAGCCGTATTTCTTTTTCTCCTGCAAGGTTGAGATCAGGGGATTCAAAGGGTGCCTCCATTTTAGGTTTGTAGGCCCATTCCGTTTGTCGCTCTAGACTAAGTTCGATTTCGCGAACGCTTGTGAAATATTCATCCAGCTTTAGTTGATCTTCTTTGGCAAGTGTGCGCTTTACACTGCCACCATCAATTGCCACCAAGTCCAAAATACTCTGCTTATTGTTGAGTCGTGCAAAAAGCTGCTCAGGCGAATCTCCTTTTTGAGCGAAGAGTGTTTTGTATAGATGGACTGGTGTTGGGATTCCGGGGATGGAATGACCTCTGGCGTCTGCAGAAAGAGATAAGCCAGCCCCGTGGCCAGCACCTTGCCCGGGGATTGGCTCACGAGCTGTAAGTACTAGTGAGGTGAAACGGGTGTCCTTGCCAATGTTTTTTGCGGCGATCTGATCGCATGAGAACCCAGCTTCGTGTTCGTGATACTCTCCACAGTTTAGGTAACCCCAGCTTCCTCCGTGCGGATTACCAACACCTAAATTGGTAAGGTTGGAAACCATAGTCAAATCATCTTTGTGTTTTTCAAGAGGTTTCATACCTTTTGTCATCCCAATGTCGGAAAAGCGTCCGGCTTCGCGTGGGAAAAAGCTGGCACCTTTGTCGCGATAGGAATCGGTAAACCCATAGCCTCCGCCGAGATAAATCAATCGTTTTGGTACACTCGTGGCCGGTGCCGATCGAACTACTGAACCAAGAAAAGGTAGAGCGATGCAGTAGGCCCCTTTGCGAAGGATTGATCGGCGGGAAAGTGGATTTGTTATTATGGATGACATTATAATTAGTTGTTGAAAAATATTGGGCTTTCCGCGACGGCGTGGATCATATCTTTCATTCGGAAGCCATTTGGCCTAAGTTTGGAAATCATATTTTGTATATGGGGTTCGTCAGTAAATTCAATGTCGCGTCCGAGTGCGTAGACCGCTAGGGATTCAATCATGTTACGAGCAAGATCTTCCTTGTGAAACAAGAGAGTTTCTTGGAATTGGCTAAAACTTTTAAACGGTTTGCCCCCCGGCAATGATCCATCGATCGTGATTGGAACATCACTGCGCCAAACTCGTTCGGTTTCGCGATAGCGTCCAATTACATCAAAGTTTTCCAGAGCAAGACCGATTGTGTCCATCTTACGGTGGCAGGAGGCACATTGAGCTTGTGAGGTGTGTAATGCCACCAGCTTGCGATTGGTGAGAGGATTATCAGCACCCTCACCCAGTTCCGGTACATTGGGTGGAGGCGGTGCCGGTGGGGAGTTAAGAAACCGATTCATGAGAATCATTCCGCGAACTGCAGGTGACGTTCGTTCACCATTGGAGCCGGCAACAAGGAAAGCTGCCTGTGTCAAGTATCCACCGCGAGGTGAGTCAGGAGGGAGATCGACTTTCACAAACGCGTTGCTTTTAACACCCGAAATTCCATAGTGGACAGCCATTTGAGCGTTGACCGTGGCAAAGTCTGATTTGATCAAATTTGATACCGGTAGATTTTCCTCGATCATTGTTTGGAAATAGGCAATTACTTCCTGCTTCATCGAGTGGCGCATGCCTTCCCCATAGGTAGGAAATCTTTTTGATACCGAAATGGAATCAAACCTTGTAAAGTCAGCCCATTGGCTGCTGAAACCCATTGCAAGTTGACGATTATTTTTATCAAGAATACGATTTATTTGATTATGGTAAGCTTTTCGGTCCGTCATCGCACCCTTTTCAACTGATTCGTATAAAGCTTCATCTGGCGGTCCGCTGGTAAGGAAGTAAGACAACCGGATAGATCTTTCTCGTGGAGCAAGCCACTTGGAGGCTGTCTTTACATTCTCTTCTTCATTGAGAAAAAGAAAGCTCGGAGAAGCTAGGATAATTGCCATGGTATTGATCATTGCCTGTTCAAACCCTTTTCCCTTTTTTCGTTCCGTTTTGAAATATGTAACTAGACCGCTAATGTATTCGGAGTCGGCTTCACGGTGACGAAATGCTTTTTCGGTAAATCGGGTGATCAATTCCCGGGCGTTGGAATCTTCCCATACCATCTTTGAGTTTTGATCCGAACTGGGCTCTTGTGGGCAAAGCAGCATATCGAAGAAACTGCGTCGTTTAGGATAAAAAGGTCCTTCTATCTTGAAAGAATCGATCCAGATCAATCCCTCACTTTTCTGATCGACACGTTCGTGTTGATAGAGGGAATTGAGGTATTGAGAAAGCCAGGCCCCGGTGCGATCCTCCAACACGTGGCCACCAACCCGGTCTCCCTTGAGAGCGATTGGCCGGATTTCGGCGACACTTTCCGTGGGATTGTCCGTGGTCCCGTCAACGTGGAACACCCCGGCAAGTCCTTCATTGCCCGCCACTTTAATAAATCTCCGGAAGGGCTGTACCTCTCCCTCGATGCCCGCGACAACACCGAGCTGGTAGGTTCCTCGCGGATCCACCCCAAAGCGGTAGCTCAGATGCCTAATCGGCTCGCTCAAGTAGACACCGGTTTCGACCTTCGGCAATGTCAGGTATTCTTCCCGCATCTTCGACAAGCGCACGACCTTTCCCGTCTGCCCCTTCCATAGTTCCAGTGCTCCACGGATCTGGGCGTTCGTACGGGTTTCGGGATCTTGCCGATTGGCCTCCAAGGCCTCGCGCTTCCCTGCCCACTTGAAGCCTACCTCAAGGATCTCCCGAGCGAGCTCGTAGTATTGGTCGAGGTGTTCAGTTGTAAAATACTGGCGACTGCCCACGGTGTCAAAATTCTCTATATCACCATCAGGAGGGATCTTGGAGGTTGCCGGTACAAAACCGAATAGATGATCGATGGTCGTGGCATATTCCCTACGATTAAGTCGTCTCATCTCCACTTTTCCTCCGCTGGATGCTAGTTGCTTGCGAGCCTTAAATAGAGTGTCGGTAAGTTCACCAATCACCCGTTCCAACTCATCACTGGAAGGCTGAGCCTTTTCTTCTGGAGGCATTTCAGCACTATTGAGTACATCCAAAATATCTTGGTAATGTAGGGCTTCGTTACCGTTCGAGATGGCAAAATCTATTGTGTCAAAGCGTAATTTGGCCTTTTGCTTATTTGGACCATGGCATTGAATGCAATATTCCTGAAGGAATGGCCCCAAAATTTCCTTGCTTACCTTGGTCTCTTGACCCACCGAGTCAGCAGAAAGACTAAAACATTGAGCCATACTAGTGATACATATAATAATGTGCTTTGAGAACATGCTATGTTGATATCTATTTTAAATACTTAGTTATTCTCCGGCATCCAAACCATACCGGGATGCTCGTAGACGAATTGTACGCCTTGTTTACTCAGTGCACCTGAATATAACTGCACCTCGTCCATTTGACCTTTAAAGTATTGAGGAGCTGAGTCGTTCCCTTGCCTCCCATCATCCAACCAACCAATGTAGGCATGAGAAGGATTCTTTATCATGGCCGGTGTACAGACTGGAGTTCCGATATTCGCACCGACTGAACCGGAAGCAATTATTTTCCCGTCGCGATATAGTCGAACCAAATTGTCCTCGTAGGTGACTGCAATATGATACCACCGGCTCGATTGCCAACCATCAATTCTCCCGGAGATGGAGTCAAAGTGTGCTCCATCCTGCCAACCGAAGCGAACAAATCCTTTGGCGAGGTATAGCTGCACTCGATGGCGCTCCGAATCACCCGATAAAGAGAAGACCATAGCAAGCGGTCCTGTTGGATCCCGCACCCATGCTGTAAGGGTAAAATCACTCAGTTGACAGAGCATTGTAAGATTTTCCTTTAAGTTGATAAACTCATTTCCGGAAAATTCCAATGCCTGTCCGTATATACCCGGTACCAGTTTCGGTGACCTGCCTGAGCTAATAGTCCCGTGCAAGTCTGCTCCCGATGAATCTTCAATTTCACCACGGTTACTTACTTTATCAAATTTCCAATTGGCTAGGATTGTGGGAGGAGAAATTTCATTCATTACGTAAGTGGCCGGCCCCTTAGTAATTTCAACAATTTCACCAAAAACATCTACATGTGCCACATACCCTTTGTCGAGCGGGCGAATTATGCGATCTGTTCCCTTACTGCCTAGATGAAGGTCTACGAGGCCTTCAATTACTGAGACGCTTGACTCTCGAGATTGCTGATCGACCGTGACTTTGAATCGTGTTCCCTTGTCAACCACCTCCATTGATTCTGTCTCTACCACAAAATCTCGGGCTGACTTTGGTGCGTAAACAGTAATCTGCCCAAAATCCAAAAAGCCACGCATTTCGGTGTTAATCCCAAAACGTGTCGGACCGGTCAATTGGACCATTGCGCCACTATGAAATAAGATTTCTAAAACGCCCTGCTCAAGTTCTATCCAGCCCTTGCCCAAGTACATCTCATCCAATTTCGTCAATTTTTGGCTTGTGCTGAAGACGGCATCTGCCCCGACATGTTCGAGGACAGCCACCGATATGGACTTGGGATCAAGTTTACTAGGATTCTTTGATTGATCCAACAAGAACCAAGTTAATCCTATGCATAGAAAGAACAACGCAGCTACACTTAGGTGACTCCACTTTAGTCTGATGGACGGATAATTAATAATCTTTGATCCACGCTTCTTTTCTTCGGGCAAAGTCATTTGATCAGTCAGTGCATATTCCAATTCCATCGACTGGCGGAAAATCTCTTGATGCGAAGGTTCATTATCGAGCCAGTTTACGAATTCCGCTTTTTCATCATCTGAAAGCTGGTCAGCGAGATAGCGTTCGATCAATTCTTCGATTCGTTCATCTTTCATGTTAATGTCTCCTTCGTTGCGTTTTGGAGACAAAGCCGTACTTGCTGCTTTGTACGGTATAAATTTTTTCGTACGGCTTCGACTGTCATGCCCAGCGACTCGGCGGTCTTCTCGTAGCTCATTTTGCCAGCATATACATTGGTCAGTAACTTATGGGAGCGACTAGAGATTCGTGACAGACAGTCCTTAAGGGGCAGATAACATTTGCGGAATTCTTCCCTGTAAGTTTTTTCATCTATATTCGAGAGGGCCGCATCAACGGCTTCAAAGAGTACATTGTCCAAAGTACTCTGCCGGCGTTTTTCGCGATCGAGATGCTGAAGAACTTTGAGCCTAAGAATCGACCGTGTCCAAGCCAGCATCGAGGAGCCTGCTTGGAAAGTCTTATATTTCTTCATCACAATAATAAATGTATCCTGAACGACATCTTCGGCCGCGGTCCAATTTCGAAGCATTCCGAATGCATATATTTTCAAAGCTTCGCGGTACTGAAAAGCCTCTCTCACAACTTGATCTCGCAATGGAATTTTATCGGAAGTATTCATTCTCATATAATTAATCCAAAAATTTTAGAAATCGTGGACATTTTGTAGTATTTCCTAGAACTTGAATCTATTTGTTTATGGGTCCATTGAACCTCAAAACTCTTAGGATTATCCTTGTTTTTTGGTTAGGCAGATAGTTGGTGAATCAATAAATTCTGTTTTTCAAAGTTGTATATAGCACAGGGAAGCAAAGAACTGAAAAAAGGAAATCCTTACCCTCCGTATGATATGAATAATCCTGAAAAAAAAGATTGTATTATTTTTACTACTTGCATGTTTTTAGCGAGAAAAAGTATAAAACAATCGTTGTTTAACCAAAACTGATTTTTTATTTTGAGGAAAATTTTTCCATTATAAGCAACTTTAGTTGAAAGATATATTTGTGTGCTGCAAGCAGTTAGAGCTTCAGATTTATTGAATTATGACTTATCGGTCCAAGATGTTAGACAAAGGCGTATTGGGAGAATATTTACAATGTACTTTTCATTCGGATACACAGTCATTTTGTAAATATATGGAAAGAGTGTCCGTTCACGATTTTCAACAAAAAGAAACTTACAGAAAGCCTAGCCAGAATATCGCACTTCATTGCTTCGCTAAAATAATCCGGGTGTAGGGGCTGGACATGTAAGTTCTGTATGGTGATTCTTTGTATCGCAGAGTTTTGCGGTGGTTGCTGAAAAAATCGATTCGTTTGGCTTTGGGATCAAGCTTGATGGTGGCGCTCCATTGATTGCCTGTCCGTTTCATTTCCATGGTTTGGTTATCGGGGATCATTTCGGTGATGTAGTTGGGGCTGCCGTCGGGAGCACGGTCGAAGATCCACCAGATACGACCACTTTCCTCACCGGAACCCGGGGCGAAGGATACACTTACATTTAGCGTTTTGCCTTTGCGTTCACTTTTCACTTGTGGGGGTGCGAGGAGGTCACCCTCCGTTTCACCGGGAAAAAAATGTTTGAGCATAAACCCTGATTTGTTCTGTTGATCCCGTTCGGTTTTGGGATGACCGCGTTTCCCATGTCCGGTGTTAGCACCGAGATAAACGGGGATCGTTGGATGGTGTTTCCCTCCCCAGGCCATGTCGAAGGCAACGAAGTCATGAGTACCGGGATGAAAGAGCATATCCACCCCTCGTTTTCGTAACGCTTTCAGATTGCGGGATATGAAAACATGATCGGAAATGTCGCGGGCGAAATTTTGCAGGTCTTTCCAGGTACCGCCCGCATCCAAAACACGTTCGTTGAAATTGGGTCCGAAATGCCCGCCGGTAAACCCCCCTCTTTTTCCCGGTTGTGCCCGCAGTTCCTTCCATGCGTCCTCGTCATTGAGGCGGAGCGGGGAGTCCCAGATAGGGGAGACCGTCGCGTGCACTGCGGTCATGCGTTCGTCGTGAATGATGGCCATGGAAGGGGAGGCACCGTTTTTGGATCCGCCGGAGGCCGCAACCTTACCCTTTTCA
>ERZ1046876.2688-NODE-2688-length-10636-cov-7.126926_pt1 | contig 10636 bp, 1 predicted proteins | sample MGYA00383094_ERZ1046876 | MGnify/ENA primary metagenome ERZ1046876 (study PRJEB29581, sample SAMEA5548364) | metagenome | biome: marine; feature: coastal; material: water | depth 50 m | study: Short-term variability in the microbial, nano- and picoplankton... | reverse complement strand
CTATCCACTCGTGGAGAAATTTCAGCCGATACCGGTTCTGTTTTCGGCCACATAGGCGAGCAAGACGATGTCGACTTCATCACCACCGAGCTCGTTGCGGGCACAACCTATATATTTGAAGCACTGGGAGAAGCCTCCGGTGGGGGATCATTATTAGACCCGAAATTGGAGTTGTTTAAGGCCGACAATTTAGCCGACGCCATTAGTTCTGTTGTTGTTTCAGGCGCCGCCGGTGGAGATGAAAAATTTCAAGTGACTGTCGATACAAGTGGAGCATACATTCTTGCTGTATCAGATGCCAGTGGATTGTATGAGGGTTCTTACACCATCACTCAGGTCTCTAAAGACCTTCAGTCGGCGGATATCGCCACTACAGGACGCCTCACCTTTAATGACCAAGGTTTTGCGGAAATTAACAGCGAAATTAATGCGCTAGCCGATAGAGACTGGTTTTCTATTGAGCTATCGGAAGGTCAAGCGTATACCATTGAAGCACTGGGTTCTAGCTCTAGTAATGGCACGCTATCCGCACCTTTGATTGAAATCCGCACGACTGCTGGCACCTTGCTAAGTTCCAATTCTGGGGGCGGCACCATTGGCAGCGATGCTAAAATTCTATTTCAATCACCCGAAGATGCCACCTATTTTGTGGGTATTGCAGCGGCGGGTAACTCCTCCATAGGTACCTATAAAATAAAAGTGGGCGGCATAGCAGACGACTATGCGGGCAGTAGTTTAACAACGGGATTAATTACGCCAGACGGCAGTGCAACTTACGGTTTGATTAATACCCAAGACGACACGGATTGGTTTAAGGTGGGCTTGTCTGCAGACCAAGCGTATAAAATCGCCTTGGCTGGCGACACTCGAAATGATGCGGTGCTAGACCCCCTCAATGATACCTATTTAACGGTTCGCGATTCAAGTGGGCAATTTGTACGTTTTAATGATGACGCTAATGGCTCAAGCAACTCTGAGTTGTTTTTCACCCCATCAGAAACCGGTATTTACTTTATAGAAGCCAAAAGCGCAGTAGGCCTACTTACGGGTGGATATCAAATTAGCGTAACGCCAGCGGAAGCTGACGATCACGTGAATAGTATGAGTGAAGCAACACCTACGAGTTTAGTCCTTGGCACGCCAGCTAGCGGTGCTATTCAGATTCCTGGTGACGTTGACGTATTTCAAGTGGATATGCTAGCGGGCACCGTTTATCGTTTAGACGCCCAAGGGTTGGCCAGCACCGAAGGCACCCTAACTGATCCAGTTATCCGTGTATTTAATAGTGCAGGTGAGCTAGTGCAAGTAGCCGATAATGGTGGCCTTGGGCTAGAATCTAAAGCGTATTTTGTGCCTACGCAAGACGCTACTTATTTTGTGGAAGTTTCCAGTGGTATTCAGGCTAATTTGGGTACTTACAAGCTATCTGTGGTGGATACACCACTACCAAGTGATGATGCGGGCAACACGGTTGCCACGGCTAGGCTTGTGCAAACAGGCGACAGCAACGATGGCAATCTGTTAATTCGAGGTGATGAAGACTGGTTTGCGGTAGATTTACAAGCAGGTAGCCGCTACGTTGCGATAATGAAAGGCAAAGCCACAGGCGGCGGCTCGTTAGACGACCCCTATTTAGAATTGCGCGACAGTAGCGGTAGTTTGCTCACCAGTAACGACGACGGGTCATGGCAAAAAGATGCGGGTATTAGCTATGAAATCACCACTACAGGCCGTTATTACTTTGTTGCTAAAACCCTAGATACAGATTCTACAGGCACCTATTCGTTTACCGTACGTGACCCCGACGACCATGGCTCAACTAAGGCCAGCGCTACCACCGTAGTGCTAGACACACCCGTTAACGGCGGTATTCAATGGGCCGATGGGCGTTTTGGTGCTAAGGCCGTGAATACAGATGCTACACCGGTAGATCGCGACGAGGATTGGTTCCAAATTGACTTAACCTTAGACCAAATCGTAACTTTTAAGGTGACACCCACCGAAAATGATGGTTTAGGTAGGGCCATGTTGGAAGTTCTTGATCCGCTGGGGGTTCCCGTTGGCCGTGGCGACGGTTTAACGGTGACCGATGGCACGGCAAGCGTGGCTATTAAAGCAGCCAGCGCGGGCACGTATCAGGTGCGGGTGATAGACGGCGCCGGCTACACGGGCAACTATCAGTTTGCCGTAGTGAGTGGTGATATAGCCGATGAAGACGTGAGTTCGGCAATGGGCCTCACATTTTCCAGTGGCGAAGCTAGTTACGACGGTGTGATTGGCTTAGCGGCAGATACAGACACTTATACGGTAGACCTGTCGTCAGGCATTAGCTACCGAATTCAGCTAGGTAAGGTGACAGATGGTGTGGTTGCAGCGTTAGAAAATGGCACCATGTCGGTGGTATTTGCGCCCACGGATGGGTCGGCAGTGGAGACCCTAGATACGAGTGCTAGCAGCGGCGAGCTATCCGGAGGCATTCAACTAACCTATGCACCTAACAAGGCTGGCACGCTTACCATTGAAGTGGCAGCAACGGGTGATTTAGACCAAGGGCAATATCAGCTTAAAATCATCGATTTAGCGGTTAATCAGGAAGATGAAGCACCAGATACCATCACAGACGCAGCGGTGGATGGTGTAGACCTTACTCTAGGCGATGCCGTGAACGGCGCTTTGCATGCTCGTTCTGATACCGACCTGTACACAGTGCAAGCCACTGCCGGCCAACGGTTGGTGGCCAAGCTTAAAGGCTACGATGCCGGCGAAGGCACCTTAGCCGATACAAGCCTATATTTACTCACAAGTACAGGCACGTTGGTCGCTAGCTCCGTAAACAGTAGCGACTACGGTCAGTTGGATGTGACTCTGTTGGATGCCGGCACTTACTACTTACAAGTGGGCGGTGATGGTAGTGCAGGTGCGGTGGGTAGTTACCTACTAGAAACAAGTTCGGCTGCAGTTGATGCTAGCTCCGACTCAGTGGCAGCCAATGCATTAACTAATGCTACCGTTGCCCCAGGTGCTGAATTTGCATCTAGTATCGATTTTGTAGGTGATAGAGACTGGGTGAAGGCTGATCTAGAAGCCGGCGTTAACTACGTCATTGATTTGCAGGGTGTGGGTGCAGGACGAGGCTCTTTGGCTAATGGTCATTTGCAGGTATTTAGCTCAAACGGCGTTATGTTGCTGCAAAACGAAGACAGTGGCGCAGGCGATGATGCACGCATCCGCCTTAATGGTGGTGATGGAGAAACAGTTTATATTTCTGTGGCGGGCGAGGACACCAGCACGGGCACTTATGAGTTGCGTGTAAGAAAAATGTATACCGGTGATTATGATCCGTTGGTGGATCAGCAGTGGTATTTAGACAGTTTAAATGTAACGGCCGTGTCCGACGAATACTCCGGCGCCGGCGTGGTGGTGGGCGTGGTGGATGATGGTGCGGAGTATGACCACCCTGATCTAATGAACCAGCTAAACTTGCTGCAAGACAGAGACTCGCAGTTTGGTATCGACAGTGGTGAACATAAATTTGTGTTGCCACCTGACGCACATGGCACGCCAGTAATGGGCATTATCAATGCCGAAGCCAATAATGAAACCGGTGTAGTAGGTATTGCACCAGACGCAGATGGTGTGTCTTACCGAGTTAAGTGGGCACATTCCCATGTTTCCGATGCCTTGTCATACCAGCACCTAGTGGATGTGTCTAACAACTCCTGGGGTGCTATTGATCCATTTTGGGATAATTTTTCTAGTAATTCACACTTAGTGGACTATGCAAGTATTCGATACGCAACTGAGGCTGGCCGAGAAAACTTAGGCACAGTATTTGTGTTTAGTGCAGGTAACGACCGAGCCGCTGGTGAAAACGTTAACTACCACAACTTCCAAAACGCGAGAGAAACACTTACCGTTGCGGCGGTTGACTCTAGCGATGTTATTGAAAGTTTTTCTACCCCAGGCGCCGCTATTCTAACCTCAGCTTACGGATCTAACGTGTTAACCACAGACCGATTAGGCGCTGATGGTTATAACAAAGGGGGTGTAGATTACACCTTGTTTTCCGGTACCTCTGCGGCAGCGCCAGAAGTATCGGCCATTGTAGCCTTAATGTTGGAAGCGAATGCAGACTTAGGCTATCGAGATGTGCAAGAAATTGTGGCTCATGCCAGCAGACATCCAAGCAGTGCCGACTGGAAAATTAATGCCGGTACAGATCATAACCTAGGTGGTATGCATTTTAACAACGATATGGGTTTTGGTATTATTGATGCCCATGCCGCTGTACGTTTGGCTGAAACTTGGCAAACGCAACACATCGCACATAATGAAGCTTATGTGGGAGTGCGTGACTTAGGCACAAACCATATCATTCCAGACGGCATTGATGGTGCAAGCCTAACGTCTACCTTCACCATTAACACCGATATTGACGTTGAACACGTTGAGTTAAGCGTAGATATTCGTCATGGGCGTTTAGGTGATTTAGAAATTGACCTAATCTCTCCCAACGGCACAGTGTCTCGAATTTTCGACCGCCCCACAGTGACTGAAGATCGTCCTTATGGTTTATATGGCGAATATTCTAGTACACCATCACACTTAGTGTTTGACCTATCGAGTGTACAATTTTACGGTGAAGAATCCATTGGTGATTGGCAAGTGGTTATTCGTGACGTACGCGCCGAATTTGAAGGTAAAGTGTATGGCCTAAGTTTACGTGTTTATGGTGCGGATGATGGCGAAGATGATCAATATGTATTTACCAACGAGTTTGGTGATATTGATGAACCGATCTCATTGAGAGATGACGGCGGTACAGACTGGCTTAATGCCGCAGCCGTAACATCCAACAGTAGTGTTGATTTAGCAGCGGGCACCCTGACGATTGATGGTCGTAATGCCACCATAGAAGGTTGGGTAGACATTGAAAATGTTGCCACGGGCGACGGCAATGATGTGTTGGTAGGTAATAGCCTCGTGAACCACCTAATCTCTGGTCGTGGCAATGACACCATTACCGCAAGCCGCGGTTCAGATACGATCGAGGCTGGCAACGGCGTGGACACGGTGATTTTTGATGGCAATAAAGGTGATTATGCCTTGGCATTCAATACATTGGATCGCTCGGTAACCGTGTCGCGTAGTTATAATGATAATGGGGTTGCCGTATCCGAAACCGACACACTGACAGGCGTAGAGTCTTTGCAGTTTGCCGACCAAACCTATTCCTTGTCATCTGATTTGGGTAATGCCGCACCGACCGTGGGTTTAGACATATTGGCAACTGCCATGATGGTATCGGACGACGGCAATTTTGAATTGGTGATACCTAAGACAGCTTTTGCTGATGATTCCGGCGTCCTCACGCTCAGTGCTGAGCTACAGGGTGGCCAAAATCTACCGGATTGGATGAGCTTTGACCCCGTAACTGGTGCGTTAGCAGGAGAACCGCCAAGTGGCGAAAGTGGTCGCTATGAAGTCATCATCCGTGCCGAGGACGAGTTTGGTGAAACCGTTGAACAAACACTCACTATTGAAGTGGGCGACAACAGGGCGCCCATCATTGATTCTGCTAAAACATTGGAAATAGTCGAAGACACAGCGCTCACTGCTTTAAATTTAAGTAGACCAGTAGACCCAGAAAATGACAGTTTTGCAATTACAGTTACCGGTACGCCCTCGTCAGGATACGTGGTAAACGGTAGTACCAGTAGTGCAATAGCAGTTAACGATACGCTTACGGCCAATGAACTAACCGACTTGGTTTATCGTGCTACTGCTGACTTTGCTGGTAGTGCAGGTCACTTTTCATATACGGTGACGGATGCGCGTGGCGTTGCTTCAGATTCGAGTGTGTCATTTTTATTGACTGCTGTTAATGACAGCCCAGTGTTTGGAGCCGACGGTCACGAAAACGTAATATATACCAATGGTACTTTGGTGCAGACCCTGTCATTAATAAGCCCTACTGATGCAGAAGAAGTACTGTCTTCCGTTACCATAGAAGGCTTGCCTACAGATGGCTGGATATTGTTGGCAGACGACAGTATCGCCATAGTAGGCGACACAATTGCCTTGTCCGATTTGTCGAGCATCAAGTTTGCCATAGACCATGCGGTACAAGGCCCAGTGGGCCAGTTAACGCTTTCAGCCACCGACAGCGCGGGTTCCAAGACAGTTTGGAGTACAGGCATTAGTGTGAATGGCGAAGCTGGCGTAAATATGGGGTCCAGCAGTGCTGACCAAATTTATGGCAGTTCTGTTGACGATACTGTCTTTGGTTTAGGTGGCGATGATATTATTGCCACCAACGCTGGCGCCGATACAGTGTATGCAGGCTCGGGTAATGACACAGTTGTGGCTGGCTTGGGGAATGACAACGTAGACGGTGGTGGTGGTGACGACTATCTAGATGGTGGCGATGGTGCAGACTTACTCAAAGGTGGTCCAGGGGACGATCGTTATGTGGTAGATAATCCGTCTGATTTGGTGGTCGAAGCCTTAGCCCGCGGTGGTTTTGATACAGTTGAAACCTATATAGATTTCACAGCTCCTCAATATGTGGAAGCAATAGAAGCCCGTGGCGGTGACCACCTCACATTAACAGGCAATACCGAAAATAACGTCATTATCGGCAATGCCGGAAATAATATTTTGGCGGGCCACGATGGCAGTGATGCTTTGGTAGCTGGAGACGGCAATGACGTGCTGGATGGCGGCTTAGGCCGAGATCATATGATTGGTGGTGCAGGAGACGATGTTTACGTGGTTGATTCTCGCTCCGACATTGTCGTAGAGGGTTCCGCTAATGGTGTGGATCTCGTTAAATCTAGCGCTACCTTTACCTTGAGTTCTCACGTAGAAAATTTGGTGTTAACGGGCAGTGGCAATATCAGTGGTGGTGGTAATAGTCTTAACAATAGCATTATTGGTAACTCAGGAAATAACCTACTAAACGGTGGTATTGGTGCCGATTCGCTTGATGGGGGAGACGGTGACGACACCTATGTTGTCGACAACATCAATGACGTAATTATAGATAGTGCCGGTGCAGACACTGTGCGGTCAACGCTAGATTACATTTTGGAAGACGGCATTGAAGATCTAGTATTGCTAGGTTTGAATCGTATTGATGGCCAGGGTAATGATGCAGATAATGCGTTAACTGGAAATTCGTCAGACAACGTGTTAGACGGCCTGGCTGGCACAGATATTCTAACAGGAGGTCGAGGAAGTGATAACTTTGTGGCTAGTGATCATGCCCAATCGGTTGATTCAATCACCGATTTTGTGAGTGGCGAAGATATGATTTTGATCGACGCTCTAGCCTATGACTTGTTTGATACAGATACGCTTACCGGATATACACAAGGCACGGTTAGTGACGCTGAATTTGGCACCATTAGTGGCGGTGTACTAGACAATGAGGATGCGTTGTTTATCTTTGATAGCGATAGCAACACACTAAGGGTAGATATAGATGGTTCCGGAGATGTTGCTGCTGTAGATGTGTTTAGTTTCTCTGGTACCTCAGAAGATCTGCTGTCTAGTGATCTGTATGTATTATTATAGTTGAGACTTTGTAATGATGCTAACAACCCAAGAATCTGACAAAATCATCGCACTACCTGCTCTAAGCGAGTTTGGTAGTGATATTTTACACGTCATTGGAGCTACACCTTTAGCTCTCTCATCCAATGGCGTGGAAGTGCTAGTTGCGGTCAGAGTAAATAGCAGCTCTAGCGGTCAGAAAACTGAATACCTATTATACAACACGCAAACAGAAACCTATGCGCGTAACTTGTCTGCGCAAGTTGGGTTAGGAGATTCGAGCACGGTTAATATTACCGCTATTGATGCTATTTGGCATGGGGGAAATATTGTTGTAGCTGTAGCCTATGAGGACTTGTTGAATAACAGCTTTTCGGTGGGTTATAGCAATAGGGTTGGCCTACTAAATGCCGATGGAAGTTTCTTAGCTGATGCAGTGGAGGCAACAACAAGTGAAGTGGCCAATGGCGCGGTAACTGCTGTTAGGCTAGATGCTTCGGGCACCAAAGTGGCCATTCAAACCAGTGCATCTAATCTGCTTGTGGATGCCTCTGATGCGAATGATAGTAGTGATGTTTATTTGTTGGATGTAACACAATCCTTGGCAACAAGGAAGAGTGTGTTAACGGACGGCGCTGAGCTGAGCTCTGCTGCTAACCTGATTGGTATATTTACATCAAACAACGATCAGCTGAGTATCGCCTTTGAAACTGTGGGCGCAGAATTTTCAGCCGATGACACAAATGCCAGCAACGACGTTTATGTTTCAAGCAGTGATTCAATAGCCCTAGTGAGTAGAGATGGCTTGGAAACTGCTCAGGGAGCAACTGCCAAAAATACCCTCCTAAATAATGGGAAAATCTATTATGTAAGTCGATCAGGCAACATTACCGACGATGACGATGACTTGCAAGATGATATTTTTACGTATAACAATGGCGCTAACTTGCGTGTATCTAATGCCTTAGACCACTTAAGTGTGGGCATTGGTTTTAAAGTGACCCTAGTCAGTATAATATCTGACACCGAATTAGTGATCAGCGTGCAAGATGCCACCTTGAATGGCGTGGAGGTGTCTGGTCAGTTGTTAGGTTTGAATACGCAAAGTAACACACTGGCATTGCTTTCTGTCACTGCAGACGGCAGCCCAGGTGACGACGTTTCGCTCGGTTACTTGTCTGCAGATGACAATAAGGAAGCCTACATTTACCAGACTTATGCCACCAATATTGGCGGCTATGAAGTGCCGGCCATGGTGACCAATATTGCTACAAATGACGCCGCAATAATCACCGCAGCAGATGCGAGCATTAGCGAAGACGTTGCCACGGTGACGGGTACTGCCACGCACACCGATGTTGATGAGAACAACGCTGCTAATGTCTTTACAGCAGTCAGTAGTACGAGTTCAACCTATGGCTCATACAGTGTGACCACAGCAGGGGCTTGGACTTATAGCCTAGACAATACGAATGCGACGATTCAAGCCTTAGGCCTTGGCGAATCGACCACTGATAGCATGGCAGTAACGGCTGAAGATGGTACGACTGAAGCCATTGCCATTACTATTAATGGATCTAATGACGCCGCAATAATCATCGCAGCAGATGCGAGCATTAGCGAAGACGTTGCCACGGTGACGGGTACTGCCACGCACACCGATGTTGATGAGAACAACGCTGCTAATGTCTTTACAGCAGTCAGTAGTACGAGTTCAACCTATGGCTCATACAGTGTGACCACAGCAGGGGCTTGGACTTATAGCCTAGACAATACGAACGCGACGATTCAAGCCTTAGGCCTTGGCGAATCTACCACTGATAGTATTGCTGTAACGGCTGAAGACGGTACAACTGAGGCTATTACCATTACGATTAATGGTGCTAATGAAACGCCAGTAACAAATCAGGTCGTGGTTAACGCTAAGTCTGAATTAATAACAGGAACAACTCTAGCTGATGTGATCGTATCGCTTGGTGGTACTAACGCCATTTCGGCAAAAGAAGGTAATGACACTATAACCCTAGTTAGTGACTCTACATGGACTTCAGACTATGTTGCTAAGAACGTTTCAAATGGCGAATCCGTCGGCACACAGCAGGCTGTCGAATTAAGCGGACTCAAAAGGTTCTCTGATGTGATCGACGGGGGCACTGATGTTGACACACTGGTTCTCACGACTGGATCTGACGCGTTCTTTTTAGATGATGTTTACTCTGCGCATCATGAATCACTAGTTTTGATTGAAACCTCAAGAAGCGCAGACTCTACTGCTCGGATAATCAACTTAGAAGCCATTTTGGGAGGTTTTGGGGATGATCTTATAGATCTCACTAGTAGCGACTTCACAGTTTCTAATTCAGTGACGTTAGATGGGGGCGAAGGTAATGACATTCTCTGGTCCTCAAGTGGCGCTGACATACTCATAGGTGGCACAGGAAGAGACTCTCTTGCTGGGGGGGCTGGTGATGACGAACTCACTGGTGGTACAGACAAAGACACCTTCCAGTTCACAGCATCAAGTGGTAATGACACCATCACAGATTTCTCAGTATCGGAAACAGATGCGCTTGAGTTCTATTATCAATCTAGTTCCTTTAGTAACATTGACGATATTTCTTTATCCAATGGCGTAATCGAGTGGAACACTGGTGACCAATTACGACAGGTACAGATAGACTTAACAGGCACGATGACATCGAGTGATATCAGTGATCTTGATGGCCTTATAAGTTTCCATGAGATTGTTTAGCTGTTGACCCTAGTCCCGAAGCTAGTATCAAAGGATAGGTGTGGTCAAGGCCTTGGGGCAGATAGTGTCAGTGATTATAAGTTCCAGATTTGCTTGGTCACTACAGTCAGAGGTCTAGCAGTTGAGCGCTAATGTTTGAGTAGGTCGTCTATATGATCAGCCCACTCCGTCATCATCTTAACCCTAGTCGTCATCAGCTGTGCTTTGTTGTACGTACCTCTAACGACGTTCTGAGTTAGATGAGCCATCTGAAGCTCTATGAATCGCCACTAGTTTGCTACGAACTTATGCTACGAAATAGTGCTACGAAACGAAAAAAGACCTTGG
>ERZ1046876.2686-NODE-2686-length-10637-cov-7.754867_pt1 | contig 10637 bp, 18 predicted proteins | sample MGYA00383094_ERZ1046876 | MGnify/ENA primary metagenome ERZ1046876 (study PRJEB29581, sample SAMEA5548364) | metagenome | biome: marine; feature: coastal; material: water | depth 50 m | study: Short-term variability in the microbial, nano- and picoplankton... | reverse complement strand
CAACCTACACAAATGAATTTTCAGCAGAATATATGATGTCTTTTGGTAGTGGTGTACATCCAACTGAAGAGGCAATTAGTGGAATAAGATTGACTTCTACAAGTGGAAATATAAGTGTTTCATCAGCTAGTTTATATGGAATTGCAGAGAGTTAGATTATGGCAGGAAATTTAGAATTAGTTAAATCTGCTAGTGGAACTTCTGTTAGTTCATTATCAGTAACAGATTGCTTTAGTGCTGATTATGATGTATATTTTGTTGAAGTAGCAAAATCATTAAATTCAGTAGAAGCAAACTTAGATATTAGGTTTATAGATAGTGGTGGAAGTATTATTGCAGATAGTGAATATGACTATGCAACCTTACAACTTAATAGTAATACAACTTTTGGAGAAAGACAAAGCACAGGAACTACTAATATATCAAGATTAGTTGTTTTTGGTGGAGATGAACTAAAAACAGGTGGTACAGGTTATGCTTATGTTTTTAATCCTTATGACAGTTCAAGCTATACTTTTACACAGGGGGCAAGTCAAAGTATTCAAGGAACTACTTTTGTTGGAGATAAACAAATAGGTATTCATAAAAGTGCTGAACAAATAACAGGTATTGCTTTAATACCATCAGGTGGTACAACAACATTAACAATCAATGTATATGGGGTGAAGTAAATAATGGCAGGTAGCTTAATAAAATTAGAAGAAGTAACTGTATCATCATCAACTGCAAGTGTTACTTTAGGTGACTCTGATTGGGATAGTTCTTATGATGTCTATATGGTGCAGTATTCAAATGTAGTACCTGTAACAGATAATCAAGAAGTTAGAATGAGATTTACTGAGGGTGGTACACCCAACACAAGTGCTAATTATGATTATGCTTATAAAATAATTGAAACACTTGCCGCTGGTTTTGAAGTTTTTCCAGCAACTAATCAAACATATTTTAGAGGTGTTAGATATGGAAACAATACAGGAGAAGCAGGTAATGCAACACTTTATTTATTCAATATGAACTCAACTACTGAATATGCTTTTTATACTTTAGAAGAAAATGCTTATATAAATGGTGCTGCAACTATAGCAGGTTGCACAGGTGGTGGAGTTTTAACAGTTACAGGAACTGCTAGGGATGGTATAGAATTTAGTTTTCCTAGTGGAAACATAGATAGTGGAACATTCACTCTATATGGTTTAAAGAAGTAATGGTATGAATATAAATGGTATAATTAAGGAGGTGATATAAATGGCAACAATAGAAGAATTAACAGCGTCAGCACAAACTGCAATAGACGCACTTAAAACAGCAAATGGCGGAGACGGTATGTTTGCTCAAGTCAATAACGAAAGACGAGAGTTTACAGAAGCTGAATACGACCAAGCAGTAGTAGATAAAGCTAATAGCGATTTTGACTTGCAAGAAAATGGTTATAAACAAGCTAGACAAGAAGCTTACAAATCACTACCAGAACAACTAGATATGATGTACTGGGATGGTGTAAATGATACTACCCTTTGGGCAGACCATATAGCTGAGGTTAAGGAAGACAATCCTAAACCAGAATAATATTCAACCTAATCACCATTAGGTAAGAAAAGACGGGGCCACCACACACCCGTCTTTTCGCTTATATAACTCGTTTAGTAAACTAATTTAGTAAAACATTTAAAAAAAAATACATAAAATTAACATTAATGGTGTATACTTTAGAGTAATAATTTAAAATATATAGGAGAGCATATGTCAAAAGACAAAACTACAGAAAATGCTGAAGTAGACGTTCAGCAAGTAATGGAAAATAATGCTAAGTTAGTGCAAATGGCACAAAACCAAGCAGATGTTATCACTGAATTAAGGCAATTAAACTCAGAAAAAGAGTTAAGAATTGCAGAGTTAAGTGCAACTCTTAAAAGATTTCAGAATCAAATACAAGCTGTCGCACAAGCTCAACAAGAAGATGAAACTGAAGCTGTTGATGAGGGGGCTGAAGATGAGCAAGAGTAATTCTTTCACAGAAGAACTAGAGTCTTTAAAAGGTAAAAGCAGTTATAATCAAGAAATCAAAATTGATAAGATTATGGACTCTCTTATAAAAGCTGGTCAAGAAAAAGATGCAGAAAGTATTAGAAAAGCTGCAGCTGACACAGAATTACCAATGTTTACACTTTATAAAGCATTGAACAATAGTGGACACGACATTTCTTACACAGCAGTTAGAACAGCTAGAAGAAAGTATTCTAAGACAGGAGCATAAATGAGCAAATTTTCTGACGAAGTAGAAAAATTACGTAAGTCTAGAAGAGATGCTGAGGATGCGCGCAGGGCAAAAATGGAACATCCCAAAGGGTTTGAACCAGGCGTACACTTAGTAAACGGTGAAGGAACTCTTACTACTAAACCAGTAGAAGATAAAATAGAGAGCAAGAACCAATGGGACGCACACTTAGAACATTTTGGATTTAATCCATCTGAGTTCGAAGTTATAGATAACAAGATAGAGTATAGGTCTTGGGAGGCACCAGTAGAAGGTGGCAAGCAAACTATGCACTATTATAAAGTTGCTATTAGGGCTAAAGATGCAGGTGAATCTGCTTTTGACTTTGAAAACGTTATCAAACAAATAAAATCTTCTAAAACCACTAAACCAGTTAAACCTAAAGGTGCTGATATTAGTTACGTCTTAGCTCTCAGCGACTGGCAAGTCGGAAAACAAGATGGGGATGGAGTAGAAGGTATTGTTAGAAGAGTTAACCAAGGTATTGTTGATGTTAAGCAACACATAGCTGACCTCAAAAAAATTGGTTATAAGTTTGATTCAATGGTTATAGCAGGATTAGGTGACCTCGTCGAAGGGTGTGATGGACATTACGCCCAGCAAACTTTTTCAGTACAATTAAATCAACGAGACCAAATTACTGTAGCAACAGGACTAATTGTTAAAGTTATAAAAGAATTTGCACCGTTGTTTTCAAGTCTCAAAATTTTGACAATAGGAGGTAATCATGGAGAAAATCGCAGGAACGGCAAAAGTTATACTGACTTTGGTGATAACTATGATGTTTTATGTTTTGACCAAGCGCAAAAAATCTTAGCCGAAAATAAGAAAGCTTATGGTCACTTATCTTGGTTTGTACCAGATAAAGACTTAGTTATGACTATAGACCTACACGGTAAAATCTTAGGAATAGCTCATGGCCACCAGTTTCGTGTCGGCGGAACTAATCATGGTGCCAAAGTATCTAACTGGCTAGCTAAGCAAGCTTTAGCTAAAACAGCTATAGGTGACAGTGACATTATGTTATCTGCACATTTTCATCATTTATCAGTGCTACATGAAAGAAACACAACTTTTATACAAGCACCAGCACTTGATGGAGGTTCTTTATGGATAGAGCAATCACATGCTCTGACATCACAGCCAGGCATTCTAACATTTACAGTTAGTGCTGAAGGTATTGATAATATAAAAGTCCATAAAGGTACCATTGAATGAAGTATTACCTTATAGAGAATGAAAACAATCACGGTAAGCTTAGAAAAAATGGTAAGCATGGTTGGTACTATCCAACAAGAAAAAAAGGTATTCAAGGTATAGTTATACATACTGCGGAGGGTGCTCCAGCAGAAAATGTTGCTAAATACTTTACTTTTAACACAAGGCCAGCATCTGCACACGCTGTAATTGATGAGTCAATAATTATAAATCTTTTACCCGATACTGCTGTGGCCTTTCACGTAAGAGGAAACAACTCTAAAACATTAGGCTTAGAGATAGCATATTGGGCTCATAAGTGGGGTGAAAACCTACAACTAGAAGATATGTTACTTAATAATGCAGCTAAATGGTGTCGTAAGAAGGCCTTAGAGCACGATATACCAATAACTAGACTTAATAAATCTGGTTGGGCAAAAGGACAAAAGGGCTTTATGGCTCACTCTGATTTAGACCCTTCAAGAAGAACAGACCCAGGCGATGAATTTCCTTGGGACAAATTCTTATCTTATGTAGCTGGTGAGAAACCAGAGTTTAAGAGACAAGCACCACCTTGGTGTGGAAAAATATTTAAGTTTTCTGTTCCTTTAATGAAAGGTTCAGAGATAGCCCAATGGCAAGATGCTGTTGGTGGTCTAGTTGCTGATGGACTGTATGGTAAAATGTCAGTAGCAAGATGTAAAGAAGTGCAAAGAGAAGTTGGACTTGTACCCGATGGTATAGTCGGACCACAAACGTGGTATGCAACTTTTCAATTACCAAAGAGAGGAAACTGATGAAACTAGAAGTTTTAAGAATTAGTTCTCAAAACGACTCTACAAGCGGTATTTTATTCGATGTTACAGATGGGAAAAGAAAATTTCTCTGTTACACATTAGAAGATGAATACAGAGCGGTAAAGGTTAAGCATGAAACAAGAATTCCAGAAGGTACTTATAAATTAACTTTAAGAGCCGAAGGTGGTTTTCATTCACGCTATCTGAAGAAATTTGGAGGCAACTTTCATAAGGGTATGATTTATGTTAACAAAGTTCCTAATTTTGAGTATATATTATGGCATCTCGGTAATTTTGAAAAAAATACCAGTGGCTGTTTATTGCTCGGAAATTCTCAAACCGAAAACATAACTGATAAAAAAGGTTATATAGGTGCGAGTACAGGAGCATACAAGCGTATCTATCCAATTGTGAGAGATGCAATTTTAAGTGGTGAGGGGGTTTCAGTAACTTATGTGGACTTTGACCATGTAGAAGGGAAACCAACACCAAAAGTAAAACCAGTAAAGCCTTATAAGCCTTATGACAAAGCGAATGCTCAGAAGCTTATCAAGCGTATTGGACGATTAAAATAAGGAGGCTATATGCCAGACTATTGGAGAACTGCTTTAATAAGAGCAGCTAGAACTGCGGTACAAACTTTTGTTGCTGTAATGATGGCTAATCAAGCAGGAATGTTCGAAGCAGACGTGATTATGGCTGCATCTGTTGCAGCTGCATCAGCATTAATTTCTGGAGTACAAAATGCTCTAGAAGATGCACCGTTTGACTTCATGAGCAAGATACCAAAAGGCTAAATGTACCTTTAATTAAAAGTACTATAATAGTAGAGGATGGGTTTGGAAACAGGCCCATCTTTTTTTTTACATTGGAGAGTACATGTCGTTTAAATTATTTAAACAAATTATAAAAAGAATGGTAGCTGTGTTTATGGCACAAGCGCTAGGCGTGCTGGGGGCAGGCAGTTTAGTAGGTATAGGTGTATTGGAATCATCACTGTTAGCAGGTTTTCTAGGAATAGCACACGTTATGGAGATGCTAGCTAGGAAATACATGGATGATGGTAAATTAACATTAAAGGAAGTCAACGAGGCGTTTAACACTCAACCTATCAAAAAATAGTGTTAAATAAATTAAATACTTTTGTTAGATTATTAGTCGTTGGCCTACTTATTTACCCTATGCCTATTGCTATGGCTACTGAAGTAACAGTCAGCGAAGACTTTAGTGATAGCACTTATCAAGCAGGTTTAACTATTAGTGGTGGTAGTTCTGATGCATATAGTTATAACTTTGAACAAGATTCCTATAACACAACAGGTCCCTCATTAGCACTAACAAGTGGTACTTATACTTTTACATTTTCTAGTGACATAAAAGTTTATGAAGTAGGCTTTATGATAGGTGCAGTAAATAATGCATATTCAGTTACTTGGAATTACGCAGACAGTACAAGCGAAACAGAAAACAAATTGGCTCAGAGTACTTCTAATGGTTACGACAATATGTATGATGACTTTTATAAATCATTTACTGATTACAACGCTGTAACAGAAAACACCGACAAATTCATAACTTCGTTTGCTGTAACACTAACTGACATATCTTTGCTTGATACATTGTATTGGCAGTATGATGACTCAGTTTCAACTGGTAGCTTTGCTACAACAACTACAACTGTATTAACAAGTGGTATTGGAGACCCAACTAATCTAACTACTTCCGCTAATTTACATAACGGTAGTATATCTATTGACTGGGATGCAGCAACAGGATATGAATATAGTGCAGAACGATACGCAATAGGTTTTGATAAAGCAGACCCACCTATGTATGGTATAGCGACAGGTAATGTTGGCGATAGCAATGCCTTAAATACAGAATACACTTTTAGCAAGTCTTACTTACAATCAGCTCTTAGTGCGACAGTTGGAGATACTCTATACTTTAAAATAAGGTCAGACAACGATACAAACTCTAAATACTCTAACTGGACAACTATTGCTAGTTATACAATACAAGATGTAGCTAGTGGTGTTACTAATCTTTCTATTTCTAATACTGAGTATCAAGGTTTAACTTTTAGTTGGACACAACCTAACACAGGTTGGTCAGCAGTAGAGTCTTATAGAGTTGAATATAAACTATCAAGCGAAGAAAATTATACAGGTATTAATATTGCAGACGCTAATGCTACTTCTTATACACTAGAAGATATATCAGCAGGAACTTATGATTTTGCTGTTTATGCTTGCACACAGAGTGGTAGTTGGTGTCATGGACCTCAAGCAGGTCCAAGTACTAACTTTGAAGTATTGAATACTACTGCTGTTACTACTACCACTACAACTGTTGCACCAGTAGAAGAAGTTTATGTAGAACCGTATGTAGAGCCAGAGCCTTTACCACCTCCACCAGAAGAGATTATTGTGGATATTGTTATTGAAGGTGTTGATAAAACTTATACACAAGCTGATGTTAATGATGGAACAACTTCACGAGACCAAGAGCGTGCTGATAACGAAAATATGTTTGGTTGCTTTATGACAAACGCTCAGATAGATAGAGGTGATTGTGAGTATGAAGAAGATGATTATGCTGATGACGGATATTTGGTTGACCCTAATGACGAAACAGATGATATGCCTATATATGACGAGACCAAAGTCAAGGAAGATTCTGATATAATAGATTTTGATGAAGATAAAACTGATACTGACGATAAAACAAATGTGGAAGACGAGCTTTTTGAGGGCGATGATATTGTATTCGACCCACCGCCAGAGGAAGATATTGAGGAACTGTATGAAGATATTTATGAAGACTTACAAGACCTTACTATCTTTGCTAACGATGGATGGTCTCAAGACGGGACTGAGTGCTTTGATGAAGAATGTCAACCACTTACTGAAGAGCAAATAAAAGAACAAGAGGAATTTCTTGAAGAATTTTTTGAAACTTACTTAGAAGTAGATAAATTCTTTGAAGAAAACAAAGATGATTACATAGTAGTAGAAGAAGAATTATTCACTGAAATTTCAGAAGACATAGTACTCATCATAGAAGAAGAAATTATTGAAGAGGAATTACCAATAGAAGATGAAGAATTTTTTGAACCAATTGAAGAGATTATTGAAGAGGAACTACCTTTACCTATTGAAGAAGATGGTGTCTTCGGAGACTTATTTAAAAATGAGGTTGAAGAAGTACAGCTAACCGAAGAAGAGGTAGAAATATTTGTTGAAGAAACAGAGACTACTATCTCAGAAGTTGTAGAAATACCAGTAGAAGATTTAGAAATTATTGAGGAAGAAGTTCTTGAAACCCTCACCGAGGAAGAAGTAGAAGCTTATGAAGAAGCTGTTGAAGAAGCTGTTATAGCAATTGTTGAGGAACTTGAGACAGAAGAGCAAGTTGAAGTTATAGAAGCAGTTGCTAAAGCAAGCGTTCAAAATTTATCTGAAGCAGATACTACAACTAAAAAAGTCGTACAAGCTGTTGTTAACGAGGTTACTAAGGTTGAAACTGTAGCTGAATTAAGTGAGGAGCAAAAAGAAACTGTAGGTGCAGTGCTTGGTTTTGAAGCCGAAACTGCAGCAAAAGACGTAGAAATTATAGCTGAGCAGGCTGCTAAAGATGAAAATACTGCACAAGCTGTTGAGGAATTCGTTGAAAGAGCTATAGAAAGTAAGGATGTCGAGAACTTTACACTTGCTGATGTAGTAACAGAAGTGCAAATTGAAGCATTTATTGAGGCACCAATTTCTGCTATAATAGATATAGATGTGTCTAATCTAACAATTACTGGAATAGAGTCTTCAATGACTACTGACCAAAAAGAAAAGGCACAAGAAGTTGTAGTTCCAGTGATTATAGCTTCGCAAATTATTGCTCAAGCTGGAGCTTTAATAAGGAGATACTAAATGATAAAAAGTCTTATAAAGAATTTAAATAAGGTACTAGGGCTACCTTATAATATATTAAAACAAGTAGGTTATGGCCTAAGCTATGTATTAAACATAAACTATAAAAAGATAGGTATTTGGTTACTAGATGTTATAAAAGAATCTATAGCTCAAATCTTTACCCTTTTGGGATTTTTTATTGCTTGGTTTACACTTACAGGAGCAGCTCAAGATATTATAGGTATTGCAATAATTGTTTCTATAACAGTATGGTTGCTTACAATAAGGTTAAGGGATTAAATATGGATGAATGGAAATTAGATGACAGCTTTTTTAGCCTTGTATCTACAAAAGATACTTCAAGTGCTAGAAGCTATGAGCCAGAAGATGAGGCTTGTTGTGGTGAATGTGAGTGTAAAAAATAATGGTTAATAACACCCAAGGTAATAGTGGTTTAACTCAAAAGGAGATGTTATTAATGGTTTTAGAAGGTCAAGAAAAAATTAACGAGCGCATTGACTCGCTACATGAAAAAGTCAATACAAAAATGTCAAGACAGGAATTCACAGGACTATTTGTGGGCTTTGCAGCCTTAGCAGCAGTAGTCAATCAATTAATGTAGTCAATACCTCGAAAGGAGGTCTTATGACAGAAATCATACTAATTCTAACAGTATCAATTATATCTATAGGGGGATTAATATGGGCTGGAGTAATGGGATATAAGTTTTTTTTATACTTTCAACAAATAGTAGAGGAGGTTCTACTTGAACGAAAAGAAAATGAATAAATGCTCTTCTTGCAAAAATCCATTAAAACATGTACAGAATAATCAATGGATGTGTGACCAGTCTCTTAATGTGTGCGAAGAGTCAACTAAAATAGTTTTTATAGGCGAAGAGGAATGAATTGGGTTATTATATTTATCTCAATTACTTTGCTTTATGTTGCTGCTTATATTGGTTCATCAACGAGATAAAAAAATAGTTAAAAAAAAACATTTAGGCTATATTCTTTAGTCATTTAGTAATAATGGTATACTAAACACTATGAGAGAACTATATTTCTATAATGCTGAAGTTACAAGAATAGTAGATGGTGACACAATAGACGTCATTATTGACCTAGGCTTTAACATATGGATTAAGGAACGATTAAGATTATACGGCTTGAACACTCCAGAAACCCGCACAAAAGATGCAGAGGAAAAGGAAAAAGGATTGAAAGCTAAGAAGTATGTCGAGAATCAAATCAATTCCAATTCTGGAATGGTCCAAATCCAATCATTCGGCAAAGGCAAATATGGTCGTGTTTTAGCGGAAGTATGGGTAGGTAAGAGTAATCTTAATGAAGCTCTTATCTCAAATGGTCACGCTGAAATCTACATGACTGATTAAAACAGGGACAGCTTCCCAAAGTCCTTCTACCGTCTCAGCGGTATAAACTCCGCACTCTAAATGTTTTCCATTCAGAAGACTCATTACTTTTCCCAGTTATTAAACGGCATACTACCGACAGCGGTAAATAAACGATTCTGCCTTGCCTTTCGACTTGAGGATTCTATCCCCACCGTATAACCTACTGAAGCAAATCTCGTAGTAGGTGAAAGAAGAAGCTGTCCCACAACCTTAGACTTCTCGTTCTTGTAGCACCATAGATGCTACAGTTATTCTCCTACTCCCTAGTCTTGTTTGCTCTTTGGCTATATCGATGAAGGAGGAAAGTTCACCAGTTCTAAATTTATAGATGGGCGAACTCTTGTCTATTAAACCTTTGTTTTCCATTTCTTTAATACTAAGCTCAAGTTCTTTGGCCCTACTGTAGTAAGCAACAGCAACTTCGTATAAGCTGTTTATACCAACATCTATAGGCATAGGAACCCTACCAAAAAATACATCAATGTATCCTTTTATCTCAGTTCTCATACTGTCTATGTCATTTACTCCCGCAGGCACAGGCACTGCAATATTTTCTAATCTAGCTATATCTATTTCTTTCATTTTTTCTCCGTATCTATTATCAATGAATAAAAGTAGTTAAGGTATTGTGTTCTTTTATCTACTGGTATCCAAATGTTTATCATTACAGCAGCTAACATTAAAAACTTTTTGATTTTTCTGTTTGCTGCATTTTCATTCATAGATTCATTCTACAGTATCAGATTTTATAAATCAATCTTTAACAAATATTTAACAACTTTTTTTAGAGGACTTTTGAATGTGCTACTATGAATACCTATGTATGATTTACAAAGTTACTTAGGAAAGATGTCAGCTGGAATGGTTAGTAGTAAAAAACTAAACGAAGCCAAGTACGGAAAACCTAAGAAGAAAAAAAGAAATAAAGTTTCATCACAAGCAAACTTTCATCAGCAGTATCACATTGGTTGGGAACTGACAGAGGACGACTTACCTTAATACTAAATGATATTTCCTATATCTATAGAAAGAGATTACTCTCTAGT
>ERZ1046876.2676-NODE-2676-length-10651-cov-4.477444_pt1 | contig 10651 bp, 8 predicted proteins | sample MGYA00383094_ERZ1046876 | MGnify/ENA primary metagenome ERZ1046876 (study PRJEB29581, sample SAMEA5548364) | metagenome | biome: marine; feature: coastal; material: water | depth 50 m | study: Short-term variability in the microbial, nano- and picoplankton... | reverse complement strand
GCTGCATTTTCCTCCCTTAACCCTGGCGTACCTCGATTTTTCTTTTTAGGCTGAGCTGGCGCTGCCGGGGAAACAGACGCTTTTTGGGTGGTTGTTGTTTCCACCGCATAAAGGGGCCGCAGATCTATCATGCTACTGTGAAGTGCCAATTGAATGTTGGGATGTGATGGGTCGCTAATCCTTAATTGGCCGCTGAATTCAGAATCTAACGATTCAACCGCCAGCGTGTCAGCGATGAGGTGTGATTCGTCTCCGTGTAATAAGGCTTCAAGTTTTAAAGGAATCTTTGGCAGGGAGAGGTTTGCTAGCCAACCTAGTCGCTGCAAGTCTGGCAGGTCCAGTCGAACATCAAGGTCGCTGCCAGAAAAATTTTCGCCGAACTGAAGCTCTCCCTTTGAAAAAATGGTCGCGCCGGCGGCTGTATTTAATGTGAGTTCCCGAATCGATGCCTGAGACTCACTTTGAGACAGATTAATCTTCGCTGTCATAGTCAGTGGCTCGGTTAGAGCCGTGACATTTTCTATGACCACCCATTCATAAGCGTTCTCCACGGCGAACATAGCGTCGACGTCGACTGTGCCCTTTGAAAACTGAGCATCGCCATTAACGGCCAAGTCACCGATCTGAAGTTTTAAGTCTTTAACCTCCACGCCTTTTGGGGTGACTGTGAATTTACTGGTAGCACTAAGTGGTTGGTCTAGTTGACCCTGTGGAATTTCGGGGGGCAGGAGAGTGGTCGGGAGAAGCTCAGTAAGATTCTCTCCCTGCAGTTTCAAGTCACCGGCCACTGATTGCTGCTTTGGGATCACTGTCACAGCTCCTTGGATCTCAGTTTTTGCAAGGGCAATAGCAAGATTTTGCAGATTCAGGGTGCCTTCAGACCAATCGGCACGGAAGCTGCCGGTGGTCGTTTGGTTTGGGATGAGAGCGAGAGTGTTGCCATTTCGCAGCCAGTGGCTGAGCGTTTGTCTCGGGTTGGCAACTGTCATTTTGTGGGCAGTGGTAAAATTAGCGGCAGGATCCTTGCGTGGAAATTTGGCTGTGAAGTCGCTTGAAATGCCTTCAACCACAAGCTTTCCGGCGCTCAGTTCGATGTCATTGTTAGTGACCAGCAGGTCTGTGTTCAGTGACCAACGGTCACGGAAGCTGGGTTTTTGATGGGCTAGCATGAGCAAGGTGCCCAGATCATCGCCCTTAGCTGCGAGAGTCAACGAAGTCCCTGTCAATTTGCGCTGGCCACGCAACCACCCGTCGGCCTTAAGTTCTCCGTACTCGGTAGTTATCAAGCTGCTCAGCTTGGTATTTTGCTTGTCGGTTTCTAGAGTGAGCTGCGCCGTAACGGCGCCTTTGACGTCTTCGGGCAGCTGGAGCACATCTTGATAACGCTCAATCGCAGGTACCGACGCCTGTGCCGATAAATTAGCCTGAATCGGAGTCTCTAAATTTGGAATGTCTAGCCCTGCTGCTATCTGCAGCCGCCCTATGTTGATACGAGACTCACTAACATTCAGCCGCTGCTGGTTTCTCTTGACTTTACCTGTCGCGCTAAAGGGCACGTGGGGAAAATTCGGTGCCCCCAGTAAATCTGCGAGACGACCTATGTCGGGTCCGCTTACCGCAACGGCCAATTCAACATCGGTCAATGTTCGGAGATCATTAACGGTGCCACTGATAACCCCAGAAAAATCGCCTACTAGACCGTCCAGCCGAACAACCATTTGCTCTATACCCGGTTGTACAGAAATGCTTAGGTCTAGGGCGCCTTGACTGAAAGGCGGCAGTTTGAGCAGCTCCGTGAAGTATTCGACGCTTGGCCCCTGCAGGACGATTTCGATTTGGGGCGTATTCGGTGCTCTGAGATCGCGCACGAGAGCTTTACCTTCCAGATGTACGTCGCCCAAATTCATGTCGAGGCCAAAATTAACATCGGTAAGAGAGGTAAGGGCATCGGCGGAGGAGGCGGTGACTTTGGCTTGCAAGGGCGCCTCATTTACGTCCCCGACAACGGCCAATTTTGCCCCACTGGAATCTTGCTCCAGTGTGGCGTCGACCCGCAGTGTCCTGACTTTTTCTTGGTTATCGATCAGCGTGAGCTGTAAATCTTCAATGTCGGCGTATTCCAAAAAAACCGGTATGCCTTTTGGGGGTTTGCTCGGCGCAACTGCGGTCGCCGGGGCATTATTGAGGTCAAACCGCCAGTTGGGGTGGCCCTCCAAGCCTTGAATGAGGTGGAGTTTAGGTTGGGTTAATGACAGAGACTTGATTTTTGGTTGGCCAAGCAACAGATCAGGAATCGAGGCATGGAGTTCAGCAGAGGCTAGGTCTAAAAATGCAGGTCCGGTGAAACCTGCGGGTTGAGCAATGGCAACATCGGTCACGGTAATGTTGATTGATTGGTCAATATCGATGTCGATGTCAAGATTTGAGAAGGTGACGTTTCGCTGAAGCAGCTGGCTGACTTTTTGAGCAACAAAGTCTCGAAAAAAATCACTTTCTTTTGTGATCAAGGCGCCTGCGACTAGGGCGCTAATAAGCACCGCGGTCACTACAAAAATTTTACTTATCGATCTCACGTATATCCCGAGACACCTGATGTGTCGGGTTGAGACTAGTCGCTACCTCGGTTTACGTCGACCCCCTGCAGCCATTGAGTCAGCTTTTATTGAAAATCTTTATCCTCGTTCACGGGAATTTTCAAATGTAGATGCCGCTTAAAAAGTGGCAAATATTCGTCTTGCCGGTGGCTGACAAAGATCAGTGTGGTATGACGGCGGTTTTCGAGTGTGGTCAGTAAGTCCAAAATTCTTGATCGATTTAACTCATCAAGGCCCTGAGTTGGCTCGTCTAAAACCAACAGCAATGGCGACTTGACCAAGGCACGGGCAATGAGGACCAGACGCTGCTCGCCGTAACTCATTGTGTGAAAGGGCGCCGAGCCGTGTTCGCGCAGGCCCGCCGCCTGCAGCCACTGTTTGGCAATGTTCACCTGAACTTCGCTGATCTGCTCATATACACCAATAGAATCGAAAAAACCGGAACAAACCACCGTGAGGGCATCGCAACGTACCCGGTAAAATCGATGGAGTTCGCTGCTAACGATACCCATCTGCTGCTTCAACTCCCAAATAGACTCTCCGTGACCCCGTCGGTAGCCCAGCACTCGAACGTCATTGTTGTAACTTTGCGGGTTGTCGCCGGTGATTAAGCCGAGCAGGGTTGATTTGCCCGCCCCGTTTTCCCCGGTAATTAAGGTGTGCTCAAGGGGCGCTAGCTGCAAGGTCAGGTCACGCAGAACGATCTGTTGGCCGTAACTAACCGATGCGTTGGCGATGTCAATAATGTACTCGTGACGGAAATCGGCGAGATGCTTCGCTTGCTCCGGCCAGTCTGGCTGGTCTGTCGGTGAAAATAAGGCCTCCAGAAATTGTTCTTTTTGAGCTGGCTCGTCATCATCAAGACATGTGAGCAAGCCATTTTGTACCGTGGCCAGGGCGCCACACCACTGGGGTATGTCACTGCGGTTGCTTAACAAAAATACGATGGTCGTGCCTGTTTCCCACACCGATTTTAATGCCGCCGACAGATTCTCGCAGGCTTTGTGGTCGAGACTATCGAACGGATTATCAAGAATAAGAACTTTGGCGCCTTGGAGTAGGGCTTGAGCAATGAGCAATTTACGGCTCTCTCCAGTACTGAGCTGGGTGTACGGTCGATCTAATCGGTGGCGCAAATTCAATGCATCCAAAAGGGGGTCATTGGTTTTATCGGTGGGTAAAAAGTCTATCGCCCGGGTGGCAGTTTCGCTTTCAGGCAGTAAATCGGTAGCCGCAAGCTTTAACTCTCGCTCAAAGATGCTTTGCTGCTGTTCGAAAGACACCAAGCTTATCGCCGTTATAGGCAGCTCATGGGTGACCGACCCTTGGCCATCGCCCTCGAGCTGCCCCAACAACAGTCGGTCAATGAATTGCTTTCCCGAGCCATTGGGCCCCACTACGCACCAAGCATCGCCTGAGCTAATCGCCCAGTTATCGACGCTGAGGTCGGGGGAGGTAAATGCGGTGATCCTAATCATGGTGCCGTGGATTCCAAGTAAGCGCGAATGATGAGTCCCGCGAATGTGTGGCGGGATAGTAACTCACCCAAGGGTTGTGGGTTAGGGGGTGATGCCCATGTCAGCCCTGGCACGAGGCCTGTTTTTCGGACTTTTATGAGCTCAGCTCCCCAAGCGCTCTGGCCAGCTGCGCGGCGCTGAAAATAGTTTTGAGCCCTGAGCCATAACATGGGGTATTGGCGTTGGGGTCGCATTGCTACCGCGCAGAAGGGCTGAAATTTTGAGCGCCACAATTCAACATTTTTTAGCCTTAGTGGGGAGGATTTGATGGCTTGAATGGTCATAAAACTGCGAGAAATTGATCGTTCTAATGTTGCCACAGGAAGCACTATCGCGATGCAAGCTCACTCAATGATCAAACTTTGGCAAGCCGTAAGCCCACGATCGGCCAACACCCTGATACAAAACAAAGGGGTTTGCCTGCAGCCCTCGTCGAATGGTGACCAGTTTGCACTCCTAAAATTAACGAGGGGGCAGGCTTTTTACGCTGCCAAGGCAGTGTGGGCTCGTTACTTCGGTCAGGCTGCTGTTGTTGAGATGTTGATATATCGAGCAGCATTGGCACCGTTTGAGGTTGAGACTGTGGCCTATGACGCACACCAAGAGTACAGAATCCCGGTTCTTGATCTGCCACGGCTTTCTTTAGGTCAGGTTAGATCTGCTCAAGTCATTGGTTCGGTAGGGGGGTCAACTCAGCTAAGTCCGTCTCGGGGCTTAACGGAGAAAACACCCATTGCCCATTTTGATCGAGCTTTGGGAAACACAGTTCAGGCCGGACCCCTCCCGAGCTTATGACAGCCACAGTCCGGGTATTGTTTTGGCTGATCAGGCCTATTGTCCCCGAGGATAAATTAAGCGGTCTTCCCAATAGTTGGAAAAGATTGCCATCACCTTGGTATTTCACCAGCGCTTCACGTATGCACCATTGGCGATAAAACCAAGCCCTGCCTTCGGCCTCGTTACAGTTGCCAAAATAGGTTTGACCCTCCGGCCAAAAGTAGCGCTGCACCACCTTAGCTACTGATCTGGGCCGGTGGTGTTCTACGTCCACTCCAATGGATCCTACCGTGTTGATCCCGACGAGGATCGCTTTGTTCGAGTGGCTGATGCTGCAGGCAATTGACCGACCGTCGGCGGTGAGTAACCTCGGAGCAGTGTCTACAGCTGACACAACTTCGGCGGATACGCCCAAACGGTTCCGAGCCAGTGTCTGGAGTAGCGTTCGCGTCACTACAAACTCGGTTTTTCGGGGTTCTCCCTTCATCAGCGCAATTCGCTGTTGATCGGCTGCCGAAAGCTCACTGCGCCACTGGGTAATGGCATGGAGGGGAATGTTTTCGGTGCCCGATAGAAATGCGAGGGTAATCATTATTGAGTATCCAACGGGGCAGTCAAATTGGGGTCAAACGTGTATTCTTCCTTGGCGTTCATCACCGCTAGGTTACCTTAATGTTTCGGACTGTATTTTTCATTGTAGTGGTAGGCATGATTTCGGCCTGTGCGAGTAAGCCGACCTACGAGCTCGACTACGATCAGGATTTTGATTTTTCAAACTTTAAAACCTACCGTTGGTATGACGACGTCGTGCACTCGCGTGAAGCTCAATACCGAAAATTTAATTCATCGGATAAACGCATTCGCGAAGTGGTTAGCAAGGAGCTTGCTGTGCACAATCTGCGCGAAAGCAAAGACGAGGGTGCTGATTTTTGGATTAATTACACCGTCTCCAAGCAGCGTCAGCAGATTATTCACTCCACAGGGTACGACAAAGGTATGCACGGTGGTGTTTCGGCGGGCAGTTATGGCAGCTCGGTGATGGTTGGTTACAGTTCGGGGCCGTCTGTGCGTGAATATGACGAGGGCACAGCGATCCTCGACGTTATTGATGCAAGTACCCGAAAGATTGTTTGGCGCGGTATTGCTGAAGGCCGGCTAAAAGATCATCCGACCATGAGTGAGCGCTTCAAGGCCACCACGGCAGTCGCCAGTGAGCTGCTGGGAGATTTTCCTCCCGGTACAGCACCATGACTGGTGCAGCAACCTACAGCCGGGGGTCAATCGGTGAATCAACAAGCCCAGAGGGCAGCTCGCTGCTGCCCTTAATGAGGTTAGCTAATTCATGTTGACCAAAAAGCATCTGATGCCGCCGCTGTTAGTTCTGGTTTGCTTACTCTATGCGGGCCTTATAAATCCATTGGATAGTCGAATTGTTGGTGTGTCGGTACTTCCTGTTATCTTCGCAGCGATATTTCTTATCCAGCTCTTGGGCTTCGGCTACGCCTGGTGGGCGCGAACCGAGCGTTTCTACGATCTCATCGGCAGTTTGACCTTCATTAGTGCGGTGTTACTGGCGTTAATGCTGAACCCGGCGCCAAGTACTTATAGCTATGTAATGACCGCTTTAGTGGTGGTTTGGGCCCTGCGCTTGGGTACTTTTTTATTTTTGCGTATCGCCGATGTGGGGGAGGATCGCCGGTTTCGTAAAATTAAACAGTCCTTCTGGCACTTCTTGCTCGTTTGGACTTTGCAGGGTGTCTGGGTGAGCCTGACGAGCAGCGCGGCACTGGTCGCGATTTTGACGCCTAATGCTGCACTTACTGGGTTTGCTGGGTTGGGCCTGTTGATCTGGTTTGGGGGTTTTACCTTGGAGGTCGTTGCTGACAAGCAGAAGGGTGATTTCCGTAAGGACCCAGATAACGCTGGGCAGTTTATCTCTCGTGGCGTGTGGACAATTTGTCGCCATCCGAACTACCTGGGTGAAATCATGCTGTGGGCGGGAGTGTTTTTGGCGGCACTGCCCGTTATGCAGAGCTGGCAGTTTGCCACGGTGCTCTCGCCACTTTTTGTGGTGATTTTACTGACGCGAATTAGCGGTATTCCGACTTTGGCTCACCGTGGCGTGTCGCAGTGGGGTAATGATCCCGCGTATCAAGCCTATTTACGCGACACGCCTGTTCTGATTCCGCGACTATTGGTGCGAAACCGTGGTTCGAAAAGCTGAATGCCGGACGTGCCCGTGACTACATCAGTTGATACCGAAACTCACGAGCCATTAAGTTCCGTTGAAGACGAGGCACCCTACAAGGCGTTTAGTACACGCTATCGTAATTACGTACTCGCGCTACTCACCTTAGGCTACGTTTTCAATTTTGTAGATCGTCAGGTAATGACGATTCTTCTGGAGCCGATAAAAGCTGAGTTCAATGCCTCTGACACAGAAATGGGCTTACTTTCTGGACTGGCATTTGCACTTTTTTACGCCGTTTTGGGCATTCCCGTGGCACGCCTTGCCGACCGCTGGTCCCGGCGCAATGTGTTGGCAATGTCGATGGCTACCTGGAGTGCTGTTACAGCGCTTTGCGCCACGGCAGGAAGCTTTGCGCACCTCGCCGTCCTTCGAGTGGGTGTGGGTATTGGAGAGGCCGGAGGGACGCCGCCCTCACAAGCCTTAATTACCGATTATTTTCCGCCGGAGCGGCGGGCGTTAGCCCAAGGCGTTCTTGCCGCGGCACCTAATTTGGGCATTCTTGTGGGTCTATTTGGTGGCGCCCTCTTAGCCGAGGCTCTCGGTTGGCGCATGGTCTTTCTAGTGTTTGGAATCCCCGGTGTCTTATTGGCCATTCTCTTATTTTTTACCGTCAAAGAACCCCGTCGCCAGCCTCGCTCTGCGGTGGGTGATGAATCCTTGCTCGTGGCGATCAAAGGTATAACCCGGCTTCCCGGGTTTTTATGGATTGCTTCAGGGGTGGGGTTTGCGGGTATCGCTGGTTATGGATTGGGAATTTGGTCGCCAAGCTTTCTAGTGCGCGTGCATGCCATGTCGTTGGTCGACGCCGGTCTTTGGCTGGGCTTGATTGGCGTTTTTGGTGGCACCTTGGGCGCGGTTACTGGAGGTTTGCTGGTTGATCGATTGGCGCGTAAGGATCCCCGTTGGCAATTGCGCGTACCGGTCATTGGCCTGCTGATTGCCCTGCCTACCCAATTAGCCTTTGTTTTGTGGCCCGAAACTCATCGCATTGGAGGGCCGGATGGACTGCCCTTTGCGTTAGTGTTCATGGGTATTTCCGCCGTATTTGCCAGTTTCTGGATCGCCCCCAGTTACGCCGCGGTTCAAAATTTGGTCCCCGCACATTGGCGCACCCAGGCGTCGGCCCTCATGCTCTTAGCTATTAATTTGTTAGGTCTTGGGTTGGGCCCTTTAGTGGTGGGTATGCTCAGCGATTATTTTGCCTACACCGGTGCTAATTCGATTCGTTGGGCGTTAGTGGTGGTGCTCTCGACCTGCATTTTTGGCGCTTGGTGCTATTGGCGGGGGAGTGTTCCCTACGCACGCGCGGTGTCTCGATAGGGCCACCCCAAGCAATTGGCACTGTTAAAAACCAAGCCAGTGTAAGAGTACGGCACGGCAAGTGCCTTACAATGAAGTAGAGAAGGTGAAGGACAGCAAACAATGCAAATCAATATCAACGGCAAATCCCATGACTTGCTAGATGTGGACCCCGATATGCCCCTGTTGTGGGCTTTGCGCGACCTGTTGGGTTTGGTGGGTGCCAAGTATGGCTGTGGCGTCGCACAGTGCGGCGCTTGCACAGTTTGGTTGGACGACATGCCAGTCCGCTCCTGCCAGTTACCGCTGGGAGCCATCACTGGGCGTGAGGTGACCACTATCGAGGGGCTTGCAGGTGATGCTTTGCATCCAGTTCAGGACGCTTGGATAGCCCATGATGTTGCTCAGTGCGGATATTGTCAGGCGGGTCAGATCATGAGCGCAGCCGCATTGCTAAAGCGCAATCCAAATCCATCCTTGGAAGCTATTGAAGGCGCTATGGCTGGCAATATTTGCCGCTGTGGTACCTATTCTCGGATCGTTGACGCGATACAGACAGCCTCGACCCAGTTACAGAGTTTGTCGTTTTATGAGGTCGGACAGGGCACCCCTGAGCGGCAATCCGATGATGGGGTGTCGGCATGAGCTCGGCTATCGATAAGGGTATGAAGCGGCGGGACTTTATTCGCTATTCGAGTTTTGGCCTTGCCCTGAGCAGTGGGGGTATCACCGTGTTGGCGGCCGCGAAAACGTCCGCGCCAGCAAACGCGCTTAATCCCTATGTGGTCATTCATGATGACGGTCGTATCGTCATCGCCGCACCTAATCCCGATGTTGGCCAAGGCGTTAATACTGCGCTTCCCATGATCGTAGCTGAAGAGCTTGATGCCGATTGGGAGGCCGTGGAAGTTGTTCTCGCGCCAATTGATGCCACTCGTTACGGGGCCCAGTTTGCGGGCGGCTCACTGTCGGTTCGCAATCGGTGGAATGAACTGCGTCAAATGGGAGCCGCTGCACGAGAGATGCTGTTACGCAGCGCGGCCCAGCAGTGGCGAGTTCCCCGAGGTGAGCTAACAACACAACCTTCGAAAGTGATTCACCCACCTTCGGGTCGCAGTGCCAGCTTTGCTGAACTTGTCGCCGCCGCGACAGAACAGCCAGTGCCTGCCGATGGTGAGGTGGTATTAAAGGCTCGAGCCGATTATCGCTTGCTGGGGCAGCGTATTGTGAATGCAGCAGCAGCGGATATTGTGCGTGGGCGGCCCATTTTCGGTATTGATGTCGCAGTTCCTGACATGGTGTACGCCACCTATGTTAAGTGTCCGCAAATTGGTGGCGTGCCCAAAGCCGCGAACCTTGATGAGGTGAAAGCCCTGCCGGGCATATTGGATGCGTTTATTGTTGCTGGCGATGCTGGGCCTCCGAGTTTTGACCTCAGTAAAAGTGTCCATGTGGCAGGGGGCATCGCGATTGTCGCTTCGAACACTTGGGCTGGCATTAAGGCCAGGCGCAGTTTAAAGGTCGACTGGGATATCACTGCGGCATCGACTGACAACTCTTTGGCGATTGAGGCGACTGCACTCAAAGCGGCCCAGCGGCCGACGGGAGCGCGAGAGGTGAAAAGCGCGGGCGATCCCCAGGGGACTTTCGCCAATGCCAGCAGGGTCGTCAGCGGTGTTTACGCGACAGATTTTGTTTCTCACGCCCAGTTAGAGCCGCAGAGTTGTGTGGCAAACGTTAGCGCAACGGCGATTGAGGTGTGGACCTCTAGCCAAACTCCGGGTTATGCCCAGGCTACCTTAGCGAAGTTATTTGAACTTCCAGCGGAAGCTATCACGGTGCATCAGGTTCGGGGCGGCGGTGGGTTTGGCCGGCGTCTTTCGAATGAGTATGTACGTGAAGCGGCGGTTATCTCAAAACACATCGGTAAGCCGGTCAAGCTGCAGTGGATGCGAGAGGATGATATGGCGTTCGATTTTTATCGTTCACCGGCCTATTTTGGATTGCAGGCGACACTGTCTGAAACGGGAGCTCTGACCGGTTGGCGAAATCACGTGGTGTCGGTGTCCTCTGACGGGGAAGAAGCTAATTACGGTGCAGGTTATCGGGGCTATAACTTTCCTGACGACGTGGTTCCTAATGTTCATGTTTCACAGACCCTGGTGGCCTCCAAAACCCCGACAGGGGCATGGCGCGCGCCCATATCTAACGTC
>ERZ1046876.2673-NODE-2673-length-10660-cov-17.839227_pt1 | contig 10660 bp, 6 predicted proteins | sample MGYA00383094_ERZ1046876 | MGnify/ENA primary metagenome ERZ1046876 (study PRJEB29581, sample SAMEA5548364) | metagenome | biome: marine; feature: coastal; material: water | depth 50 m | study: Short-term variability in the microbial, nano- and picoplankton... | reverse complement strand
TGTTCATGGATTTTTCGTATTTTATTATCTCTTTCAAAGACTTATTTCAAAGGCTCTACAAACATAATTATCATTAATATTACATGGAATAAATAACAAAACTATTTGAAATATGAAAAACCTTTCAAAAGCTGTCACATCACTTCCCACAAATGATTGACGGTTATTTGTAAAACAGCCCGTTAATACTTAAATTGCATAAACAATTAAATTTGAAAAATTAAAAATTAAAAAATGGCCAAAGTACTTCTTTCTCTTGAAATCTCAGTAAAATCAGCTTCTTCTAAGGATAATATAAATAAATTAAATTCTAATAATATACCTTTTGAGGAATATGAGGGCGAGATTTATTTAATTAATAAAAATGTATTTGATTCAGGAGTAAATTTAGGTAGTAGAGAATATGACAAACCTTACGCACAGTTTTGTATGAGATTAGCGGATACTACGGATAGTTCAATTTATATGGGAGAAGGATCGCTGGACGAGGAAGTTTTAGCTGTTTTATATGAGGTTTTTGGGGATACTTTAGAGTTCCAGTTAACATTATCTTGTAATTCTGATTGGGAAAGCATTAGCGCTTGTATCAAATTTAATGAAGAAGAAGATAAATATTATTGTGACACTGAAGTCACTGAATCATCTGAAGAAGAAGATGAAGAAGATGAAGAAGATGAAGAAGATGAAGAAGATGAAGAAGATGAAAATTTATTTACAAATGCAAAAAGACACTATGATGATAGCGATTATGATAAAGCTATTGAGGTCTTGCAAAAGTATATTGCCTTTGAAGATAAAAAAGAAGGGCTTATTGATGGCCTTCGACTGATTGCTGAATCTTATGAAGAATTAGAGGACTATACTAATGCAGTTCATTTTTATGACGAAGTTATCAAGTTGGATCCCACAAATGATTTTTATTTTTCACACAAAGGCTACTGCCTAAAACAGGATCAAAAATATTCCAAGGCCGAAGAAGCTTTTAGAAAAGCCGTGGATTTAAATCCAAAGAATATATGGGCTTATATGAACTTTGGCAATGTTTTAAACGATCAAGAAAAATACACTGAAGCAATTGAGGTTATTAATGAGGGAATCGAAAAAAATCCATCACAACCAAAAAATACAACTTCATTGTTCTGGCTACATCAAAACAAAGGACATATTTATTTTGATTTAAATAGGTGGGAAGAAGCTATTGAATCTTATCTTAAAGCATTAGAATATGATCGTAACAGCGGGTTTACTTATTATAATCTAGGAATTTCTTATTATAACATTGACAATTATAATAACTCTTACAACAATTTTGAAATAGTACATGAAAAAGATCCAGATTCTAAGGATAGTTATTCTTATTATCTAAAGGGTGAATGTAAAAGAATGTTAGATGAAAATGAGCAGGCCATAGTTGAATATGATTTATCTATAAAACAAAACAACGAAGAACATACGCTGCATTGTAATAAAATGAAAGGCGTTTGTTATTTAGAGTTAAAAGATTTTTCAAATGCTGTAGATTCATTTAATAAGGGCTTAAAAGACAAGTGGTCTTATCAGAAATTAGGAAAAGCATACTTTGGTTTGTCAAATTATGAAGCTGCTATAGTAAATTTTAACAAAGTTATTGAAATCGATGCAAACTACAAATGGGGCTATCAGGAAAAAGGTAAGACATTATTTTTATTAAAAAAATATCAAGAGGCAGAAGATTGCTTTAGTAAGGTTATTGAGATAGATCCAAATTATAAATGGGCTTACCATGAAAAAGGTAAAGTTTTTCTTAAACTTAACGACCATGCATCAGCTCTTAAAACCTTTGAAAAAGTAATTGAAATTGATTCTAATTATAAATCAGTTTTTTATGATTTAGCGTTTTCATATCAATTTATGGGAATGTATGAGAAAGCAATAGATTATTATAAAAAACTAATTAGTGGTAACACTGCTATATCCTGGAAAGAAAACCAGAACTTATTGCTTCATTATAATATTATTGCTGCTAAAAACAACACACCACCTTCTTTAAAAAGCGAAGAAGATTTACTTAAAGATACTTCTGATAAATTTTTATTGGAAGCTCTATTAGAAAGAGGTAAACGTGAACATTATGATGATGAAGGTGCTTTTTATCCAGAAATAAGTTTAATAGATTTAAATAAGGTTATTGAAATAGATCCCAAATCACACATGGCTTATTTTTTTAGAGCCAAGTTTTATTTAAATTCTGATTACAGTAAATTTTATTCAATTGAAAAGGGAACTGAGGATTTAAAGAGTTGTTTAGAAATAAAAAGATATACCCCAGCATTAATAAGATACGCTGGTTTAATTTCAGATTTTGACAAGAAATTGATGCTCATAACTGAGGCAATAGAACTTAACCCAGAAGATGCTTTTGCGTGGCAGAAGTGTGGTGAAATCCTCTACAACAATGAAGATTATGAAGGCGCACTGGAAAAGTTTATGAAATCTAATGAATTAGAATCTGATGGATGGAGTCTTCAAAAAATTGCAAAAACCTATGCAGCTTTAAAATTAAACGATGAAGCCATTGATTTTTACAACAAGGCAATTGAATTAGTTGACTGGTATGAAAACTGGATGTGTGAACTTTCTCAAGTTTATGTAGAAACCAATCAAATAGATAAGGCAGAGTCCTCAATTTTAAAAGCTTTAAACCACTATCCAATAGAAAAATACTATAGACAGCTCTATAAAATACTATGTTTAAAATACCCATCAGATGATTATAAATCAGTGTTAAGCGACATCTCAAATTTTCTTGATTCCTGTTATTTTGGTTGGGACAACGACAGTGAAAAGCCATCGGATTTAGAGTATTTAAAAACCTATGAGGAAAAATTAATATTTGAAAACAAATCAATTTTCTCTTTTTTTAAATTTTTAAAAGGGGAAACTATAAATCATTTCATTGAAAATGGTGGATACGTTGCAAAATTACATTTGCTAAAAAACCAAGCATTAAAAATTTCTCTTGATCATATTAATAAAATTATTTCCAATAGCGATTATACAGTATTAGAAACTGCAATATCACATGAACTTGTTTCATCTGAAATGTTAGATGAAATCATAGATGCAAACGACAACTCCTACTTATATTCGTTCAAACTTCTTGGTGTTTGCTCAAATCCTAACGTAACAGAAAAACAGATTGAGAAACTTAAATCAAATAAATATAATTGGGTGAAACAAAAGGCATACAGTGTTACAAAAGAATTTAATGGAATTGATAAATCAGATCGATACGTGCTCTTGGGACTTCTTAACAATCCTAATTTAAAATCAACTGATCACGATTATCAAAAGTTATTAGAATCTACATCTCCTTATAATTTTACATACAAACTTGATGGAGGAGGAGTAGGAATTGAGGAGTATAGTGTTGCTGATATCCCAGAAGAAGATGTTTATGAAGGTTTTCTTGAAGTTGCACCACAAGATGAAAACTGGTCAGATTACGTCGCAAATAATTGGTATGATTATGGAGACTCTGAATATGGAGTTACTGATTATGTAGGTTGGGTTGATGTTTTGTCAGATGATGAATCGAGCATTGCAATACCTTCATTTGTATCTCAGGTTCAAAGTTGGCCAGAAAATGAAGATGAGATTTCTGCATCGGTTGGAGAATTTGTACAAAGAGTTAGCTCTGGAGAAAAAGGAGAGTGGGACTATCATGAGTTTGAAATGGAAAACGAATTCAGACCAGAGAATCTACATCCAAAATACACCGATTCTGAAAGGGCGATAGAGGGATATGAATATGATGATAATGGTGATTTTTATGATATTGAAGGAGAATTATCTGAAAGTAGAGGATCATATACAGATATTGAGCTAATGTTAGGAACCGAAAGCGGTCTAGTAGACATCTATTTTGAAGATATTAAAAATGAGATGGAGGACCAAGATTTGAATCCTGAAGATGAAGCAGATGTCAAGTCATATTTTCAAAAACTCATGAAAAAATAAAGGGTTAAAAAAGTGGATACAAGAAAACGAAAGCATTCTAAAAAGTTGTGAGCTTGAAAATGGACACACATTGTATGATGAATTAGATCTTGATCACATCATCTACAGAGAACAGGAACCACCTTTTGTTAAAATTAATTGGGATGAGTCAAGTGATATAGAAGAAATATATAAAACCGAATTCGTATTTTATTCTGATCTAAACACAAAAAAATATGTGACAAATATTCAGATGACGGTCTATCTTTTCAAGCTTCTCCCTTCACAATTAGAGGAAGTTTACACTTATTATTTAAGTGTTATTGTTGAAGGAGCATAAGATTTCTTTCAAGGTTATGGTGAAATGTATAGTTAATCTATTAAATTTCTTATGCTTTTTTTTCACTAAAATGAGAAATCATAAAACTAAATATATCTTCACACTTGTGATTTATTGAAAAAATTTTTATTTTTATTAAAAATATTCATGCAAGACTTAAATGAACTTATTAAAATTGTTGATGACTTAGTTTCTAATTTCGATCCAACACCAATTTTAGAAATACAAAAATTTCCTCTTCGTTGGGAAGCCGAAATATTAACTCAAGATTATGATTTTAATTTAAATATTTTAGAATTTGATGAAGATGCAGAAGACCAAAATTATTTAGTTTCTGTAGCTTCTGCTATTGAAATTAAAAAGCATGAAGATGGTAGCTACGAATTTTGGGATGGTGCTTATTGGGTCGAATCACATTCTTGGATAAGTAAACTTAATGAAAATGAGGATTATCCCTCTTTATCATTACTTAATCAAAAGTTTAAAGACTTAATTAGTTTGAAAACTTTTTTAAATGAAACTTACGGATAAGGATTCCATTAATACTTATATTGTACAATTAAATATTAAATATGGCTAAAGTACTTCTTTCTCTTGAAATCTCAGTAAAATAAGCTTCGTCTAAGGATAATATAAATAAATTAAATTCTAATAATATACCTTTATCAGTTAAATCGGGTGATCGTTTTATTAAATATGTATTTGCCATTTTACTTTGTAATTTTTGTTTAGATTATTCTTTGAAATAACTATGGATTGTTTCTTTAGTCATAACCTTTTGTTGACTTTCTTCAATATCTTCTTGAAGATCTTCATAATCTGGTATTCTAAATACTTCACCATTTTTATTTTTAAAGAAAAGTTCAATATCAGTTCCTTTTGTTCGTGATTCAACTAACTCTCCTTTTGAATAAAAGTCCTCATCTGTTACAGGATTATAGTATTCTATTCCATTAATTAACATTTTAAAGTCAGAAGTCTCAATAGTAAAACACTCAGGCCTGAACTCAAATTCTAAAGTCATTTCTTCAAAAACATATTCACCTGCCTCGTAAGAGGAAGCCTCGAAAATAAATTTTTCTTCACTTACGTTTTGAAATTTATCAATCGTTTCTGTTTCTCCAAAGTAAATTTCTGTTGAATTATTCAAGTCAATTGAATTTATAGAAATTTCTATTCTACTTGTATCCAATCCGTATTCACTATCTCCATAATCAAACCAATTTGAGACGCAATGGTCATACCAACTTTCATCATCAGACAATATTGACTCAGTTAATTCGTCAATAATTTCTTCATATTCAAACTCTGAACGAACATACTCAAGTATTGAGGCATAAGAGTTGTTGAATTTAATGGTGTACTTATTTCCCTCTGTTAACTTAAGTTTTTTATGAAAAGTAGGTTTTAAACTTTTATCTATTTTATCGTTTTCTATCAAACCTAATAGTTTGTATTTATCGTTCAAATCTTCTTTAGAATATTTCTCGACTTTTGAATAGGCTAACTTTTTGACCCAATTATATGAGTTATTTTTTAAAGACTCGATTATTGATAGATCTGTATTTGGATTCAATATTGCACCCATAAGCTTGTATGAGTATTGATAACTTTTATCATCTCCTGAAATAATTTCTTTAAGTTCGTCTTTGTTAAATAACGGGTTAGCAACTACATTTTCTAAAATGGAAAAACTTCCATTATCAAGAAGAATTGAGAGTTGCTTTTTAGTTAATGATTTATTTTTACTTAAACGAAACTTTGATTGATAAGATCCATTCTTTAAATAATTTTCAATCTCCGTGTCCTTAAATACTTCCCAATACTCAAACAAATCCTCTTTATACGATTTCATACTATCACATTTATTTAAAAATGTAGCTAAATTTTCATTTAAAAGATTTAAGATTTTGTTGTGCTGTTCAATTGAATTTTTTAATGAACCATCTTCATTATAAAAAATTACAGATGGATGTGATGACCAAGTTTCTGAAATATATTCACGAAATAAATTTATCAAATTTGGTTTATTATACCGTTTTTCCAATACTTTTAAGTATTGATCATAGTAAATTTTTTCTACGGTTTTTTGTTTAATTATAAGATTTTTAATTTCTTTTTCTGCTAAATCAACATTTGAGTTTAATAAATAAGCATCACACAATCCAATTTTATATTTATCTTCCCACTTAGTTATTAGAATTGCCTCTCTAAAAGATTTTATTGAATTTTCTGCATCATCGAGAGCTAAATAAACATTTCCAATTTCATAATAGCTTTCTGAATTTTCTGGATTAAATTTAATTGACTTTAGAAAATAATCTTTGGATTTGTTTAATTGTTCTGTTTTTTTCATGGATTTAGCAGCGCTAAACCACCATGACCAATCATCTTTAAATAGTTTATTACCTTTACTAACAACTTCATTGATAAGTTTAACATTATCATTTTCAATTGTAATTAATAGTTTGAAAGCAGGTAAAAAATTGTTTATTTTAATACATTCAATTAAATCTTTTTTAGAAGACTCTAAGTCAATAACCCTTAAACCTTCTTTAGTGAAATCTTCCTTTGGAACAATATTTCCACTTATAATATTAGCTCTTTGGAATAATGCTTCATAATTATTGGGAGAAGATTTTAAAATTATTGATAAATCATTTAAGCAGATTTCATGATTATATAAGCCATCATTTTCACCTTCTTGATAGTATGGCTTAGAAATTACTCTATTAAGTCGAGCTTTATCTAAAATAGCTTTATCTGCATTTAAAGATAAGTTTTCATCAGTAAAAAATTGTATTTCCCTTGGATTTTTAAAAATATTGCTTGCCTTATCCTTTTTTAAAGCCATTAACAAAAGGTAATGTTTCCATAATGTTTCTCTTTTATCATATTTGAATTCATTATAATAATAAATAGCCTTTTCATATTTTTCGAAATAGTGGTATAGGAGAGCCATATTTCTTCCAATGTGACGAGTATCAAATCCTACATAATTGCTACTTAATTCTATTAATTTTTCATAGGATTTTAATGCCTCATCAAACTCACCTAATTGAAAATGCGAATCACCTTTCCAGTGATAGGCCCATTTATATTTTGGATCTATTTCAATAACATTATTAAATTCATTTAAGGCATTTTTATATTGTTTTAGAGCATAGTAAGATTTTCCTAGGTCATTAAGGTCCCATTTATCTTTACTCGAATTAAGATAAGCAGAAACTGATCCCTGATAATCTTCTACTTTAAGTTTTGAATACCCTAGAATTGAATATGCAAAACGGTTAATTCTTTCATCATTTATGTCAATTGCTAATTGCGAATATTTAATTGCCTCTTCATATCTTTTAGTTCTTTTTAAACTATCCGCCATCCAATAATAAGTAAACCCATCTTTATATTGATCGCTTAGCCTAAAACAACTTTCAAATGCAGATATTGATTTTTCATGATTATCTAGTTTGTAATAACCATGACCAATTCTTAAAAAACAAAACGCATCAAAACGTCCACCATTCTTAACTGCTTCTTCATAGCAATCTACAGACTCAGCAGTTTCATCTTTATTCCTAAAAATTTCTCCTTTTAATCTGAATAGCCATGAAATATTAGTTGTATTTTTTGGTTGGGTTGGATTGTTTTGTATTCCATCATTAAGAACTTTTAATGCAGACTCAACATCCTCTTTCTTTTTAACTAAAATGTCAGCACATTGTGTAACTGCGTATATATTATGAGGATTTAAATCTATGGCCTTCTTGTAAAACTTTATTGCATCGTCAATCTGATTAAGTTCATCATAACATGACCCAATGTGTGCGGTTGCAAAATCATGATAGGGGTTAAGCGTTAAACAGTGTAAATAATATTCAATTGCTTTTTCATATTGTTTACTATCTTCATACAAAGAAGAAATTTGTGTTAATGTTGAAGAAATATTTTCGGGAACTGGTTCAGATTTTTTAAATTGTTTTGTATAGTTCTCTACACTGGTATCAAGTTCATAACTCAAAAATTTAAATGAAAATTCAATAGCACTTAAATAATTTTTATTATCAGCTTCCCGTGTTGCCATTTCTAAATAACTACTCCACCACGATGTACTAACAGAAGCATTATCGTAATTCTTGATTTCAAGACTATATAAATAAGAAAAATCATATTCAGAGTCATCTATATTACCTTTACTGTACAAAGAATGCATCTTATCTTCAATAATCGATCTTAATTGGTCATGTGAACTATCCTTTTCTTCTTCTGTCAATTCATAATCAGTACCCTCAAGAATTATAGAAATTTGGTCAATATCTTCTAAATCAAAATCATTAACACTGTTAATTGTTAAATTACCACTTTTTGTTTCCCACAATTCTTGATTATATTCAAATAAATCTGATGAGTTAATTTCGTTAAATGGTTTTTGTGAAAGTAATGTGTAAAGAATTTTAGGCGGTATACAATATTTAAACTCTCCAATATTCCATCCCATTGTGCAATCCAAACATAGATCTCCGTCATTTACTATTAAACGTTCAGAAACTCCACCATCAACTTTAACCAATATTTCAAATTCATCTATATCTGTTTTGGATAGATCAATTTTAGAAAGCCCAAGATATTGAAGTTGAAAATTTATTTGTTTATTTCTCATAAATATAAATTGATTAGATTTTTTATAAAAATTACAAATTAATATTTCTATAATAAAAAATATTAGATGTATTAGAATACACCTAATATTTTATAGTAAATTTAACTTTTAAATAAACCTTTACAGATGATAAAACTAAAAAGATATTTCACAACAAATTAACATTGAAATGAGCCAAAAAAATTTACTGTTATCAATTATATTTCTTGTAGTTAATATTGTATCAGGTCAGGAAATAAAGCTTCCCAAGAACGTAATCAAAACTTTTAATGATTCACAAATTATATACTTCTTTACTAACAATACATTTTATGAAATTGATGTCTCAACATACAACATATCAGAACCCAAAGTGTTTCAGAATAATGGATACAACATTGCCAATTATAAAGCAATTAAAATTAAAGACACCTTCTATTTTATTCAAAATACAGGAGGATTAGTTTTAAAATTAAAAAATAATACACTAGAGAGAATTGACAATTCTTTTAATCATAAAATGCAAATTAATAGTTCAATATTTAAATATAATAACCATATATACAGATATGGTGGCTATGGATATTTTAGCGCTAGAGACTTCATGGTTAAATTTGATTTTGGAACACGGGAATGGGAGTCAATAAAAGTTAATGATGATAAATATCCAATTGGTCGTTATGATAATTTTTATACTCTTAATGACCATGATCTTATTGTTATTGGGGGAAGAACTGTTGATAAACTGGATAGAGAAAAAAGAAATATTTTAAATGATATTTGGAAATTTTCGTTTAATAAAATGAAATGGACACATATATTAAATCATCCAGAAATTAGTTCAGTTAACTCTAATGCTATTAAATTTGATAATAATATTTTATATAGAGACTCTCAACAAATAAAAGTATTAAGCTTGGACTCGTATGAACTAAAAGCTTTTAACATTAGTAGTACTTATTTAAAAATAAACAACAATTTTAAAACTCATTTTCACAACAATAACTTTCATTTTGTTGTCAATAGAAATAATGGAGATCGTGTTTTAATTAAAAGAACAAAAAAAGAATTATTTGGAATAACAAATACTCAGAAGTTTCTCACAAATAAAAATTATCTAACCCCTGAAAATATTTCATTGATTGGTATATTAATAATTATTCTATTTATTTTATTATTGTATGGAAGATACTTAAAAATTATATTCATTTATCCAAAAAGAATTAAATACAGGAACAACACAATATTTATTACTAATGATGAATATATTATTCTAAAAGAATTTATTAAGAATCAAAATATTCTAGAAAACAACATATTACAAAATCTCTTAAATAAGGATCAATATGATAAGTCACACAACATTCGAATAAAAAACAACACAATAAACAGTCTTAATTCTAAACTTAAAATCCTTTTTAAGGACAATAATGTTAATTTTATAGATATGCAGAAAAGTGAATACGATAAAAGATATAAGAGATATTTGTTAAATTTTAAAGAGCTGAAAATTGTTGTTAAATAAAATATAACAAATATATATCCAAGAATACAGGTTGCTCGAGAGGTTGCTCCTCAGATTTAAATCCTTACTATTTGGTTTGATTTCTCTTTACTACTTTATTACATTTTAGCTTCCTCTTTCAGTTTAGCTATTTCAAAACCTCTCCTTTGATTTGGTTGATTATATGAACTTTTATTATATT
>ERZ1046876.2668-NODE-2668-length-10666-cov-5.148714_pt1 | contig 10666 bp, 8 predicted proteins | sample MGYA00383094_ERZ1046876 | MGnify/ENA primary metagenome ERZ1046876 (study PRJEB29581, sample SAMEA5548364) | metagenome | biome: marine; feature: coastal; material: water | depth 50 m | study: Short-term variability in the microbial, nano- and picoplankton... | reverse complement strand
ATACCAACGCTCTCAGTCACATAATAATGCTTAAAACGCTCGCCATCTTCGGTTAGCCCATAGCGCTGCGCGAACACAATAATCAGCGCAGGGGCCTCGGATAAATGTACTTTCACAGAATGCGTGCCAATCGGTTCTAAAGCAGAAATCCAAGCATCTCCTGCCATTCGGGCATAGAATTTTTGTTCTTCTTCTTCCGCGGCCAAGCGGATTTTCATTTTCATGGCCGGGTTTTTGACAATCACGAAATGCCAAGGTTGTTGATTGGCCCCAGAGGGCGCAGATGCGGCAACAGAAATCGCGTTAGACAGTAAAACGTCTGAGATAGGAGCGGTGTCAAAATGCCGTACAGAATGCCGCCGGCGCATCTGCGCTAAATATACAGCCGACATCTCTTCGGCCTCTTGCGCCGTCAAATGGCTTCGGTCTGGCAGCGGGATAGGCTGGTAGGTCATGAGGTCATCACTTTTGCAATTTTACCACAACAGTTTTGCAGCGATATAAGTCTTTGCCAAGCCAAAAGCCCAGTCTAAGCGCTTAAAAAGGCTCAGCCTAGCTCGGGTTATCTAACTTATCGACCTCATCATTGTATTTTTCGCCCCATTTATACAATTCGACCAGAACCGGCACTAAATCTTGAGCTTTTTCTGTAGGTGTGTAAATTTTTGACCGTCTATTCTCTGCGTCAACGCAACAACAAAGCAGGCTTTCCTCTTGCAGGGCTTTCAACCGGTTTGACAATATATTGGTCGAAATTTTTTCTGGAGAGGCGAGCAGGTCATTAAAATGCCGCTTTTTGCCAAAGATTACATCCCGCAACACGATTAAGGACCATTTATCCCCTAAAACGCCTAAAGCTTGTGCAATTGGACAGCAGTTTTTTCGCTTCATGGCCTAAACACGCTGGAAAACTTACGTTTTCGTAAAATTGTATGATAATGAGATTAAAAACATTGCGGCTCCTTTTATAATCAGATAACTTGCATTTTGCAAGTGATTTAAATGGTTCTTGCAACTCTAGATAGGACATTAAGCCCTGCAGTGATTTTTCTCACGATTTCAAAGGTATATTCAAAATGGCACCCAAAAAAACATCCTATGGAGAGTTCCTCCTAAACAATCGACTTATCGTGCTGGTTGCCTTGTTGGCCCTCACGTTTGCCGGCACTTTTGGGGCGAAAAATCTGTATTTTGACAATGATTACCGCAGTTTTTTTGGTGAAACCAATCCCCAATTGGAAGCCTTTGAAAAACTCCAACGCACCTATACAAAAATCGACAACGTTCAATTCGCGATTGATCCTCAATCGGGGAAAGCGAACTCTCCCAAAGTGTTGGCCGCCATTGAAGAGCTGACGGATATGTCATGGCAAATTCCCTATTCCATCCGCGTTGACAGCCTTTCGAACTATCAGCACACCGAAGTGGAAGGCGATGATCTGATCGTGAGAGATTTGTATTTTGACGCCGCGAATATGAGCGCTGATGAACAGAAACTCGTTGATCAAATCAGCTCAACCGAGCCAACGCTGGCGGGTAAAATTCACGATGCACAGCATCGCAGCACATCCGTAAACGTTACGATCCAATTGCCCGGCAAAAACGCCGATGAAGTGGCCGAAGTTGCCGTTGTTGCGCGTGAAATAGTTGCCGAAATAGAAGCAAAGCATGATGTCAAAATCCGTACCGGGGGCATTATTTTCTTCAATAATGCGTTTCTAGAAGCCTCGATGAAAGATATGGCCTCGCTGATCCCGGCGATGTATTTGGTCATTCTAGCGGTGTCTTACATATTGCTCCGCTCGCTCTATGCCACGGCAATGGTTTTGGTGATCATCGTCCCAAGTATTCTGGTTGCGATGGGTATTGGTGGCTGGATGGGGGTTGGATTAACGCCGCCCTCAGCAAGCGCGCCGACCATCATCACCACCTTGGCGGTGGCAGATTCGATCCACTTTTTGGTCACATTAATGAACCGAATGCGCGCCGGCCATAACCAACGCGACAGCATCATCTACAGTTTGAAAGTAAACGGAAAACCCATTTTCCTGACCAGTGTAACCACTGCTTTAGGGTTCCTGTCTCTTAACTTTTCAGACTCGCCCCCCTTCCACGATTTGGGCAATATCACAGCGGTTGGCGTGATTGCGGCTTGGATCTACGCGGTCACCTTGCTGCCAATTTTGATCAGTTTTGTTACGTTAAAGCCCAAAGCCACGATCGAGAAGCTCGACGGTGTTATGGGCAAATTGGGCGTATTCATTGCCGATCGCTACAAAACCGTGATGACGCTCAGCATCGCGGCGTCACTTGGATTATTAGCCTTGATCCCTTTGAATGAAATCAATGATGACTTCTTGAAATATTTCGATGAATCAATCCAGTTCCGCGAAGATTCGGAATGGATTGGACAGAATTTAACTGGCATCAATCAAATTCAGTTTGATCTAAGCTCCGGTGAACCAAACGGGATCAGCTCGCCCGATTTCATCAAGAAGATCGCGGCCTTTACCGATTGGGCGATGAATGAAGAACCCGTTACCCACGTGCAATCGATCTCTGACACGTTCAAACGTTTGAACCGTGATCTAAACGGCGGCGATCCGGCTTTTTACAAAATACCCGAAAGCCGCGAATTGGCCGCGCAATATTTGCTACTATATGAACTGTCCCTGCCCTATGGGCTGGATTTGAACAACCAATTGGACATCAATAAATCGTCAACGCAGATTGTGATTACAATTGAAGATATGACCACGAATGAAGTCAGGGCCTGGTTGCAACGCGCTGAAGATTTCCTCGCCAATGATCTGGGCATCAACACCTATGCGGTCGGTCCCACGGTGATGTTTGCCTATATCGCCGAGCGCAATATCAAGAGCATGCTATCGGGTACTTTCTTTGCGGTATTGCTGATCAGCGGTGTGATTTTGATTGCGCTTAAAAACGTGCGCCTCGGCGTGATCAGCCTCGTGCCAAATCTCTTGCCAGCGGGCCTTGCATTCGGCCTTTGGGGCTTACTTGTCGGGCAGGTCAACATGGCTGTTGCCGTGGTTGCGGGAATGGCTTTGGGCGTTGTGGTCGATGATAGCGTGCATTTTTTAAGCAAATATCAAATTGCGCGGCGCGATGAAAAGCTTTCACCTAAAGACGCGGTTATCTTTGCGTTTACGGGGGTTGGAACCGCGCTTTTGGTTACGACCATCATTTTAGCGGCGGGCTTTTTTATCCTGGCGCAATCCAGCTTTGGCTTAAACAGCTATATGGCCAGTCTCACCGCCATCGCGTTGATCATGGCGCTGATCGCAGACTTGACTTTACTGCCGGCGCTGTTGATTGCGTTAGATAAAGACACACCTTCAGAAGCTACAGAGCACGCAGCCAATGATGGCCCAGACACACCGGCAATGCAGCCAACATCTTAAGGAGAAAGAGATGAAATTTTTACCCCTGATTTTGATTGCAGGCCTAACAGGCCTTAGCCTTCCCTCAACCGCGGCCGCCTCTCCTGAAAAGGGATTGGAGATTGCCACAGAACTTGACAAACGTGACACGGGTTTCAAAGATTCAACCTCTACAATGGTTATGGTTCTATCTGACCAACATGGCCAATCCACCCAACGCGCGATCAGAAACCGAACTTTAGAAGGGTCCAGCGAGGGCGATTTATCGCTGGTTATATTTGACTCGCCCGGTGACGTGCGCGGAACCGCGTTTTTATCACATACAAAAAAGGCAGGCTCGGATGATCAATGGCTGTTTTTGCCTGCGTTAAAGCGCGTGAAACGCATCGCCTCATCGAACAAAGCCGGGCCTTTCATGGGCAGCGAATTTGCCTATGAGGATATTTCGAGCCAAGAAGTCGAGAAATACACCTATAATTATCTGCGCGATGAAAAGGTAAATGGGCTCGATTGCTTTTTGGTGGAATATGATCCGGTTGACCGGAAAAGCGGCTATTCCCGCCAATTGGTATGGATCGATAAAAAAGAATACCGGCTGCAAAAGATCGAATTTTACGATCGGAAAAACAGCCTATTAAAAACACTCTCCTACGCAGATTATAATAAGTTTCTCGGAAAATATTGGCGGGCAGATACCCTGAGTATGGAAAATCATCAGACGGGCAAGAAAACCCAATTGCAATTTTCGGACTGGGCCTTTCAAACCGGCATGACCGAAAAAGATTTTCAGAAAAACGCGCTTAAACGTATCAAATGAAGCCGCTTAGTTTATCTTGGCCCACAGCCATATTACTGACCTGTGGGCCCGCCGTCTCGGGTGAAGTCAACCTGACCATATCCCCCCAAGTCAGCTATTTCCCAAGCCATGCTGAAGGAACGATTGAATATGGTAAATCGGTTGAATTAAAGCTCGACGCGTATCATGATTTTGACGCCTATCGCGCAGAGCTTGAATTGATCGCGCGCGCAGATGCCGATGATAAGGGCCGTAGATTGGTTGAGGCGCGCCAAGCCTATCTGCGCCGGTCCTTTAACAATTTTGATCTTTATATCGGGCAGCGCCAAACCTTTTGGGGCAAAGCAGAAAGCAGAAACGTTGTTGATGTTATCAACCAAAGCGACGCGGCTGCAAATCAGGGAAGCGAGGCAAAATTAGGCGCCCCATCGCTGTCGCTTGATGGCTATTTCGATTTCGGTGATCTACAATTATGGTATATTTCGCGTTTTCGTGAGCGCACATTCAACGACGGCAACGGCCATCCAAGCAGTGGCTTAAATGTGACCACAAGCCTCTATGAACGCTCTGAAGGCAAAGAGGCAGATGATATTGCGGCGCGGTTTTCTACCTTTTCGGGCGATTGGGATTTTGCAGTTAGCGGTTTCCAAGGCACAGCCCGCGAGCCGCTTATAACACCAACCCAAGACAGTAGCGCGCTGAACGCGACCTACATGCTGCAGGAAACAATCGGGTTTGAGGCGCAATTTACCGGCGATCCAACGCTTTTGAAATGGGAAAGCCTGCATGGAACACAATCGGGGGCAGGCTTCGACACCGCGGTTGCCGGTTTGGAATATACGCTTTATGGTGCTTTCGGGCAGGTCTGGGATCTTGGACTTATCGCTGAAGGCCAATATGACACCCGTCCACAAGCAGCAGCCGAACGCTTTTACAGTGCGGGCTTACGCCTTGGTTTGAATGATTCCAAAGATACAAGCTTCTTGGCATTGATGTCACGGGACCAAAAGCAAGAGCAATCTTTGATTGCCTTTGAAGCATCGCGGCGGCTGAACGATTGGTCCAGTTTGGAACTGCGCAGCCAATTCTATGACGCCAAAAAAAGCGATTTGGCTTTCTCGGGCATTGCCGATGATGATGTGATTTCCCTCACCATAAATATGTTTTTCTAAAACAGCAGGCTATGGGGCTGAACCACAGCGTTCTGAAATTTTGTTAACTTTGATCGCTGGCAGTCTTTTCGGAGAATGGAACTTTGGGCTAAGCTAAGTCGAACCCAGTAAGGAGGCAGCGCTATGCGCCATGCCAAAACCCTAGAAGCCCTGTCGCAGCTTTTGCCCGGCCGCCTTAGCACATCAAAGTCGGATCGCAACCTTCATGGCCGCTCAGAAAGTTATTTTGATCTCATGCCACCGGACGCTGTGGCCTATGTGGAAACTACGCAAGAGGTTCAAAACCTGCTCAAGATTTGTTCGCAATTTGAATGCCCCGTGATTGGATGGGGTACCGGCACATCGCTCGAGGGGCATACCTCGGCTCCGCGCGGTGGGATCAGCGTCGATTTTTCGCGAATGAACAAAATATTACAACTTAATGCTGAAGATATGGATGTTCTTGTGCAGCCCGGGCTCACCCGCGAAGCGCTGAATATCGAATTGCGGGCAAGCGGGCTGTTCTTCCCCGTTGACCCAGGGGCCAATGCCTCATTGGGCGGCATGGCCGCAACGCGCGCCAGCGGTACAACCACGGTGCGCTATGGTGGCATGCGGGAAAATGTAAAAGCATTAGAAGTTGTTCTTGCGGATGGCCAAGTGATACAGACGGGCAACCGGGCGCGTAAATCTTCTGCCGGCTATGATCTCACGTCGCTTTTGGTGGGATCCGAAGGCACGCTGGGGCTGATCACAAAGCTTACCTTGCAGCTGCATCCACAGCCAGAAGCCATAAGCGCCGGCATCGTAGCTTTTGACAACATGCAGCAAGCGGTAAAGGCCGTGATCGCAACAATACAAATGGGCTTGCCCATGGCGCGTATAGAATTCGTTGATGGCGCAACCGCTCAAGCCTTTAACGAATATGCCGGCGCTGAAATGCGCATTCAACCACATCTGTTGTTTGAGCTGCATGGCAGCGATGCCAGCGTTGCTGAAAATGCCGAATTATTTTGTGATATCTGTCAAGAATATGGCGGTGCCAGATTCCAATGGTCCGCGCTGCCCGAAGAAAGAACCGCGCTTTGGACGATGCGCCATAATGGCTATTACGCCGTTCTTGCAAGCCGCCCTGGCGCGCGTGCAATCGTAACTGATATTTGTGTGCCAATCTCTGCTCTGGCGCACGCGGTAGAAGAAACCCATGCAGATATTGCCCGAAGCGCGATCAGCGGGCCTATTTTAGGGCATATGGGGGATGGAAATTTCCACGCGATTCTGCTGATCGATCCTGACAATGCATCCGAATACAGAGCTGCAATGCAGATTTCCGACCGTATGGCCGAACGCGCACTTGCCTTGGGCGGCACCTGTACCGGCGAGCATGGGATTGGCATGGGCAAGCTGAAATTTATGGAGCAAGAGCATGGTCTAGCCTGGGAGGTTATGCGCGGCTTGAAACGCCAAATGGATCCCTTGAACATCTTAAATCCAGGTAAATTGTTAAGGCAGAATTAAGGCGCCAGATCGCAGTGCAGATTAACGCCCTGCAATCAGAGTCTGAGCCGCCACGCGCGCGGCATCCGTAACCTGCGTTCCTGAAATCATACGCGCAATCTCATCCACGCGCTCTTCGCGATCAAGCTGTTTGATCCGCGAGACAGTATGGCTATCTGTTTGATGTTTGCTGACTTGGAATTGTGCATCACCTAATGCGGCAACCTGTGCAGAATGCGTGACCACCAGCACTTGCCCGGATTGCGCCAGCTCTGCCAAACGTCGGCCCACCGCATCTGCAGTGGCCCCCCCGACCCCGCGGTCAATCTCATCAAAAATCAAAGTTGCGTGCGAATTACCCGCATTGAGGCACACTTTCAGCGCCAGTAAAAATCGGCTTAATTCACCACCAGAAGCAATTTTCCCCAAAGGCCCCGCCGGCGCGCCTGGATTGGTGGCCACGCAAAAATCGATTTGATCAATCCCCTCAGGGCCTGCGGCGGCCGCGGTCAGTCTGGTTTCGAACACTGCCCGCTCCATTTTCAGCGGTGCCAATTCTAAGGCCATCGCTTGATCCAGCTTTTCGGCGGCAGCTCTACGCTCAAGCTGCAACTCTGCTGCCCGCGCAGCATAGACGTTTTTGGCTTCGGCTTGCGCTGCCCGCAGGGCGTTCAAATTATCTGCGCCGGCGTCCAAACGCAGCAAACGCGCTTCTAAATCGCCGGCTAAGTCAGCCAATGCATCGGCATGGACATCATGCTTACGCGCCAAGCCGCGCATCGCAAACAAGCGCTCTTCAAGCGTTTCAAGCTCATGTGGGTTAAACCCGATTGCGTCTAAACAGGCTTCAACCTCATTCAGCGTATCTTGCAAGTCATTCATCACGCGCGACAAACTGTCGAGCGGTGCGTCTAATTCATCGTTTAACTGTGCAGCAGCCTCTTGCAGCCAGCGTTGGGCATCATCCAGCAAAGCTTCGGCGCCCTCGCGCCCCAGTGCGTGATGGGCTTTGGACACATCTGCGCGCACCCGCGTCGAGGCCTGCATCAACCGCCGCTTCGCATCCAACGCATCCGCCTCGCCAGGTTTTGGATCCAGCGCGCTTAATTCAGCCACCGCATGGCGCAGAAACTCTTCTTCGCGGCGCAACTCTGTGACCGCTTCGCTTTCAAGTTCAACCGCTTTGCGAGCGCGCTCTTTTTCGCCCCAAGCTTTGGCGACCGCCGCTTTCAAAGCGCCATATTGGCCATATTCGTCTAATAAATTGCGGTGCCCTTTGGCGTTTAACAAGCCCCGATCATCATGCTGGCCATGTAGTTCAACCAAATGCTCGGACAGTTTGCGCAGCAATTCACCTGACACCCGGCGGTCATTGATCCAGGCGGTTTTACGCCCCTCTCGCCCGTTGATACGCCGCAATATCAACTCTTGCGAAACAGGCAATCCATGCTGCTCGAGTAAATCCAAAACCGGGTGGTCATCGGGCAAATCAAACCACGCGCTTACTTCGCCTTGCTCGGCCCCTTGGCGCACCAAATCAGATGGTCCGCGCCAGCCAAGTACGAAGCCCAAACTATCAAGCAAAATAGACTTTCCCGCCCCGGTTTCTCCAGTCAGCACGTTCAAGCCAGCCCTCAACGAAAGCTCAAGATGATCAATAATCAAAATATCGCGAATATCTAATCCTTTGAGCATCGCCTTAGCCCGTCTGCTTCATCACAGCCATTCGCCTTTTACAACTTGTCGGTAGACTTTGCTCAGCCATCCCGTACCCGATACTTTTGGAGAATAGCCCTTCGATTTAAGCAGCGCGAAACTGGCGCGATACCATTCGCTTGACTGATAATTATGCCCTAAAATCGCAGCCGCAGATTGGGCCTCATCCACCAAACCAAGCGAGAGATAGGCCTCCACCAATCGATGCAAAGCCTCTGGGGTTTGCGATGTGGTTTGAAAATCTTCAACGACCACTCTAAACCTATTCACCGCCGCGCCATAATGCCCAGATTTCAAATAATAGCGCCCAACTTCCATTTCCTTGGCGGCCAAATGGCTAAACGCCAGATCAAATTTCAATTTTGAGGGTTCAGCATAATCGCTTTCGGGATATTGCTCAATCACAACGCGGAACGCTTCAAGCGCCTGCAATGTCAGCCCCTGATCGCGGCCAATATCCGAAATTTGATCGTAATAGCTTAACGCCAAAAGATATTGCGCATAAGCGGCATCTTCATCTGCTGGGAAAAAATCGACATATCGCTGGGCTGCGGCGCGGCTTTCATCATATTTCTTGCCTTGATGATAAACGAATGCTTGCATGATCAAGCCGCGTTTGGCCCATTCAGAATAGGGATAGAGCCGCTCTATTTCACTGAAATATTGCGCGCCTTGATCATAGTGTTTCTTGTTCAGCTCTATTTCAGCTTTCTTAAAAATCTCTTCAGGGCTGAAATTTTCAAGATTTTCAGGCTCTTGGCTTTTAAAAGCATCCTCACATCCGGCCAATAAAAAAACGCCCAACAGCGCTGCGGCGACCCCGTGGCGAAACCCATATGCCTTCATTCGCGAACATCCCTTTTGTACAAATCACGAAGCCGCTTCCTACTTGGCCTCATGGCGTTGTTGTAACATAAAAACAAGGGGATCAAAAAGAGCGATCTTTAAGACGCTGCGCGATATTCTTCTAAACAAGCCCCGATACCGGGCAATATTTGCAACACATCATCGCTGCAAGACACGCGTTCAAAACTTCCAGGCGTGGCGAACAAAACGCATAAGAGGTTATTGGTGATCGCATGACCGGCGCGATGCCCGATATAATGCCCGATGATCGGAGCGCCGCTTAAGGTTAAATCGCCCAAAGCATCAAGCATTTTATGCCGTACCGCTTCATCAGCGTGCCGTAAACCACCCGGGCTTAGCACTTTTGCACCATCAACCACCACGGCATTTTCCAAACTGCCGCCCCGCGCCAACCCATTCGCGCGCATCGTCTCAACATCCACGCTGCGGCAAAAGGTACGGCTGTCGCATAACTCGCGCACAAAAGAACCGTTTGACATATTAATCGATTTGCTTTGCACGCCGATCGCAGCGTCTTTAAAATCGATATGAAAGCTCATCTTGGGAACATCACTGGGAACCAAACGCGCCCAACCCTGATCGGTTTTAAATTCAATGTCTTTCAAAATCCGGATCGCCTCGACAGGCTGATCCAATTGCGTCAGCGGGTCTGCCAATATCTGGCGCACAAACGCAACCGCACTGCCATCAAGAATGGGCACTTCAGGGCCGTTAATTTCAATCCGTGCGTTATGCACACCGCAGCCCGCCAGAGCCGAGAGCAGATGCTCTACGGTTGAAACAGATATACCCGCTTCATTCACCAGCTTTGTGCATAATGGAGATTGCTCAACCCTGTCCCAGCGGGCCGGAATAGCGCAATCCCCAATTTCTACATCGCTGCGGAAAAAACAGAGGCCGAAATTTGCGGGGGCCGGGCAAAGTTTAAGCTCGACCTCCTCACCGGAATGCAACCCAATGCCGCGAAAGACCAGAACCTTAGAAACAGTGGTTTGCAATTTAACCCCAAAACTCTTTTATGATTTGCAACGCTTCTACCTTAAATGGGCCAACAATCACAATTCAAACTTTGTTACGCACTGAAACATCGTCGCTCAAAACCAGCACGAATTTGCCCAATTATTTATTGCGCGAGCGCATCCCCATCAAATGAGGGGATGCAATGCTTGACATATCGGTGGATTTAGTTCGCCTGACGGCGCAAAAAGGCGGGCACTTCGATCCGCTCTTGCTCC
>ERZ1046876.2661-NODE-2661-length-10678-cov-6.254448_pt1 | contig 10678 bp, 10 predicted proteins | sample MGYA00383094_ERZ1046876 | MGnify/ENA primary metagenome ERZ1046876 (study PRJEB29581, sample SAMEA5548364) | metagenome | biome: marine; feature: coastal; material: water | depth 50 m | study: Short-term variability in the microbial, nano- and picoplankton... | reverse complement strand
CTGGGTTGAAATGGGTACTGTGCTCCATAAAGACGGTAATCAAAAAATACAGGGCAAAGACGGTAGCGAAGGTATTTCCAAGCAGGGCGATCGCGTCGTTCCCCATGCTTAACTCCGCACCCATAATGCCTGAGCCAACCACGGCACAAAAAAGAAAAGCGGTTCCGATGAACTCGGCAATATATTGGGAAGGCTTGGGTTGATGTACTGGTTCTGTCTTACTCATATTTTAATGCCTCGTTTTTAGTAGTTGTCCAAAGAACTCGGAAGGGTTTCCACAAATGTCCGGATTTCGTCCCGCACCTTGCGGTAGCACTCCAGCTGTTCCTCCTCTGATGCTCCACTCTTTGCAAGTTCCTTCGCCATCTTGGGAGGATCAGGGAAACCCACATGGACCACCTTACAATTTGCCGGAAATACAGGGCAGGTCTCATGGGCATGCCCGCATACTGTGACCACCACATCGAGTTGGGTATCGGCAAAGTCCCGAATGTTTTCCGACTTTTGCGATGTGACATCCACTCCCGCTTCCGCCATCACCGTGACCATGTGTGGGTTGAGTCCGTGCGTTTCAATCCCAGCGGAGTAGGCTTCGATTTGATCCCCCTTTAGGTGACGGGTCCATCCCTCCGCCATTTGACTACGGCAAGAATTTCCCGTGCACAGGAAAAGTAATTTTAATTTCTCATTCATATGTATTCGATAAGGTTTTTAGAAAAAGTGGTTAGCAACAGGTCGAGGCGGCTTCCCGTTGGCGCTTACGCAACTCCACTGGCGGGCAGGCAGTCACTGAGCCTAAATCCTTCAGGTCCTCCAGCAGTTCGATGTCTGCTTTCACCTGATTGCGAATCCAATTAAAAAGGGGACGTAGATTCGTATCCTTCCGATTAAGATGATAATGAACCCAACGCCCATCCTTTCGACTGAGCACCAATCCGGATGCGACAAGGATGCCCATGTGTTTGGATGCAGTAGCACCAGTCACTCTCAACCATTCATGAATTTGGCAGGCACAAAGCTCTTTGCTCTGCAACAGAGCCGCGACCACCCGAAAACGGTTACGATCGGACAGGGCTTTAAAGAGATGATCAGGAGTAGCCATATTTAGTTAATTGGCTAAACATAAAATGCCAAAACAGGCAAGGCAATGATGTTGTTTACTGCACACCGCTTCGTTGCAAAAAAGTTACAAAGCACTGGGAATTTCGGTGCAAACATCCTCTATCCTTGGGTCATGTTCAAACCTTTGCCAATTCCATTGCCCAAAGAAATTTTTACCTTGGCAGAGTGATGAAAGGTCGAAGGTTGGAAGCCTTAATTTAGTTATACAGCTAAAGGTCAAAACAATAGAAGGGAGAAGCAAAAAGGTTAAAGCTACATATTGTCAGCCAATCCACAAAGTATGCATTAATAGATTTGAATCAGCGATGGGAATCTCTCCTTTTACCCACGAGGTAATCAAGCAGAAATCTTTTTTGGTCACGAAATCAATCTTGCTATTTTTTAGGTGCACCATGGAATATGAATTAATTTCATGACTGCACATATACGCATTTTTGTCGTTGATGACGAACAAGACCTTACCGACCTCTTACACTACCAACTTGGGAAGGAGGGCTTTAAAGTGAAATTCTCAAATAACCCCTATGAGGCACTGGGTAACGCCAGAGACTACAGCCCAGACCTAATTATATTGGATGTGATGATGCCCGACCTCGACGGGTTTCAGCTCTTACGCATGATCCGGGCTGATAATCTTCTTCAAAAAACTCCGGTTATTATGCTCACGGCAAAGACCGACCTCGAACACAGAATCAAAGGATTGGAACAGGGTGCGGATGATTATCTAGGTAAGCCTTTTGACTCACAAGAGCTTGTCCTCCGAATTCGCTCTATTCTTAAAAGAACTGCAAAGCAGGCCGGTGAAAATCAATCCCGGATTATTTTTGGTAATCTTCTTCTTGATGAAGATGATCATAGTATTTCGATTTCCGGGGAAAAGGTGGATTTTACACTAACAGAATTCAAGCTTCTCCATTACTTTCTTAAACGGAGAGGGCGAGTACAAACCAGAGATAATTTACTTTTAGGTGTTTGGAAGTTTGACGCAGAAGTGGAAACCAGAACAGTCGATGTGCATATCCGACGAGTAAGAAAGAAGATTCAGAATTCTGGGGTCGAGATTGAAACAATTCGGGGAGTTGGGTATCGACTGATCGAAGAACCCGCATAAATCATGCCTTTACCTATTTGGTTGTTCGCCCTACTGGTTGCAATGTCTGCATATGGCATCTACTCAGCGATTAAAAACTTTTTTATAAAGGATAAAAAATTTTGGCCCAAGAATATACCTCAAAAAAGAGAAATAAAGGATAAGGACGAACAGACGCGTAGAGATTTTGTTGCCAATGTCTCACATGAGTTGCGTACTCCAGTTTCGATTATTAAGGGATTTGCGGACTCTCTTCACGAAGATTATGAAATTCTCAGCGACACTAAGCGTAAAAGCTTTTTGATTAAAATTCAAAAGAACGGAAAACGGCTCAACTCTCTCGTTGAAGACCTGCTCGTCCTTGCCAAATTAGAAAAACCCAAAACCACACTCGCCAAGGAATCTATTGACCTATGTGCACTGGCAAAAAACATTAAAGAGGAATTTACTCAAAGAAACGAAGTATCATCGGTGAAAATGAAGCTGCAATGCCCATCGACTCCACTATATGTCACCGCCGACCCCCAAAAATTGGTGAGTGTGTTCGAAAACCTGATCGACAATGCCATCCTTCACGCAGATGGTTTTACCCTAATTTCTGTCAGGTTGGGAAAGCAATCCCACGACAAATCCATTCTCTGTGAAGTAGAAGACGATGGCACAGGCATAGCCCAAGAAGACCAGGAGATGCTCTTTGAGCGTTTTTACCGAGTGGATAAGGGAAGGTCACGTAAAACAGGCGGCACAGGACTGGGCTTAAGCATTGCCCGAGAAATCGTAGAGGTTCATGGTGGAGAAATTTCGGTTAGAAGTAAGATTGGGGAAGGAACAATTTTTGCCTTTGAAATACCACTTTAAATCCCGCCTGACCAGTAAACAGGATCATAGGTTTCACTAGGCAGCAGATTATAATGCATCTAAAACTATATGCCCAACAAGTACTTTGATTTCAGGATTGAGTAATCCAATTTTCTTGGGTAATGTAAAGATGTGAAAATGTTCGGAACATTATTCATTACCTTTTGCTTCTTGGTAATTCCACTCTTTGAGTGCATCTGTTGTGAGAGTGCAACAGAGCAGGTTGAATCTTGTTGCAACTCAAAAGATAAAAGCAAGCAGGCAGACGATTCACACCCATGCCTTGATTCTATTAAAGACTTGTCTGTGGTGGAAAAAATTCAACTTTCATCCCCTGCACATCTTTCTTACCTCCTTCATTCATCTTTTGAGAAAGCTGACACCCATTACGAGTCCAGCGACTTCCAAAAATTTACTATTTCGTCAAGCACCCTACGAAGGCATTTGTATCTAGGTATTATACTTATCTGACAATCTGGTAGCTCGTAATTTCCCTCTCTTAGGGAATCGTACTCACCTGTTTCAGATAAATATGCCCACAAATCAAAATTTAACTAATCGGTCCTCTTCGGTAGGGACAACAAAATCGAAAGAAAAAACAACAAAGAAGTTTATCAGTGCTTCTTTGTTCTTACTGTTTTTTTTGGTTGGTGCTTGGATTTTCCAAAAACATTATTTTCAAGAGTGGGACATTGAAGTAACTAAAGTAATTGTATACCCAGATACAAATCATGATCTACTGGAAACAAACTCTTCGAGTACTTTAAAAGGAGAGCTTTTATTTCAGGCAACAGGTTGGATTGAGCCTGATCCTTTTCCTATCATGGTTACCTCACTTTACAGCGGAGTGGTTGAAAAGGTACATATCCTAGAAGGTCAAAAAGTTAAAAAAGGGCAAGCCATTGTCTCCTTGATTGCAGAGGACGCACAACTTGCGTACGCCGAATCAATTGCTCGCTTATCCCAATCCTTCTCGGAGGAGGCAATTATTAAGGCCGATATTGATTTTGTGAAGGCTTCCCTCATGGCAGCCATGGCAATAGTCAAAAAAGATGAAATTTTACTGGAAGAAAACAATGATTCGTTACGACGCCTAACCTTGTTGCCCACCGGGGCAGTAGCTGAACAAGTTTTATATCAATCCAAACTTGGCGTTAAAAAACAGCAAGCTGTCTTAAATGCATCGAATTCAGAAGTTAAAAAACAACAAGCAAGGGTAAAAAAACTTCAAATGAATCTTCTCTCCCAGCAATCAGCTTCGAGGATTTTCTCAATCCAAAAAGAACGGGCAGAACTTGACTTAAATCGCACACATGTAAAGTCACCTGTTGATGGGATTGTACTCCGCTCCCTTGCAAAGCCAGGCTCTAGAATGATGTTACATATGGATGCTATGGATGCCGCTGCCGCTGCCATTCTCTACGAAGAGGGTAAATTACAGGCAAGGATTGATGTACCGTTAAACGAGGCAGCCAAAATTAATCTGGGACAAGAGGTGGAAGTTTCTTCATCTATCTTTCCAGAAAAAATATTTCACGGTAAAGTAAGCCGTATTCTTGGAGAAGCAGACTTACAAAGAAATACCTTACAGGTTAAAGTGACCCTATTGGACCCTCACCCAAAGTTACGCCCCGATATGCTGTGCCGGGCGAAATTTTTTGAAGTAAATTCCAAAAACCATTCTCGTGCACCACGGATGAAAACATTTGTTAAGCAAAACACCTACTCATCCAACCTGACACCACCCCTTAATTTGTGGGTCGTGTCAAAAGACGGGAATCATGCTGAGTACCGAACCATTTCATGGGGATCTACACGCAGAGAAGGATATATGGAAGTAAGCGAAGGGCTTCTCCCGGGTGATCAAGTTATATTGAACCCACCGCCTACTCTTCAAGCAGGAGATCGTATAAAAATCATAAAGATTCAATGAGTACCCCATTTATAAAAGCGGTTGGCTTGACCAAAGCATTTCGTAAAGGAAATCAAGATATAATTCCTCTTCGAGATATAAACTTAGAGGTAGAAACATCAGAATTCATTTCCCTGATGGGTCCTTCCGGAAGTGGGAAGACCACCCTTCTCAATTTACTGGCAGGTATTGACTCCCCCACCAAAGGATCTTTGCACATAGGAGGGCAAGCAATCCACGACATGAACCGGGAGAAACTTACGAAATGGAGAAGCGAACAGGTTGGGTACATCTTTCAGTTATATCATTTGATGCCTGTTCTGACTGCTTTTGAGAATGTTGAACTCCCTCTCCTGCTTCATGACATTAAAAAAAAGGAAAGACAGGAGCGGGTGGAATCAGCTCTTGAACAAGTTGGTCTGTCCGACAGACTTGAGCACTTCCCTAAAGAACTCTCAGGTGGTCAGGAGCAGAGAGTTGCCATTGCCCGGGCTTTGGTTTCAGAACCATCCTTACTTGTGGCCGATGAACCCACCGGTGATTTGGATCGAGAGTCTGCTGATGAGATCCTCGACCTCCTTAAAGAGCTTGCCCTGAACAAAAGGAAAACAATCGTGATGGTAACCCATGACCCGAAGGCAGCCGCCCGGGCCACGAGATGCTTGGAATTGGAAAAAGGGAATCTTATTAAAAGTTCAAATATTGCACGATGAAGATCCTTAATCTCTGTACCCTTGCCGCCAAGCATGTAGCAAGAAACCGGACTCGTTCATTTTTAACCATCGCTGGAGTGGCCACGGGAATGTTTCTCTTTGCCACTATCGAAACGATGCAGGACTCACTCAAGGACGCCACCGTTGTGACCGCAAACGACACCACCCTTGTGGTTTATCGAGAAAATCGATTTTGCCCGGCAACAAGTAGATTACCTGAATATTACAAGGAAGATATCGAACAGATAGATGGAGTCACTAGCGTATCGCCTATGCAGATTGTTGTAAATAATTGCGGCACGAGTCTGGATGTTGTGGTTTTTCGTGGAATCTTAAAGCAACAGATTACTACTCTTTCTGAAAATATAATTTTTGAGGACGGCTCGGTTGATCAATGGCTAAGGCGGGAAGATGGTGCCTTGGTTGGGACCAACCTGGCCCAAAGACGGAGACTCAAAATAGGTGATACCTTTGATGCCGCCGGCATCACTGTCACCGTTGCAGGCATCATTCAATCGACCGAATCCTCACAGGACGACAATGTGGCTTTCGTTCACCTTCCATTCTTACAACAAGCTTCAAGAATCGGGCTTGGGGTAGTTACTCAATTCACAGTAAAAGTCCGAGACTCTTCCTCTCTTGATTCCGTTGCCAAAGAAATTGATCAATTATTTAGATCCGCATCTGAACCAACACGTACCACCACTGAAAAAGCTTTTTTCGCTAACACTGCTAAAGAATTGATTGAGTTAATCCATTTCTCTAGGTGGATCGGCGTGGCCTCCGTACTCGCGGTAATTGCCTTAATTGCAAATACAATTCTTATCACGGTAAGAGGAAAGGTTTCAGAATTCGCGGTACTTAAAACCCTAGGATACTCCAGGGGTGCTCTTGCCTGGCTCGTCATTGCGGAAGGACTCATCCTGTCCACTACCGGAGGGGTTGTCGGTGTATTAACCGCAACGATTTTCTTACACCTGCAGAGTATTACGATTGGCAATGAAGGCCTTGCCCTTGCTTTTATCCCCAGTTTTTCTGTGTGGGTAACCGGTATCGCATTATCGCTAATTCTCGGGATTCTAGCCGGGATCTATCCGGCCTGGCAGGCAAGCAAAAATTCAATAGCCCAAAACCTTAGGACTTCTTAGGAATGATTCCCCCAGCTTACACCCTACGAAATGTTTTTAGGCGTCCGATGCAATCCATCCAACTGATTGGGGGCAGTAGCTTTGTGGTACTGCTTATCATGGTAGCCTTTGCCATTAACCAATCTATGGAAAAAACTTTAAGTAATTCCGGGAGTGAAAAAAATATTATTTTTTTAGGGGCGGGTAGTGAAGAGAGTATCGAACGCAGCGAAGTCGCTTTGGGGGTGGAAGAAATTATTGGTGCCAGCCTTCCTGATGTCCAGCAAGTCATGAAACAACCGGCCATTTCACCCGAAGTACACTACAATGGGATGATGAAATTTGCGGGGGGGCAGGAAGAACAAACTTTGATTCGGGGTATTCAGCATCAAGCATTTTGGGTACACCACCAAGTGAGAATTATTGAAGGGAAATACCCCCAGTCCGGAGAAGTTATCATTGGCCGACTTGCCCACCGCAAGCTTGGGTTATCCCAGAAAGAGTTAAAGGTCGGTAAAACAATTGAATTTAACGGCGAACCTTTTAAAATCGTTGGTATCTTTGATGCCCGGGGCACAGTCATGGAAGCCGAAATTTGGATGCCACTACTTGACTTGATGACACACACTCAGCGCGAAAGCCTGTCCTGTGTGGTTTTTGCTGCTACTTCCCCTGAATCGTACGACTATGCAGAGATTTTGACTAAGACCAGATTGGACCTGGAGCTCGTGGCCATCAAGGAATCTGAATATTATAAAAAGCTTTCCTCTTTCTATGCTCCCATCCGGTGGATGGCCTGGATCTCTGCCATTCTTATTTCCATCGGTGCTTTTATGGGAGGACTTAACACTTTGTATGCTGCTTTTATCACGCGGATCAAGGAATTTGGCACCCTTCAGGCAATCGGGTTTTCTCGGTTAGCTATTTTTTTAAGCTTGGTCCAAGAAGCCATAGCAACAGGAATGCTTGCATCTATTACTTCGATCACCATCGGCCTTTTTTTTATTCAGGGAGTCTCCTTTCCCTTTGCCATCGGGGTATTTACATTCGACTTCGATAACTCCGTACTATCCATAGGACTCATTTCAGGAGTTTTACTCGGGGTCATCGGTGTACTACCCCCGTCATGGAAATGCCTTCACCCGAGTTTACCTGAAACCTTACATTCCTCTTAAATCAAAAACCATAATGAAAACCACCATCTCATTCTTCACCTTTTACCTGTTATTTTCTTTGGGCTGTTCAGACCGTTCAAAAAGTGAAAAAAGGTCTCCGCAAGCCACTCTACCCTCAGAAGTTATAACCCAGGCAAATCTCGGTCCCTCACTTTCGGTGAGCGAGGCTCGCAATCATAGCACAAGCCGAGAAATTGTAGTGGAAGGATTTATTGGAGGAATGAAAAAACCATTCAGCCAAAGCCGAGCTATTTTCGTTCTTGGCGATGATTCCCTCGAAACCTGTGATGAGATCCCAGAGGATCCATGCCCCACCCCCTGGGATGCATGCTGTGAAGATCCTAAAAAAATTACTTCTTCCACCATTTCCATTCAAGTGCTCGATAATAATGGCTCATTATTATCTGGAACACTGGAGGGCGTAGCTGGTATGGAGGCCGGGAAAAGAATAAAAGTTAAAGGAATAATTGACGAAAAATCTACCTCGCATGCTATGCTCCTCAATGCCCAGGTGCTTCAACTTCAAAACAACTAAGCTTTCTAAAAGAAGTTGGCATGAGGAAAGTTTATTTATTTTTATTACTAGGTATCCTCTCTGGCTGTGCACCAACCAACATAAAAGTTACAAACGGTGAAAACTTATTCCCAGCCAATGAGAAGTTCTCCTTACAAAATGATCTTAACATCACAGAGATTCCATCCCTGCAATCACTGATCCAAATGCAGGGATTGGAAACCTTGGTTACACGGGGCCTAGAAAATAATTATGATTGGAAAGTCCAGCTTGCTCAGATCCAAGTCGTAAGAGCAAAAGTTGGCCTTTCTATTTCAGGCTCCCGACCAAGTCTTAGCACCCAAATAGGTTGGCGGGAGGGAAAAGAAAAAACTAGGGAATCCGGGTTTGCTGAAGAACCTCTTCCAAATTGGCAGGGTGCCGCCTCGTTTAACTGGGAAATCGACATGTGGGGAAAATGGAAAGCGATCAAAGACTCCTCCATCATGCATTTCTACGAGGCGGAGTTCTACAAGGAAGCCGCCAAAATATCCTTCATCCACGAGATAGCCCAATCCTGGGTTTTACTGGCATCCCAAACTGAGCACTTGGAAATCCTCAATAAATTGATTGAGAGCCAACGAAAAAGTACGCAATTTTATAAATTACGGGTGGATGTGGGCGAAGAGGACAATAGCACCCTTGCCAAGCAAAGCCTTGCTTACCAAAGGTTACTAACAAAACAAGCTCGCTTACAGCGACTTTTGGAGATGACGAAACTTCGCCTTCAATACCTGGTTGGTGATTCACTCGATACGACCCTTCCTGCTACCCATAACATTTCAAAAATCAGGCTTCCACAATTACCCAAGGTCTTCCCCACAACAGCCTTAAAGGAACGACCAGACCTCAAGGCAAAAGAGGCAAAATTGAGGGAAAACTTATTTCTGGAAAAAAGTAAAACCTATGACCTTTATCCATCTTTCGCATTCCAGGCCTCGGGTATTTCGATGAGCTCAAATTTATCCGAACCTTTTCGGCAGTGGAAAGCTTCAATTGGGCCCGTTCTTACGATCCCCATCTGGAGTCCACAAAAAAAATCTCAACTCAAAGTAACCATAGCTCAAAGCGAACTTTATAGAGAAGAATGGAAGGCATCGGTTTCCTTGGCGATCGAAGAAATTGAGTCAGCCACCAAATCCTTTCTGATGAGCAAGAATGAGCTTTCCTTAGCAACTGACGCCCACCAAGAGGCAGGAAAAATCTCCTCCGTTACAAAAGCTAAATTTAAGGCTGGAATCGCTTCCATGCTCGACCTCTGGGCAGATGAAAAAGAACTCTATGAAACCCAAAGCCAATTGATTACTGCCCGCCTGAAAGTCTTTCAATTCGCATTAGATCTATCCAAAGCATTAGGACTGCAGATGGGACCAAATAGTTGAATGCTTCCACAAGGCTTAACACCCGGTTCCAGATAAAATAAACAGCTTGATCTGAGAAAACCTTGGAGATGAGCAAGCTTATCATTCATTTACAAACCCTTGATCTATCCGCTTTCATTCAAATATTTTTAGTTCGTGGATGATCGAAAAACGACAAAACAAAAAAGGGTACAATTATTGTTATCAGTAAATTGTTACCTAACTGTAACAATCATGACCCAGTAATGTAAAAATTAAGTGCTAAAAAGTGAGTATGAACCAGCTCATTCTAGCAACTAAACCTTATAACCATTTCATTCAATTTTGCGGCTTGCTTTCAACTTTGATGGTTGCCCACTCCGTCCTTGGTAAAGCAAGTGAATATGATGACCTTTGGAGCAAAGCAGTTCTCTACGAAAACAAAGACGGGGGAATCATTCAAAAATTTTCGCATACGGGTCGTCTCCAAGCGGATTATCACAACTTTGAAAATAATTTTGAAAAGCTGTCAAAAGATGATTCTCAATGGCGACGGTTTCGCTTCGGCTTCAAGGCGGGCTTAGCAGGAGGCATCACGCTGCATACAGAAGCCAACATGAATCTAAACCAACCCGAACCCCTTTATGAAAACCTGACAGATACTTATTTATCCTGGTCCACCGAAGCCGGAATCAAAATCAAAGTGGGGAAACAGTCCGCTCCATTTACCCTGCACGGGTCAACTTCATCCAAGATGTTTATTACGAGACAAAACACATCTACAATCC
>ERZ1046876.2659-NODE-2659-length-10689-cov-5.654034_pt1 | contig 10689 bp, 6 predicted proteins | sample MGYA00383094_ERZ1046876 | MGnify/ENA primary metagenome ERZ1046876 (study PRJEB29581, sample SAMEA5548364) | metagenome | biome: marine; feature: coastal; material: water | depth 50 m | study: Short-term variability in the microbial, nano- and picoplankton... | reverse complement strand
TGTCCGAAGGTGAAACCCTAATTCATGTGATGCCAGAATTTGATAATGCGAGATATGGTGAAGTTACATTACCAGCTCGGATTTGTAGATCTGACATTAAAGCAGGTCAGTTGGTTTTGGGCTGTGCTCTAGAACCCATTCAAGATATCGAGTCTGAACAAATTATTAACCTATTGATCTTTGGTGACAGTGACGTTTGGAGAAAAGAGAGAATTGAAAAGAAGCGTCCGAAAGGCTTACTTCTGGGCATCTTTTTCGTTATTTTTCTTAGTCTGAGCAGGTTTTTCATAAACCTATATCAGTTTGCCCGCCATTATTCTCAAAGAACGTCAGACCAGAAGCCCAGAGAGTGGAATCCCAACTTAGAAGAGATCAATGCCTTTAATAATCAGACAGACTTTGATTTACAAAAAGGTATCCAGAAGGCAAAATCAACATCTTTGCAATCGTCCGATAAAATTTTAAGCCCAAGTTTGCAAGCAAAACCTTGGATTATTTCAGTTTTGACCGCTTGCGGTTTAATCCTACTTCTGATCGGGGAGGCATATTCGCAAACTATTCTGTTGGACAATCTTCAAGCCGAAAATCAAATCGAAGTAAAAAATTCAGTGGTTAGCGAATTTTTGCTTGGTGGCGATCAGTGGGTCACCGCTTCTGGTAATAAAATGAGAACCCCAGATCAGCTTTTCAAGACTAGATCACCGATTATACCAGTGACGCTAAAAACCGCACAAAATAGCATGAAATATATACATGATGGATATCGCTACAGGATGTCAGGAGAGCGTGCAGTATCCCATTTTAATCTTTGGTTACCAAAATTCGCTATTACGAAGCGATTTGAAATTAATTTCCAGAATAGTATTCATGTACTCGAGGAATATTCCAAAATTATTGTAGAACTGAACGGCAAAAAAATTATTGAGCAAAAGCTGAATGGTGTTGCAAAAGAGGTAACGTTAACCTCCCAAGATATTGAACCAAAAAGCGGCTTGAATTCGGTTACTATTTTTTTAGAGCAGAGGCATAGAGTATTTTGTGGTCCCCAAGCCAGCTTTGACATTTGGACAGACATAAACCTCGCTAAAACAGGGTTCGTTGTAACCGACTTTCAGTTGCCAAGTTCAATAGAGGGAATTGCTGCTGGAATACACATTCAAAGCCTTCACGGTCCCTTGTCATTGCGTGCGCCTCCGGATTTAGATGCTGAATTGGCCACCAATATTGCTTCTAAATTTAGTCCTGTAATCCAACAAAATAGAGCAAGAATTAACTTTAAATCGCTATGGGATCCAGTTGAAGGTTATGAAAACTATTTTAGAGTTTTGATTTCTGAACCTGCGGATGGGCCATCGGGATTAAGCGTAAGTGCTGACGGGGCAATTCTTTACCGAATTACGTCAGTGAAAGACCCTATTTTTGAAGCGTTAGGGCAAAGGCAAAATTCAAACACGTCAAATATGCCAAAGATGATTAAGGCAAATCAAGTTACATCCTTATTTGATCTTGGTTATCAAAATACGAGAGATGTGGCATCTTATGGTTCCAATCGAATACAGTTTGTGCTGCCATATGACTGGTTGGTGCTTGATAATAGGAAAGCTCTTTTAAATGTTTCCTTTGATTACTCACCGCTGATAACGGAACAGTCTATTTTCAACATAAAAGTAAATAATGAAACTATATACACAAGAAAAATGGGTGATCACCCAAACGTTCGGAGTGTTACTGAGTTTGTAGAATTTAATGCCTCACTTTTAAAAGGTGGATTAAATCAAATAGAGTCTGAATATTTAATACCAGCAAAAATTAAAGAGGCCCAGTGCCCAGACTTTCCTGAAACATTTGTAACCTTAAAGTCAGGCACATCTTTGCTTTTGCCAAATTCCCCACAAATGTATTTAGAGGGAATTCAAAATGTAATGCCACTTATTTCAAGACAAAATACGAATATCGAATTTTCTTCAGGCAAAGATAAAAATGTCCTAGATCCTGAGTTCAAGCTGTTATTAGCGCTCAAATCTTTAACAGTTACCACCCCTGAAGTATTACAGGAGGCTTCAGAAAATATTGCAGATCAATCTGCTATGAATGTAAAGATAATCAACAATTCTGATTTGAAACAATTAAGTAATGAAAATGGCTTCTTTTCACTTGAATCAGTAAACAATTCAATTTCGATGTCCAAAGACTTTGCGGAAAACAAAGTCTACGACGAGGAACAACCCACCACTATCCTTCAATGGCAATCCATGACGTCGATGTGGGAAAGGTTCATGGAAAGCCCCGAAAGGTATAAGCGCCGCGTAGATTTTTGGCTGGAAAACAATCGATCCCAAGTTGCTTTGTTGAAACCGAACCCTCATAAAAGTGAAATTTTCGTTGCAATTAACCCCGACATGGTTACCGAAACTGCGTTTGATGCATTGTCAAAAGCTAATTTAGAAACTTTCAGCCCCGCCGGTGCGTTGTCAGTTCTGGGTCCTGATAATGTTTGGTATAATTGGGTTCGTCCAAACACTGCGGCGCCCAGATTACTTGAGCCACTCAGCGTTGATAATCTTTGGCTGGTGGCAAGCAATGTCATTTCAATCTATGCGACAGAGTTTCTTGTGGTTGTAATCATATTAGTCGCAGTAATCGTTCTAATCACATTTCTCTACTTAATGCTGTACAGAAAAAGGACATAAAATGAACCGACGTTTATTTTTGAAAATGAGTTCTTGCAGCTCTGCATTTCTCTTGTCTTCGGCGTCTTTAGTGCAGGCCAAAACAGATTACTCGATTTTACAAGAGAGTTGGGGGAAATGGAAATTTCGGTTTTTAAAAGATGATGGGCGCGTTGTGGATGCCTATCAGGGCGGAGCAAGCCATTCTGAGGGGCAGGGATATGGCTTACTTCTAGCCGCGTTTATGAATGACGTCGAAGCATGTGAAAAAATTTATGCCTGGACGATGAGCAACTTGGCAATTCGTTCTGATAGTTTATTGGCGTGGCGGTGGTTTCCCAATTCTGATGACCCAGTTCAAGATTTAAACAATTCCTCTGATGGAGATTTATTTTTTGCTTGGGCTTGTTTGAAGATAGCCAATCAATTTGGGAAACCTAATTTTCATTTAACTGCGCAGATGATCGTCAACGATCTTTTATCAAAATGTGTGACTTCCGACCCAAGGAACTCACAAAAGCTCATTTTGTTACCCGCTGCCTTCGGCTTTAAGAAGCCAGAAGGTATCATTTATAATCCCTCCTACCCTATGCCACGTGCTTTGCGAGAATTGGCCGACGGTCTTAACATGCCAATTCTTGAAAAACTGTGTGATGACAGTCTTTCCTTATTGGCAGAAATTTCATTATCCGGCGCCACACCAGATTGGATTGGCATCACGGATGCTGGGCTTAGTTTAGTTGATAGCTTTAGTTATTCATCCGGTTACGAAGCTGTGAGAGTGCCATTGTTTTTGGTATGGTCTAAAGAAAACTTTCATCCATCTATGCGCTTACATACCCAGCTATATGCAAGATGGACAAAACCCACTTCTGAATTTCCTGTGGTCTTCAATCGAACCACAGGAGAAGTCGAGCAATTTTCAGATGACATTGGATACAAGGCGATAGCAAGCTTTATACAGTGCGTGGCATCACAAAATCACAGCAATTCTGATTATTCATTGAATATGCCTCCCTTTAATGAACTGCAGCCATACTATCCAGCGACTTTACACATGATGGCGCTTTTGGCCCAGATAGAAGGTTTCGAGACATGCCAGCCAAGCTAACTTTAGTTGTTTCCATCCTTTCATTTCTTTCTGCTTTTGCCCTCTCGAATACGGCGCTTTTTGCCAATGAAACGCCCAGCGAAGAAGAGCTAACCGCTCTGAAATACTACGTTCAGTCTGGAGACAGCACTGCGCAGCTTTTGGAGGAAAAGCGACTTAAAGAAAAATACCCAGATTGGAGCTGGAATGATCCTCAGAACGAAAAAGGAACCAATAGTTTAAAGGCTTCCATTGACGCTATCTATGACTTGCTGTCTGCTGGAAATGTAACTCAAGCACGCAAAAAAATAGTGAAAACAAAAACCTCGTTTCCAGGATGGAAGCCCACGCCTAATTTGGAAACACAACTGCTGTTACTGCAAGCACAATCAGACCTAAACATTGCGCTTAGAGATACGGACACTGGTACAGCAAAAAAGATATTAAAAGAAAATAGAAGTCTGTCATCTTGTGATCGTGTTGATAACCTTTGGCGCTTGGCTGACGTCTATAAATTGCAGAAAAATTCCACATCAGCAAAAGCAATCTATTTTGAAATTTCCGAAAAATGCAGCCCATATGAAATGCTAGTTTCCAACGTTGAAAAAGCAGAGGAAATATTAACTGATGATGAGTTGAAAGGAATGATCGCGAAGTTAACAATACGTTTTCCTGCAGATAAAACTAATTTTGAAAAACTCTATACCCGACTGGTAGCAGGTCGTGGGGTTAAGCCGGCCATAGAAAAAAAACCAAAACCCGCTGTAAAGACAACAGCAGATGCTCCGGTAAGGAAACCGGCTACTCGCCCTGCCAAACCATCAAACCTGTTCCCAAAACATTTTCATGATTTGAGGGTGAAAGGGGACTCAAGGCAGCGTTCAATACTTAATTCTATCGAAGAGCAAAATTGGGGGAGTTGCCTGGCGCGCAGCCTTAAGCCAAGCTCGATGGAGACTGCCCTCTTGCGTGGTTGGTGTGCTTACAACCAAAACCGGCCAATGGAGGCAATTTCATTATTTTCAGCTGTTTCTCAATCTAAAGTGAGTAAAAAAAGCCGCCAAGAAGCTAAGTTTGGATTGGTGTTGGCTTTACTCAAATTGGATTTGATAGAAGATGCAGCAAATGTTGCAGCATATAGTGATTTATCCAATTCAAATCGAAAGAATGTTGAGCTCATAATTTTGCAAAAAAGAAGTGTTCAAGAATTCAATAACAAAAACTGGGAAATGGCTATAGCCTATTTTGGCGAACTAGAACGCCTTGGGGGTTTGAACCGGGACTTAGACATTTTGAGGGCTCGATCTTATAGAAATCTGGGTCAATTTTCCAAGTCACGTCGAGAGTTTAAGCGAATAAAGAATGAAATCACCACTAGTTCTGATCCTAACTAACTGAAGGCAAACTGAAGTCCTTTTTCATGGGGTTCAGTCAAATTTCCAACTCAAAATCAGGAGCGATAAATGACATCAGTTTTAACAGCTGTATTTCCAGTGGCGGGTTTGGGCACCAGGTTTTTGCCCTTTACTAAATCCATACCTAAAGAAATGGCACCTATTCTTAATAAACCCTTGATTCAATATGCGGTTGAGGAAGCTGTCAAAGCTGGCTGTACAAAGCTGGTCTTTATATCCAGCGCATCTAAGAGCTCTATAATGGCGCATTTCGCGGCTAATGGTGAACTTGAAAGGCAATTGAGTGCAAGGGGCAAAACAAATCTTTTAGGGGCTATCCAAAATATTATTCCAAAAAATGTAGAGTGTGAATTCATAAATCAAGAAGAGCAATTAGGGCTCGGGCATGCAGTTCTTTGTGCGGAAGGGGTTGTGGGGAACAACCCATTTTGTGTTATCTTGCCCGATGATTTCATTACAGACGCAATAGAAAGTCCGACTGAACAATTGGTGAAAGCGTACCAAAGTTGTGGTTTGGCACAATTATCTGTGATGGAAGTTGAGGCATCTCAAATATCGAATTATGGTGTTGTCAAACGAGGCAAAGGTACAAATCAAGTCGCAAGGCTGATTGAAAAACCTTCACTAAGTTTAGCACCATCAAATATTGCTTCGGTCGGAAGATATGTGTTTAACCCTTCGATTTTTGCAGAGATAAAGAATGCTGGATTTGGTTGCGGAGGTGAGATTCAGTTGGCCGATGCGATAGACCAGCTGGCCCAACAGGGAAAAGTAGAGATGGTTCCTTTAAGCGGAAAGAGGTTCGATTGTGGTTCTAATCGTGGCTATATGAATGCAGTTTTACACTTGGCTGACAGAAGAAAGAGTCAAACGAGTTCGGAACTGTATGCTGCGAATGGAAAGTGCCGACGGACAGGAACCCTTTAATTTAAATTTGGGCTCTTAAAGAGTGGACTTGGAATTTGGAATTTGGATTAAAATCCGGAAATCAAAGGCAAGTCCTGCATTTAACGTTTCCAATCCGCACTGCATCTTGGCGGAATTCGTCCGTCCGTTTCAGTCCCATAGTCAGTCTCCTTTGTTACAGTAAATGCTATCAAAGGAGCGGCATCAAACCGCGACAGGTCCATAATTTGGGGATGGACAGCAGTACACTTACTAGACAGGGTGACGAAATATGTTTTAAATGTCTCACAAAATGATTCCGCGTTTTCAGGGTGGTTTCTATATAATGTCGTCTTAGCACGCTTTAATATTGGGGCGTTGTTTTTGGAAAGGCTAATGGATAAAGATATAAAACAAGCAAATTCAAATGCTTATACTTTTTCTGAAAACGCAAAAGAAATTGACAGTAATGTTTTCTCGTCAACATCCCAGCCAACTGTGATTGGAGGAGGCTTAGAGTTGGACAAACTTATGTTTCGACATTCTGATCTTTTAACAGAGAGGCATGCCTACATATTGCAAGATACAAACTTTTCTTTTGTTTTCGCATCAAAAAGATTTTTCGAACTGACCGGCTACACCGATCTCTCAGATATGCCTTTACCTACCGCTTTTTATGAAAGCTTATCTGAGGGCGAAATGTGGCGGAGCCGAAATATAATCGAAAAAAGACCTATTGGATTGGATGACGAGATTTCTATTCAAGCGGCAAAAAGAAAAGATGGTTCAAGGATATATATTCGTGGTTTTTCTAGGTGGGTCGAAACAGCTAGTAAGATCAAATTATTGTTGACCAGCATCGAAGATTTAACCGACTCTTTAATGATAGAAAAATTTAACGACGCCCTTTTGAACCAGAGTTCAGCAGTAATTTTAACTTTGAACTTAGAAGGCGACATACAAACTTGTTCGGATGCTTGGAGCGATACTTCAGGAATCCATCGTGATAAAACGATTGGAGAAAAACTTAGTAGTTTTTGTGAGTGTTTGAATTTTGAAGACATTAAAAGTAGATATGGGATCTTGGAATTTCATGAAAAAGGACTTAGGAAACAGTGTAAATTAGTCACTGAAGGTGGTGTTAAAGTTGATATAATTATACACTTTAAGCCATTTTCGCATCTAATCCAAGGAAAGCAGATAATTGCTACAATTTCAGATATTAGTAATCAAAAGGAATTAGAAAAAGAACTAAGGCGCCGTTTAAATCGAGACGAATTAACGAATTTATACTCACGTCGTTACTTGCACGAAAAGTTTGCAAGTTACAGTCGAGATGCTGATTACTCCCTCTCAATTATTGATCTAGATTACTTTAAAAGCGTTAACGATCGCTATGGCCACATGGCGGGTGATAAACTGTTGAGTGCCATAGCAAAAAATATACAAACTTCTCGTGAAGAAAACGTACATTATTTCAGACTTGGTGGAGAAGAATTTGCTATAGTTCGAGAATGGCGGAGCTGGAAAGATACTAAAAACTTTTGTCAGGGGGTTTTGGAACGTATAGCTGAGACTCATGTTTGTTTTGATGGCCATGAAATACAATGTTCTGCCAGCATCGGGGCAGTTTTTTTTGAAAGAAATTTAACTCTCAAAAACGTCCTGAAACTTGCAGATTTAATGTTGAGGGAAGCCAAGAAAAATGGACGTAACGGTTGTGTAATAGCTGATTATAGCACCATTCAAGAGCTAAAACAGAATGGAAAATTTATATCCATCAAGGAAATCCAAGATGCAATGGAGAATGGGGAAATAGAATATTTCATCCAACCAGTGGTCGATGCTCTAGACAATAGTGTACTTGGCTTTGAAGCTCTCGTGCGTTGGATAAAATCTACAAATGAAGTGATTGAGCCGCGCAAGTTTCTTGATATTTTGTATGAGACAATACGACAGCCAAAATATATGGCACTTAAGACGAAAATGCGTCATGAACTTTCATATAAGTTGAAAGAGTATCCAAATCAATTTATAAGTTATAACTTAAAATTGGAGCAAGTGGCTTTTAAAAATGCGGGTAACAAAGTTCATGCAGAAATAGAAACATGTTTTTGTCAGGCTTCCCGCAAAATAATTCTTGAACTGTCAGAAAAGGCAATGACTGATCGGATAAATAAGAAGGTAATCATTGATGAGTTGATGGTATTAAAGGGCTTCGGATATTCTATAGCATTGGATGACTTTGGTATTGAATCAAGTAACTTGCAGCGACTGCGAGATTTTCCAATAGATATTGTTAAAATTGACCGAAGTTTCATCAAAGATTTGGGCTTGGATGTAAAAGCATATAATTTATTAGGGTCGTTACAAAAGCTTATCAGCGAGCTTGGAATTAAGATCATTGTAGAAGGAGTGGAAACTGAATTACAAAAAGAAATTTTGTTAAAATTAGGTCTGACCATCCACCAGGGTTTTCTATATTCAAGGCCGGTTAATACTGAAAATCTACCCGATATGTTCCACCGCTTAGGTCGAAATCATTCTCCAATTTAGAAGCGTTTAGAAATGCACAGCTTAAGGCACCCGATGAGAGATCGGCTGAGGGCAGTGGAATATTCGTCTGATGTTATTGATATAGGTGACTGGGCAAACCGGTGCCACCAAAACCGGACAGGTTCATAGCTTAAGTCCACTCCTCGTTCGTGAAGTAAATCTTCTAAATTTCTCAGTGAAAGTGGAAATCCCATATACAGCATTACTGCAAGCTGGATAATCTCTGGACTGGTTTTTAAATAGCGGAATGAAAATTGATTGGCATAGCGGCATAGCTACTTGGGGGGGCTATTGTGGACGAGATCGTTTATTCTGACATTGCCTCCTTGCAGCCGGAGCCGAGCTCTGCAAAGTTGAAAAAATATACTATAAGAATTGAGAAAGAATAATGTGGGATCAAACATATTCAAATATATCCAGGCTCATCCTGGGAGAACGGGTACAACGTACGCTTTAATGGAACACTCCGAAGAGAAGTCCTCAACGCCGAGTGGTTCCAAACAGCAAAATAGGCCAAAGTCGTCATCAATGTTTGGCTTAGGCAATATAATCTGGTCAGACCACACCACGCCCTAAACATGAAACCACCAGTACTAGAAACAGCATTAGAGAAAACCAAAATCATTGGACCATAATAAGGGATAGGACAGTTTTAGTGATTTCATTTTTCGACATTTGTTGTAATTTTTTTGACCCTTATTTGGTCAAACTTGATTGTGTTTGATTTTGAAAGTGCTTAAAGCTTGGGTATCATAATTAGATAAAAGAGTTTTTATTATGAGTGAACATGTTATTGGTATTTGCGAGTTGAAAGAAGTACAATTAGCAAGAATAGAAGCTCTTGGGTTTACCCTTGATGATGCTTACCAAGCCGTAAATCATTATACTGATGGCCTTTGCTACTAAACTAACTATGAAGCAACCAAAAGGGCTTTGTGATACACAAGGCTACGGGTGAATGGCCGACACTCGATTGGTATGAGAATTTGTAATGGCCATCATCAAGAATAAACCGAATGATAAAAAGTTGCGGAAGCGTGATGAGGCGTTGCATAAGGCTGTGGAGGCTAAAACCACTTGGCTGTCTGATGACTTCAAAAATGAGCTTAGTGAAGTATCTGGTCAGGATAAAGCTGTCTGACGTCAGCACCCATGGGACAGATTTGACAGTTATTGTCAGGAAGTGACCCTCTACAATTAAGCAGAGGGCCGAGGGGGAAGGATCCCCTCCTGGGGGGGTATTGTAGACGCATCTACCCCTGGGGGGTAATGTAGACGAATCTATTCATAAGCATATTTTACAATACATAAGGATATATAGTCAAGCTGGAGATAGCGGCATCGTAGAGGTTGTCAAATAAGGTTATCTGTAAATTGTTCATTGTATCTCCTTGCCAACGATTGCGGCATTCAGAATTGATTTTTTTTAAAATTAGCGCTGGGCGTCTGCGATGAGACTACCAGCGATTGCCTTGGCACCTTTTAAAGTGTTGCAGGTGTAACCACGGCGATTACGCCATACTACCCAAGAGCCGTTACGCTGTTTGTTAATATCGCAGTGATAGCGGCTTCGTACGGTCTGATATCCGTAGTCAGTTCTCTTAAATTGAATTTCTTGATTGTTCATTTCTGTTGTCCTGTATTTTTAGGAACAACTGGACATCATCGGGGATGCCGTATGCGTAGTTTTGTATTTAATTTTATTGAAAGTTTAGAGGCCGACTAACAGTAAGCCTCATAAAACGATGAAGATAGAAACGGTTAAACCTACTCGTAAGCCTTTTGCCGCCCCCTCTAAACCTGCTTCTTAGACTGAAATTACGGTATCAAATGTGAGTTCCAATAAGCGTCAAAGCAAGGCAACTATCTCAAGGGTCAAACGCCAAGGCATATTCTTGATTTTATAGAGTGCTTCCTTTTGATTTTTAGATAGATTCATTGTTGTGGGCTTTCAGAGAAGTGCTGTCCTAAAGCAAAACCAGCGTTATATGTGTCTTAGCCCCCTAGAACTGTGCCAGCATATTTTGGCAAAGGGAGTAAGGAAACATGGCTCGGAAGCGTTATTCTGATGAAG
>ERZ1046876.2656-NODE-2656-length-10712-cov-7.605518_pt1 | contig 10712 bp, 7 predicted proteins | sample MGYA00383094_ERZ1046876 | MGnify/ENA primary metagenome ERZ1046876 (study PRJEB29581, sample SAMEA5548364) | metagenome | biome: marine; feature: coastal; material: water | depth 50 m | study: Short-term variability in the microbial, nano- and picoplankton... | reverse complement strand
TTACTCCAAAACGGCCACTCGCAACCTGTTTGATTGCGGACCGCCGGGAATCACCGTTCGCATCAGGAGTAAAACGCTCAAGGTCTTCCCCGCCCTCTCCAGTATTGGATTTTCCACCTAGTCGGTTCATCGCGATAGCTAAACTTTCGTGAGCTTCCTTTGAAATCGACCCATATGACATAGCCCCGGTTTTAAACCGCTTAACGATATCTGATGCAGACTCAACTTGGTCTAGTGGAACTTCTTTTGCAGAGTCGAAATTAAAATCCATCAATCCGCGTAATGTGAACAGATCTCTTGATTGATCATTCACTGCATCCGAATATTCCCGAAAGACAGAAAAATTTCCAAGTTTGGTAGCTTTTTGTAATTTATGGATGGTAGTAGGATTAAAAAGATGCTTTTCACCATTTGCTCGCCACTGGTATACACCACCAGGATCTAAATCTGAAGCTCTGACGTCAGGCCGCTCGGAAAAACCAGTACGATGACGGGTGAGTGTTTCTTCCGAAAGAGCACTCAACCCAATACCTGAAACTCGAGAGGATGTTTTGGTAAAATATTGGTCGATGACCTCCTGGTTCAAGCCAATCGCTTCAAATATTTGTGCTCCCCGATAAGATGCAATTGTGGAGATCCCCATTTTAGACATGGTCTTGATGACTCCGTTTAAGTTTGCCTTAAGAAATTTTTGGCACGCAGAATCAGGATCAGCCTTCAAATCTCCAGTATGTATGAGATGGCGAACCGTTTCCAATGCCAAATAGGGATTGATCAAATCAGCTCCATACCCAAGCAATAAAGCAAAATGCTGGACTTCCCGGGGCTCTCCTGACTCGACAATAATCGATACTTTCGTGCGAGTACCTTTTCGAATCAAATGGTGGTGTAACCCAGAAGACGCAAGCAAACAAGGTATAGCTGCTTGCCCGGGATTTATTCCTCGATCTGAAATGATTAACAAATTAACTCCGTTTTCAATCGCTTGGTCAGCCTGAAAGAAAAGATCTCCCAAGGAAGCCTCCAATGCCTTGGCACAAGGCTTTTCTTTTCTATCAGCATTAAATAAAGCTGACAAAGTTACCGATTTAAACGGGGCGGGCAATTCTCCTTTCAGTTGAAAAATGACTTTATCGTCCACTAATGGACTTTCAAATTTAATCATTCGTGCACTGTCGGGACCTGGCTTAGTGAGGTTTCCTTCCGAGCCAAGAAAAGTGACAGATGCAGTCACAATTTCCTCACGAATCGGATCAATGGGCGGATTAGTTACTTGGGCGAAAAGTTGTTTGAAATAATTATAAACAAGCTGTGGCTTTTCAGACAAAACTGCCAAGGGGGAATCATTACCCATCGAGCCTAATGGTTGTTTACCTACTTCTGCGCTTGGACCGATTAAAAACCGCAAATCTTCGAAGGTATAGCCAAATGCTTTTTGCCTAGTTAGCAAAGTACTAAATTCATCCTCTGAATTGCTGGATACTGGAGGAAGATCCGCTTGATTAATTAGAGAACTTTTCAGCCAAGTACCATAAGGTGCTTCCGAAGATATGTTCTTTTTAAGTTCATCATCCTCGATGATTCGGCCTTCATCCATATCAACCAAAAACATTCTACCAGGTTCCAGACGCCCTTTTCTAACAATTTTATTTGATGGGATAGATGATAAAACTCCAACTTCTGAAGCCAAAATTACTCGATCGTCAGAAGTTACATAATACCTAGATGGGCGAAGACCATTACGATCCAAAACTGCACCAATTTGTACTCCGTCAGAGAAGGCAATGGATGCAGGTCCGTCCCAAGGTTCCATCAAACAAGCATGGAATTCATAGAATTCACGCTTGTGGTCATCCATATTCTTATGCTTTTCCCATGGTTCAGGAATCATCATCATCATGGAATGAGCCAAGCTACGACCTGAGAGAGTCAAAAATTCCAAGCAATTATCAAATTTTTGAGAATCCGAACCATCTTCACGAATGATGGGGAAAAGTTTGGAAACATCGTCTCCAAAAACTTCACTCGCTAATTGCATTTGTCGGGCGTATAGCCAATTTTCGTTCCCTCTTACCGTGTTAATCTCACCATTGTGACAGATGTAGCGAAACGGCTGGGCTCTTGGCCAACTAGGAAAAGTATTTGTCGAAAACCTGGAATGCGTTAGCGCTAGTGCTGATTCCATATCAGGATCACTTAAATCCGGAAAATAGTCCGAAAGTTGTTCCGTGGTAAGCATGCCCTTGTAAACGATGGTGCGAGAAGAAAAGCAACAGGCGTGAAAATAAACATCGTCGTAACGATCTAAATAACGCAATCGATGACTAATAATCCGACGTGCAAGATAAAGTTTTCTTTCAAAGGCTAATCCCGGCTCTACACCTTCGGGGCGCTCAACAAACAATTGCTCCATCAACGGTTCACAAGCAGCGGAAGCTTTGCCAAGGATTTCACTCCTCACGGGCACTTTACGCCAACCGATCAGACTGAGATTTTCCTCAATTAAAACTTCTTCGACTATCCTTTTTTCATTAATCCGGTCGGACTCCTTAGATGACAAAAATAAAAATGCTACTCCATAATCTCCGGCCGCAGGTAGTTCTTTTGATATTTCTTCTACAACTACTTTGCGAAAAAACTTATCAGGAGTTTGAATAAAAATGCCTGCACCGTCGCCAGTAATAGGATCACACCCACAACCCCCACGATGGTCAAGATTTACGCAAATCTCTAAAGCTCCACGGACAATATCGTGGGACTTTCTGCCTTTCATATCCACGATCAATCCAATCCCGCAATTCTCGTGCTCGAATTGAGGGTCGTACAAACCTTGTTTCTGGGGAGTAGTCATGTTCTGTATGTTATATCAAAGCCAAAGTATTTCAAAAAGGAATGAGTATTCTGCGCCATGCAGTTTAGCGGTCAAGGCAGAAGGGTTAGCCATTTACTTGGAAACAAAAAACTCCGAGGAGATAGGTAAAGTAGGATGCCATCTACGAGATTGTAAGCGAAAGCCTGATTCCTCACCTAGCAGTAGGATATCTTGAATATTACTGGCCTCAATTTCGCAATTTACTTTAAAAAAATGGTATAAGAATCGAATAATAGCTTTATGAAGAAATGTGTAAAACCCACTCGTTTGCGGATTTATTGCAAAGTCAGAGTTTAACCAAACCGCATCTGACTCTATCATGTCATGCATCTTTCTAAGGCCACTTTTTATTTTATTGATTTCAAAACAATCCCAAAAAAAACAAGTGCAAACGGCGTCGAATTTATGGAAAGATTTAAAATCTTCAAAGGAAAGGTTTATGAATGTGTGATTAGAAAGATTATTTGAAGATATTGAATTTTTAATTTCAGATAGCATCGTTTCAGATGATTCGACTAAGGTAATGATTGCTCCCGTATTGGTCTTAAGCAATTCAGCAAATAAACGACCCCGTCCTTCTCCAATTAACAAAATTCTTTCACGGTCTCTAATTTTGTCTAATTGACAAGTTCTTGCCCATTGAAGCTGATTTCCGAAAACCACTTTTTCTAAAATCGTGTAAATTTTAGCTACCCGATCAAAATTCATAAGAGATACAGTAATGTAACCACAAGTGGTAAAACCCAAAAAGTTGTCTCTAAATGAACTCTAAATTCATCACCCCTGAGTTGCCATTTTCGCAAAAAAAACAACAACACTGGTAGTATGACTGATATATAAAAAAGGGGTGGGTAAATTTTATTTAAAATCAATCCAACAAAGAAATAACAACTACAGATTCCAAAAAAGAAGTTGGTAAGTTGCGTGCGAAGAGTTGCGTGATGTGAGACAAAGGAACGTACAGCACCCTCATCATCGTTTCTTATCTCAAATTCCTTAAGAGTTACGCAATTAAGTATGAAAGTTAAGAATATATAAATCCATCCAATGCAAACAGAGAAAAAATCTGTTCTTCCGAGTTCCCAAAAGATACATCCCAAGGCAAGTAAGAACGAGGTGCGAATTTCCTTTGGAAAATACTCAAGTTTTCTCTTTCCTTCGATCATACAAATTAAAAAATTACTCAAAGCTAAAATAAATAAACAAAAACCAACTGACAGAATGAACAAATCCAGAATACTTATTGAGTAGATAATAATCGCAATTAAAACTAATACCCAACCCACAACAAAACGGATTGGGTGTGCACGACCTATTAGAAACCTAGATGGAATGGTCTTGTGATTATCTGTGGGTTCAAAAAAACGATCTGCAGAATAAGCCAACCAAACCGCCGTTCCTAATATTAAAGTTTCCGTGAAAAAAAATTTTTTACTAAGTCCCATGGAAATAAAAGTTTTCCAAATTATCGCAACAAGTGGAGCATCCAAGGAAAGATGATGAATCAATCTTCCTGGTTTCAAAAATAATTCTTTGCACACAATGATGAAGGTTAGGTTTGCGAAGGTTTCGATAAAGTGATAGTGAGGTTTAATGAAAATCAAAGCATATTTAAAGCCTCAGTGCGGTTGGAGCATGGGTGTTAGGGCAATAATGGATAAATATACCCTTGAATACGAAGATCTCGACATTATCAACGAGCAACATCTTTTTGCAGAGATGGTCGAAAAAACCGGTCAGACTAACCAACCATGCGTAGAGGTCGATGGTGTTATGCTTACCGATGTAAGTGGTGAGGAAGTCGAAAACTATTTAATATCAAACAAACTTGTTGAATCAAATGAACAAAAACCTGAAGCTCCAATAGATTCTGCTTGCTCTGACGAGGAGCATCGTCGTATGGCTGAAGAAAATTCATCTCCTGTTCGATTCTTTTAACCTAATTCTTAGACCATGACCTACGTAGTTACTGAAAAGTGTGTTGACTGTAAATTTACAAGCTGCGTCTCCGTATGCCCGGTAGACGCTTTCCATGAACTTCCTGACCGACTCTACATCAACCCGGAAGCTTGCATTGATTGCAACGCATGCATGGACGAATGTCCGGTTGAGGCAATCTTCCCTGATATGGATGTCCCTGAAGAACTCCAGGAATGGATTGAGTTAAATGAAAAAGCTGAAGATTATCCTCAATTAGTTGGACAAAAAGATGCTCTGAAAGGACCAAAGTGCTCAGATCCAGATGCGGATCAATAATCAATACATTAAAACGTAAAGAATTTGCTTGTTCTCAAGCACTTTTGTTTTTTCATAACCTAATTGCCCTATGAAAAATAAATTAGTTATCATTTCTACAAAAGACGATTTTAAACCCCTATCTCTTACTCAAGACGATAAGGCTTTTGTTTTCTTTTTATTTAAAAAGACTGCACTTATAGAAGTCAGCGAATCTCTCCACGAGATTACCGCAGGTTCCATTTTACTAAGAAGTCCGCACATTCCCCTAGTTATTAAATCTCAGGGCAACGATGCGTTAGCCTATTCTAAACTAACCTTTCAAGGTAAGGATGCCGCAAAGTTGACAACCTTATCATGCATTGAACCCAACATTGTGTTGAAACCATTGCATGTTCATTTCGCTGACAGCATAATTTCTAAAATAGAGGTAGAAATTAAAACTAAAAATTTCAACTGGGAAAGTATTGTGCTGTCTCAGATTTTAGAATTGCTCGCCAAAACTCACCGTCTGACAAATCACAATTTCGTCGAAACTTTACCCGACCACGCTCAAAAACTCCGTGATTTGCGTGCAGAAATCCATGAAAAATTTTCTAATAACTGGAAAATTGATGACATGGCAGGCATCATGAAACTTAGCACCAGTCGATTTGCCTCTCTTTACAAAACCACTTTTAAAATCAGCCCAACAGAAGATTTAATTCAAACCCGAATCGACCAAGCGAAAAAAATGCTATCAGGTTCGAAAGTAAGCGTAAAAAAAGTTTCTGATGCCTGTGGTTTCGAGAGCGTTCACTACTTTCACAGGGCTTTTAAGAAAAGAGTAAACCTTACCCCAAAACATTATCAAAACAGTCAATTTGCCCAAGAAGGTTCTGTTTTCACATCCGAGAGACACTTTTCCTTGGACCGCCTAACTCAGAACGCTGAGTACTCGGGAATTATCGAATTAATTGATGGAGAATTGCGCTTTCATGGAAACACCTCTCATGTCTCAGAATTATTAGGCTATTCGCAACAGCATCTTCATGATAATCCATTCATTAGTTTTGTTGCTACTCAGGATAGTTCTATCGCACTTGAAGGTGCAACTAAGATAATGAAGGGTAAAAATGTAATGGATCTCAACATCAACCTAGTTCACAAATCTGGTTCAAATGTTCCTGTTCAGTTTTCGGCACTCCTAAAAGGTAAAAATTGGTATTGGTTTATGAAGCACGCTGCATTAACGGTTGCTTAATTCCTTTTTATTTTTTCTCAGCAGACCAACTAAAGTTTCCCGCACCTTGGCCGTTAACTTGTTTTTCTAGGCCGTCATTTACGGCAAACCTAACATGTTCTAGGGATGAGCTGTAACATCTAAAGCTTTTGCTAAAGGGTATTGATTTTTCCCACCCCTTACTAAGGTTTTTAAATTCGTGGAAAACTTTAGGTGACTTTCCTTCATCGCTAATAATGAGTCTTTCTATAGGGCCAAAAGTAGCCAGTTTAAGCATCAAACCCTCAGGAATTTCATCAGTTGTAATGATACTATCAATGGATCCTTGAGGATTGCCCGTCTTGGGCATAGTTTCCCGGACTGAAGATTCAGACGAAATAATGGGTTCTGAAGAACCTGAACCCGTTTCTTGATCATCCGAGGAAAAAATTAATACTAGAATGATAGCAAAAAGTACAAACCCTCCTGAAATTAAACCAATATAAATGAATGGATTTTTTGAGGATGAGAGCGAAGTCTGGGCTCTCGTAATTCCCTTGTGATCAACAGAGCTAAAATCCTTTGAAGAATCGGCTGATTCAGAACCCCCAATTTTACCAATTGGTTTTTTAACGGAGCGACCTTTATCCCCTCCTATTTCTAAATTTAAATCATCAACTGCGGACTCAGGATCAATGCCTAAAAATCGTGCATAAACACGAATAAATCCACGCAAATAAACTTCTGGCAGTTGAAGATCGAATTTACCTGCTTCAAATGAAGTTAAAAAATCACCGCGAATCTTGGTAGATTCTGATGCTTCTCGTATGGATATACCTTTTCGATTTCTAGCTTCTTCAAGTTTTTGTCCAATGGCCATCGTATATTATGTTTAGTAAGCACATTTTCAGTAAATTCGAAGATGATCAAGGTGCGAATTTCAAATGATTAAAGATCCATTAGAATTTCTCTTCCTTGACCGGGCAAGTCGGGACCAACAATTCCACGATCTTCCAACTCGTCCATAATTCTTGCTGCCCGATTATATCCAATACTTAGTTTACGCTGAAGGTTTGAAGTCGATGCTCGCTTGGTTGTGCGAATAATTTCTACAGCTTTTTTTAACATTGGGTCATCGTCAGATTCCCCATCTCCAGCACCTAAGACATCGTCTTCTCCGGCAGAATCAATCTGCTCCCTAACTTCTTCAATGATTTGAGGAGGGCCATTGACTTTTAAGTAGTCCACAATCCCGTTTATTTCTTCATCGCTAACAAAAGCTCCCTGTGCCCTCATAAAACTCGCACTACCCGGAGGTATAAAAAGCATATCTCCTTTACCGATCAAAGACTCAGCACCCTTTCCATCCAAAATTGTCATGCTATCACGGTAGGATGCTACTCGAAATGATATTCTACTAGGCAAGTTCGCCTTAATCACCCCAGTGATTACATTTACTGAGGGCCTTTGTGTAGCAATAATAAGGTGTATACCTGCTGCTCGAGCCAATTGGGCAAGACGAGCGATTCCTGTTTCAACATCTGCTTGCGCCACCATCATTAAATCAGCCAATTCATCAATAATACAGACAATGTAAGGCAATTTATTTTCAGGGATTTCTAAGACATCATCATCCCGTGGAACTTGAATTGAGGAAAGAGCAGCTCGTTCTTCTGCCGTCATCGCCGCGTCCAAAAGCTGAGCCTTTTCCTTTTCTTCTTTGTCTTTTAGAATTTTTGCGTTGAAACCTGCAATATTACGAACTCCTACTTTTGAGAAAATTTGATAACGGCGCTCCATTTCAGCCAATAACCATTTTAAAGCACCAGGAACCTTCTTAGGTTCTGTGACCACCGGAATAAGCATATGAGGTAAATCATTGTAGACTTTCATTTCCACAATTTTTGGATCCACCATAATGAATCTTACATCTTCTGGACTTGAATGATAACATAAAGAAGCGATGATCGCGTTTATACAGACCGTTTTCCCGGATCCCGTAGACCCCGCAACCAATAAATGAGGCATCTTAGTTAGATCCGCAACCAAAGGCCTCCCACTAGCTTCTTTACCCAAAACAATAGGGATTTCAGCGTTAGCATCAGCCCAAGCTTTTGATTGCAAGATTTCCTTGAGGCAAACAGGTGCCGATATATCATTGGGAACTTCCACGCCGACACATCCTTTGCCGGGAACCGGAGCAAGTATGCGCACTCCATCCGCCATTAGAGCCATGGCCAAATTTTTGTCTAAATTGGCAATTTTTTCCACCCTTACACCGGCCGCTGGATGAATATCATAACGGGTAATAACGGGTCCGGTATGAACTTCTCCAATTTCAACATCGATCTTAAATTCATGCAAAGTCTCCTTTAATCTCTTCGCTTTGATCATATGATCTTCGTCTCCACCGGAAGAAATTTCAGGAGGTTCCATTAACAATTCAAGAGTGGGAAATTTATAATCTCCCCTCCGCTCAGGAAATAGGTCTGTAGATTTTTCTGTTTTTTCCGCTCTTACTACTTTGAAGCCGTCGTCCAAAAGAACTGCTTCCTTAGCTTTGCCCACATCCAATTCTTTTTTCTTTGAAGGTGAAGCAGGTGGCTCTTCTAAATTTGTAAGGGGTTCTGCATTCTCTTCTTTAAGTTTTACTTTATCAATTTTGGGAGATTTATCTTTTTTAAGATGCGAAGATCCTGTGGATGACTGCAAGGGCTCTTTAAATTCAGTACTCTGACGAGAAATATCACCAAACAAGGCATCTTCGCCTCCATCTTTTTTATAAGAAAATATTTTTTTCCAAATAGATGTGGAAACTTCAATATTTTTATCTTTGTCAGGAATTGTCGAGTGAACTTTATCTTTGATTGTTTTTTCTTCGTTTCTTTTCAGTGATGAGAAAAGACTAAACAAGAAGATAACAGAGTTTTGTACTTTTTCCACGCCGATAGAAAAGTGAAAAGCCAATGAGAAAATCATCATAAAAATGGCTAGTAGCCAAGTCCCTACACCACCTATCCAAACTTTTAATAATCCACCACTTTGTTGCGTAGATTCCTCAAGAAGTGGAATACCAGAATACATCCATGAACCTAGGGCACCACCAGCTCCATGCTCCCAAACTGACTGATCGAAAAGCGGTGAACCAGAATCTTCGATCGATGAAAAGTCCCGAAGGTTAGCTATTAGGCAAATTGAAATAATAACAAAAGGAAGGGGGAATAATTTTTGAATTTTTTGTTGTTTCGTACTTGGTTTTAAACATAGCCAAGAGAAAACTCCTAGTGACCAAGGTAATAACCACGCGGATATCCCAAGAATTGCAAAAAGATATCGAGCAATTAACAGACCCGCTTGACCCAAGATGGGAGCAGGACCGTCGGGAGGGAAATTATGATAATTGGATGGATTATAATCTATAAAAGAAACCAAGCTCAATAGGGATAGAATGGCCAAGAAGAAGCCCCAGCCCTTTCTTTGAACCGGTGACAGATCTGTCAGACCACTTCCTTTTTTGTTTTTAGCAGATACGTTTGCCACTATTATATTTTGGGCGTATTAATCACCACATCCGAATTTCACCACACATGGAGGTATTGAAACTGTAATGCACAAAATTTTCAAGTTTGAACCTCATTATTTTGAACGAATATGGGGAGGACGTGCATTAGAGACTATTTTAGGAAGAAATATTCCAGTTAAGCAAAATATCGGAGAATCATGGGAGATCGTCGATAGGGATGATTGCCAGTCTGTACTAACTCAATCTGTAGGTGAATCCATTACATTACGGGCATTGCTCCAGAAACAGCACCATAGAATCATGGGGCCAGGTTGGAATGTAGACGACAAATTTCCAGTTTTAGTTAAATGGTTAGATTGTAATAAACGTCTCAGTTTACAGGTTCATCCTCCAAAATCTGTTGCTGATTTAATGTCTAGTGAGCCGAAAACTGAAAATTGGTATGTTGCTCATACAACAGCCCAGGCTGGACTGTTTGTCGGTCTTAAATTTGGAACAACAAAGAAGAAATTCATTAAAGCTCTCAAGGAGAATAAGTTAGAAGCAGTCTGCCATCGTATTAACTCATCTGCAGGAGACTCCATATTGGTTAATAGCGGATCGATACATGCAATTGATGGGGGTAATCTCATCTTAGAAATTCAACAAAACTCAGACACAACATATCGAGTTTATGATTGGGGGAGGAAAGATAGGACTGGATTTACCAGAAAACTCCATATCGAAGAGTCGTTAAGGTGTATTAATTTCAACGATTTCGAACCTGAAATTACTTCCACTAATAATTCTCAAGTTCAAATACTTGCCGAATGCAACCACTTTAGAATAAGAAAGTTTTCATTCCCTAAGCCAATGAAAATTAAACTGAAAAACTTGCAGCA
>ERZ1046876.2653-NODE-2653-length-10725-cov-7.875164_pt1 | contig 10725 bp, 8 predicted proteins | sample MGYA00383094_ERZ1046876 | MGnify/ENA primary metagenome ERZ1046876 (study PRJEB29581, sample SAMEA5548364) | metagenome | biome: marine; feature: coastal; material: water | depth 50 m | study: Short-term variability in the microbial, nano- and picoplankton... | reverse complement strand
TTCACAGCACAACCAAATATCTGAGCGGTACCAACGATCATGCGGGTGGAGCAGTACTGGTTAAATCTCAGGAAAACGCGAAGGCCTTAAAGAAATTTCAGCAAAATTGGGGGTTGGGAATCTCGCCTCTTGAAGCAGAAGTTTTGCGGAAAAGGATGCATGATTTTGAAGAACGTATGCAGCGTTTTAACAAAAACAGTCTGGCTATTGCCCATTTTCTGGAAGCTCACTCAGCGGTCGACCGTGTTTATTATGCTTGTTCTCCAAGCGACGTCTCCGGTTCTCCTGCTCCAAAGTTGCTTTCCGGAAACGGAGGTGTAGTTAGTTTTGTGCTGAAGAATAATACTGAAGATAATTTAGGGAGATTTTACGACGGCGAATTTATTTCCATCCTTAAAGCGCCGACTTTAGGTTCCAACCAGACTCTTGTCTGTCCCTACCCACTGTTGACACATTATCACGACAGCGACGAAGATCTTCTGGAAATTGAACTTCCACGCTATTTGATTCGTATTGCGGCAGGTTCTGAAAACAATATTGAACCGATAATCGCGGATTTGAATTCGTCCCTGGCGCGGACTACTCAGTAAGATAATCAACTACGATAGAACTGGAACACAAAGCTCGCATCGTGTCAATCACCGGTAAATGTTTTGGATGTGCCACGTATGCAGCTAATCCTGCTTCATCGTCAAAATGAGTCGTCAGTACAATGTCATAGGCACGCTCTGATTTATTGCAATCCAGTCCAACCTCGATCATCCGTAAAGTCTCAATTTTTCCTTCCAGTCCCCTCAAAGTTGAAAGAACAAGATCCAGATTTTCAGGACTGTTTTCCTTGAGTTTAAACATTACAATATGCTTAACCATATTAGCTCCTAATTTTCTATAATTAAACGGTGATAACGCTTTTTACCTGCTCTGAGCAGAATTTCACCATCCTGCAGATCAGTTTTTCCAAGACAATATTCCGGATTGTCAATCCGTTCGTCATTTACATAAACACCACCTTGGGCTTGTAAACGCCGTGCCTCTCCTTTTGATTTACAGAGCCCTGTCTGCAGAAAAGAGTCAAAAATATCAAGGCCTGCGGAAAAATTATCTGCTGCGATTGTAGTGCTGGGAACATTCGATTTGTCACTTTTTCCATCTCCGGAAAAAAGAGACTGTGCCGCCTCTTGAGCTTGAAGCGCTGTTTCCTTACCGTGAATGAGAGCAGTTGTTTCAAAAGCCAGTCGCTGTTTTGCTTCACGGATATCTGCACCTTGAAGTTGACCCAGTTGCCGGACTTCACTCATGGGCAGAAAAGTAAATAAGGCTAGAAATTTTTCCACATCTGTATCTTCTGTATTGACCCAATACTGATAGTACTCATAGGCAGAGGTACGTTTCGGATCAAGCCAGAGTGCGCCTTTTTCCGTTTTCCCCATTTTCTTACCGGATGATGTTGTCAACAGTGGATAGGTCCAGCCGAAGGCGTCTTTGCGCTCCACGCGCCGAATCAAATCTGTGCCGGAAATAATATTAGCCCACTGATCGTCACCACCCATTTGCAGGGTGCAGTTATAACGTCGATTCAATTCCAGAAAATCAAAAGCCTGTAAAAGTTGATAATTGAATTCCAGGAAACTTAAACCTGTCTCAAGTCTAATTTTATAAGTTTCAAAAGATAGCATCCGGTTAACCGAAAAATGCCGACCGATGTCACGCAGAAAATCAATATAATTTAAGTCCCGCAGCCACTTAGAATTATTGACGAGAAGCGCGTCTCCACTAAAATCCAGGAAACGCTCCATTTGTGGAAGAATGCCTTCAATATTCGACTGCAGTTGCTCTTCAGTCAACATTTTACGCAATTCAGTTTTTCCGCTGGGATCGCCGATCATGGACGTTCCGCCGCCCATTAAGGCTATTATCCGGTGACCTCCACGCTGCATGTGTGCCAGTCCCATCAACGGAATAAGATGACCTACGTGCAGCGAATCTGCGGTTGGATCGAAACCGACGTAGCAACAAATTCTGTCCTCCTTAAGGCGTTTTGCCAACTCTTCTGGATGTGTGCTTTGTTGGAAAAAACCGCGTTCTTTAAGATCTTCTAGCATAATAATCAGTTATAAAATTTGTGTCGTCCGGAAAATGCTTCCATCAACGTAACATCATCCACATATTCCAGGTCGCCTCCTGCCGGAATTCCGCAGGCCAGCCGTGTGATTGTTGTAATTTCCCTGGAAAATTCCTGCTTTAAAAACAGGGCGGTCGCTTCACCTTTGACGGTAGGGTTTGTTGCAATTATCATTTCCTTTATCGCACTTTCTTCCACCCTTTTTCTTAAGTTTTTAATATTCAATTGTTCCGGTCCTATACCATCCAGCGGAGAAATTGCGCCCATTAAAACGTGATAAACGCCTTTGAAAACCCCACTTTTTTCAATTGGGAAAATATTATTTGGCTGTTCGACTATACAGATCTGTTCATGCTCTCGTCCGGCGTGACTGCAAATCGCGCAGGGGTCAATGTCGGTAAAACCGGAACAGACTGAACAATAGCGGATTTGCTCTTTTACCTGTGTGAGAGCATCTGCCAAATTTTGCGTTTCTTGCTGTGAATAGCGAAGAATACTAAAGGCGAGACGCTGTGCAGTTTTACGTCCAACTCCGGGAAAACGAGAAAACTCGTAAACCAATCGTTCCAGGGCAACAGGGATTTGCATGTTCAGTCAGGAGGGGTCTACTTCAGGAAAGTGAAGATTGGGTTGGCGTGCTTCTGTGTGGATCAAACCCAGTGGATCAAGAGTTTTAAGTTTCATTTTAAGTGACTTTTCATCCCACTCATCGGGATAAGGATTTACAGGACCGTTAACAATATTTTCCAGCCGTTTGCGGTATTCTACTTCTGCTGCATGTAAATTTTCTAGCATCCCGATTCCTTTTTTTGCCAGAGGTTTGAGAAATGCGGGAATTTTTGTTTCTTTAAAAAGCTCGTCCAGACGCTTTGAATTACGTAGGGATATTGTGTATTCTGCGCGAACATCAATCTGTACTTCCACTTCTTCCACCATGTTCCCACATTTTTTGTGGACTCTTCCATTCGGCATTTCTAATTCTGAATATTCCAGTGACTTGCATTTCGGACAATAAAGCCAGGTGATCCAACCGGTGATTGGAGCATTACGAGCTTCGTCTTCTTTCTTTGCGCGTCTATCAGCAAGGTTAATAACTTTTGCAGAAGTATTACTCATCTTTTTAAATGAAAGTTACGGAACATTTTTAGCAAAAAACCATATTACAATAATTTTGTCTGAAACTGCCATAGATTTTCACTTATTTTACTAATTAAGTCAAAATATTTTAAAGCTGTGTGAATCTGTAGAATATTCAAAAATGCAAAGCGTTTAGACGCTCATTTGTATGTCAGGAGTAAAGTTTTAAATCAAGAGCCCGGCAAGTGTATTTTTCAAAGTTCCAGAAGCTGAACTGCAATAAAATTATCTTTAACACTTTCTTTGCTGGAAAGATTAAAACGCTGTTGATGGCGTGTATAGAGAAATGCATCAGGCCCTCTTTTTCGTTGTTCCAATAGTGAATTTATAAACGCCTGTAAGGGTGTCCAAACTAAGAACTAGTCTGAAATGCTCATTCATATCATAACTTTTTCCTTGACAGAGAGCGTATGATGTTATAATTTCATCATGCATAAATCATTTTCTACATAGGACGTCATAAGTCGCTGAGATGGGGAAATTCTAAGCCCTTATTCAGTTGAACGATTTTTCAGTAAGTGCCGGCAGAAAGAATCTGTCTTCACAAACTTCCTCTTTATCATAGCCAATGGAGCAAAAGATGAAAAACATTCTCTTCGTTTTAGTTATCACATTTATAAGCATTTCCCTGACTTCTTGTGCTAAAACTTATTCAAAAATAACTGATTCTAAAACTACTAATTTAATTATTGAAAATTCAACCGCAACAGGATCTACACTTGAAAACGCAACAATTGAAAATTCTCATGTTGCTAACTCAACGATATCCAAGTCTGAGATTAAGGATAAATCTAAAGTTACTGAAAATTCGATAATTAGAGATTCAATCATTGAAAATTCTATAATCACCAATTCAACTATTATCAATCGAACGATTATTAATCAAACAATAGTAAATTCAAATATAGGTGGAGGAGAAGAAGAAGCACAAGAGAAAGAATAATTAGTTTTTATTTCGACAATTTAAATTTAACTCCTTGTTAAATTTACTTTCCCAAACTCCTACCCTGTCGGTTGGATCTGGTATAGTTGATAGGCGAACATTCACCCCTAGGTTCTTTCCACAAACTAGCCAAGCAGAAGTTAAATCACCTCCCTACAAAATAGATATGTGTTCCTGCATGGACGGATGCGTAGTATGCTATCAAAATATACACTTAATATTGCAATAAATGTTTTATTGTTACAAATAGTCTCTGCAAAAAAAATCTAACGGAAGAAGTTAAACTGGATTTGCTTCTGTGAGTAAAGAAATATTTTGATAATGAATAAATAGTTGACAGTTTGGGTGGTGAAATTAACGACATACCCACTTACTGAACCCATTATATAAAATTACTTTCTGTAATATAAGAAACTTACAGAACTCCTAATTCATTTTTATTGAATCCTTCTACTTGAAGGTGTAACTAAAACTGGAACTACCTTTCCTAAATTTATCCCCTACTATAAATTACAACAAGTAAAACCCCTATTCGTTGTAAAACAAAACGATTTGTGGTATAAATAGTTTCCCAATAATCAACTATTAGGAAACATTGTGAGACAGATAATTATCATTCTCTCCATTATTTTTAGTTTCACGGTCAGTTCTTGTAGTGGGGAAAAAGAGGAATCTACCACAGACACAACAATTCCAACCCCAATAGAATCTGCCCCTTACGACGACACCTCAACTGACGGAGACAACACCACCATCACCAGTCCTACACCCGATACAACTGCACCCACAGTAACTTCAGTTTCTACAATATCAGATAATCAAAGTAGAGTATCAATTACTGATAACATCACGTTGACATTCTCTGAGGTAATGAATACAGATTATGTCAGAACTAATACTTCTGACACAAACTGTTCAGGAACTTTAAGGGTGTCTTCAGATAACTTCACTACTTGTATTAAGATCTCGTCATATCCATCAAGTTCTAATTTAAACAAGACATTTACTCTAGACCCATATGATAATTTTTCATATTCCACTACTTACAAAATAAGAGTCACAACTGGAGTCAAAGATAAAGCAGGGAATGCATTGAGTAATCAGTATGAAACTCCTAACGGATTCACGACGCCTATTACGGTGAACACCTTCACACTCTCCGACACGGCACTCAAGTCCGGTGAAAACGCAACGGTAACATTAGATTTCTCAGAGGAGGTTGCCTCCTTTTCCAGTTCTGCTGACATCACGGTTGCCAATGGAGCTCTCGCAACGATGAGCAGCAGCGACAATAAGACCTGGACCGGAACTTTCACACCAACGGCCGATACGGAAGATGCGAGCAACACGCTTTCTTTGGCAACGAGCTACACCGACACCGACGGTAATTTAGGCCCTGCGCAAACAACTGCAAACTATGAGGTCGAAACCTTGTCTCCTTCGGTGAGCTCCTTCACACTTTCCGACACTGCACTCAAGGCAGGTGAAAACGCGACTGTAACATTGGTTTTCTCAGAGAATGTTGCCTCCTTTTCCAGTTCTGCTGACATCACTGTTGCCAATGGAACTCTTGCAACGATGAGCAGTTCCGACAACAAGACCTGGACGGGAAGCTTCACACCAACGGCCGATACGGAAGATGCGAGCAATACTCTCTCGCTGGCGACGAGTTACACCGACACCGCCGGTAATGCTGGCCCTGCGCAAACAACTGCAAACTATGAGGTTGAAACCTTGTCTCCTTCGGTGAGCTCCTTCACACTCTCCGACACGGCACTCAAGTCCGGTGATAACGCGACTGTAACATTGGTTTTCTCAGAGAATGTTGCCTCCTTTTCCAGTTCTGCCGACATCACGGTTGCCAATGGAACTCTCGCAACGATGACCAGCACCGACAACAAGACCTGGACGGGAACCTTCACACCAACTACCAATACGGAAGATGCGAGCAATACTCTCTCGCTGGCGACGAGTTACACCGACACGGCTGGTAATGCTGGCCCCACGCAAACAACTGCAAACTATGAGGTCGACACCTTGGCTCCTTCGGTGAGCAGCATAGAGATCAGTAGTGCGACGGGTATTCAGAACAACCTGCTGAATGCTGGAGACGTGGTATCGGTGACATCCACTTTCAGTGAAACTGTGACAGTAACTGGTACACCGCAACTGACCCTGGTTGTGGGCAGCACTGACCGGACAGCGACATATCATTCAGGTAGTGGAGGCACAACGCTGGTTTTTAAATACACTATCCAGGCTGTAGAGACTGACGACGATGGCATCAGCATCGGGGCTAATATCCTTGTCTTGAATAGTGATACGATCCAGGATCCAGCCGGTAACAATGCTACCCTCACACACAGCGCGGTGTCGGCCAATTCTAGCTACAAGGTGGACACCACGGTGCCAACACTTGCAGAGACAACATCGGTTCCCTCTTTGACAAACGACAACTCCACTCAGTACATCTTTAGTTCCAGCGAAGGTGGAACAATCAGCATCGGAGGAAGCTGCAGTAGCGATAACAGCACTGCGGTTGCTGACAACATGACGGTATCCTTTGCAGATTTGGAGGATGGTACCTACAGCAATTGCTCCATCACAGTTGCTGACAGTGCAGGTAACACACAAACCATAACGGTCAATTCCTTTACTATTGACACCAGCGCTCCGACCCTCTCGCAGGTTACAGCGGTAACATCCCCAACCAATGACAATACCTCAAGTTACACCTTCAGCTCCACCGAAGCAGGATCTATCACCTATGGAGGTAGTTGCAGCAGTTCTACTACTGCATCAACAACTGACAACAACACGATCACCTTCAATGCCCTGGCGGATGAAACTTACAGCAACTGTAAAATTTCAGTGACTGACAATGCAAGTAACACAAGTGACAACCTGTCGGTGAATTCCTTCACCATCGATACCGTAAAACCAATCCTTGCACAGGTAACTCCTGTAACCACACCAACCAACAACACAACACCAGGTTATGCTTTCTCATCGGATGAGGCTGGCACCATTTCCTACAGTGGTTGCTCCCAGGGAGGCACGTCAGCAATCAACGGAACCAACTCCATCTCATTTGGTACCTTGAGTGAGGCATCTTACAGTTGTACCATCATCGTTACAGATTCGGCTGAAAATGCCAGCAGTGAATTGAGTGTAAATACATTTGTTATAGATACAACCGCACCTACTGTTTCCTCTATTTCCTCTTCCACTTCAGATGGAGCATACAAGTTAAATGACAACATCACGGTCACAGTCACCTTCAATGAAAATGTGATTGTCGACAATTCTAGCGGGAACCCACGCATCCAACTGGAAACCGGAACCAATGACCGTTATGCCAGCTACATCAGTGGAAACTCGACCAACATCCTGTCATTCCTTTACACAGTTCAGTCAGGAGACAATTCCAGTGTCCTGGATTACAAGGCTACCGATTCCCTATCTGCAAACAGCAGTAATATACGGGACAACGCAACCAACAATGCTACGTTGACTCTAACCTCTCCAGGTGCTTCAGGCTCGCTCGGTGCAAATAAATCGATTGTGGTCGACGGCATAGTTCCTACGGTAACTAATGTTTCATCCTCGACGGACAATGGATCATACACGTTAAATGACAACATCACGGTCACAGTCACCTTCAATGAAAACGTGATTGTCGACAATTCCAGCGGTAACCCACGCATCCAACTGGAAACCGGAACCAATGACAGTTATGCGAACTACATCAGTGGAAACTCGACCAGCATACTTTCTTTCCTTTACACAGTGCAGTCTGGAGATAACTCCACCGACCTTGACTACACGACCACAAATTCTCTCTCGGATAACGGAAGTACCATTCGGGACAATGCCTCCAACAATGCTACGCTGACTCTACCTTCTCCAGGCTCTTTCGGATCGATTGGCTATAGTAAATCGATCGTAATCGATTGATCTCTAATTGGAGGTGCATATCCAGATCTTGATTGCGGTGATGAGCTAGAAATTGTATGTGTAGCCAAAGCAAATTAGTAATTTATTTTTCCAATAATTTACTAATTTAATTTGATAACTAAGAATTAACTAGTATTTTTGTTTTGATAATGATTTTTGGATAGTAATCCATTCCCCTTTTTGATAAAAAGATAACAGTTAAATATTAATTGATTATGAAAGAAATGTTGACCCAGGGGCAAATCTGGCAATTTATTCTAGCCGTCCTGATCATTATTTTGTTTGCCTCTTGTAGTTCTGAAACCAACAAAGATACTGCAACTGAAGAAGAACAAATAACAAAATCATCCATCCAGCAAATCCCGGCATCCATCAAGGAAGTCAGTATCCCTCCCAAACTCTCGCTGATCGAATCACCGTCCCTGAATAAAAATAATCTTGTCTCTTTTGGATTCAGGAGTTCGAAGGCCGGCACAATCAGTTATTCAGGAAGTTGCTTCGGTACCACCAAGAATGCGATCAGGGGAGATCACCACATTCTATTTGTGACAATGATTGAGGGGAAATATGACGACTGCGCCATCGAAGTTACTGACTCAGAAGGAAAGACAAGTGATCCTCTGCATGTACCCGCATTCAAAGTTGATTTCACAACACCTGAATTGAGCCAGGTAGGAAATTTCAGTGTTCAAGGCCGGAAGGTAAAGATAAACATAAATGCTAGTGAAGTTGGGAGTCTGGCCTACTCTGGCAACTGTAGAGGTGATTTAAAACAAATGAAACAGGGCAGATCTGAAGTTTCCATCATCTTTCCGGGAGACGGACAGTATAGTGACTGTGAACTGACGTTGATCGATCCTTCTGGTAATATCAGTAAACCCCTGCCCCTGAGTACAATCAGGATAGATGCCACACCACCTGTTCTAGCAGAGATCAAACCTGTACCAGAAATGATATCCACAGACAGGCCTAGCTACTCTTTCAAAACCTCCAAATCTGGAACCCTGAATTTCAGTGGAAAGTGCAAGGGCAACGTTGACAAGGCGGTTGTAGGTATCAACCACATAGCCCTGCTGACAGCAGAACCAGGAGACTACAACGACTGTACGATGACCATTACAGACTCTTCAAACAACATAAGCCAACCCCTGAAGATTTCACCATTTGTGGTGGTAAGAGGTCAGTCATAAATTCTTTCTTCTTAAGGTGGACGGATCTAGGTACTATAAAATTGGTAGAACTGATTATAGTAACTCCAATAAATGGTGTGAGAGAGTACTGAAGTCACTCCAAAGTCAAGGACAGTATCTCTTACGAGTTAAGGAGTACTTTAGTTTCGGTTGTGTGGAAACAGTTTTATGTTATTCTGAAATTTAAAGGAAATCTACCTTAACTGCATACTTCATACACTATCTTAAAGTTGTATATTTTTGATTATCTGATTATTAGAGACACGAAATCTCATTAACAAATAGTTATTAAATTAGTAATTAAAATGTACCTAAGAGAAAATAAAGGGTTAGAGAATCCTAACATTTGTTTGGAGATTCAGCGCAATTGCAGGGATTGCTAGGGGATAATCTGGAGACGCTGGGCTACTTCATCTTTAATTTAGTCTCAACAACTAATATACAATAATATCCCATAATATACTTAAATTATTGAATAAAATATTAATATTTCGTCAACTATTTTAGTATGTTTCGTATTTTATAGTTCCACTCTGGATTCAGAGTGGAACTATAAAATAGAATAACTTCTGTTGGTATAATACTGGTAAATAGTTGTCACATTTCCTATAAGAGGATTTTCGCTAAAACCTACCCCAACATCCACTGTAAGTCACCACCGCTAATCCTTCACAGTTAGACACCTTCCAAGCAAGTTTACCATTTCTTGTAAAACAACCCGATTGATGATATAAATTTATCTATACTAAAAATGTAAAAAAGTTATAGTCCTATGGATTTTCAGCAAGATTACCAGTACTACTTCCAAACAATGTCTAAGGATTCATTCGTGATAGAATACCTCCTACTACCAATAATTCTTTTCCTTATAATAATTTTAATCTATTCATACATAAAGAAAAGATTACTTAGAGATGAAAAAGAGGATTTGGAAAGTCTCAAACTTTTGATGGAATTACTTGATTCTGGAACAATTAATGAAAATGAATTTCAAAAGAAAAAGGACCGTATTACTTCAAAATGGTGAATCTCCTTTTGATATTTTTCTTTAAGAGAAAGCAGATTTAGAGAATTAAGAAATTCCAGCCACATTAATCAAAAGTTGAAATTAAAGTCAAAGGTCGAAGAATGAAGGGGCATTACTTTGGGAACATGTAGGAGATAGTGGAAAGTCAAAGATGAACAATTCACCTTTTAAAAATTCCTTCTTTATTTTTTTCCATAAAAAAATGATTATTGACGTTCCCAGTTGGTAATCCTGAATAGAGATGGGGGTAAAGTTCAACTCCTCCTCCTAGATTTTCAAAAACAATCTCAAGACCTTCTTGTTCCACTTCTAAAACAAACAACAAATCCTTTTTACTGAATATCCTATT
>ERZ1046876.2652-NODE-2652-length-10728-cov-3.900028_pt1 | contig 10728 bp, 7 predicted proteins | sample MGYA00383094_ERZ1046876 | MGnify/ENA primary metagenome ERZ1046876 (study PRJEB29581, sample SAMEA5548364) | metagenome | biome: marine; feature: coastal; material: water | depth 50 m | study: Short-term variability in the microbial, nano- and picoplankton... | reverse complement strand
CGGTGATCAATGAACCTAGGGGATGGGAGGCCATGGTGGGTGCTTTGCTCTGTGAACCTCATGACACAAGCTGTGATGCCGGAGTCATTTTTTTTAACAATGTCGGGTATCTTGGAATGTGCGGGCATGGAACGATCGGACTGGCCGTTACCCTGTATGAGATGGGCCGGGTTGGGTTGGGCACCCTTCGATTAGAAACTCCCGTGGGCATAGTTGAGGTTGAATTGCACTCCGCCAATCAGGCGTCGATTTTGAATGTACCCAGTTACAGATATAAAAAATCAGTGCAAGTTGAAGTTGAGGGGGTTGGAAAAGTAACGGGCGACATTGCATGGGGGGGGAATTGGTTCTTCCTCATTAATGAGAGCCCTATATTTTTGAAAAAATCCAACTTGAAAGAACTGACGGATTTCTGTCTCAAGGTCAGAAAAGCTTTAGAAGAGAATCGGATCACAGGAGAGGGTCAGGGAGAAATTGATCATATTGAATTATCCAGCCCATCCAATATAACCGGCGTCAATGGGAAGAATTTTGTGCTCTGCCCGGGGGGGGCTTATGACCGTTCGCCCTGTGGGACGGGAACAAGTGCGAAACTTGCCTGCCTGGCGGAGGACGGGAAATTGAAGCCCGGTGAAATATGGGTGCAGGAGAGTATTATTGGGAGCGTGTTTGAGGGGTCGTACGAGTGGATTGATGAATCTAAGGTGTTACCTAGAATTACTGGGTCAGCACATCTTTCATCACGAGGAGAATTACTTTTGCAGGAAGGTGATCCGTTTAGCAAAGGAATTTGATTCGTTACCAATGAGTTCAAAGCAGCGAGTGGTCATTGCCGGATCGGGTATCATTGGGATTGCATGTGCTCATTACTTATCGGAAGCCGGTTTTGATGTGACGGTTCTTGACCGTGGGAAAGCGGGGGGGGCGTGTTCGCGTGCAAATTGTGGTTATATCTGTCCGAGTCATGTTTCACCCTTGACTGAACCGGGAGCTATCGGGCTTGCCCTGAAATCAATATTTAACCGGGAATCTCCCTTTCATTTGAAGTTGCGGCCAAGTCCTGCCCTGTGGCAATGGATGTGGCAGTTCGCCAGGCGTTGCACTCATCACCAAGTTTTGCAGACGGGTAAGCTATTGCAGACGATTCTTGATGCATCAATGGAAGAATATCATTTATTGATGAAAAGATTCTCCAAGCAATGTGAGTGGCAGGAACGTGGTTTGCTCTATGTTTATGAAATGGAGGAGGGCATGAATGCGTTTGCCAGGACGGATGAAATGTTGGAAGAAAACTTCGGTGTCTCAGCAAAGAGACTGGATGGTTTTGGTCTGACTGAATTGGAACCAGGACTATGTGATGGATTGGCAGGAGGCTATCATTATCAGGGTGATACATCATTGAATCCGGAAAAGCTTAATCAGGCATGGGTTGAGCATTTACGAAAGCAAGGAGTTGTCTTTCTTGAAAATACTGAATTGCAGGGGGTTGAGAAGGAGGGTGGTAAAATTGTACGGTTGAAGGTCGCGGGCGATATATTAGATGCGGACTATTTTGTATTTGCCCTTGGGGCATGGAGTCCAAAATGGTCTGATTCTCTTGAATGTTCGATTCCGATCGAACCGGGGAAGGGATACTCCCTGACGATGAAGAGACCGGAGGATTCTCCGTTCCACCCGATGCTTTTTCCGGAGAAAAAAATTGGAGTATCTCCCTTTGAAAATGGATTTCGCCTTGGCTCGATGATGGAATTTGTCGGGTACGATAAAACGATTCCTGAGCACAGATTACAATTACTCCGCGACTCTGCACGACCATTTTTAAAATCTGATGTCGATGCTCCCGCTGTAGACAAATGGTTCGGTTGGAGACCAATGACTTGGGATAGCCTTCCCATTATTGGGCCGGTACCTGCTATTACGAACGCTTACCTCGCAACCGGACATAATATGCTTGGGTTGAGTTTAGCACCCTCAACCGGTCGACTGATCAAGGAAATGATTTGTGGGGATGAGCCTCATATTAATCCTTCCAGCTATTCTCCTCTCAGATTCTAGCTTTTAAAATTGATTGAAAACGACAATGCACCCTAAAGTGATTACATCATGACTGATACCGCCAAAAATATTTTCCAGGGATGTATCCCCGCTCTAATGACGCCGTGTAATAACGATTTGAAACCTGATTACAATGCTTTGGTCAAGACGGCTGAACACCTTTTATCCGTTGGCATGAATGGGGTGGTTTACTGCGGATCGATGGGAGATTGGCCACTCTTAACTGATTCCCAACGAATGGAAGGTGTGAAGCATTTGGTGGAGTCTGGCATTCCTACTGTGGTGGGAACTGGTGCCCAAAACCCTCAGTGCGCTGTTTCTCATGCTACACATGCTCGAGAAGTGGGTGCTGCTGGATTGATGGTAATTCCTAGAGTTCTTTCCCGCGGGAATTCACCACAGGCACAGGAAGCTCATTTTGCTTGTATTTTAGAAGCGGGAGGTGATTTGCCTGCTGTGATTTACAATAGTCCTTACTATGGATTCGAAACAAGAGCGGATTTGTTTTTTCAATTGCGGGATCAATATTCAAATTTAGTCGGATTCAAGGAGTTTGGTGGTTCGGATTCCCTCACCTATGCAGCTGAGCATATAACAAGTGGGGATGACTCGTTGGCTTTAATGGTGGGAGTGGATACCCAGGTGTTTCATGGGTTTGTTCGTTGTGGGGCAGTGGGTGCGATTACCGGTGTGGGGAATGCGCTTCCCACACAAGTCCTTCGATTGGTGGAACTTTGCCAAGAAGCAGTAAAAGGAAATGTCGAATCTCGAAGATTGGCTATGGAATTGGAATCTGCCATGGCCGTACTTTCCCGATTTGATGAAGGTCCAGATCTTGTTCTTTACTATAAGGAATTAATGGTTCTTGAGGGCTTTGAGGAATATGCTCGTCAATTAAATCCATCTGATAAGTTGAGCCCATCGCAACGAGAATTTATTCATCGACAATGGGAAATTTTTAAGGACTGGTGGGGAAATTGGGTCGGATCAAATTAAATTTGTAAATAATGAAAATATCTAAAATTACTGTATGGCAAGTCGACTTGCCCTTGCTTGAAGGTGACTATAAATGGTCGGGGGGGAAGTCAGTGGAAACTTTTGATTCCACTATTGTGGGCGTGGAAACCGATGCAGGACTGATCGGATATGGCGAGGTATGCCCATTGGGTCCTGTTTACTTGGCTTCCTATGCACAGGGTGCCCGTATTGGAATTGAGGAACTGGGGCCCAGTTTATTGGGTGAAAATCCTTTGCACTTAGAAAAGTTAAACCGTCTAATGGATCAGGCAATGAAGGGGCATCCTTATGTGAAGTCTGCGATCGATGTAGCTTGTTGGGATATCCTCGGACAAGTATCTGGTTTACCGGTCAGTTCTTTGCTTGGTGGAACATACGGCGAGAATTTCGTACTTTATCGGGCGATTTCTCAGGAGAGTCCCGAAGAAATGGCTAATAAAGTGGCCGGCTATCGAGCTGAGGGATATCGACGGTTTCAGCTCAAGGTGGGAGGAGATCCAGATATGGATATTGAAAGAATTCGTCAAACATCTGCCCAATTGCAGCCAGGTGATAAGTTAGTCGCAGATGCGAATACCGGTTGGCTTAAACATGAGGCTATGCGTGTAGTGCAAGCAGTAAGAGACATCGATGTGTATATTGAACAACCTTGTTTGCGGTATGAAGACTGTCTTTCTGTTCGCCGTCACACAGACCTTCCTTTCGTTTTGGATGAAGTAATTGATGGTATGCCAGAAATTCTTAAAGCGTCTCATGATTTAGCAATGGATGTGGTTAATATTAAGATCAGTAAATTCGGTGGTTTAACCCGAGCCAAACAGGCACGAGATCTATGCGTCTCTTTGGGTGTTGCCATGACTTTAGAGGATACTTGGGGTGGGGATATTGTAACCGCCGCGATCTCTCATTTAGCCCATAGTACTCCTTCAGAATTTCTTTTCACGGCCACTGACTTCAATAGTTATGTCACCCAACCGTTGGCCGATGGTTCTCCCAAGCGTGTGAATGGACGAATGGCCTCATCACAGAAACCAGGTTTGGGTATTAAGCCATTGATGGATGTTTTAGGAACCCCAAAATTCGTAATTGAATGAAAATAAGTTTATTCGCCGGTATTTTTATCTCTGCTACTTTTCTCGCGGGTAGTACCGATGAACCAAAGCCTAAATTCTTCCAAGTTTTTTTACTAGCTGGGCAATCCAATATGCAAGGGCAGGGAGTGGTGGATATGGATCACCCCAAGTATTATAATGGAGGAAAGGGTACTTTGCTCCGAGTGATGCAGGAAAGTAAGACACCCAAAATGTACCAGCATCTACAAAACGCACATGGGGAGTGGACTGAACGGGATGATGCATTTATTCGCCACAGAAATAAGCAAGGTGTAATGACTGGCGGGGTGAGCATTGGCTTTACTGGATACGGTAGTATGCATAGCCGACACCACATAGGACCGGAATTACAGATTGGACATCGTTTAGGTGATTATATTGAAGAGCCTATTCTATTGATTAAGACCGCTTGGGGAGGCAAAAATATTTATGAGGACTTTCGTCCTCCGTCTGCAGGAGGAAAGACAGGAGAGTACTATTTAAAAATGTTAGATGAAGTGAAGGAAGCTTTAGGTTCTTATAAAAAGGAGTTTCCCGACCTTAAAAACCTTAAACCGAAATGGGGAGGCTTTATTTGGTTTCAGGGATGGAATGATATGTTCAATCAAGATGCACGTGCCCAATACGAAGAGAACTTAATTTGCTTAATCAAGGATGTACGGAAGCATTTTAAGCAACCGCTTTTGCCTGTCGTTATTGGCGAGTTGGGTAATCTTGGGCAAAATGCGGGAGAAAATATGCAAGCCATTCGGGATGCTCAAAAGAAAGCTTCCGGAAGAAAAGAATGGAATGGCACTGTTTCTTTTGTCGAAACCACATCTTTCGCCCGCCCCAAAGAAGATTCACCAAACATAGGGCATGGACACCACTGGTTTGGCAACGCGGAGAGTTACTTTCTAATAGGTGATGCGTTGGGCAAGGAGATGTCTCGCCTGTTGGCTCGATAATCTCTCGTATTTGAAACTAGTTGATTTCCAAAAGTTCGCACTCGAAAATTAGGGTGTCTCCGGGCTTGATCTTTCCCCCGGGGCGAGGGTTGTCGCCGTAGCCCAACTCACTCGGAATATAAATACGGATCTTTCCACCCACTTGGGTTTTAGTCAGACCGCCAGAAAATCCTTTAATCACTCCATTCATAGGGAAACTTGTGGGTTGGCCTCGGTCCACTGAACTGTCGAATACAGTGCCGTCAATCAAGGTTCCATGGTAATGAAGACGAACCGTATTTTTCATGGTTGGGCTCGGTCCTTTTCCTTTCTTAAGAATCTCATAGTAGAATCCGGATGGATCTTTTTTAACATTATCCTGGGTGCTTAATAGAGTTAAGAATTCCTGCCCTATTACTTTATTACCTTCTGCAGTTTTGGACATCTCCGCTTGTTCAGTTTGCCGTGCAAGCTGCATCTTTTTCATCATGATTGACTGAACATTTGGTTGTAAGGCTTGGTATTCAGCAGGCATTTTGCCCAGTTTGATTCCTTTTTTCATTCCTGCTAAGATGAGGTCAATTTGTTCTTCGGTAAATTGCATCTTTCCAAGACCTGAACCATCGGCAAACATCATACCAATAGCCTCGTAGACTTTATTGTCCGAGTTAGAAGCCCCAGTAGACTCCCCGGGTTGACCTAAAGCGGTCAATGTCGTGAGAAAAAAACCGACAAGCAAGCCCTGAACGGTAAGATTTGATTTTGGAGTGAACATGCTCAGACGCTCACAGGTAACTGGGTATAGTCAACGGAAATGACTCTAATATCGATTATTTCTTTGTCACCCACACAGGTGATGACCATGCCATATTTCCGTCCCGTTGAATGACTCGTACATAGTAGCGATTTTCTCCATCCACCATGTCTTTATCCTCAAACTTTTTTTCAAAGATTTTTCCTTCGAATTCATTGAAATGTTTCCAGTCTTTTTCGTTACGAACGATAGTGATACGCTTGAAGTCGGCCGTACCATCAACTTTGAGCCAGAATTTAGGGGCTTTCCCGGTTTTAATGAAGGAGCCCAATGGTTTTTCATTGCAGGTGAAATTGAGGTAGATCTTGTCGGTGGCGGCAATAGTTCTGCGGTTGTCCATTCCTTCGATGATTCCTTCCCTAGTGAAATCCTTGCAGTAAACTCCGCCATAACTAGCATGCTGGGAAATATGGTCGGAACTGGCGAAGACTCCGAGGTTGTGGCCTTCACTCAGAGCGGTCTGGTAAGTACCGTTTGCATGTTTTCCAAAATCCGCGATGGGAGTCGGTGGTGAATTTACCACTCGCCCTGTCGCATTCAGGTGCGTGTTTGGGCGGAAGCCAACAGATGGTTGAGGAGCACCCGCGGCCTCATAGGAAACCCGGGCACCCTGGTAGATCTCAACCACATTCTCGGAACTGTAATCGAATTTTTCATATATTTTCCAGTCCGTGCCCATACCGGTTGCACCCGTATGACTAAGAGCAGCCACGGGCTGGCCGTATTTTTTGAGTAAATCCCAAAGTTCATAGGGTGAGATTTCTGCGTTTCCTTTGGGATCCACGGGTAAAGTCTTTTGCCACGGAGAATTTAAATAGAGGGAGCGCTTTATGTAGACGACAGGACCACCACGTTGAGCAAAGACGATATTACGATGTCCCCAAGGCCATTTCTGTTCACGCTCGTATACATAGACCGTATTGAACTCTCCGGGGCTGTGCAGGGCATCGTGCATGCGTTGGTTGTGCCACCATTCGTAGGGATGATAGAACTTGCCAGCATCTGTATGGTCGGAAGTGCCTAGGAAATCAATCTTTCCAAGGTCATAAGCATAACGGAAATGGTCTACAATACACCCGTCAAATCCCGTTCGGCAGTTTGACACATCTGTGTGCCGGTGAACATCTCCCCAATAAAGCCCATAGGTTTCTCCATCCACGGTCCACTTGTGACGATCATAGGCTGGGCGTTCCGGTGTCTTGTGCGAATGAGGGAGGTTACTTGGCTTGCCGGCTGAAGAAGGCTTGGGTGGTTGAGCATCTGGCAGGGATTTGACGGAGGGTAGGGTGGCCAGCATGATCTTTGTGGTTTTATGTTCCTTGTGTGGACGTTCGTCCGATGGCCAGCAGATACGAATGTCTCCTTTTTCTTGTGGAGGAAGAAAGGAAACGGAGCGATCCTGCCCATAACTGCTGGACGGTAGCCTCCGGCGCGAACTCCAAGTGTTGCTTTCCTGACGGTAGCATGTGACTGCGATTCTCCAAAGGGCGGAATTAAAATAACGATAAGCCACCCATGGGTCTCCGTTTTTACCTATTCCTACCATAGGGCGGTTTACGGGTTGGCCGGCCTCGCCTGCGGGACCAAGTGGAATAGGGGTGAACTTCTTGGAAGTCAGATCGAATTTACCAAACAATACCCGTTTTCGAGCGTTGATGCCCGTTTCATTTCCATGTCCGCGGTAGTCCAGCCCATGTTTCTCTTTACCCTGTTCTGCTGTAATCCAGAAGCCGTCGTCCGAGACGGTCGCCGCAATCGATGCCCGGGCTTCATACTTTGAGCTATGTCCCACGGGATATTCGGTAACTTTTCCATTTGCTTCGACTCTGGCGAGATAGAGATTGAATTCATTTCCACGGGAACTGTCATAGATGATCCATGCGTTACCCTTTCGGTCAAAGGCAATGCGTGGTTCCCAGTCGCCTCCTTTGTGAGTCGCAACAGGCATCTCATTTGACCATTTTCCATTATCAGGATTGAGATATCTCGAATAAATATCGCCTTCTCCTGCCCGGAATGATTGCCAGGTAACCCATACCCGGCCATTGGCATCCGTTCCAGCATCCAAAAAGGCTTCGGCGGCTTTGGAGTCGGCCACAATAATGGTTTTACCATAGCCCTTTTCAGGTTCCCATGATCTAGCCATAATATTCACGGTGGTATCTTGTGTGGTGGTTCCCCAGAAAATCCAGACCTTACCTGTTTTGTCCATAGCCAATGCTGGTGCATGAAGAACGCCGGAAGTCACCTCTCCCTTTATTCTTTTAAGTCCCCCTTCCGATTCTGTTGCCAAAACCAGTCTGTCCTTTTTACCATCCCAAACCAAGTGAGCAATTAAGGTATTTCCTTCTCGATCAACGATGGTATCAGGAAGATCATACTGAATACCTTCTTTGCCAAGCTTTTGGACACTTCCAATAAGTGGCATAGCAGTATTCAGAAAACGCACCTCTTTTTTTCCAAAGAATTTGGTCTTTGGTTTTTTTTTGGCTGGTTGCTGAGGTGTTGCTTTGGGTTCTACTTTTTTGACCGTCTTTTGAGCATCAAGATTTGTACAAATGCACAGGGAAAGTGCAGCTGAAAGGAAGTAGGCTTTTATCATTTATCCATAACAAAGCCTAAGAAAAATGGGGTCAATGAGTATTAGAGTTTTTCTAAATTAATTTTATCTACTCTTGACCCACTCTGATCCGGGATAATTAATTTAAAAAGTGAATCCCAAGTCATTCAAACCTTTTGATGAGAGATGTTATGAGCTTTTGCTCAAAATTCCGAAAGGCAAAGTTACAACCTACAAGGAAATGGCTCTGGTATTAGGCACTAAGGCATATCGACCAAAAGATTGATTTACTTGAACGGGAAGGTATTCCCATTCTCGGAGAAAAAGTGGTGGATCTTAAGTCGGTTCTCTACAGGTTTTAAAAACTCAAAATTTTAATTCTGTACTCCTGATCGTTTGACCACATCTTTGAGCAGGCCTTTTTTGGGGAGCTTGTTGCCGGGGATTTTGGCAAGCAACGAGTGGCTAGCCGTACCCATCCAGTCAAAGATATTTGCGAGTGTCTTATTTCCCGGATTTTGGGTGATTGCCTCAAGCATCCACTTTTCTGCAAACATTTTTTCTCCGGCTTTATAAATTGCCCAGGCGGCAAACGCGGGAATTTCATCGCGGTCCGCTAGCACTTTTTTCAATTCTGGGATCGCGGGATTGGCTTTTTTTTCGAGAAGTAATAATCCAATTACTGACCAGTAGCGAATTACTGGGTCACTATCCGAGAGTCCCTGGGTGAAGGTTTTGAGGTTTTTCTTTTTACGGGTCAGGGCAAGGTCGGAGTAGTCCAGGTACTTGGGGAGTGGGTAGAGATTGGGGTCGCGGACAAAGGCGTAGATTGTAAGGTTCTTTTCTTTGGTGATCCGGTTTCTCATCTCTTCGGGCATCAGCCCGGAATCGAAGTATTTCAACTGCTGGCGACGGAGTTCTTTCTTTAATTCTTTAATTTTGGTCTGGTGCAGTGGGTCCTCGATTTGGTTATCGATATTGTGGAAGTCTTTAAAATTGTCGTAAAATTCTTCGGAAGATCGGGGTTCGAAGAAACGACCGGTCACCGCATCGGTTTTTCCTGCCTGATGATGTCTTTCCCACGCTCCGGTTGCCTTCATCTTGTGCATGTAGGCAAGGTATTGGCCATTGGGGGCAAACGGTGCGTAGTTCTTATGATAAGCAAATTGTTGGTCACGCATCACTCGTACATTGTCGAATCGTTCGTCCGCACGCTCTCGCCACGAGAAATGGTAATGGGATTCAGGTTCTGTGTTAGGACCAAGAAAGATTCTTCCCTGGAATTGATCTTTCATTTCAGCACCGGTTAGGCTGACCCAAGTTTTGGGCATGTCGATAAAACTCACAATTCTATCGACGGTGGTTCCGGGCAATTTACCTTTCGGATAGAGATGTCTCCACTTTGCTGGGATCCGAACAATAAGGGGACAGTGAATTCCACTTGAGTAAAGAAATCTTTTACTGCGGGCAAGAACGCCACCGTGGTCGGAATTATAGACAATGATAGTGTCATCATATAGTTTATCTTTCTTCAGATTCTCGATGGCTTGTCCGACTAATGAATCCATTTTTGAAATTGCACTCGCATATTTGGCATAGGTATTGCGCATTTCAGGAAGATCCGGATGGTAGGGGGCCAGTATCATTTCCTGGGGATCGACAGATTCGTTGTTATGATCGCCAAAGGCACGGGATTCATGGCTGTCTCCAATATTGTACACCGTAAAAAAGGGCTGTCCTTCTTTCCGTTTTTTCCATGTGCCGGCATAATCTCCACCAGAATAGTTCCAAAAAGTTTTAGGATTACGTCCATTTGGTCCGCGTAAGTTGTAATCCGTCTTTGAGCAATTACTGGTGAAGTATCCCGCTTTTTGCAGGAGCTCATTGTAAAAGCTGATTGTGTCGGGAATCTCGAATCCGCTGCGCATCGGTTGGGTGCCGTTGGAAATCGCATGCATCCCGGTAATCCACGAGGAACGGGTGGGGGCACAGACTGCTCCGTTGTCAAAGCAGTACAGGTAACGGAAGCCTTCCTTTGCTAATTGGTCAATATTTGGAGTTTTAGCGTTTTTGCTACCATAGCATCCAATCCATTCGATGCTGTTATCCTCGCTCGTTATCCAAAGAATGTTGGGTTTTATATCTTTTCCCGTTAAGGGGAGCGTGCAAGATACAAAAAATGCCAGAAATGCAATTTTGTTTAGAAGGCGGGTCTTTGTAGTCATGGTCATTTACTTTGAGGTT
>ERZ1046876.2645-NODE-2645-length-10745-cov-6.847989_pt1 | contig 10745 bp, 12 predicted proteins | sample MGYA00383094_ERZ1046876 | MGnify/ENA primary metagenome ERZ1046876 (study PRJEB29581, sample SAMEA5548364) | metagenome | biome: marine; feature: coastal; material: water | depth 50 m | study: Short-term variability in the microbial, nano- and picoplankton... | reverse complement strand
ATTTTTCAGGTTTGTGGGTAAAACTCGAAATACATTAGGCAAAAACCATGAATGAAACCAACTACCCCCAAAGTAGGTTCCACTTTTTGTTTTAAGGATTCGTTTGAAAATCTGATCTGCCGCTCGCTCAGGAGGGATCGAAGCCTGTAATTGTTTATCAATTTGTTTCCATGCTTTTTTCATGGCATCCGAGTTAGTCTCCTGTTTGTTGGCAGAAAGATTAAAATCGGTACGGACATCTCCCATCCGAAAATCAATAAACTTGGGGTAATTTGGATATTCTAAAAGCATACTTTCAGTAAATGAGGAAAGAGCCGATTTTCCCGCATTATAAAGGGGCATGTAAGGCAATGGATAAAGGGTTGCGAGTGATGAAAGATTAAGGATCATGCCCCTCCCCTTCTTTGACATGGAAGGGGCAAATACCCGGCAAAGTTGAACCGGTGAGGAAAATAGTACCTGTATTTGACGATTTATTTCGTCTTCTGGAAATTCTCCCCACTCGAAAAAAGCACCATACCCTGCATTATTGACCAAAATATCGGGAATTCCGTATTGCTCGATAAATTCTCTGGCAAATGATTGAGTGGCAGTCCCATCGCTCAGATCTACGGATATTTGAGTAATACCAACCGCATCTGAAAGCTGTTTAGTGCTTCGGGAAGCAGAAAAGACTTGGTAGCCAGTTTGTGCAAATCGTAAGCATAAGGCCCGACCTATCCCCTTGGAACCACCTGTCACTAATGCGATGCCTTTTTTCATACTTTACATAAAATTACGTAAATTGATCTTTGCCGAGAAGCAAAACTTTGGAAAAGATGTTTTTATGACCACTGGTCGACCGATTAATTTATTAACTATGGAGTATCCGCCGATGCGTGGAGGTGCGGGTGTATATTGTGAAGAACTTGTACATGCGGCCGTAAAGGCAGGGCATTTGGTTCGAGTACTTGGGCCAACCAGAATAACGGGTTCTGAGAATACGAAGATTGTAAAAATTCCAATCAAGGGCTCCCAGGATTGGACTTGTTCTTGGGGAATATGGAAATGTTTGAAAGAACAAACCTTTGAGCATGATACCCTACACATTGCGGAACCTGGAGCTTTACGAGCGATGATTCGTTTTGGCTGGCTATTACCCATGCCCAAAATTCTCATTATCACGCTCCACGGTTCAGAAATTCCCAGGTTTTCCCGAAACCCGATAGAAGCCATCTTTTTTCGAAAATTATTAAGAAGAGCACACAAAATCCATGTACTTTCCAAACACAACGAGGAAAGACTGGTTCGATTCTGCCCGGAAACCAAACCCGCAATCATTTTAGCTCCAGGAGCACCTGCCCGTAATGTTCTGCCCACTGCGGATTACCTGGTGCAGAGAAATCATTCAAAAAAGGAGTTAACCCTATTGTGCGTTGGCAGAATACATCCAAGGAAAGGACAGTTAGAACTTCTCAAAGCGGTAAAAGAATTATCGGATGAAAAAAAGGCTATTTTAAATTGCTGGTTTGCTGGCCCATTTACCCACAAGGGATATGCCCATAAGCTTAAGGAATTTGCCCACTCTGTAGGTTGTGAGATAAAATTCCTTGGCGAATTATCGGATGATGAACTCAAAAAGATTTATCAGAAAGCAGATATTTTCGCCCTCGCATCTATACCCATGCCTAACAGTATTGAAGGATTTGGGTTCGTTTATTTAGAAGCATCTGCTCATGGTCTTCCCATATTGGCTCATCAAACAGGTGGAGTCGAAGATGCGGTACTGGACGGGAAGACTGGATTACTCGCCAACCCCGAAAGTCCTGATGACTTGGTTCAGAAGCTTGACCAGTTAATCAGCGATCCGAGTTTGAGAAAAAGCCTAGTCAAAAATGGGCTCGAATGGGCAAGCCTGCACGATTGGGAAAAAGTAGCCAATCGTCTTTATCATTCGACTGATTGAGAGTTTATAGAACGTCCGCAAAGGCGGGTCGCAAACGGTTAAAGAACCAAGCTCCCAAAAATAAAACAACCAGTCCAAAAATCCAGGCATAAAGAATGCCTGCCCAGTCCGGTTGACCGCCCCACAAAATAACCTGCCTTAAGGAATCTATGATCCGCAGAAGAGGGTTCCATTGTAAAAATGTCCAAATCGCTGGAGCAGTTTCCTCCGCCTTGGCGGCTGAATAAAAGACCCCGCTAGCATAAAGCAAAGCAAGGCCTAAAAAAGATCCGATCTGTCCAACATCCCTTATAAATACACCGAGCGCCGAAAAAAACCATGCCAGTCCCAAGGCGATGAAAAATACAGGTAATAAAATGATGGGGGCATACAAACAGGAAGCAGATAATCCAGGACCAAACGTAAATACTCCAATCAGGCAGAGAACAAAACTAATTACGAGGTCATAAGCTAAAGCTCCCATCGCTGCAGCTGGCAAAATCTCCAATGGGAAAACGACTTTTTTAACAAAATTTGGCTGACTAACAATGATACTGGGAGAAGAACCAATAATTCCAGAAACCAAACCCAACACATTTAAGCCCAAGAAAACTCCCAAGGCATAATCAATAGTGGACTCATCTGGAGATTCGGTAAACCGTCCGCCAAATACCACGCCAAACGCAAAAACATAAAGGCCCAACATGAGCAAGGGGTTGGCCAATAACCAAAACGCCCCGAGGATACTCCCCCTATGGCGCGATTTGATATTGCGAACCAAAAATTGCCAAAGCAATTCTCTACGGGTGAATAGGGAGACAAAAGGCGTCATGAATTTTTATTAGGCTAATATAGCCAAAATGGCGAGAATGTATCAGCCTGAGGTTAAGGAACTTCAGCTACCCCCACCCGAATAAGTGCCCCAGATTCCAGATGAATAATCATAAGCCCGAATATATGCCCCGTCCGAGGATTCCAAAAGTAAATACATCCAGAAAGAGGAGGGCTGATTGTAGCAATAGACGAATGGATAAGCCTGATCGGACAGCCATATCCATTTATTGATCAAATTGCTCCAAGCCCAAAAGGAGTTTCCCTTAGTGGATGGAAGGTAGAGCCATCCAAGCTGAATATGATAATTCCACCCGTTTGAAACGGGGGAAAATATTCCAAGCCATGGATTTTCTAGCCAGTTTGACTGAGTAAGTTGCCTTGAATCGGGCCAAGCAGGCAATTGCTGCTGTAACCAATCTGCATGAGAAGCTAATCGGGTGTAAACAGTCACATCTCCATAGGAAGAATCCGTCGTTCCATAAGAAACGACTCCGTGAACCCTCCACGCTCCCTGCGTTCTTACAAAAGCAGGTCCACCACTATCTCCGACCGCAGTGCTTGCTTCCAAAGATAAGGGTGTGGCTTGACTATCACCTGAACCTAGCAAATCGATATTAATTCCACTCCTCAGATTATTATGTTGGTTTTGCGAAGAATCAAAATCTACCCCAAGAAGACCCCCACGCTGACTTTCAGGTACGCCAGCCTTTGAAACTTTTGCAACCGACCGATCGATGATGTTTTCTCCCCCTACCCGACGCTCGTTAGAAGAATCGGTGCTTCCAGTATCTCCCTCAACTAATGTTCCAAAACCCGCAAGGATCGCTCGCTCGCCCAGTGGATCATCGGAAGTACTAGGTAGTCGTGCAGGGTAAACCCCGGTAACGGGTCGAGCCAATCGGGCTAAGGCTAAATCTACTCCCAGTTCATCCCCATCCCCCAAAGTATTGGAAGTGGTTTGTCGAGATGTCCAAGCTGGGTGGACAACGAGAGATTCAACTTGATAAACATTCGAAGAAGTAGCATCGCCAAAATCATAATACATTATAAATTTCCAATTCCCAGCCTGAGGGATTTCGTAATAATCATTTTTTATTACATGTGCAGCGGTTACTACATAATTTGGGGCAATTAATGTGGCTGTACCCAAGGCTCCACTATCGGAAATCAGGGCACCAACTACAGACAAGTCTGGATAAGTTTCAGATGCTTCGTAACTTCCATAATTTGTGCCTAATTGATAGTAAGAATTCCATGAGAGATCGTGGCGTTTACCAATTCTTCTTTGATCCGAAAAGAGATAACCCGTGGTCAACAAAGCTAGGGTTACTACCAAAATTAATCTACTCATCCAAGTTTGGTAATATATCAGGTGGCGGAGATGGAGGTAAAATGTTCGGCGGGGGCGGAGGCGGAGGAAGATCTTCTAAATCTGTTTGTCCATCTGAACCAGTATCCGTATTTTGCTCATTCCCTGAACCTTCGCCTCCGGATGAATCCGGCGAATTACCGGGAGAAGTGGGAGAAGCAGGAGAAGTCGAAGGCATTGATGGTCCACCTACGCGAGCTGGGATACTCGAACCTATTGAATTGCCAACACTTCCAATAGTCGAAGATGTTGTACCCCGAGAACGAGAAAAAGGCAACATGCTCGGCGCGGAGGACCTGATGCCAGATGAAGTGGATGTTGAAGAGTTGAATGTTGAAGGACTCGATGATGATCGGTTATTGGATGATGATCGGGAAGATACTCGATTGGCCAACCAGTCGGGCAACTTCGGTGCAGATTTTGGCTTGGCTGGCATCACTTTTCTATTCCCATTTGAAGTGGATGAAACACTGGACGGTAATTTTATTTTTGGTAATCCAGTTACTTTAGGGGAGCTAATGGGGGAAGACTTCGATTGCTCTAGACTCAAAGTAAAATCCTGCCCATTAAAAGCAAGGGTCAAGGTCTCACTTTTAAGGTCAAAGGATTGCGCTTTATATTCTTCGTAAGTTTTTTCGCTAAGTTTAATCCACTCCCCAAAATTAGATTTTTTATTAAAAATACAAAAATGTGGAATGCCTTTGAGTAGAAAATATCCCCGAAATTCAACTTCCTTTGCAAATGCCGGGTCAATCATTGGTTTAGGGGGCGGGGGCGGAGGACTAATAGTGGGAGGCGGACGGTTAGATCCTGGCCTGAGAAATGGGTTTCCAGCAACTCCTCCCCAAGAAAATGAAGATAAAACAATAAAAGAAAGAAGGCTTATGTATAACTTATACACTGCTTTAATATTCCAAATATACTCACTTAGAGCAAGAAATAGATAAGTATCTAAATTATAGAAAAAGAATTCTATGGAATTCTACAAAACGAGAGCTTTGCCTAGAAACTTGCCGTTCTGAACCCCAACCAAATAAAAATCAAAGTGCCACAAAAATTAGCCAAAAAATAGCTAGTTGCTGGTAACCAGGAACCTTTCTGAAGTAATCCATACAGGTCTAGTCCGAAAGTTGAAAAAGTGGTGAACCCACCACATATACCAATTATCCAAAAGGCTCGAAATAGTTCTCCCCCAGTATGATTAGCTCCCCATTTAACAAGGTAACCAATTAGAAAGGCTCCCCCGAGATTTGCGAGTACGGTTGCTACTGGGGAATGGTTGCTGAATGCGTGAGAGATTAAAGCTCGGAATACAGAACCTAACGCACCCCCTAACCCAACCAGTAGAAAAAATTTAATCCCCATCTGCGATCGGGACCCAAAAGCGTTAGCCCTCGGTTACCTCTTCAACCGTTTCTTCGACTTCATCCTCGTCTTCTTCCTCCTCAACCTCAGTTTCAGCTTCTTCAACGCTGTTGTATTTTAAAACACGCTGAGTCTGGGGAAGTGGCGAAAGACTAACGATAATGAAACGTCCGTTTAATTTGGGTTGGTCATCCGGACGACCAACTCCCGATAAGTCTTTGATAGCACGACGGACAACATCCATACCTATATTGATATGTTCCATCTCTCGACCGCGAAACATCAAAGTAACTTTTAATTTATTTCCTTGGTGTAAAAACCTTTCTGATCGTCGTAACTTGGTTACATAATCGTGCTCTTCAATCCTTGGTCTAAACTTGGCTTCCTTGACTCGCTTGGCCACCTTCTCCTTGTTCTTCTTATTTTTACTCAGTTCGTATTTATACTTACCAAATTCAAGAATTCTACAGACTGGAGGTTGGGCATTGGCGGCAACCTCGACTAAGTCTAAGGCATGGCTTTTGGCAATTTTTAGTGCTTCTTCTGGAGGCATAACCCCCAGCATTTCACCATCTGCCCCGATCACGCGTATCTCTCGAGCACGGATCTTATCGTTTTTTCGGATATAATTGCGGTTATTAAACCGCCTTTTATTATTTTTACCACGTGGTGAAGGTGCCATGTGGTTAGTTTGATTTATGCATAAGGGTTTAGGAAAATTTAAAAATAATAGCTTACTCTATCCTATCTAGTTAACCCCTTTGCAACATTTAATTACAAATTGAACATTTAGAGATTAAAGCTTTCACCACAGCTACAACTTGCTTTTGCATTAGGATTGGAAAACTTGAACCCACCCGCAACCAATTGATCTGAGTAATCCAAAGTAGTACCACGCAAATAAAGGGCAGTCTTAGAATCTACCAAAACACCAGAGCCTTGGCTCTCAACAAATAAGTCTCCCGTTTTACCAACTTCTACAAATTTCATCTTGTAGGAAAGTCCATTACAACCACCTCCTGTAATGCGAATCCGAAGATAATTACCCGAATTTTCACGGTCAATTAACTGGGATATCTTTTCGGCAGCTTTAGGAGTTAGCCGAACCAATTTTTCATTGGCCTGTAAATAATCAACTTCTGTAAGCATACCTATGAATATTCAATACTCCTGCTGTATGGTCATGGCAATTTCATCCATCCACTTGAGGTGATTTTTTCTTGGAGAGTCGGGCAAAACCGCGTTTGCCCGTGAGGAAGAAATTTAAAAAATCCAAAGTTACATCTCCGGATGGACTTGGTTTTCTATTAAGTATTTCTGTCGCTGATTTTTTTAAGTTTCCATTCTTCATGAGCTCAAAAAAACAATTTTTGATTTCAGAAACTGCGGATTGGGAAATTTTTCGACGTTTCATTCCAATAAGATTGAGCCCAGAAATTAAATTTCTACCGGAAACCAAAACCTGAGGGGGGATGTCCAACGATATTTCCGACAATCCACCAATCATAGCACCCTGTCCGATTCGTACAAATTGGTGAACAGCTGCCCCACCCCCCAGAAAAACATCCTTAGCCACGCTTACATGGCCACCAAGGAGTGCCCCATTTGCGAGTACCACCCTTTCACCAAGTGAGCAATCATGAGCAACATGAGAATAACCCATAAGAAAGCAGTTCTTCCCCACCCTAGTCTCACCACCTTTTTCAATGGAACGGTGGAGAGTAACTCCTTCTCCCAAGCGAACATCATCTTCTAAAACTACGCCTGATGAAATGGAACGATCAAAACCCAAGTGCTGGGGATCCCCACCAACCACAGCAAAGTGCCCAACCTCCACGCCCCGTCCAAGTACTGCGTATTTTTTGATGACAGCATGCGAATGAATATGGCAACCATCTCCAACCTTAGCACCATTTTCAATAATAGCATAGGCATCGACAGTTACCTGAGCACCAATTCTGACGCCTTCTTCTACAAGAGCAGTGGGATGGATTTGAGAATTCTTCATTTTACAAATCTTACTAAAATCAATCTTCCTGAAAAATCTCTAATTGGGGATCTTTGGACAAGCCATAAGCCTTGACCAACCTAAGCAATTGTAGAATCTCACTTCCCTCATATGACATTGCAGGTTGAGACTGCCTGAGCAAATTTTCTAATATTGAACGTAAGGTAAGAACACCATCCACTTCAAAGCCTTCAAAGATTTGATATAATTTGGTCAACCGTTCAGTACTAGATGGAAGAGCAGGAACTACAAGAATCCGTAAAGATTCACCAATTCCAGCATCGCTCCATTCGGACTTGGTCGAAAAACATTCCTTAATTCTGGTCTCATCTATTTCCTGCTTAAAATATTTAATTAATTGAGCATCACTCGAGAGAGATGCTGGAGAAAAACTACTATTTCCCCAACCCAGTATGGCCACAGAGGCAAATCGTATTTTAGCTAAATCGGCAGAGTATAATCGGGTATTTAAGGCGAGGTCGTTGCTCGTTGTCCGGGGATTCATTACCGACAAAACGGGCAATGGGTTCAATTTTTTTTTGGTGGTAGCCAGAGTTGCTATGTTTACTTGACGCACCAAAAATCCATTAGTCTCAAAGTATGCACCTACCAAATCCTGCTCAACCATCAGCTCAATTAATTAAGATGATCTGATTAATTTACCCCCACTGACTTCCAAGCAGTTACAATCTGATCTTGGCTAGCATCGTCGCTACAAAAAGCTTCCCCAACCTCACGCAATAGTACAAAGCGGAGAACCCCCCTGTCCACTTTTTTGTCTGACTCCAATGCCATGACTAAGTCGTCTAGTTTTAAAGGTTCTTTTAATTTAATCGGCAAATTATAAACACCAAGTAGTTCCAATAAACTACTTTCCTTTAAATCCTTACCCCCATTGATCAGTTGGGAAAGTCGCAAAGCACAGACCAGTCCAATTGCCACGGCTTCCCCATGTAAATAAGAACCGTAGCCCGCAACCTTTTCTATAGCATGTGCAAAGGTATGGCCGAGGTTAAGTAAAGCTCTTCCACCCTCTAGACCAGAAGTCTCGCGTTCGTCAGACTGCACGATCTTAGCTTTGATAGCACAACACCTTTCAATAAGTTCGCATAGATCGGAAGAGTTTGGAGAAAACGGGCTTTCTCGAACCAGCAAACTGTTAAACAATTGGCTATCTCCAAGCATGCCATACTTGATCACTTCTCCCATTCCAGCAGAAAATTCTCGATCGGGCAGAGTTTTTAGAAGATCTAAATCTACCACGACAGAATCTGGTTGATGAAAAGAACCGACAAGGTTTTTACCTGAACTCAGGTTTATCCCGGTTTTTCCACCAACAGAACTATCTACCATGGCAAGAAGGGTTGTAGGAACTTGATGAAACGAAATACCCCTAAGAAAACTTGCCGAGGCAAACCCGGCAAGGTCGCCAACTACTCCTCCACCAATGGCTAAAAGAAATCCACTTCGATCAATTTTTGATTGAGCAAGAAAGTCCCAAGTTTTTGATAATTGTTCAACAGACTTACTCCCTTCACCAGAAGGCACCCCGAGATATGGAATTGCATGGAGGACATTTCTACAAAATTCTGGTTGTGCAGCTTTGAAATTTTCATCCACTAAAGCGACTCCTTTTCGGCCTTCAGCAATATTCATCTGAATGAATTCACCAAGTTTCCCAGCCAAATTCCTCCCAATGTCAATGGGGTAACTCCTCGATCCTAAACTAACAGTTAAACTCTTTTCTATATAATTCATCTTATTCAACCAATCTACCGCTCAACACTTTCTACAAGGTCGGGAAGCAAGGAGTCTAAGTAGGCATCAATCGAGAAGGGTTGCAGGTCGTCTGGTTGTTCTCCAAGCCCAAGAAAATAAACTGGGATTTTTAATTCCCGATAGATTGAAACCAGGGCACCTCCCTTGGAGGTTCCATCCAATTTGGTAACCACTAGACCGGTAAGACCAAATTTTTCGTGGAATAACTTCGCTTGAGAAAGTCCGTTGGTACCTGTTGATCCGTCTACAACGAGCCAGGAGTGGTGCGGGCTCTCGGGATCTCGGTTTTGAAGAACACGCTTTAACTTGGCTAATTCTTCCATCAGGTGATCCTTAACATGCAGTCGACCCGCGGTATCGAGCAATAAATAATCTCGCCCCTTTGCCTGAGCCGATGAATAAGCGTCAAACGCCACGGCTGCAGCGTCACCCCCGTGGTGACCAGAAACAATTTCTAAGTTTAATCGATTGGCCCATGACTTTAACTGTTCAGTAGCAGCCGCCCGGAAGGTATCACATGCACCCAAAGTCAATGTTTTACCAGCCTCAGAAAAAAGATTACCCAACTTTGCACAGGTCGTTGTTTTGCCTGAACCATTCACTCCGATGAGACAAATAACTTCCGGCTTGCCCGCGGGAGGCTGATCAAGTTTGCCTTCAGAATTTGCCAAGGCCTTTCTCAGGACGGCACGGGCTACTTTGCGGGCGTCTTCCCCCCTGAATTCTTTATCTTTTTTGAATGTAGTTTGAATTTCTGATAATATTTCTTCGGTTGTGTCAGGTCCAAAGTCGCATGCGTAAAAAGCTTCCTCCAAATCAAGAAAATCGTCTTCCGAAAGTGAGCTTCTTCCGGACACTCGATTAAAGGCACCTTGTAGAAGAGCCGACCCTTTGCTTAATCCTTTTTTAAATTTTGAAAACAATCCCATTTCTTAGAAGTAAAAGATTTCGATTTGCATAAATCAAGTAAGGGCAGAAAGCCTTTACTTTGGCTGAATTAATAGAGTACAGCAAGAAAAGTCGAGAACCTGGCGAGTGCAGCAATCCTGCTGAGTGTAGGATTGCACAGAAAGCATAATCGTGCGGTCTGACAACTCCCAACTATCAGTAATAAAACCACCGGGATCGTTCTGAGGAACATCAAAAAGATCAGGAAAAGATACTTGCTTCTTGGGTTTTCCGTATGCAGAGGTTACCCGCTTACGCAAAATCTGCCATTGCAGACGAACGATCTCATCATAAAAAAATTCCTGCCACCCAGCCTCTCCCTGTATCAAGCAGAGAGTAAGATATTTGCCCTCGAATTTACAGGTTAATTCATAGGAGTGACCATCCCAACGGATGGGAGACTTGATCAAATCGGATTGCAACTCACGGTAACCCAAGAAATTTCGTGATTGTAATTTTTGCAGTACAATCTCTCGGTTGTCTCCTTGTTTAAGCCCGGCAAAAAAACCCGGTTCTAC
>ERZ1046876.2638-NODE-2638-length-10767-cov-5.602689_pt1 | contig 10767 bp, 8 predicted proteins | sample MGYA00383094_ERZ1046876 | MGnify/ENA primary metagenome ERZ1046876 (study PRJEB29581, sample SAMEA5548364) | metagenome | biome: marine; feature: coastal; material: water | depth 50 m | study: Short-term variability in the microbial, nano- and picoplankton... | reverse complement strand
CCAAGTTGGAGGCATGTTTCATGGGGATTTATCTCGAAAGAAAAAACTCGTAGACTTTGGTTTCAGGCTTCCCTCCGCTTTGGATAACCGCCCCTTGAAACCTGATGAATTTGATCAAGTAACTGGACAGACGATTTATGTATCCGCAACCCCGGCACCATTAGAATTAGAGCGATCAAGCTGTATCGCAGAGCAATTAATTCGGCCAACGGGGTTACTTGATCCAGAAATGGAAAGAAGGCCGATTAAAGGGCAGGTAGAGGATTGTATTAACGAAATAAAAAAAGTAGCCCACAAGGGAAATCGTATTTTAGTCACCACACTTACCAAAAGAATGTCAGAGGACTTGACTGACTTTCTGCGCGATCACCAAATTAAAGTAGAATACTTACACTCAGATATTGATGCGATTGAACGGGTGGAAATCCTACGAAACCTACGCTCAGGGTCTTTTGATGTACTCGTTGGTGTCAATCTTTTGAGGGAAGGCTTAGATCTTCCTGAAGTGGCATTGGTCATTGTGCTTGATGCTGACAAGGAAGGTTTTTTGAGAAGCGAAACTAGCCTTATTCAGACCGCAGGTCGAGCGGCACGGCATGTTGAGGGAAGGGTTATTTTTTATGCGGATGTTATGACCAAGTCATTAACAAAAGCTTGGAATGTTTGCCAGTACCGCAGAGAAAAACAGATGGCTTATAATGAAAAACACGGGATTACCCCCAGAAGTGTAAATCGTCCAATCCAGGGTAGTCTAGTAAAGAAAAAAGAAGAGGATGAACTACTCGCTGTTTCTGAAAATGTTTCGAAAAAGGATGTAAAGAAATTACTCAAGCAACTTGAAAAAGAAATGCTTGAGGCGGTGAAGAAATTAGAGTTTGAAAAAGCGGCGTTATTACGCGACCAGATGAGTTTTTTACAAGGTGGGGGCAACAGTCTTCAGCAAGCAAATAAAGGAGGCTACTCTTCAAAGAGAAGAAAATATGGAAAACGGAAATAAGTTTGTTCTGTTAACTCTTTTGGTTGCAGTCGTGGGGGTGAAGCAAATATTTCCAGCGCTTGAAACGCGAAACCAACTGTTGTTTTTTTTTGATAAGATTGAAGTAAAAGGAGACCTCGATGTATTTGTAAAAAAAGGACAAAGACGGGGTAAGGTATCAATCTATGCAGACGGAGAAATCATGGATTCAGTAACCGCAAAAGTCAGGCAGAAGACTCTTTTTCTTGATGCGAACAATTCCTATGAATTCAAAAGAAGGATTCCATTTGTAAAAGTAAACGCGACCCGTAAGTTCCCAGTTGAAATCATGGTTTCAGTTGAAGAAATTTCTGCATTAAGAATCTTGGAATCTTCCAACCTTACCTGCTCCGATATAAAATCGGCCCACTTAAATATATTTCATTCGAGCACTGGAGATGTCCACCTAGAAGCAATGGATGCCCCAAAGATAGAAATACAACACCTAGGTAGTGGTCGACTTACCCTCAAAGGGGATAAGACATCAAACTTAGCTGTCGAACTACAAGGTGATGGTATCCTCGATGCAGGTGAGTTAGAAGTTACCACAGCAAAAGTCATTCACCGAGGAAAGGCGGAATTACAAATTAACCCTCATCAATGGCTAGATGCTAGGATTCTGTCTACGGGAGATATTTTTTTACATCAAAACCCTACAAACTCTGTGATAGAAATAAAGGGTTCTGGCCAAATTAAGAATCTCTTCGACCCGTAAGGAGAAGCAGGAATTACCGCCGAGTAAAAAACTCTAAAGAAAAATCTCCTCTCCCTCTATTGCAGGTCGAACACTTGACCGGATTGCCCGTGCCGCTTCTGCAATTTCATCCATTTTTGCATCATTATGTGAAGGGTCATGATGAAAAAGAAAAGTCTGCTTCACATTGGCAGCTTCAGCAATTTTGATGGCTTCTTGCCAAGTAGAGTGTCCCCAACCTTTAAAGTTAGGATATTCCTCATCCGTGTAAGCCGCGTCATAGACCATGACATCGGCATTTTCGGCTAAGGCTAAGACATTTTCGTCTAACTTTCCTTCGAAGTGCTCTGTGTCCGTACAAATAGCGATAACTTTTCCTCCACACTCCAAACGGTAACCACAGGCTCCATTTGGATGATTTAATTTTCCTGTTTTAATAACAAGGTCATTCCCAATTTCAAAAACTTTACCAACCTGGTAGTCGTTGAATGTACAGGCTTGTTCAATCAAAGCACTTGGTACAGGAAAAACAGGGTCCTTCATAAGCATGGTTCCAATAATGCCTTGCAAATCATAATTATCACCATCGAGGTGGCCTGCATAGAGGTTCACATTACTGTTGGGATTATACAACGGAGCAAAGAAAGGTAGGCCCTGAATATGATCCATGTGGGTATGGGTGAAAAATAACTTAGCAGTTAATAGGTTGTTTTCTTCTATGAGAATCTTTTTACCCAACAAACGAATACCTGTTCCTGCATCAATAATGAGCCTTTCGTCCCCATAATTAACCTCAAAGCAAGTCGTATTCCCACCATATTTAACTGTTTCAGATCCGGGGCAAGGAATACTTCCTCGGGTACCCCAAAATTTGAATCGAAGCGTGTAAGGATCTTTCATAATGAATTACCCATATTTTGTGTTAATGCCCAAGATGGCAACCTCCAAAAAACAACCCTGCTATCATTATCGGTCGACCCAATCCCCTTCTTCATTCTGATAGGAGTCGGTGACCCTTCCGTCACCCCAATCATAGAGTCCGTCATAAGCCAAGCCGTTTCTAAATTCACCCACAAAACTTGTTTCATCCCCAAAATCTAATGTCCCGGTGCCACTTTTTACGCCATTTTCCCAGAGTCCGGCATAAATAATGCCATCTATATTTACCTGTACTCCATACCCATTGGGTTGATTATTGTCAAATTCACCAGAATATTTCGTTCCGTCGACCAAGCGTAAAACACCAATCCCAGAAAACTCACCAGCTAAAAAATGTCCCACATAAATTGAGCTATCTTGTCGGGCCAATACCCCCTTACCATGATATCTGTTATCCTTAAAGCCTCCCGTATATTTGTCCCCGTTGTCACTTTCAAGTGTACCCAATTTATACCCTCCAAATTCGCTGAAAACGCCTGAAAACTTATTACCATAGCCATCGTCTAAAATTCCATCAGAGAGAGTTTGTTCGTTCCATTTCCCTGAAATCAAAACCCCATCAGATCTTTCGAATTCTCCATAAAGAAGGGAGTCATTAACCCAATGCCCAACCATACGAGATCTATCAGCGAAATGTAAAGTGCCATACCCTTCGCGAAGCCCGTTTGACCACATACCCACATACTTTTCAAGGTTTTCATCAGACTTATATCTCAAAGTTCCATGACCATGGGCTTCACCATTTAGGAATTGACCCTCGAAAAAATCCTCATTTGCAAATTTTCTCTTTCCAAAACCATGAGGCATACCACGGACCATTTCACCTTCATATTTGGAACCATCCTCCAACATACTTTTTCCCTCCGCTGCTGCCCGCTGTAAAAGGTTGGCTTCAGAACTGGTCTGGGTAATATCCAAATCTTCTGTTACTTCTGGACTACAACTTCCTAGTAGAGTTGAAATAAAAAGAACTATCCTCATCTTGTCCAAAGGGGAGTTAAAAGGTCATAGTTTTACTAACCTGAAAGATACTAGTGACGATGGAAATAGCAACCAATGCCACTAAAGAGAATGCAAAACCTAGTGCGGCACCTGATACCAGTGTCGTCATTGATTTGATCCTTTTAGAAAGATCTTCCCTGAAAGCTTTACTTGCATCCTCCATACTGTTGCCTAAATTCCCAGTCTTCTCCCCTACTTCAATAATATCAAGTTGCATAAGAGGCATAAACTTAAACTTACGCAAGGCATCAGGCAAGGATTTACCCTCATTAACTAATGCCCGGGCTGAACGAAACTGAATGCGCATATGTTTATTTTTAATAGTCCGTTCACAAAGTCTTAAATTTTCAGTTAGCCCAATCCCGCTCCACATCAGAGCTGATAAGAGGTTAGATAACTGAAAAAGTTCAGACATATACAATATCTTACCGAACATGGGAATTTTCAGCATAGAACGATCTAAGGAAACACCCCCTTGCTCGGTCTTTTTCCATTGCATAAGAATACCGAAAACTATGATCAGAACAACAACCGCAAAAGGTCCAATAGTTAAAAGTGCCTCGGAGCCGTTTATTAAAATCTTGGACATTAAATTAAGTTCACCACCAAGTGAATCAAGCATATCTTCGATTTTTTCGAGAAGAAAAAAGAGGAAGAATAAAACGACACTAAAAGCCATGAAACAAACAAAGATTGGATAACTCATACTGCTGGTAACTTTTGAACGGATTTCTCTCTTTTCTTCCAAATATGAGATGATCTTTTTAAGAATAGGTGACACATTTCCTGTGGCCTCTCCTGCCTCTATAACAAATGATGAAGATTCACTGAAAAATTGGGGTAATTGTCTCATTGCCCGAGATAGTGTTCGTCCTTCCGCTAATTCTTTCCATAAAAATCCAGCAATCTCTTTTTGGACAGGGTCAGATAATCGAAGATTGAGAAGTTTGACTGCATCAGCGACTGGCATACCACTTGCGTGAAGTTCAACCAATCTTTTGAGGAATTCCAACCCCAATTTTTCCCCCTTCGAACTACCTTTACTGAAAGACTTTACCAAAGACGCTTTTGTTTCTTTATTCTGCTTGGCATTACTTTTTTTGGAAGCCTTCCCCCCCTCCCTAGCAAGGTCGGAAACTTGGAGTTTCAATGGGGTCAATCCGTCTTTTCTTAGGGTGCTCCTGGCATCCTTTAGGTTGTCCGCCTCCAGATTTCCTTGGATAGTTTTACCTTTTGAATTGACTGCCAAGTAATTAAATTCTGGCACGATGACTAGTTTTTAAATTCGGTTACAGGAGGTAAAGACTCTTCAGATACAACAGCACCAGTAAGTTCACCATCTTCATCCAACAAACCATCTGAATAACGAACAACTTCATCGAAGGTGGTGAACCCCCGCTTAATTTGAGCCCATCCAGTTTCCTGCAATGTACTCATGCCCTCCTCCAATGCAATTTCTCGTATGTCCGGAGCAGAAGCATTTTTAATCACCATGCTATGGATAGCATCACTCATTTTCATCAACTCAAAAATACCAACACGGCCTCGGTAGCCCAAGTTTTGGCAATTTGGGCAGCCTACTGCACTAAGCACTGTCTTACCATGCTTGCATTCATCTGCATCCACCCCCAATAAAGCAAGAGATGCAAGTAAGTCAGAATCCTTCATTTTGGCTGGGGTTGCACACTTTGGGCAAAGTCGTCGAACTAGTCGCTGGGCAATTACCATCTCCACGGAGGAAGCAATTAAGAAGGGTTCAATTTCCATATCAACTAATCGGGTAATCGCCCCTGGTGCGTCGTTGGTATGAAGTGTACTCAACACAAGGTGACCAGTTAACGATGCTCGAATCGCAATATCTGCCGTCTCTCGGTCTCTGATTTCACCAACCATAATAACATCGGGGTCCTGCCGTAAAATTTCCCTTAATGCACTCGCAAAAGTAAACCCTATCTCTGCATTAACCTGAGTTTGATTAATACCAGCAACCTCATACTCTACCGGATCTTCGACTGTCATAATTCTTCGTTGCGGCTTATGAATCCTTCGAATAAATGCGGTCAACGAAGTCGACTTACCTGACCCTGTGGGTCCGGTAACCAGGACAATCCCATGCGGTTTCTCTAAAACATTGACAATATTTTTTTCATCCTGACCAAGAAGCCCTAGCTCCTGCATAGAAAGGGGTTGAGACTTTTCATTTAGCAGACGCAGGCTGATACTTTCGCCATACAATGTTGGTAAAGTAGAAACCCGAATATCAAGATCACTTTGTCCATGGTTAAATGTGATTCGCCCACCTTGCGGCCTTCTTTTTTCAGATATATTAATGCCGCCCATTATTTTTATCCGAGAAATAATCGCATCTTGAAAACTTCGAAGATTATCTGGAACTCTCACAGGCACAAGTTGCCCATCAATTCTATATCGAATCTGTAGGGTTTCCTTGTGAGGTTCGAAGTGAATATCAGTGGCCCGGTCTACTATCGCTTTTTGAATGACCTCGTTTACAAAGCGGATGATAGCGGCATTTTGATCCTCTAAGTCATCTTGCTGTTCTTCTTCCCCATCAATATCAAGATCAGAATCATCCAGGCTATCCGCCCCAATACCAAAGTTTTCAGTAATTGCACTTATTACCTTCTCAGGAAGCCCCAAGAACCAAATCGGTTTGCGACCAGATACCGCAAATACCCAGCGACTCATTCTTTCAGTGGGCGGCCACAGTGTTAAGAGGTGAATATTGCTACCGTCAGATTTCAATAAAAGCTTGTTGCCTACATTTTGGTCAAATTGTTTTACGCCATCTTTCAGCACTTCAATTAGTTCTTCAGCTGGGCACGGCTTGGTTAGGATCTTAAAAACGTTACCTGAATTAATTGCGTCTTTGGCAATCTCGAAATCTGAATGACCCGTGATTAAAACACTTACAATTTGAGGGTCTATTTTTCTAATTTCAGTCAACATACTAGAACCACTCATCCCTGGCATTCTCATATCCGACAAAACGAGGGAAAAATCACCCTCTTTTTTGAATATCTCAATACCCTCATCTCCACTCGAAGCAACGTGTACCTCAAAACCATTCCGCAAGTGAAGTTTAAAACCTTGAAGAATCGCTTCTTCATCATCTACACACAAGATCTTAGGTTTTCCCTTGGACCCTTCAATGGCTGGCACAACTGGCAAGCATGAAAAGGAATGAATGAGCCTTAAAGGTAAAAGTTTAGTAGGGTTTTTAGAAAGGTTAAACTCCTCCACCAAGGAATATCCCGACTTACGGGCAATTTCTTTCATGGTTGCTTCAACTGACCTAGAGTCCTTAGAAGCCAAAATTCGAGCTCGATCCTCTCTGTGAGCACCGAGAACATTGAGCCGGTCTAAATCAGACAACTCTGGCCACCAAGTCATATGATCTTGAGAATCAATGGAAAGCTCTGGTACAGAATCATTGGTACTTTCTATCTCCACGACATCCAGCTTTTCTTCTTTTTTCATAGCTTGGTTAAGGGCGAAGAGTACCAGATGGTGTGCGGGCTGGTATCTTCACGCGTGGCAAACCAGCCTTGGGGAGCCGGATAGGAGATTTACCCGAACTCGATGGAATTTTCTTTTTGACGGGCTGGGCACTAGGAACTGGCATTACCCGATGCTGAGAAGATTTTAGGGTTAAATTTTGCCCCCCCTTCATCCTGATAGATTCAGTATCAGGGTTGAAACTTTCAATTTTCACTTTTCCATTATCAAAACTTTCCCCTTTCTTTAGCCAAAAACCTTTATTTTTAACTTTATCGAAAATGGCAAAACGCCAGACTTCCTGAAATTTAAAAAAGCCCCTCAGTTCCAAATTTGAATTAATGGGTTTTGGTGCGGGCGGCGGAGGGGCCGGCCTCACAATGGGTTGCGTTTTCTTACTCAAATCCCCGGGACGCAAGAATGGATTGGCCTGTGCACCCAAGGTGGGTAAGTAGGAAAGCAACCACACCACAGAGGCAAAAAAGAATCTGACCCAAAACACGCTTCTCATTTGGATAAGGTTGGGACACTCGCCGGTCTGTCCATCGGGTTGTGGTTTGGTTGTATTTTTCCGTCAATATCAGGCATACCTAAAATCTTTCCTGATGGAGAAACAAACTTAGGAGCATAAGTTCCCTCAATCCTACTATCGATCGACTCGACATTTGCTGCAGTCTCATTGTAATTCGGTGTAATGATGGTAGGTTTTAAGAAAATTAACAATTCAGTGGGGGTATACTTGACTGTCTTAGGTCGGAAAAATTTTTCACCAAAATAAGGAATATCGCTGAGTAAGTTATATTTGGATTCAGTAGAATCAACCTGTACCTCCTGAAGACCACCAAGGACAATAATTTCTCCATCTCTAATCGTGACCATGGACTTGGCTTCTCGCACTTTTTTCCCCGGTAAAGATTGCCCCTGATAAGTGTTGCTTTGAGTTTCGTCAAATTTTTCGGCTTTTACTTCAACCTCCATAAAAATTGATCCGTGAGAGATAAGGGTTCCATTCTCATCCATCTTCGGTAAGCCAATTTTCGGCTTTTTTATTTGTAATTCAGTTTTAGCAGTAATTTGATCACGCTGACCGGTATTAGAGCCCTCCGTGGTTGATACATTTCCATAGTAAGTGGGAACAACAATATTACGTTCATCTTCAATAAGAATATGAACTTCCGGTGCATTATGAGAGACCATGAGCGATGGAGTAGAGAAAATACGGACATCATTTCTTTCGGAAGACAAAGCAAAGATCTGCTCCCACCGTATACCAGTGAGTTCCCAATCCTGCATTTGAAAAGGGATCGAGGTATTTAGACCTGGAATACCTAGCACTCCCTGTAAGGTTTCACTTCGGACTTGGTTTACGGTAACATCTCCAGCACTATCCAGCGAACTATCACCTGTAGTCGTTGTCGAGACAGGTTCACCAAACAATCCATCTGCTCTCGGCCCTCGTGCATATTTGGACCACTCCAATCCTCCAAAAAGAGAATCAATGCCACGCTGGTTCTGTTCTGTTAAATCAACCATTACAAAAATGGTATCGATGCGGGCAAGAGGCAATGGTTCATCAAGGGAGTCGATCATACGCCCGATTTCGCTAATATCTTCCTTAGTACCATAAACCAAAATCGCATTACTTCTTTCATCAGATGAGATGGTTATAAAATCACTAAATTCGTGGGCACCTTCCGACCCTCCAGCGTCAGGTGCAGTCTGTGCTTGCTTATTTGAACCTGTGGGCGATGGTATTTGTTTGCTCGAAGAGGCTCTGGCATTAGACTTATTTCCTTGTATTTGCTGCTTAATGCGCTGTTGGTTTTTAATCACTTCATCTAGAATCGATTGTATATCTTTGGACTCAGCGTGTTGAAGTTTGAAAAGTTTACTTGTTGTTTTCATCTTTATCGGAGAGTCGTATGTCTCCAAAATGAAATTCAAGGTATCCTTATTCTCACGACGCGTTACGATAATTAATTTCCCAGTCCTATCATCTGAATCTACCTTGGTAGTACCGCCCAGAAAAGGTTTAAAGCTTCCCTCAATCATTGACTTGAGCTTGCTCTCTAACTCACGAGCACCAGCATGCTTGACTGGCCATACGATCCACTCCATGCCAATATCTTCCTTACTGATGGGTTTATCGATCGAAAGAAGTAGTTTTTCCATCCTTTGTAAATTTAATAAAGAATCGGTGATTAAGATACTGTTAGCTTTTTCAAAAACGAGCAAAGAACCGACATTGGGGGTAGCAAATGGATTGAGTTGCTCGCGCACCTCCAGAGCCGGTGCGTATTCAAGATGAAACATTTTCACATAAATTCGCTGACTGGGTCTTAAACTGGATGCTGGACCATCTAACCAAATGGGAACATGTACATTAATTCCTGAAGCTGGAACCGCTTTAAAAAACAAATCGTCCATTTTGGTGATACCAATCCCATTCATGGCTAGAAGACTTTCAAGTGCCCGTAAGGTTTCGCGCTTAGTGAGAACATTCATACTATCAAATGTAATTTTAACCGCAGGTAAATTTTGAGGGCGCAGGATATAACGATCTGTGATCAATTGAATCATATCTAGGATCATATTGGTGTCATGATCTCGAAGACGTAATCGTTCCATCGGGTCATCTAAACCAGAAATTGTGGAGAGCTCATCAGGATCAGTTAAGGCACCGAAAGAAAATTCTTTGTCATCCGATGGATCAACGGATGGAATCACAAGAGGGAGGGAATCCTCTTCCCCTACGGGAACTTGGGACAAAAGACTGCTAAGCAAAATGCTTAAGGGGAGAAAAATAAAAAGTGATAATTTCATTGGTTGATAAATTCAACTGAGCTAACCTCGAAGACAGCGTCGTAAGTAGTTGGATCGTAGGGTCTAGACTTGGGCGGGTAATTGGGTTCAATCTTAACTTCGCTGAGGAACATATAGGGGCGTTCTTGGCGAATCAAACTAGCATACTCCTCGACTTGGGGATAACTTGCTCTTTCAAAGGTAATTTTAACACGATGCTGAGCATAGCGCTCTCGCTCGATTGTGTCCAACTCTCGATAATCACGTTGAGGGAATACTTTATCGGCAAGCGTGGATGCACGGTTACTTAAATTCTTTTTGTCATAGCTTTGATTTTTCTGCTCAAGCTTTTGCTGCTCTAGTGCTTTTCGAATAGACGGTTTTAATTTTATAAATTCACTGTACAGAGTGATATTATGCTCAGCATCTTCTAAAGTGGCGTACTCTCGAATGCCCTCCTGAAACACCATTTTATAAAAAACGACCAATAAAAGGAGCCATAGAGTAATAACTAATAAGTTTTGCTCTCGATCAGATAGGCGAAGAAATAATTTCTCTAAAGACTTCATCCCTCTTTCTGTACCTCCTCATTGGATGCAGCCTCATCGCTTACCTCGATTTGCTTTTCTTCCATCAGTTTAAACTCAATTTTGAAAGTAGTCTTCCCCCCATCACTTTCAATCTCTCTAATCTCATCTCCAGATCTATTTTTATTAATGAAAGCCACATTATTTAGCTCCAATTCCTCAATAAAATTATTAATCGCTTCCACATTTTTACCCTGCCCTTCAAGCTTAAC
>ERZ1046876.2633-NODE-2633-length-10772-cov-7.493328_pt1 | contig 10772 bp, 12 predicted proteins | sample MGYA00383094_ERZ1046876 | MGnify/ENA primary metagenome ERZ1046876 (study PRJEB29581, sample SAMEA5548364) | metagenome | biome: marine; feature: coastal; material: water | depth 50 m | study: Short-term variability in the microbial, nano- and picoplankton... | reverse complement strand
CAAGAATGGGTTATTCTGAATATACAACGGTCAGTTCAAAATTTAAAATGAAAAGGCCTAAATAAAAATATTTTTTATTATTTAATATTTATAGTTTCTTTTATTAAATGAGATAATTCATTATTCTCTGAGGACAAATTCATTGAAATTTCAATAGACTGACCTTCCTTAAGGTTGCCATTAGCAATACCTTTTCTTATAAATTTCTCAATTTCACGTTGAGAAGTTATACCTACTTTTTTTAAAAATTTTCTAATTTCTATATTAAGATTGTCTTCATCCATAATTATAGATAGATTAATTCAATCTTTGATTCATTTCAATCAGTAAAGTAAAATTCTTATAGAATTAATATTGAAATAATCTTTATTTATTGTAGGTTTTTTATATGAATATACTAAGTTTCAACAGCACAATAGGTTGGATAACTATTTCAGAGGAAAAAGATCTTGTTACATCTATCAAGTTTGGGAAAAACAAAAATAAAGGAAAAAATATTGTTTTAATTAAATTAAAGAAACAAATACTTGAATTTATTAAAGGAAAGAGAAAGAAATTTTCTATAAAGCTTCATATCAGAGGATCGTCATTACAAAAAAAAATATGGAAACAACTTAGTAATATTAGATATGGGAATACTAAAACATATGGAGAAATTGCCAGAGTATTACGCACCTCACCGCGTTATGTTGGAAATGTATGTGGTCAAAATAATCATTTATTAGTTATACCTTGTCACCGTGTTGTACGAACGGATGGTACACTTGGAGGTTTCTCAGGACTTGGAGGTATCAAATTAAAACAAAAACTTTTAAAACTTGAACAAGCATGAGTAAAAATATTATTATTCTCCAACATATTGATATTGAAACACCCGGTTATATTTTAGATTTAATGAATGAAGATAACTTTAATCTTACAACGATTGAACTTGATCAGGGAGAAAAAATACCTTCTAATCTAAATCAATTTGATGGAATGTTTTGTATGGGTGGACCAATGGATACTTGGATGGAAAAAGAATATCCTTGGTTAATTGAAGAGAAAAATAAAATAAAAGAATTTGTTGTTAATTTGGAGAAACCTTATCTGGGTTTTTGCTTAGGTTGTCAGTTACTTGGAGAAATTCTAGGAGGCAATGTAGTCAAATCAACACCTCCTGAAATAGGTATTTTAGATATTTTGATGGATAGTAGATACTCTAATGATCATTTGTTTGGTGAATTTAATTCTTTTTTTAAAGCATTGCAGTGGCACAGTTATGAAGTGCAAGGTCTTGAGAATAACAATAATGTAACCCTTTTAGGATCATCACCAACAACTAAGTATCAAATTTTTAAATATAAAAATCATGCGTATGGAATTCAATTTCATATTGAGATTAAAAATAATACTGTATCACAGTGGGGATGTGTTCCAGAATATAAAAAAGCTCTGGAAGACAGTTTAGGTAAAGATGCTCTTAAAAAATTTGATGTAAAAACTCAAGAAAATATGAAATTAATGAATTTTAACGCAGAAAATTTATATAAAAATTTTAAAAAGATTTTATAATTGAAATATTAATTAGGGAGATAAAATGAAAACAATAAAAGGACCTGCTATATTTCTTGCACAATTTATAGGTGATAAGGAGCCTTATAATACACTTCCAGGACTTGCTAAATGGGCTTCAGGATTAGGTTATAGAGGAGTGCAACTTCCTTCGTGGGCTGATCACATTTTTAATGTTGATAAAGCAGCTGAAAGTAAAGACTATTGCGATGAAATCAAAGGAGTATTAAAAGAAAATAACTTAGAATTAACTGAAATATCTTCACATATAACAGGTCAGTTAGTAGCAGTTCACCCAGCATATGATGCACTTTTTGATAATTTTGCTGATGAAAGTGTGAAAGGAAATCCAAGTGCAAGAACACAATGGGCAATAAATAAAATGATGAATGTTGCTAAAGCATCAAAAAATTTAAACCTATCTGCTGCTGGAACATTTTCTGGAGCACTGGCTTGGCCTTATATTTATCCTTTTCCACAAAGACCTGAAGGTTTAGTTGAGGAAGCTTTTGATGAGTTGGCTAAAAGATGGACTCCTATTCTAAATGAATTTGATAATAACGGAGTTGATCTTTGCTATGAAATACATCCATCAGAAGATTTGCATGATGGAATTTCTTTTGAAATGTTTTTGGAAAGAGTTAAAAATCATAAAAGATGTAACATGTTATATGACCCAAGTCATTATGTGCTTCAACATCTTAATTATCTTGATAACATAGACATTTATAAAGATAAAATAAAAATGTTTCATGTAAAGGATGCAGAATTAAATCCTACTGGTAAGCAAGGTGTTTATGGTGGATTTCAATCTTGGGTTAATAGAGCAGGACGCTTTAGATCACTCGGTGATGGTCAAGTTGATTTTAAATCGATTTTTTCAAAATTATCTGCGAATAATTTTGATGGCTGGGCAGTTCTTGAATGGGAATGTTGTATCAAGAGTCCTGAGCAGGGAGCAGCAGAAGGAGCTCCATTTATTCAAAAACATATTATTGAAGTAACTGAAAAGGCATTTGATGATTTTGCTGGCTCAGGAATTGATAAAGATACAAACAAAAAATTATTAGGATTATAAAAGGATTTTTAAAATGAAGAAAAAATTAAGACTAGGTATGGTAGGTGGAGGACAAGGTGCATTTATAGGAGCTGTTCATCGTCTGTCTGCAAGAATGGATGATAAATATGAGTTTGTTGCGGCATGCTTATCGTCTACTGCCGAAAAAGCTGAGACTTCAGCTAAAGAAATAGGTCTAGATTTGAATAGAAGTTATCCTGACTATAAAACAATGGCATTAGAGGAATCAAAGAGAGAAGATGGTATTGATGTTGTTTCAATAGTGACCCCAAATCATATGCATGCAGGACCCGCAATTGAATTTTTACAAAAAGATATTCATGTTATTTGTGACAAACCAATGACAGCAACAATGGATGATGCGCATGATTTAATGAGTGCAATTCAATTATCAAAAGCTCATTTTTTCCTAACACATAATTATTCAGGTTATCCAGTCATAAGAGAAATGAGATCTTTGGTAAAAAATGGTGAGCTTGGTAAACTTCGTATTGTTAAAGGATCTTATTTACAAGGTTGGTTAGGTTCAAAAGAAGAGGACTCTGGTTCTAATAAGCAAGCAGAATGGAGAACAGACCCAAAAAGAAGTGGAGCAGCTGGTGCAGTTGGAGACATTGGAAGTCATACAATGCATCTATTAGAATTTATTACAGGCTTAAAGTGTGAGTCCGTTGCAGCTGATTTAACAACTTTTGTAGAAGGAAGACAATTAGATGATGATGCCTCAATAATGATTAGAATGAGTGAAAATGTTAAAGGAAATTTATCAATTTCACAAATTGCAACTGGTCAAGAAAACAACTTTACTATCTCTATTTATGGTGAAAAAGGAGCGCTTCATTGGGCACAAGAAAATCCAAATTATGCAAGATTTTCACGAGTTGGAAAAGCAGATCAAATTATTACAAGAGGTGGAGCAATTCAAAATGAAAATTCATATGCTCCAATTCGTATTCCACCAGGTCATCCTGAAGGGTATCTAGAAGGATTTGCACAAATTTATTCAGATGTTGCTGATATTATTCTAAATCATAAAAATAAAAATGAATTATTAGAGTTATTACCAGGTGGTGATTCTGGTTTACAAATAATGAAGTTTATTAATGCCTCAGTTAATTCAAGTAAAAACAACAGTATTTGGACTGATTTAAGCTCTATTTGATAAGTGCATAACCATTTATGCGTTTTTTGCATATTTGTTTTTCTTATTTTTTACTTTCATTTTTTAAAATAATACTTAATTTAACAATTACGTTCATCATGTTTGTTCATGACGGAAGTAGGCGAAAGCTGAAGGAACGCATGCAAAGTTATTAAATCGTTCAATCTGTTTTGGCAGATCGGAAGTAGGTTTTACCGAAGGAACGCGGATTTTATATATTAATTTCCATAGCTAAGCATGAAAAGTAGCACACTGCTCGTTGTGAGTTGTGTCATGTGAAATTTATAATGGAGGATTAATGTTTAAAAACTCTTTATTTTTTTTAAGTATTTTATCATTTTTTTTATTACTAAGTTCTTATGCAAGAGCCGGGGTTGATGCCGAGGTTTCTTACATATTAAATACTTTTTCTTTTTTAGTTTGTGGCTTTCTTGTAATGTGGATGGCTGCTGGTTTTTTATTTTTGGAGTCGGGGTTGGTGACAACTAAAAGTGTCTCAACTATTGCTGCTAAAAATATTGGTAAATTTGCAATTGTGTCAGTTGTATTTTATTTTATTGGTTATAACCTTGGGTATGATATTCCTGAGGGTGGATTTATTGGCAGTTTATCAATTTGGTCTGATTCAAGCGCATTAGAAACCGGTTATTCAGATGCATCAGATTGGTTTTTTCAAGCATTATTTGTTTGTGCAACAGCATCTATAGTTTCTGGAGCAGTTGCAGAAAGAATAAAAATTTGGCCATTCTTCTTATTCTCAGCAATTTTAGGAGGCTTTATATATCCTATACAAATGAGTTGGGAATGGGGTGGAGGCTGGCTTGATGCTCTTGGATTTTCTGATTTTGCTGGATCAACCCTTGTTCATGCATGTGGTGGTTCAGCTGCTCTAGCAGGGGTTATAATTTTAGGTCCTCGTATTGGTAGATTTTCGCCGACAGGAGATCCTGTAAACATGGCGCCTTTTGCACCTTCTTCAATACCTCTCGTTGCTTTAGGTACATTCATTTTGTGGATGGGATGGTTTGGATTTAATGGTGGTTCACAGTTAGCTCTTGGGTCTTTTGAAGATGCAACTGCAATGTCTAAAATATTTATGAACACACAATTAGCTGCTTGTGGGGGTGTGATAGCAGGTGCTGTTATTTCACGCTTAGTTGGAGGTAAGACAGATGTCGTGATGATGTTAAATGGCGCTCTTGCTGGTTTGGTTTCAATTACTGCTGAACCACTTATGCCTAGCCCTATTTTATCTATATGTATTGGTTTAGTGGGTGGTGCAATAATGTATTATGGTACATCATTTCTAAACTATTTAAAATTAGATGATGTGGTCGGAGCGATCCCAGTACACATGTTTGCAGGAATATTTGGTACTATGATTGTCCCATTAAGTAATCCTGACGCATCATTTGGAGTTCAGTTATTAGGAGTTCTTTCTGTTTGTGTATTTGTATTTGTTACCTCATATATTGTGATATCTATTATTAAATCTACAATAGGGTTAAGAATAAGTGAGGAAGCTGAAAAATTGGGTACAGATAAAGCAGAGGTAGGTGTTGTGGCTTATTCAATTCGGGATTAATTTTTTTAAATATACTTGAATTAGAAAAAAATATTATATTTATAAAAGAGAGGGTTTAACCCTCTCTTTTAACTTGAGAAAATCAACAAATGAATGCTGAAAAAATAATCAAATTAAATAAACAAGCTTTGTACACGAGCATAAAAAACCCAGATATCTCAGGAAAATTTTTTAATAAATCAATTTTACACAATGCCGTCATAATGGAGATATTCATTCATAACTCGAAGGGTATTTCGTATGAGAAATTATGCCTAAACATACCTAAATTACTCGGCTCAAGATCAAGCGTTCAAAATTTGTTAAATGAGGGTTTGGATAAAAAATTATTAAAAAAAGTTGAGAGTAAGATTGATAAAAGAATAAAAAATTTTCATCTATCGGAAGAAATGTCTGATATGATAATTGATTGGGTCAATTATCAAAAAAAAATCTTTAATGGCAAATTTTAAATTTAATGAAAACAGTTTTTATTATATCAAAAAAAAAATTTACCTTAAAGTATGAAAGAAAGATGCCAGAAAAAGAAGTTTTAAAGATGAAATCTTTTGTAACAAGCAAAGGAGATAAGCTTATTAAAACTGTTAAATTTAAAATTATAAAAATTTCTGAAAAGGACAGAGAAAGAGTTTTTGAAATAATTCTTTAATTAAGCTCTTCCTGAATATTGAGAGAGTTTGTTTGGATCCACACCCAGTAATTTATAAGCGTTATTCCATTTATTTGTTACTTCTTCATCAAATAAAAAATTTGAGTCTGTAGAAAGGGTCATCCAGCTGTTAGATATGATCTCTTTTTCAATTTGACCAGGTCCCCAACCAGCATAACCCAAAGCAAGAATACTATTTTTAGGACCTTTTCCATTTGATAAGTCTTCAAAAAATTCAGAGGTGCTAGTTAGAGCAACACCTTTTTCAATAGATAAAGTTTCTTTTTGAATTACCTCATCAGAATGCAAAACAAAACCTCTACCGCTTTCAACTGGCCCACCATAACGAATATATAATTTTTTACCTCCAAGAGGTTTATCAATACCAAGTTGTTCTAATAAATCAGGATATAAATCATAATCAATTTTTTTATTAATAATGATCCCCATTGCACCCTCCGTAGAATGGGCACACATATAAATCACAGTCTTATAAAATCTTTCATCTTCAAGAGAAGGCATCGAAATTAATAGTTTTCCAGTTAAATTCATTATTATATATATTCGTATTATTTATAGTATTTCAATAGCGTATTACTATATATTACAATAATAATTTTTAATGAACATTTTGACTAATTTTTATAAGCTTTTTGTTTACACTTTCCTTTTATGTATAGTTTCTTCATATAGTTTTGCTATATCAAGTGATTGGTCAGTAAGTGAGACATCAAAAGTAAGGTTAATCTCACCCTATTCTCAAAATGATGCAAAAAATCTCTTAATTGGCCTTGAATATGAGATGGAGCCAGGTTGGAAAACATATTGGAAATCTCCAGGTGATGGAGGATTCGCTCAATCAATCTCTTGGGAGAATTCAACAAATGTTAAAAATGTTAATATATTGTGGCCCACTCCTATTGAATTTGAGATATTGGGATTAACATCATTAGGTTATCAAAATAATATTATTTTTCCACTTGAAGTAGAGATTGAAGATGAGTTACAAAATACATCTCTTAATTTACACGTAAGTTTTTTAATCTGTGAGGATATATGTATTCCAGGTGATGCAAGAATTTTTTTAAATATTCCTTCAGGAGAAAAAAAATTAACAGATAATTATTTTAATTTAGAGCGAGCACTTTCATTTTTACCAGAAAAAGACTTCAATAGCTCTTACCTTAAAAATATTAATGCTAATATTTATAAAAATACTAATTATTCTATAATACAAGTACAATTTGAGTCAGATAAAGTTTTTGTTAATCCAAACATATATCTACACACACCTTTTGGACTTCCCGTTGTAAAAAATTCTATTACTTATTCAAAGGATAATAAATTTATTACAGCAGAATTTAAATTTGATAACGATCTGATTGCTGAAGAAAAATTTCCTCTTGAAATAATCATAAAAGATAAGAATCATAATTTTCAAAAACTGCTAAATCTCCAAACAGGAAACAATTCATTAAATTCAGATAATAATAATACATATATTTATTATCTCTTAATATCATTATTAGCAGGTTTGATTTTAAATGTTATGCCCTGTGTATTTCCAATTCTCTCTATAAAGTTAATGTCAATATTTAATACAGACCAGCATAATGCGAGGGTTAGTTTTTTAACTACAGCTTTTGGAATTATTTCATCTTTTGTCTTATTAGGTTTTATATTTTTACTATTACAATATCTCCAAGTTTCAATCTCATGGGGGATGCAATTTCAACAACCCTATTTTTTAGTTGTGATTACTTTAATAATGTTCTTATTTATGATGAATATGTTTGGGCAGTTTGAGATCACTTTACCAAATAAGTTAAGTAACATAGGTTTTTTTGGAGCAAGTAATAATAAATATTTAAAAGATTTTTTTAATGGTTTTTTTGCAACTTTAATGGCAACTCCATGTTCTGCTCCATTTGTTGGTACAGCAATTACTGCTGCATTTACACAATCATATGTAATGTCTATCAGTATTTTTTTTTTAATGGGTTTTGGAATGAGTTTACCTTATTTACTGATTGCCTGTTTTCCAAAATTAATAAATTTTATTCCAAAACCTGGAAAGTGGATGATTTATGTTAAATATTTTCTAGGTTTATTACTCTTAGCTACTGTTATATGGTTATCCAATATTTTATTAAATTTTTTCAATTACAATTTTATTATTTTATGTTTGATATTATTTTTAGTTTTATCTTACCGTCAAAAAATACCTTATTTAAAAAACACAATCACATTTATAGTTTTGCTAACTATTTTTTCTTCTTCTTCGTTAAGAATTTTCCAACAAAATTTAATATTTCAATATGATAAAGATTGGTTAAATTTTTTTGAGGTTGATATAAATCAAGTTGTACAAAATGATCAAATAGTTTTTTTAGATATAACAGCGGATTGGTGTGCTACCTGTCAATTTAATAAAGTCAATGTGCTGAATTCAGATTCAGTTAAAAGTTTATTTAAGGATAATAATATGTCTCTTATTAGGGCTGACTGGACAAGACCTAATGAGAAGATAAATATATTTTTAGAAAAATATGATCGATTTGGAATACCTTTTAATGCTATTTTTTCTAAAAATTTTCCTAATGGAATATTATTATCTGAGTTGCTTTCTGAGAAAGAAATAGTAAAGGCTATAAATAGAATAAATAATGAATAAAATAATTCCATCAATTACTGTGCCAGTTATTAACAAAGGAATTACTTCTAAAGTAATTCTATCAGATGAATTAAAAAATAAAAAAGTTATTATTTTTGGTGTTCCAGGAGCATTTACACCAACGTGTTCTGAAAAACATATGCCTAGTTATATTAAATACTACCAACAATTATCTGAAAAAGGCGTTGAAGATATTTATTGTTTATCGGTAAATGATGAATTTGTTTTGAATGCTTGGTTATTGAGTTACTCTGAAACAGATAGGATTAAAGGTATTGCTGATGGAAATGGAGATATTGCTAAAAGTTTAAATCTTCTTGTCGATAAATCGGCAAACTATATGGGGATGCGTTCAACAAGGTTTGCAATGCTTATTGAAAATAATATTATTCAAGAATTATTTGTAGAGCAGCCAGGTGAATATAATCTTACTTCGGCTGAATATTTATTAACAAAAGTTTAGTGAATATTAAAATAATTAGTTAAGTATTTCTTCGTTGGATAAGAGCATAAATTGTTACAGCTGATGTAATCATCAAACCATTAATAAATTGAATATAAAAACCCGATAAACCTAAGGCCACTATTCCAGATTCCAATGATCCAATTATTAGAACACCTATAAACGTTCCATAAACAGTCCCCTTACCTCCAAATACTGAAGTACCTCCAACAAATACTGCTGCTAAGGTTGTTAACATTAACCCAGATCCTTGTGTGGGCCAAAAATAAAGCATTTCGTACATTGTAAAAATTCCAGCAAATGCAGAGAAAAAACCCAATTGTACAAAAGCTATAATTTTCACATTATCTACATTGATCCCCATCATTTGTGAGCTTGCTTTATTATCACCAACAAAATGAAGATGATTTCCATATTTATGATATCTATAAACCCACTGCATCATTGCTGTTAATGCTATAAACCAGATAAATTGTGCTGGAATTTTTCCAAAAACTTTTTCAACAAATAATGTATGGTGCCACGTACCATCAGCAACTTCAACAATAGCAATTCCACTTCCCTGTGAAACAACATTTACTAATCCTCTCCAAAAAAAAAGTGTGCCTATGGTGGCTACAATAGAAGGAATGCCAATTTTAGTAACAAGTAGACCATTTATTAATCCAGCAAACATGCCTAGGGATGTTGCGAGAGCAAATGCTATAAAAAAATTTCCATCAGTAGCCGTTAAAACCATTCCAAAAGTTAAAGACGTTATTCCAACAATAGATGGAAAGGATAGATCAATCTCTCCAAGGGTTACAACAAAAGTTGCAGATATTGCAATAATTCCAAAGAAGGGCATTGATTGCATAAATGCTCTATAAATAGGAAATCTAGTAAAAACATTTGGTGCTCCAGTAAAATAAATTAAGAAAAGTACTATTGCAATTATCGTTATACTTATTTCTAATTTATGTGTTTTAACAAAATAACTATTCAAAAAATTATTCATTTTAAGCCTCTACTTTTATTTTACCTGATTCATGTAACTGTATCATTTTCTGAACAAGCTCATCTCTTGAGATTTCATTTTTATTAAATTCACCAGCAACTTCACCTCTGTCTAATATTATAAAACGATCAGCTGCCCCATAAACATGAATAATATTATGATCAATAAAAATTGCAGACTTATTTTTTTCTTTTAATCCTTTAACAAAATTTAAAACTTTTGCTGTTTCTTGAATTGATAAACCCATTGTTGGCTCGTCTAAGACGATTAAGTCAGAGTCAAAATACAAAGATCTACCAAATGCAACACCTTGTTTTTCACCACCTGATAATCCCATTACTGTTGAGTCCACTGTTATAGCTTTAGAAGTAAATCCAATATAATCTCTTAAAATTTTTTCTGCTTCTTTTCTTTGTTTTTTAACATTTAGAAAACCTAAGGCGTTAGTAATTTCTCTTCCTGCAAAAATATTCCTCCACAGTTCCTGTTGATCACAAAGTGCTCTTTCTTGATAAACTGCCTCAATTCCCATTTTTCTTGATTGAGCAACAGACTTAATATTTACTTCATGTTTTTTGAAAAAAACTTTACCAGTGCTTGGCTTATGAAC
>ERZ1046876.2631-NODE-2631-length-10774-cov-9.732904_pt1 | contig 10774 bp, 10 predicted proteins | sample MGYA00383094_ERZ1046876 | MGnify/ENA primary metagenome ERZ1046876 (study PRJEB29581, sample SAMEA5548364) | metagenome | biome: marine; feature: coastal; material: water | depth 50 m | study: Short-term variability in the microbial, nano- and picoplankton... | reverse complement strand
ATCCTAGCCGAGCTAGCAGCGAGCCAAGGCCCTGCAGCCGACCTCGGTGGTTACTTCCACACTGACGCTGAAAAGGTCGCCAATGTCATGCGCCCAAGCGCAACTTTGAACGCGATCATCGGGTAAACAACGGCCCTTTGAACTGACGAAACGCCCGGGGAAAACCTCGGGTGTTTTTCGTTTGGCACCAAAACCTAAAAGGTTTTTGTGGGTTTTCTTTTAAGTAAATCCCACCCTTCCGCTCAGCGCTTACGGGTCTTCAACCGTTCCTTCATCATCGCTTTGCCCTCGGGCGTACCGTCATGGAACGTGCCGAAGAATTTGTCCCATGGGACGTCGAGCGAGCCGTAGTTTACCTCAAAATAGCGGTGATGCATTTGGTGGTGGAACATTCCGAGCTGCAAGCGTTTGCGGCCCCCTGCCCAAATGCCTTCGAATCCCGTGTGGGTGGTGATGGCATAGAGGCCGTAGAACATCAGGTGGCAGATCATGTGAACCGGATGTGTGGGCACGATGAAGTGGATCATGGCCGTGCCGAAATAGAACAGGTGTTCGATCGGGTGCATGGATAGGCCCGACCATGGGCCGATGTCGGTGTTGCGATGGTGCAGCGCGTGGAAACGGTACATGAAGTTTGTGTGCAGTAGCCGGTGGATCCAGTAGAAATAAAAGCTCTCCCACACGGGGATCAGCAGGAACACCGCGAGGAACCAGATAGGACCGTCAGACCAGAGCCAAACGCCTGCGTATCCGTTGGCCATGCTCCACCAGACGAGGCATTCAAAGCCGGTCCAAATGGTGACGCCGGATGCCAATGCCCAGAACAGATTGTCCCAATACTGGTCGTTGAAAGTGAAAACACGACCTTGGCGCGGGAATGGGCGCGGGTCGTATTTGTGGTCGGGGCCTTGCAGTTGTTTTGAGTGGAACAACAGGTGGAGACCTTGGGCGAGAAGGATCACGATAATCAGGTTGCGGATGAGGATTGTCAGCATCCATGGGCCGGGGGATGCGGCCTCGGGCAACGTGGGCGACGTCCAGTTTAGCGCCACGAAGGACAGGGCGACGATGCCTAGGTTGATTGAGATCGGAAACCACGCAGACCAGTACCAGAGGAACACAGCCTTGGGGTTTGGCGGCCAGTTGAACAACGGATTGACGGCCAGAGGCAGGTTTTCCGGCGTGTGGTTCCATTCGTTTGAGGCCATGGGGTACTCCGCATTCCTTGGTTACAGAACGCTAGTGCGAAGATTGGGGGTGGGTCAACTGGCGAGCTGAAGCTCGCCCTGTGGGCGTGGTAAGTTAAATTCAGACAAAGCCTAGGCTTTGATCAGAACATTAACCCTCCGGTTCATCCGCCCCTTTTTCTCGATCTTACCGATTGAAATTTGGCCGATCTCACCCGTGCGCGCCACGTGGGTGCCGCCACAAGGTTGCAGGTCAATTTGGGCGTCGCCAGTTCCAATCCGTACCAGACGGACTTTGCCGGACCCCATGGGCGGTTTAACCGACATGGTTTTGACCATCTGCGGGTTAGCCTCAAGCTCTGCGTCGGTGATCCAATCAGTTGTCACCTCGAGGTCTCGGTCGATCAGCTCTTGCAGTTTCGTGGCAAGAGCTTCTTTCTCGCCGGGATGATCGGGCATGTCGAAATCGAGACGGCCCTTGATGGCGGTGATAGCGCCTCCGGTGACAGGAAGTGGGATGACGACGGACAGCAGGTGCAACGCCGTGTGGACGCGCATCAGGCGATAGCGGGTGTCCCAATCGAGGGATTGGGTGACCTGAGCGCCGGCGTCCGGCAGGTCTGAGCCTTCAGCAGGGACGAGGACGATATCGTCGCCCCCACCTTTGACAGTCGTTACGATTTCGCAAGTTCCGCCTTCCCAGTTTAGGCGACCGGTATCACCAGGTTGGCCGCCACCGGTTGGATAGAGGATCGACCTGTCCAGAATGATGCCGCCGAGGTCGTTGATCGCTACGACCGTTGCAGGAGCTTCTTTCAGATAGGCGTCTCCGCGAAACAGCGGCTTGGTCATGCGTCAGCCGTGACGTTTGGCAGATCGTCCGAGGTGTCGTTGTCGAGCCATTCGGGGACCGGCAGGTCTTTGGCTTTCAGGAAATCGGGATTGAAAAGCTTGGACTGGTAGCGTGTTCCATAGTCACAAAGCATCGTGACGATGGTATGCCCCGGCCCCATCTCGCGGGCCATACGCATAGCACCAGCGACGTTAACGCCCGATGATCCGCCAAGGCAGAGGCCTTCGTGTTCAAGAAGATCAAAGACGACCGGAAGGCTTTCGTTATCCGAGATGTAGTAGGACATATCCGGCGTGAAGCCTTCGAGATTGGCGGTGATACGGCCTTGGGCGATGCCCTCGGTGATGGAACCGCCCGTCGATTTGAGTTCGCCGTTGAGGTAGTAGTTGTGCAGTGCTGACCCTGTTGGGTCTGCCAATGCGACCTTGACGCCTTTGGGCTGTAGCGCCATGCCGACGCCCGCCAATGTGCCGCCAGAGCCAACGGCGCAGGTGAAGCCGTCGATCTTGCCGCCGGTTTGCTCCCAAATCTCAGGGCCGGTGGTTTCGATATGGGCTTGACGGTTGGCAACATTGTCGAACTGGTTGGCAAAGATTGCGCCGTTGGGTTCAGTTTTCGCCAACTCCTCGGCCAGTCGACCTGCGTATTTAATATAATTGTTAGGGTTCTTGAACGGAGCAGCTGGAACCTGCACCAACTGCGCGCCTGCAACACGGATCATGTCTTTCTTTTCCTGAGACTGGGTCTCGGGGATAACGATAACGGTTTTAAAGCCCATCGACGCGCCAACAAGTGCCAGACCAATGCCTGTATTGCCCGCAGTGCCTTCGACAATGGTGCCTCCTGGCTTCAGAGTACCGCTGGTAATAGCGTCGCGGATGATGAACAGGGCTGCGCGATCTTTGACCGATTGACCGGGGTTCAGGAACTCGGCCTTGCCATAAATCTCGCAGCCGGTTTCCTCGCTTGCGCGGCGGAGTTTGATCAGCGGAGTTTGACCGATAGCATCGGCGAGATCCTTGGTAACACGCATCGTCAGCGCCCCTTTGTATTTGTCCGAACTATAGCTCTAAGCGTGACGTTTGAGAGTTTCAAGAACCTGCGCGCAACCGATCACGGTGACGTGCAAGCCAGTTCAAGCAGAGGATGGTTGGCAGGACGTTGATTTCACCACTATCCACGTGGGTCATAGCCTCGTCAAAGCTAAGGATATGACTACGGATGTCTTCGCCTTCATCCTCTAATCCCGTCACACTGTTTGGAGTTTCGGGCAGTTTGCAAAGGCCTACATAGAGGAAAAAATATTCTGAACTGGCGCCTGGACTGGAATATCCTTTGTACACGAATTCAAGTTTTTGTAGATCAAGACCCGCTTCCTCTTTCGTTTCGCGGTACGCAGTAGTTTCGGGATCTTCGCCCGGATCAATCATGCCTGCGACGGGTTCAAGACACCATGGCACGGGATCGCCACGACCCGTTGGGCCCATTCGGAATTGTTCTACCAATAGGATATTATCAGAAACTGGATCGTAGGGAAGAACGATGGTCGCATCAGAATTGACAAAAACCTCGCGGCATAGGGTTTCTGACGTCGTTCCGTCAAACTTTTGATGACGTAACTGTATGACATCGAGCGCATAAAACCCCGAATGGCTGCGTTTCACATGTTCCTTGGTCACTTGATCTGCTGCCATTCCTGACCGTAGTTCCGTAGGGCCAATGGTAGCTTGGGCCCGCAGTCGCGTATCGGCACGAGCACGTAGCCTTGGAAACCGTTGCGCCAATTCGTCAGCCGTAATCTCGCCGAAATAGGTCATGGCTTCCACTGCAGCGATTCGGCTAAGCTCACCCCAATCCCGTTGCCAGTCCTCTAATAACCAAGGCTCGCCGCGTTCAAATAGACCCTCTTGGGGGTAGTAGACTTCGCATTCGATATCACCGATGTCGGTCGAGGCGGTGTTTTTGCCTAGATCATAGGAAAAACCGCCTTCGTAAAAATTGATCCGGTCAACTTGGTCTTTAGTCAGCGCCAGTGCCAACAAACCAGTCGCCTGAGAGCCGCTAAATTTTGAGATCATCGGGAACGGGCGGTCTTTGGCCCAGTTTACAACATAGTCGTTCAGCGCTGCGATGCGAAGTTCGATACTGGCCTCATCGTCACCCAGAACAATACGCAGAAGACGCTCGTCGCGTAGGCTGCCGTAAAAAAACAAATTGGTCATAAAACCTCAGGAAAATCTGCGGGCTGCAAATTCGGCGACAATGCCGGTAACAAGAGAACCTATGACAACCGAGGCGAGCACGTTCAAGTCTAGAAAATACGTCGCATAGGTAACGATCTCGTCCACGAAGCCGGTAAACGCCTCGACCAGGTCGTCGTATTTCTTTCGAAATGCCAATTTCCACATGCGTAGAAAACCAAATGTGATCAGGGCCCAAAAGACTAGGATCACACCGCCGGTCAAACCGTTTGAGATAGCCGAAACGAATCCACGTCCAGCCCGTTTGCCCATTGGAAACCAGCCAACCAACAACGCCAACCCCATAGAAATCTCATAAATCGGCCCTTCCCAAGATACTTGGGAAGCTATGGCACGACATTGTGTGCTGCGGCTAAAGCGGTCAGGGCTAAACAAAGCGCTGCGGCCAATCGGGCGGCTGTGGGCATCAGATTATGCGGGCCTTTTGACTGTGATCTGTGTCACATCGCAATTTCCGCTATGAAACGTCGCTGCGCAAGAGCAGAGGTAGAAATTCCACATTCTACGGAAACGATCATCGAATCCCATGGTCTTTATTGCGTCCCAACGATCATTAAACTCGTCATACCAGCGTCGAAGGGTCTGCGAATAGCTTTCCCCAAACTCGATTGAACCCGACACGGACAGGCCCGCATTCTCTACATGTTGACGCAAAACAGTCGGGCTGGGCAGCATGCCACCCGGGAAAATGTACTTCTGAATAAAGTCCACGCCTTTGCGATAAACCTCATACCGTTTGTCTTGAATAGTGATAATTTGCAGCGTCGCACGTGCGCCCGGTTTCAAACGTTCGCGGACGACATTGAAGTAAGTAGGCCAGTAACGTTCACCCACGGCCTCGAACATTTCGATGCTCGCGATGCCATCATAAAGCCCTTGTTCATCCCTGTAGTCTTGCAGTTTCAGTTCAACTTGATCCTCAAGTCCCAATCGCTTCATACGATCTTGCGCGTAAACCAGTTGTTCGTTTGAGATCGTAAGCCCCGTAACTTTAAGACCACGCTCCTTGGCCGCGTATTCCGCGAAACCGCCCCATCCACAGCCAATCTCAAGTACATGATCACCGGGTTTAACACCCATCAAGTCAACCATTGAGGCGTATTTGGCGATCTGCGCATTCTCTAAACTTTCCTGTCCAGTGTCGAACTTGGCCGAGGAATAGGTCATCGTATCATCAAGCCACTCACCATAGAAATCATTCCCGAGATCATAGTGGTGCGAGATGTTTTTCTTGGCCTGACGTTTTGAATTTGACTGAAGCCAAAAGCGGAATTTTTCAAACGCCCTGACAAAAGCGATGCCGCGAAATCCGTCATATAGCTCGTCGTTGTCCGCATGGATTAGATCCATAAAGGCCTGCAAGTCCGGCGTACTCCATCCGCCGTCGATATAGGCCTCACTGAATCCTAGATCTCCTTCGCGTATCAGTCGTGAAAAAACGTCGGGATCGTGGACGTTGATCACCGCGACAGGTCCGGCGCCCTTAGCGCGCGCCCTGAATATACGCCCGTCGGGCAGTTGAAAATCGAGTATTCCGTTTCGCATCTTCTGCGCGGCCTCAAAGACCGGCGTAAAGTACCTCGGTAGATTTTTCTGACCCTGAACAGATTCCAGCAGCATATGCTATCCCCCTTTCCAATTGCCTTGTTTCCAAGGCTAAGACATGCCTCGGCCTTGCATCAAGATTTTTTTTGCAAAGATTACTACGGGGAAATCACAAAGGTGGATGTGTTTTAGTCGGCTTTCAAAGCTCTTTTTCTAAACTTTCGATCAGATGAGTGATCTCGGCTTCGGTCGTGTAATGCACAAAACTAAGACGTAGAACGCCTTGTTTAGGGTCAATCCCATGGGCCTCAAGTGCGCGAACGGCATAGAAATCTCCTCCGCCTGCCATAATTCCATGGGCTCCAAGTTTGCTTGAAACTTCAAATCCATCTTGGAACGTATCGATCGCCACAGTAGGTGCCCGGTTCTCGGCAGTAGTGGGGCCAAGCAAACGAACCGAATTCTTGTCTGAAAGGTAGTCCAGCAACGGCTGTAACAGCTTGATTTCGTGATCTCGCATCAGGTCATGAAGCGCGCCCATCCTTTCGGCCGGCGTTGCTCCCGACAACCCGTGGTGGCGGTGCAAAGTGTCAAAGTAGTCCGCCATTCCAGCTGAGGCTGCAATTTGGGCATGATCAGGACCAGCCGGCGTGAAACGCTTATAAAGGCTGTCCGCGTTAAAATAGTGCCCTTGATTTGGAAGCAACTCGCCCAAGGCGCGACGCATAACCATAACGCCCTGATGGGGACCGTAGGTTTTATACGCCGAGAATAGATAGATATCTGGGCCAAGCTCACCCACATTCGGAAATCCGTGAGGTGCATAAGACACGCCGTCAACGCAAACAAACGCCCCTGCGGCGTGCGCCACCGACGTAATCTCGGCAACCGGATTGACCTCGCCCACTACGTTTGAGCAATGCGGGAAGCAGACAAGACGCACTTTCTCGTCAAGCATATTTGTCAAATCGGCAACATCGAGATGCCCAGTTTCAGGATTTAGCTTCCACTCGCGGACCTCAATACCTTCGTCGGCCAAACGGCGCCAAGGCCCGGTATTCGCTTCGTGGTCCTGATTGGTTACGATGATCGCGTCACCCGGTTGCATCCATTGGCGAAAGGCATTGGCCAAGACGTAGGTATTCTGTGTCGTGGAAGGTCCAAAACTTAGCTCTTCTGTCTCAACACCCATAAGGGCAGCAAGGCGACTGCGGGCTTCATCCATTTCCTCACCGCCAAGACGTGACGCCTCAAATGATCCGTAGGGCTGAACTTTGCGTTCGTGATAAAAGCGATGCAGGCGATCGAGAACAGGTTTGCAAGTGTAACTACCGCCAGCGTTCTCAAAAAACATCTGGCCCTGTAGCGACGGCTCGGAAAAGGCAGGAAATTGGCTGCGAACGAAATCGGTGTCTAGTGTCATGGTCATCCCCTATTTGATCACACTCAAGGGAAAACGCGCCGGCGATTCAAGTGAATTCGGTCAGATTTCCTCCGCCGACCGTTACGGCAACGCCGGTTGTATGAGGGGCCGTTGTTGGTAATCCTCTGGCAACACGCGCAGCAAGGAACGCAATGGCTTGGGCGTGAATGGTCTTGCCGTTTGATTCTGGGTCTAGAAGTTCGACTGGTACATCAAGCGCGGCTTGGAGAAGCCGCTGTAAGATAGGGTTACTTGATCCCTCACCCACTGCGATAAATTTTTCGGGCATTTCAGGCAAATGTTCCAACGCTAGCAAAACCGAGGTCGCCGACATGCCGGTAAGCGTTGCTTGCGCGTCCGCTTGATTCAGTTCGCAGACCAATTCCAGTAGATGCGAGAAACTTGAACGTTCGACGCGCTTAGGGGGAAGGCGGCGGAAAAATGGGTCATCCAAAAAGAGTTCCAACGCCCCATCAACCACATCTCCACACTCGGACGGTTGTTGGATTTCACGCAAAGGGCCAAGACACGGGCCAGTTTCAAAACAAGTGATGGCATTGGGATCGGTTGGATCAGCAACCCTCGGGTCGGTCCAGACCAAAGTTACTACATCTTCCAATACCAAAAACGCCAACGGTCTATTCGAGAATGTCTTTGCCAAAGCGTGCAAATAGAAAGGATGTAACGGCGCGCCCTGCCCGCCCATCGCGATGTCTGAACTGCGAAAATTGGATACAACCGTGCCTTTGGATAGCTTTGAGATCAGTTCCAAGGGCAAATCATTGCCCTCGGCACTCTCGACACCCGTCAAATCTGCATCAGCCATGGTCGGATCAATTCCTTGGCCGGAAGAGTCAATTTCATCAACACAAACACCGTCCGTCGAAAGGCGAGCAGATTGCCAAATCCCGTTATTTTGCAGGTAAAACCCTGCGACTGTGATTGGTTTGGAAATTTTCATCCAGCCATATGCCCTTAATACCTGTTTTCTCCAGCTCAATTGCGGTTTATAGACTGCCCCGCAATGTGAAAAGAGAGAAGACATGACCTACCACCCCAAATCGGACTTCATGGCAGTGATGATGCAGCGCGGTTTCTTGGCAGACTGCACTGATTATCAAGGCTTTGACGAGGCTCTGAGTAAAGGGGTTGTGCCGGGTTATATCGGCTTTGATGCGACGGCCAGCTCGTTGCATGTGGGTTCTCTGATCCAAATCATGATGCTGCGTTGGTTGCAGAAAACCGGTCACAAGCCGATTACCCTGATGGGCGGCGGCACCACAAAGGTGGGTGATCCTTCGTTTCGAGCGGACGAGCGTCCGTTGCTGACCGAAGCACAGATCGACGACAATATCAGCGGCATTAAGCAAGTTTTTGCTAAATACATTTCGTATGATGAGAGCGACACCGGCGCATTGATGCTGAACAACGCTGAGTGGCTGGACAATCTGAATTACCTTGAGTTCCTACGGGACATCGGGCGGCATTTCTCGGTCAACCGAATGCTGTCGTTTGAGAGTGTGAAGTCGCGCTTGGATCGCGAGCAGTCGTTGAGCTTTCTTGAGTTCAACTACATGATCCTGCAGGCCTATGATTTCCTTGAGCTGAACCGCCGCTACGGCTGTTTGGTGCAGTTCGGTGGCAGCGATCAATGGGGCAATATCGTTAACGGTATCGACCTGACGCGACGCGTTCTGGATCACGAGATTTATGGGCTGACCTCGCCTCTGCTGACCACGTCGGATGGCAAAAAAATGGGCAAGTCTCAAAACGGAGCTATCTGGCTGAACGCAGACATGTGCTCGCCATATGAATTCTGGCAGTTCTGGCGCAACACAACGGATGCGGATGTTGGCAGGTTCTTGAAGCTTTACACCGAGATGGATCTTGACGAATGCAACCGTCTGGGCGCGCTTGAAGGATCTGACATCAACGCGGCGAAAATCATCCTTGCCAATGAAGTGACAACGCTGTGCCACGGTGCCGAAGCTGCTGCAGCGGCAGAAGCGACCGCACGTGAGGTCTTCGAAAAAGGCGGTGTTGGGGCTGATTTGCCAACGTTGGAGATGGCTGCGGACGATCTTCCGGTGTCAATCGTTCAATTGATCGTAAAATCAGGTCTGGCGAAATCTGGCAAAGAGGCAAAGCGCCTGATTGCCGAGAATGGCGCGAAACTTGACGATGCGCCATTGACTGACGGCGGGCTGATGATCGACGCGGCAACTTTGGCATCACCGATCAAACTCAGCGCAGGCAAAAAACGCCATGCACTGGTAACACTCGCTGGTTAATCGATGAGGTTTTCCCTCTCCCGTCGCTTCGCGGCCGAGGCCCTTGGCACTGGGTTGTTGGTTTGCACCGTGGTCGGCTCTGGTATTATGGCCGATCGTCTTAGCGCAGATGGCGGTGTTGCTTTGTTGGGTAACACCCTTCCAACGGGTGCGATCCTGTTTGTGCTCATCACGATCCTTGGCCCAGTTTCGGGCGCGCATTTTAATCCGGTGGTTACCTTGGCGTTTTACGTTCGGCGGGAAATCCCGTTGTTCGAAACCATAAGATACATAGGCTTCCAAATCGTCGGGGCCGTGATCGGAACGTTCGTGGCGCATCTAATGTTCGAGCTGCCAATCCTGCAGGTGTCGGAAACCGTGCGAGCGGGCCCTGCGCAATGGTGGGCCGAGATCGTTGCAACTTTTGGTCTGCTTGCTGCGATATTCGGGGGTGTTCGTTTTCGCCCTGAAGCGATCCCTTCACTCGTCGGCCTCTATATTACTGCAGCCTATTGGTTCACCGCATCAACTAGCTTTGCCAACCCAGCCGTCGCCATTGGTAGGGCATTCTCGGATACGTTCGCGGGCATACGCCCAGCAGATCTGCCTGGATTTATCACCGCTGAAGTGATTGGCGCTTTGTTGGCTGTGTTGGTGTTTGGCTGGCTGTTCAAGGCCAGCCCAGACTAATCACTGTCCCAGCATCCACTGACCATCGGGCCAGAACGCGTGGAACGCGAAAGCAAACATAACGTCATGGGGCAAATCATTGCCTGCAGTGTCACGGACTCTTACGGACCCAACCTCTCGGCTAATCGCAAAGTCTCTGTGATCTAACGCCGAAGCCTGACCCTCACGCCAGCTGAGCACAACATTGCCCTCTGAGATTTCGCCTGCTGCAGCGAGACGCGTCAATGGCCAAGCCATATCACCGACCCGTACGACACGGACCAAGGGCGGAATGTCGTGGGGAGGGTTTTCGCCGTTATAAAGGAATGGACGGGCTGAACTGTCATATTTGTAGTACGGGTTCTGGCCGTACCTCCGAAGAAATGCAGGCTGCGCCATGACCAAACCGTCGGGGTGAGCCTCTTTAAACTGGTCCCAGCTTTCCATCCATGTTGGCAGTGAGTTCAATTCAACACCGTTCATCTCTCCTACGATGCCCATACCAACGGCCTGTTGCCACCAGCTTTCGGTTTGGCGATCGAACATAATCATATCCGAGTTGCGCA
>ERZ1046876.2628-NODE-2628-length-10779-cov-5.027602_pt1 | contig 10779 bp, 12 predicted proteins | sample MGYA00383094_ERZ1046876 | MGnify/ENA primary metagenome ERZ1046876 (study PRJEB29581, sample SAMEA5548364) | metagenome | biome: marine; feature: coastal; material: water | depth 50 m | study: Short-term variability in the microbial, nano- and picoplankton... | reverse complement strand
CCTTTTGTATAAATCTTTTTGCTTTGTCCAACATATCCGGGGATATATCAATACCTATAACAGATGTCTCTGAAGGATAGTATTTATATGAAGTTCCTGTTCCTATACCTATTTCAAGGACCTTATCACTATTCGTACACTCCATCATACCAACAAGCTTTTTTTGACCGGGCTTAAATACTTGACCAAAAGTATAATCGTAGAAGCTAGAAACCCTTTTATATGATTTTATTATAGACTTGTCGTCCAATGTGATATCCTTTTATACAATAATTAATTGTCAATTGTACCACTTTATGAATGGAATATTCAAAACTTTCACAGATATAATGCTTTTTAAAAAGGGGCCTCAAGACCTTCCCTCAAGTAAAAATCTCCTGAATTTATTTATTCTTGCAAATATTTTAATCAGTTTAATCCCTAATGATGTTAATTATGATTTAGGCATTTCTGTTATTACATCTTTAATATATGTTGGTGCGAGTTTATTTTTTATACAAACTATTCTCAGTGTAAAAGAAAATATGAATTCTACCTCAGGATATAGAATAAGATATGTTCAATCTGCTACATCAATATTAGGTGTGCATGCATTTATAGGACTTATAACAAGCTTAATCTTTTTCATGAACGGTAATTCTGATTCAATAATTTTTATAATTCTTATCGCTACAATATACTCATGGTTAATTTACGGACATATATTTAAACATGCATTAGATTGTACAACATTTATGGGTTTATCAATTTCATTTCTTTACAGTATGATAATAGGGTTTATGCTAATAATTGTTCTTTCTATTCTTATATGAAAATACATATTTTAGGTATCTCAGGAACATTTATGTCAGGTATTGCTATTTTAGCAAAACAAAAAGGTTTTGAAGTATCAGGTTCAGATTTAAGATGCTATGACCCAATAAAATCAGTACTAGAAAAACAAGGTATTCCTGTGAATATTGGATACCGAATAAAAGATATTAAAAATAAAGACTTAATTATAATTGGAAATGTGATGTCTAGGGGTAATTGTGTAATCGAATATATCTTAAATAATAATATTAATTATACTTCTGGCCCTAAATGGCTTAATGAAAATATTCTAATTAATAAAAAAGTAATTGCTATTAGTGGTACACATGGCAAAACGACAACAACATCAATGGTTGTCCATATAATGAAAAAAAATAAATTAAATCCAAGTTATCTTATAGGTGGTGATCCTATAGGTAATATGAAAACTGTTGCACTTACGAACTCAAAATATTTTGTAATTGAAGCGGATGAATATGATACTGCATTTTTTGATAAACGATCAAAGTTTATGCACTATAAACCACATTTATTAATGATTAATAATATTGAATATGATCATGCGGATATTTTTAACAATATAGATGACATAATAAAATCTTTTCATCATTTAGTCAGAATTATTCCTTCGAAGGGTTGTGTTTTAATTAATAAAAATGATGTAAACATAAAAAAGTTACTTAAATTTGGTTGTTGGTCCAATATTATTACTATTGATTCAAAAAGAAATTCAGGAGATTTTAATTTAATCCAAAATGATAAATATCAATTAATGCATAATAATAAAAAATATTCATTATCGGATAATTTAATTGGCAAACATAATTATACTAATGCAATATCATCATTTGCTATATGTAAACAATTAAATATCCCCTTAAAAAAACAAATTGAAAGTTTAAAAAGTTTCAAAGGAGTTAAAAAGAGATCTGAATATATTGGTAAAATTCGTGGTATGAAACTATATGATGACTTTGCACATCATCCAACAGCAATAAAAGCTTCTATTAGTGCGATAAAAGATAAATTTAGTAATGAAAAGCTTTTAACAATATTTATACCAAATTCAAATTCAATGGCATTAGGATCACACAATGCAAATTTAATGTCATCACTTAATAAATCAAATAGAACATTAATTATTACAAAGTCATCTAAGCTGCAAGCCCTAGTAAAAAATAACATTAAAATAAATGTTATTGAATCCAAATCGCAAATAAGCGACTATCTGAACAGAAATAAAACATTTGATAATGTATTAATATTATCCAACAAAAATACTGAAGATGTAATTGGCTATATAAAAAATGAATAAGTTAGACAAAGAATACCTTAAAAAAAAGCTTACCACAGATGAATATAATGTTACGCAAAATAGAGGTACTGAAGCTCCTTTTAGCGGTAAATATTTAAATAATAAAATGAATGGAATTTATAGCTGCATATGCTGTGGTAATGAATTATTTTCATCTCATCACAAATATAACTCACATTCTGGCTGGCCTAGTTTTTTCGATACAATTAATCATCAAAATATAAAATCTATTACAGACACATCGCACGGAATGTCTAGAACAGAAGTTGTGTGTAACAACTGTCATTCGCATTTAGGCCATGTTTTTAATGATGGCCCTGAGCCCACTAAAACACGTTATTGCATTAATTCCTTATCTTTGAAATTTGAAGATGAATAACTATAAAGGCATATCTATTTTCCCGCTAAAAAGCATAATCCTGCCTGGTGGACAATTTCCTTTGAAAATTTTTGAAAGAAGATATCTTGATATGGTAAGAGATTGTTTAAAAAATAATATAGGTTTTATAATAGCGTTAACAAAAAAAGATGCGGACTATGTTTCTTCAGTTCATGAATATGCATGTTATGTAGAAATAGTTGATTGGTCTCAGTTAGATGGAGGATTGCTCGGAATAACTGTTGAAGGAAAGGAAATTATTCAATTATATGATTATGCATTAGATGAAGGTAATTTATTAAAGGGTAATGCTAAAGCAACTAATTTAATTGCAGACTATTTAATCCCTCAGAAATATCAAATATTATCAAAATTTTATAAAAAGATTTATCCAGAAATTAAAGAATATATTTTTCATAATAAACCTAGATATAATGATGCAAATTGGCTAGGATTTCGCTTAATAGAGTGTTTACCCATAGATGTAGATGATAAAGCAGATTTAATATCAACACATGAGCCGCTTGATCGACTTGAAAAGATTTTATATATAGTGAAAAGAATTTATCCTAAAGAATTAAATATTATTGATTAGTGCGTGGTTGCTCCAGTATCTGCTTGGCTTACTAATTTTGCATATTTAGTTAGAGCTCCACTAGAAGCATTGATTTTATTTATAGACATCTTCTTTTTACGTATCATTAATTCTTTTTTTGAAACTAGAAGATTAATTTCTTTTTTATTTGCACAAATTTCTATTGCATCTCCATTTTTTATAATACCTAATGGTCCACCTATAGCAGCTTCGGGCGAGATATGTCCTACAACAAACCCATGACTACCTCCAGAAAATCTTCCATCGGTTATTAATGCGACATCATTTCCTAATCCTTGGCCCATAATAGCTGAAGTTGGTGATAACATTTCTCTCATACCTGGACCACCTACAGGTCCCTCATTTTTTATAACAATTACTGATCCTTTAGAAATATTTCCATTAAGTATAGATTGCAAACATTTCTCTTCTGAAACAAAAACTATAGCTTTACCTTTAAAATAAGTTCCTTCTTTACCTGATATTTTCGCAACTGCACCATCTGGTGCGATATTTCCTCTTAAAACAATCAAATGTCCATCTTTTTTTATCGGATTCTTGATAGGCATGATTATTTTTTGATTTGAAGAATATGGTTTAATGTTTTGAAGATTTTTTGAAATTGTTTTACCTGTAACGGTCATGCAATCTCCATGCATAAGATTATGTTTTATGAGAGTTTTCATTAATGGAGCAACACCACCTATTTTTACAAGCTCTGCCATCGAATATTTTCCGCTAGGCTTTAAATCTGCTACAACAGGTGTTCTTTTCCCAATTCTCTCAAAATCTTTTAAAGTGAGCTTTATTTTCGCTTCATTGGCTATTGCTAATATGTGCAAGACTGCATTTGTAGAACCGCCCAATGCCATCACAATCGTTATAGCATTTTCCAAAGATTTTTTTGTGACAATATCTCTAGGTTTAAGATCATTTTTTACACAATTCATCAACACTTTCGATGCATTCTTTGTATCTGTAGACTTAGATTTAGAAACTGCTGTTTGAGCAGAGCTATTTGTTAAAGAAAGGCCCATTGCTTCTATCGCGCAAGCCATTGTATTCGCAGTATACATACCTCCACAAGAGCCTGGACCTGGAATTGCTTTTTTTTCTATCTGATTAAGTTCTTTATCATCTAGTTCACCATTAGCATTTTTTCCTACAGCTTCGAAAACCGAAACTATATCAATTTTTTTGTTCTTATGAATACCCGGCAGAATTGTCCCTCCATAAACAAAAATAGATGGCCTGTTAAGTCTTAACATTGCCATTACGCAAGCAGGCATATTCTTATCACAACCGCCAAAACTAATAAATCCATCTAAGCCCTCGCCAGCAACAACTGCTTCTATAGAATCAGCTATAATTTCTCTAGAAATAAGAGAGTATCTCATTCCATTTGAACCCATTGATATACCATCAGAGATTGTAATTGTATTGAAGTTAACAGCTTTACCTCCATTGGAGTCGATAGTTTGACTTGCAACCTTAGCTAAATCATTTATGTGCATATTACATGGAGTAACCATACTCCAAGTTGATGCAATTCCAATTTGTGGTTTAGAAAAATCTTTATCTTTAAATCCTACCGCTCTAAGCATCGATCTACTTGGCGCCCTATCTTTACCGTCAACAATCTTTGATGAATATTTTCTCATGATTTATTGTACCAGTTTACCAAATATTTGATATCTCCAACCTTTCATGAATCTTGCTTTATCATTAAACAGAGAAAATATTTCTAGATCTCTTTTGTTAGCAATTATTGTAGAATCAATTTTAAATTCCTCAGAAACATAACTTAATAATTCACTACATTTAAGTTCTATATCTTTTTTTGAAGTTAAGTTTTTATTTTTAATTCTCTTTTTTAAAGATAAAACATTCATTAGATCCAATATTTCTTCAGAAGTAATTTTTTGCTTAATATCGTTTATAATTTCCAAGGTTTTATTTTTATTTGTTATCATTAATTTTATAACTAATGAATCACTCAGAATCCATCTTTTTGGGACATTATATTTTATTGCTAGCTTTTCTCTCCAACATGCAAGATTTTTCAATATATTAAGTTCTTCATCATTGAAATGCAGTGGATAATTGATTTTTTTCCATGCATGCTTCGGATCTAATATAATATTCGATTTCTTTAATTCATTAACCTGCTCCTCTTCAAACCATAAAAACCTATCTAGTTTTTTCAATTCTTTTATAAGAGTATTTTTTATTTGAATTAAATATCTAACATCATCAGCTGCATAATCCTTTTTCTTATCATTTAAAGGTCTTTTTAGCCAATCGGTTCTCCATGAACCTTCTTTGATATCAACCTCACAAACATTTTTTACTAATTTTGAATAACCGATATTAGACTTTTCTAACATAAAATTCGAGGCAATTTGAGTATCAAACATATTTACAGGATAACTATTTGTATAATTATACAGTGCTTCAATGTCTTGTTTTGCAGAATGTATTATTTTTATAATTTTTGAGTTAGTTATGATGTCCTTTATAAGATAATTATTCGATATACTTAATGGGTCTACGAGGTATATCTCACCATTTGGCAATGATATTTGAATTAGTGCTAGAATGGGTCTATATGTTGATTCTCGAATGAATTCAGTATCGAGTCCAATTTCGGTAACATCTTGAAGTTTGGTACAAAGATTTAAGAGTTTTTTATCTGAATCAACTAGAATATTTGTCATAATAATAGAGATTTTTATAATAACATAACTTCTGTAGTGATACTGTAATGAAAAGTAAATACATCCTAAATAACGCTATATACACGGAGTCGCCAAACTGTGATCAACGACCAAACGATTCTGTGGTGGATACCATAGTAATACACTGCATTAGCCTACCTGAAAAAGTATATGATAATGATAACGTTATAGACTTTTTCACAAATAAATTGAAATATAACGAACATTCATCTTTTGATAGTCTAAGAAATCTTAATGTCTCGTCTCATATATTTATAAGAAGAACTGGTAAAGTTATTCAGTTTGTTCCATTTAACAAAAGGGCCTGGCATGCAGGTGAATCGCATTATGAGGGTAGGTCTAATTTTAATGATTTCTCTATTGGAATAGAAATGGAGGGATCAATAGATGATATCTATACTAATAATCAATACAAAGAATTGAAAGAGATTATTTTAAATCTAAAAGAATTATACCCATCAATTAAAGATAGTAATATAATTGGACATAGTGACATTGCGCCAGGAAGAAAAACAGATCCTGGTGAAAATTTTTTATGGAATAGAGTTATATAATATGTCTACAATATCAATAATAGTATTTGCTCTTATCATTGAGTATTTCTATGATGATATACAAAAGTACCGTGAAAATAACATTATTCTAAAACCCTTTAATCTCTATCAAAGTAAAATTGATGCTGATAAATATAAAAAAAGTTATGTCTGTATATTTTTTGTAACTATGATTTTAATATTTGGAATGATAGTAATTACTATTATGGATTCATTATCATCTATACTCTTCTTTACAACTTCTTTATTGATTATTTTATATTCACTCAGAACAAATCAATACAATAGAGAGATAGAAGAGCTTAAAATAAAACTTGAGTTTAAAAAAGATGATATAGATAAAAAATTACTTTTTAAATTATGTCCAAACTTAAAACAAACTAGAGCTAAATCAAATTTAAATAATCTTGTAATAAAAAATCTTTTTTTTAATTCCATAAGAAATACTTTCGCTATAATATTTTACTTTATACTTCTTGGTGCGCCTGCCGCGCTTGCTTATAAGATTCTTGATTACTTGATATACGATGATAGTTTTAAAATTGACACAAAAAGTAAAGTAGTTTTAAAAAAATATATGTATTATGTTGACTATATTCCTGTAAGAATCACATCTTATTGTTTGTCGATTGTAAGTAATTACGATCAAGTTATGAATAAAATAAATAACCTTCAGTTATCGAATAATTTATATTTAAGCAATATAGAATTCATTAATCAGTCTGGCGAAAGCGTCTATGATAATTCTAAAAAAGAATCAGAACAAATCATACAAATTCAAAATATCTTATCTAGAACGTTGATTGCCTGGATAGGTATTATATTTTTATTAGGATTTTCTGGGATTTTTATTTGATTGAGAATAATATTTAATACCTATTTCGATATCAGATCTATTATTTTGATACCTCCAAATATTTGTATCTCTAAGAGAGTAAATACATCCACAATATTCTTGCATATAAAACTCCTCTTCTTTTGATACCTTCAGCATATTCTCTGAACCTTTATTTTTTCTCCAATTATACGTCCAATATTTAATATTATTAAATTGTGAAGCTGCATCAAGTCCTGATTTATTAATTTGATTGAAATCTTTCCATCTAGATATTCCTAGTGTGCTTGAAATTAATTTGAAGTTATTTTTGAATGCATATTCAGCAGTTTTATAAAATCTCATATCAAAACATGACGTACATCTTTTTCCTCTCTCAGGCTCCCATTCTAATCCTTTTGTCTTTTTAAACCAATTCCCGGTATCATAATCATCATCAATAAAAGGAATGTTATATTTTTTAGCAAATTCTAGATTTTCATTTTTTCTCAGAATATATTCTTTTCTTGGGTGAATGTTTGGATTATAAAAATATATAGTATATTTAATCCCAGATTTTTTTAATCTAAGCATGATATCTCCAGAACATGGCGCACAACAGCTGTGCAATAAGAGACTGTCATAACCATCTGGTAAGTTTATTTTATCCATGATCTATATTGAAAAATTTACATGTATTATTAGACAATTCATTTGCTAATAATCTTTTATCTTTTTTTAAAATACAAGAAACCGCATCAAGTACATAAACTAGATTACTAGGTTCATTATATTTATTACGGTCAATATTATATGAATAAGGCATTAAGTAAGGTGAATCCGTCTCTATCATTAGTTTATTTGATGGGATATATTTAATTATATCATGAAGATGATGGCCTCTATTTGGGTCAGTAATCCAACCTGTAAGACCTATATAGCAACCCATATCTAAATAATCTTCTAAAGTAGTTTTATCTCCAGTGAAACAATGAACAACAACATCCTCGACTTGATGAATATATTCTTTTAAAATTTTAGAAAAATCAAAATGAGCATCTCTTTCATGTAAAAACATTGGAAGATTAATTTCAGTAGCAAGTTCAAGATGTTTTTGAAAACAGTATAATTGATCATTCTTATTAGAGTAATTTCTTTTGTAATCAAGGCCGCATTCGCCAATAGCTTTTACATAATCAAGATTACATAGTTCAACCATTCTCTCATAGTATTCATCTTTATAATCTTTTGCATTGTGTGGATGAAAACCAACAGTAGTAAATAATAAATCTGGTTCTCTATCAATAAGTTCTTTAGCTTTGTAAGTATCATCTATATGTGATGATGTAATAATTATTTTTTTAATATTATTAGTTTTACATTTTGAAACTATTTCATTGAAGTTTTTGAAAAGTTGTCGATCTAATAAATTCGCGCCAATATCAAATAAAGGCTCAACATTATTAGCCATCAAGGTTTTTTAAAACTGAATCTACAGTTTCACCAATTACCGATGGATTTTTAGCGATAGTTATTCCAGCTTCTTTAAGAATTTCAACTTTTTCAGCTGCAGATTCACCGTATGCACTCACAATAGCTCCAGCATGACCCATTCTTTTGCCTTTTGGCGCAGTTAAGCCAGCAATATAAGCAATCACAGGTTTAGAAACATTAGATCTTGCATATTCTGCAGCCTCTGCTTCTTGTGGTCCACCTATTTCTCCAATCATTAGGATAGCTTTAGTTTCATCATCTTTTTCGAATTTAGAAAGATGATCTTTAAAAGCACTTCCATTAATAGGGTCACCGCCAATTCCTACACTTGTAGAAATACCTATACCTAAATCTTTCATCTGTTGTGCTGCTTCATATCCAAGTGTTCCGGAACGTCCTATAACGCCGACATTACCCTCTTTGTATATATGACCTGGCATTATACCAAGCATACATTTTCCTGGACTAATTACTCCTGCACAGTTTGGTCCAACCATAGTCATTCGATCTTCTGCTTTATACCTTCTCATATATCGCTTCACTTTAATCATATCATGAGCAGGTATTCCATCAGTGATAGCAACAAGCGTTTTAATTCCAGCATCAGCTGCTTCCATTGCTGAGTCAGCTGCAAAAGCGGGAGGGACAAATAGTATACTTGCATCCGCACCAGTTTCCTCAACTGCTTCTTTAACTGTATTAAAAACAGGACGATCTAAGTGCTTTTGGCCACCTTTACCTGGTGTTACTCCGCCTACAACATTTGTACCGTATTCCATCATTTCTTCTGCATGGAAAGAACCAATTTTACCCGTAAAACCTTGAACTATGACTTTTGATTCTTTAGTAATTAAAATTGCCATTAGAAATTATTCTCCTAGATCTTTTAATGCTTTAACAGCTTTGTTTGCAGCATCTTCTAGTGTAAATGCTTCAATGTATTCAATTTTACTATCTTTTAGTATTTTAATACCTTCATCAACATTAGTACCAGCGAGTCTAATAACAAGAGGTTGTTCTATGTTTATTTGATTAAGAGCATCAACGATACCTTGAGCTACCCAGTCACATCTATTTATACCGGCGAAAATATTTATAAGTATTACTTTAACTTTTGGATCACCAGATATTAATTTAAAAGCTTTCACAAATTTTTCAGGAGTAGCACCCCCGCCAACATCTAAAAAGTTAGCTGGTTGTCCACCTGCAAGCTGAATCATATCCATAGACGCCATTGCTAAGCCAGCACCATTGATAATATTGCCAATGTCGCCATCTAAAGGTATATAGTTTAAACCTCTATCAGCAGCATATGTTTCTTTTGGATCTTCTTGTGATTTATCTCTTAGCTCTGCTAGCTGAGGATTTCTATATAATGCATTATCATCAAAAGACATTTTGCAATCAAGAGCAAGTACATGATCATCTCCAGTTAGTACTAACGGATTAATCTCAACCATTGTTGCGTCAGATGTACTAAATGCTTTGTATGCTCCCAATATTGCTTGCGCACAACGATTGATAGCTTTTGCTTCTAATCCTAATCCAAATGCAATTTCTCTTGCTTGAAAAGCTTGCATTCCAACAGCAGCCTCTATTTTGGTTTTAATTAATGATTCAGGTTTCTCTTGTGCAATCTCTTCAACGCTCATTCCACCTTCTGAGGAGGCAACTACCATAATACTCTCGGTACTTCTATCAAAGACTAATCCCAGATAAAATTCCTTTTTAATATCTGTTCCTTCTTCAACATAAATTCTTTGAACTGTTTTACCTTCAGGTCCAGTTTGATGAGTAACTAATGTTTTTCCTAATAATTTATTAGCTGCGTCAGAAACTTCTTGTTCTGTTTTGCAAACTATAATTCCACCAGCTTTACCGCGAGCTCCAGAGTGGATTTGAGCTTTTACAACCCATAAGTCTCCGCCTAATTCAGTAGCTCTATCTTTAGCATTTTCTGGACTATATGCTATTCCACCTTTTGGAATTGAGACCCCAAATTTAGATAAAATTTCTTTTGCTTGATACTCGTGAATATTCATTATTTTTTAGATTGTATTAGATTGTCTATATTAAC